>WNFJ01168900.1_pt1 | contig 10247 bp, 12 predicted proteins | sample 5400461 | NCBI WGS metagenome assembly WNFJ01 (sample SAMN13153349, study PRJNA577476) | soil metagenome | isolation source: 115 cm saprolite on Douglas fir-dominated hillslope | place: USA:California | collected 2013-09-17
TTACGCCCAGTTCAGTACCAGGATATGGGCACCGTGTACATCGGTTATTCCTTCGTCGACGAGTACGGAGAAGCGGAAACCTATTGGTTCCCGTACGACATGATCGTTGACGGGGATACGGGCGCGGTCGAGTACGTTCCCGAGAGTTGACGGGAACTCTATTCTTTCACAGCAACTAGCCGTGAGCCCCAAGTCCGCGTCCTAGTGACTGACGCACAACCCCGTCCAAATAGCTTGGATGGGGCACCCAAAGTGCGCCTATGCCATCGAAAGGCTGGGCCATCCTCATTTAGCTGGTTAGCTTGAATCAAGAGCCCTGCTCGCGAGAGTGGGGCTTTTTGCTTGTGTGGCGCGGACACTCTCAGGCGAGTCTGGCGCGAGTTCAGATTACATATTGCTTCCGTCGCGGTTGACTTTGGCGAGGGCGATTCTGCGTTTTTGGTCCGGGGCGATAACAGGCTTGGATTGTGCCGGGCGAAAGGTCTTCGCCGCTGATGGAGTCGTCCTGGTTCGGTTGGGGCGAGGCGTTGACCTCGCCAACTGTTTGATCGCCATTTGTTGGCGGCGCGCTGGCCGAACTTTCGCGGGCGGTTTCGGCTTCAGTAATGGCGGCCATGGGAGTTTCGCTTTCCGATTCCGTTTCGAGATCGATGACAACCTGCTCTGGTTGCGGCTTCTCTAGCTCCATGCGCTTGAGATTCGAAGAGGCGATCTGGAGCGCGTAAAGCAGGAGGCTGGCGGTTTTGCGTTCGATTCTCTTTTGCAGGACCATCTGCACGACCTGGCGAATGACGGTCTGAATGGAGTGCGCGTCTTCAAAAACGGGCAGGTCGATTTCGCCGGTCGCGTATTCTCCCTCGGAGTAACATTCGACGGTCAGGGGACGATTCTGCTGATGGTAGAAACAGAAATTCTTTTTGCGGAGAGCGGGCGAACCGCATTGGGTTCCGCTGACCTTGATGTGTTGGCAACGAGCTGCTGCGATGGATGACATAAATGCTCCTTAAGAAGTTGGGACGTTATCGGATGGAATCCATCCGCTGATCGGTGCTGGTGTTATTGGGGGGTTACCCCCGGTTGTCCGGTATATTAGAATCATTGACTTAGCGGTGGCAGTGGCGGCAAAGTCTTCAAAAGAAGATAGTTATAGGTAAAGTCTTGATTCGGCATGGGTTGGTGGTCGTTATATCCTTAATCTGCCGGATGGGTCACGGCTGGCGCGGAGTTATAAGTGGATAGGCCGCGCGCTTCTCTACTGTATTGAGCTCTTACTTTTATTATAAGACAGGTTGTCAAGTGTTATTCGCGAAAAGGGCCTGGATAAGCGGCACTGTCCTAATTTGCTTTTTTCACCACGGAGTCACGGAGTCACGGAGAAAACCTTGGACCTGCAAAAACCAGAAGGGGAAGGTTCTGCCAAGCAGTTGGGTTTCTCGGCGACTCTATGGTGACAAACCAAATTAGAACGCTACCGGATAGGCACGGCAAATGACATCATGTAGTGCTATAATTGGTGCCTGGAGCATTTATGAGAACAACCGTTGCGCTGGATGACGATCTGGTACGTGTGGCCCAGGAGTTTACTGGGGTGGCGGAGAAGACGGCGTTGATTCGCGAAGCCCTCAAAGCCCTGATCGAGCGGGAGAGCGCGCGGCGATTAGCCTCCCTGGAGGGCACAATGCCGAAATTGAAGAATATTCGTCGGCGCAGGGTGCGGACGAATTGATTCTCGCGGACACGTCGATTTGGATTGACCACCTTCGTTCGGGAAACAAAGAAATGCGGAAACATCTGAACGAAGGGCAAATTGTGATTCACCCGTCCATCGTTGCGGAACTTGCGCTGGGCTCGTTGAAGGAGCGCACCAAAACGCTGGCACTGCTGGACCTCTTACCCCAGGTGCGAGTGGCGCAACTGAGCGAAGTGCGGCGAATGATTGAGGCTCGCCGTTTGTACAGCCTCGGCATCGGTCTGACCGACGCGCAGCTGATAGCCTCAGTCTTTATCAATTCATCCACACTTCTGTGGACAAGAGACAAGCGACTCCGTAAGGCTGCCGAAGATCTTGGCATTCACGCCAGTCTGCCCTAGAGAATTTGAAGCAACAGTCGGGGAACATCCCGTCTGTCCCCGGTTTGTTCCAGCGACGCGATCCCGCCTAAGAGCCCCGCCCTTCGCTTCGCGATAGGACGGGTCACCCGCCAGACATGCTCGCGCGATCAATAGTAGACTTGTCCCCGTCGAACGCGCCGCAACCTTCCTGAGTGCGTTCGTCAGACCGGAGGCCATAATGGCCACAGTGGATGAATTGCTCCTTCGCGTGCAGCAATTGGAGCGCTCAAACAAGCGACTCCGGTGTTTTCTTGCTACGCTTGCGTTGGCGGGTGGGACCGTCGTGCTGATGGGTACCGCAGCCCCTCAGCATTCCGTTCCGCCCGTCATCGAGGCACAACAATTCGTTTTGAAAGATGCAGCCGGACACGAGCGAGGCTCTCTCTTCACCAACGATCAAGTTTGGGGGCTCGTCTTGTACAACCGTGATTCGTCCAAGGCCGCAGCACTCGCTGTTACCGAGGGCAGCAATGCAGTACTACTCAACGATGGCCAAGGAAAGTCAGGAATAGCGGCATATGCAAAGAGCGACGAGAGTAACCTCGCAATGTTCGATGCGAAAGGCCATGCAAGAATCGAGCTAAAGAACAGTCCCAAAGGCTCCGTCCTTGGCCTTCGCGACGATAATGGAACCGATAGGGTTGATGTCGCTTTTGCGGCTCCCGACGGTGGAGGGGTCGTCATCAACGACGCCAATTCCACAACGCGTACGCTCCTCGGCGAGCGCGAACCGGGCATAGCTACCTTTAACCCGAAGGGCTCATTCCTGTGGGCCGCTGGCCTTGATAGTTTTGACAAGGACTCTCAAAAGAGAATCCGGGAGGCTGCGGAGGCACTCACCAAGGCGAAGTAGCGCGAGAATCGCCTCTCCACCGAGGCGCCCCGGCATGGGGCAGGGGTGTACAGGATTGGGAGCCGCCCTTGTGGGGCGGCTCCTTGACGGCGGAGAATATCCGACGACGACGATTGCTAACGGGTCAGATAAGAACATTACCAAGCCAGCGCTCGCCCTTGTAGGGCTCTTCGCCTGGATGCACAGTCTCGCGAGACCCTGTGGCAGATCAACTGATGGCCTGAACGTCATCAAGCGGGGTGCTTCAGTTGTTCGCGACCGTTAGCGGAGCACCGATCAAAATGTGTTTCAAGGAAACACCTCCTGAGGGGTGAACCCCTTCATGGAAATTCTACGCTTGCGGCGGCGGGGTTTGCAGCCGCTGGTCGGGCCGGTCGGGTGCCCCGTTGTGGAAGGGCGTCCGCTGGAGCAACGGGCTCCGGGCCACGTGCTCTTTAGTCGTGGAAGCGAGTAGACTCGCACTATGGTTGAAGGAAATGCAGGATTCGAAAGATAGGTGAAGGTTTTTGGGCTGAAGTGAAATCGGCTGATTGCCATCTTCGGCTTTTCTCGTCAGTGACCGAAGAGGGCAACGTTGGCGCAGTGTTCGACATGGAAAGCAAGAACTGGATCTCTGACGAGTGGGCCAGCGATCTAGAGGATGGCAAGCGCAAAGCTGAGAAGATCGCACAATCGCTTCTCAGAACGCTGCCTCCGATCGAGTGGAAAAAGTCGTTCTAGTCAACCCTTTCGCCAACCTTCTCCTTGCCGGTTTGAATTTGCTCGCCCCTGGGCCACTAATCAGGGCGGGTGGGCCACTTCAACGCGGCAAGTATAACGCTGCTGTTTCCGACAACAAACCGCGGACAGACGGAATGTTCCCCGACGTGTTTCCTCAAATTCTCTAACCCAGACTAGTGTACTGAGTCTAATGTTCGCTTACAAAAGCGGGCCACGGAATCGAGGATCTGATCAGCGGATTTGGTCCAGACGAAGGGTTCCGGGTTCTGGTTGTGGTGATCGATGAAGCCGCGGATAGCGTCTTCCAACTCGCGGGTGCTGCGGTGGACGCCGCGCCGGATCTGTTTTTCGGTCAACTCGGCGAACCAACGCTCGACCAGATTGAGCCAGGAGGGCGGGTGGGCCACTTTAACGGGGGAGTATAGCGCGGATTTGTCTCTTAACATTGACCGAAATAACTGGGGGTGCGCCACTTCTCACGCTTCTTGAGAAGTGGCTCGCCGAACTGCTGGCGTTGTGAGACTCCGCTTTACGCGGCCGGAGGTCGGATATTTATCTTACGCACGCTCATTTGGGGCACACGCGGCGTGAAAGGCAGAACCCATTGTGCGATCAGTGTGGTTCCCACCCCTTGCGATGGTGCCGCAAGGAGTGGGCCACCCCCGGCAGAGGACGCACAGGGATGGGACACCCCCGGTGCTGGTTGTGCAGGTGGGTAAAACCTCGACCGTCGCCCGTTCTCCTTGACTCCCTGTGTTACTATTTTTCTCGTACCTCGCGGGGCCCGCGCGCTGATCTCGATAGACTGGGGCGGCACCACACACAATGAGGGCTCCTACCTACGTCCTTCCTCGCAAGGGTCGTGGATGGAGGCGACGCGAGCACACCGGAAGTGTGTGCCATCGTCCTCCACGGCACACACTGTCCGGAATCAATTCACGACTTTGAGAGGAGTACCCATGCAGATCAAGAAACTCACGCCCAATCTAGTAGTCCGCAGCGTCGAAGCCAGCCTGAAGTTCTATCGCGAGATTCTAGGCCTCGAGACCGCGATCACCGTCCCCGAGCAGTCGCCCTACGTGTTCGCCTCGGTCGCAAACGGATCGGTAGAAATCTTCTTCAACGACCAGAAGACGGTAGCCGCCGAGTATCCCAAGCTCGCCGCCACCATCGGCGCAAGCCTGACTCTCTACATGGAAGTGGACAGCCTGCAAGCCGTCCTCGACCGCGTCCAGAAAGCCGGAGCGACAATCTCCATGCCGGTCACCGACCAGTTCTACGGCATGAGAGAATTCGCCTTCGAAGATGGCGACGGGTACACGATCACTATCGCCCAAAAGGCGGGATGAGCGGTGCGGGCGGCCGGGCGAGGACGCCCGTCCCTCCACAAACACGCGGCCGGAAGTCAGATCTTCTCTTACGCACGCTCATTTGGGGCACACGCGGCGTGAAAGGCAAAGCCCATTGTGCGATCAGTGTGGCTCCCACCCCTTCGAGTCCGGGGCACCCACCCCTTGCGATGGTGCCGCAAGGAGTGAGCCACCCGCCACCCGCGACGCGCGGCACTGAGTTGGAGTGGACGGGCGGGGACGCCCGGCTCTCCAACAAACAAGAAAAGCCCCGCTCTTGCGAGCGGGGCTTCGAGTTGCTGCTAAGGTTCGCGGGCGAGGGCGCCCGCGCTACACTTCTTAGTACATTCCGTCCATGCCGCCNNTCTTCCGGGATCTCCGCCACCAGCGCTTCGGTCGTCAGCATCAGCGCCGCGATCGAGCCCGCGTTGGTCAGTGCCGTGCGCACCACCTTCGTTGGATCGAGCACGCCCGCCTTCACCAGGTCTTCGTATTCGCCGGTCAGTGCGTTGTACCCGAAGTTGTTGTCCTTCGAGTCCTGGACCTTGCCGATCACAATCGCGCCTTCTTCGCCGGCGTTCTCGGCGATCTGGCGCAGCGGCTCGATGATGGCGCGCTTCACGATGTTCACGCCGATCTGCTCATCACCTTCCAGCTTCAGTTTGTCGAGCGCTGCCACGCAACGCGCCAGAGCCACGCCGCCGCCGGGGACAATTCCTTCCTCGACTGCCGCGCGAGTCGCGTGCATGGCGTCTTCCACACGCGCCTTCTTCTCTTTCATTTCGGTTTCGGTAGCGGCTCCAACCTTGATCACCGCCACGCCACCGACCAGCTTCGCCAACCGCTCCTGCAGTTTCTCGCGGTCGTAGTCGCTGGTGGTCTTGTCAATCTGGCTGCGAATTTCTTTCACGCGGCCTTGCACGTCTCCAGGCTTGCCCTTGCCTTCGACAATGGTCGTGTTGTCCTTGTCGATAGTGATTTTCTTGGCTTGTCCGAGATCGCCAACCTGCACGTTCTCCAGCTTGATTCCCAGATCTTCCGTGATGGCCTTGCCGCCGGTCAGAATCGCGATGTCCTGCAGCATAGCCTTGCGGCGATCGCCAAAGCCCGGAGCCTTAACGGCCGAGACTTGCAGCGTGCCACGAAGTTTGTTCACGACCAGAGTCGCCAGCGCTTCGCCTTCCACGTCCTCAGCGATGATCAGGAGCGGCTTGCCGCCCTTGGCGATCTGCTCCAGCAACGGCAGCAGGTCTTTCATCGAGCTGATTTTCTTTTCGTGGATCAGGATGTAAGCGTTCTCCTGCACCGACTCCATGCGCTCCGGGTCAGTGACGAAGTACGGAGAAAGATAGCCGCGATCGAACTGCATGCCTTCGACCACGTCCAGCTGAGTCTCGAGCGTCTTCGACTCTTCGACGGTGATGACGCCATCCTTGCCGACTTTCTTCATGGCTTCGGCAATGATCTTGCCAATGGTCTCGTCGTTGTTCGCCGAGATCGTGCCCACTTGCGCAATCATCTCGCCGGTGACCGGCTTGCTGAATTTGTCGAGTTCGCCTTTCTCGTGGTTACCTTCCTTGTCGAGTTTGCCAGTGATGAGGATGACGGCTTTCTCGATACCGCGCTTCATCGCCATTGGATTGGCGCCGGCAGCCACGGTCTTGACGCCCTCGCGATAAATGGCCTGGGCAAGAACGGTAGCGGTGGTGGTGCCATCGCCAGCGACGTCGGAGGTCTTCGAAGCAACTTCGCGGACCATCTGCGCGCCCATATTCTCGAGCCCGTCTTTCAATTCAATTTCCTTGGCTACGGTGACGCCGTCCTTGGTGATGGTCGGCGACCCGAATTTTTTCTCAATAACTACGTTGCGGCCCTTGGGGCCCAGAGTAACCTTCACAGCGTCAGCCAGCAGGTTGACGCCGCGGAGAATGGCCTGGCGGGACTCTTCTCCGTGAACAATTTGCTTTGCCATAATTGTTTGCTCCTTAAGATGTGTGCAGGCGTTAAGCCTGCGGAAGTTAGAACCTAGGTCTCAGGTGTCAGGTCTTAGGTCTCAGGTTTTCACTGAAAACCGATGACTGATAACCGATGACTACCGCCGCGATCCGGCGGTTTCCTTCTTGGCTGCGCCCGAGGTCGCGCCGGTGACAACGCCGAGTACTTCCTCTTCGCGCATGATGATGAAATCTTCACCATCAAGCTTGATCTCGGTGCCGGAATACTTGCCGAACAGAATGCGGTCGCCTGCCTTCACATCGAGCGGCCGAACCTTGCCTTCTTCGCTGATCTTGCCTTTGCCGGCGGAGATGACTTCTCCCTCCTGCGGCTTGTCTTTGGCGGAGTCGGGAATAATGATTCCGCCGCGGGTGGTATCGGCTTCTTCCACGCGACGGACCAGGATGCGGTCATGCAGCGGGGTGAATTTAGTTGCCATAGTTGCGTACTCCTTTCGAGAGTGGTTGAGTAGGTTGAATCGAAAATGGCCCGAGAACCGGGACTGTTAGCACTTGAATGTCACGAGTGCTAATTATAGGAATGTGAGTCGCTGGTTGTCAAGAGCGGCTCAGGACAACAAGTAATCAACATAGAATCAATACGATAGCTCGTCATAGCATTGCTTCATCAATGCCGGATGCGTATCAGGGTGCCGCTTGAGCCCAAGCTGTCACTAAGGCTATTGGAGCGTATCTTCGGACTCGGGCGCAGTTTTGGGCGCGGTGCGGAGGAACTTCATAAGTCCTTCGCCGGTGGACTTGCCTGCCCGCTTCTTGAAAAACTCGGCTGCAGTTTCCACCACGCCAACTTTTTCGGCGACCGCTACCGCGATCCATTGGTTCAAGAACACGCCATCTTCTTTCGCCAGTCGCTGGGCCGCCTTCTTGATGGAAAGGGGAAGCTTCAATGGGTACGTAGCTTTGCTCATGGTCTCACCTTCTTCAAGAGTTCGGCCGGACGCAGCACAGAGATTCTAAATCGCTCCGCAGGTTCGGCAAAGTCTGCAAGGCTGAAAGCTGCCAGTGCCGCCCAACTGACGGCAGCCTTGCCAGCCACCCGGCGAGTTTTGGCGGCCGCGGACGGAATGAAGTGCTGCAAGCCGTGTGTTCAGGCCCAAAATGAAACGGGCCGACATGGCGGTCGGCGTGCAAGCACTCACTCCGTCATCACCTTCCGCAAAGGGGCGGTCTGGCCAGCCACGAAACTTAAGTATTTACTGCTTTCCATCGTTGCTCGCCGCCCGTCGCGGGACCTGTTTCCTGCCGGGAGATGGAGGAGCACCCATGATGTCCGGCTTGCGTTGCGTCGAGAGCTGTCTTGATTGCCATCTGCGTTCCCGCAATTTTTTCTGCGACCTCTCCCAGGACTCGATTGAGGCTTTCAACCAAGTAAAACATGCCGCGGTTTTTCCGGAACACGCGGTGGTTCTGGTCGAGGGACAGAGTCCCTGTGGAATCTTCATACTGTGCCAGGGACGCGCCAAACTCTCTACCACCTCGCGCGAAGGCAAAACATTGATTGTACGAATCGCGGAACCCGGGGAAATTCTGGGACTGCACGCGGTGGTTACCGGGACGCCTTACGAGTTGACGGTTGAAACCATGCAGCCCTGCCAATTGAACTTCGTGGGGCGCGAGGACATGCTGTGCTTTCTCAAAGAGCACCCTGACGCTTGTTTCCATGCCACCCAGCATCTTGCCCGCGACTGTTCCGATGCCTACGGCGTGGTGCGCACGATCGGATTGTCACACTCGGTTTCAGAGAGGTTTGCCAGATTCTTGCTGGAAACAGCCGCCGATGGCAAGGTCAGCAACGGAAGCGTGCGTGTCCGCCTGGCCATGACCCATGAGGAAATTTCGCAACTGGTGGGCACCAGCCGCGAAACCATCACCCGCCTGCTGTCCGAGTTCAGGAAAAACGAGATGGCGGAACTTAAGGGCTCGATGTTGATTATCCATAACCACCCAGCACTGAAGCACCTGGTCGGCGCTTAGAGAACGCCCTCGCGATCCTGCCCTGAGAATATTGGCGCGGTGACGGCGCATGGGTTCCTGGGAGGCTGCGGAAAAACTCATTCCCCGAGTAGAGCCTGCGCCCTCAGCGGCTAAAAGCCGCATTCAAAACAACGCAGTTACCGCAGCGCTGAAGCGCTGCGCCACCCAAAATCAAGTGCAACATCGAGTTTTTCCGCAGCCTGCTAGGGTGATGAGAACAGTATCGAAAACCGGCCGACGCGATGGCTGCGAAAAGCCCCACTTCTCGAAGTACGAAAAGTGGGGCAACCTCGTTTCTCGTCCGCCAACACTAAGAGCAACGTACGCTATACTTGTCCGCCGGAGATGAGGGTTACCCGGCGAGATGGAACAGCGTTAAGTTACAATCCAAAGAGCTTGCGGCGCATGGTTCCGGCGATGCCAAGCAAGCCCGTGCCTAACAATCCCAGTGTGCCGGGTTCAGGAATGGCCAGGTTGCTGCCGCTGAGTTGGATGCCGCCCTCGTTATCCACAAGCCATTGATTCTTAAACACAGTAATGATCTGCTTCGTGGTTCCGGTTACGTTACGACCGTTTAGCGTGCCTGCGATCGTACCCGAGAGCGCAAAGACATAGTTGTTGATACCAGTGTGGCTGAGCACCGTCCAGGAAATAGGACCGACGAAAGAGCCGCTAAAAATGACTCCCTTGGGATGGCCAGTGAACCCGGCACTGGTTATGACAAAGCTGGAACCCGCGCTGGAAAAGGTTCCACCGGTAAAGATGCTGGCGCCCGTGAAAGCTCCGGTCGAAAAGCTGACCGAACCCAGGGCGTGTCCCGGAAGAGCTGTGACGCCGCCGAAACTCTTTAGTTGGGACCCTTTGGATACGATTCCAGCGTTGGTGATCGTAACCGTACCAAACTTGTTACTTATATCAATCCCACTTGCCCAAGCTGCCATTGGTAACAGCAGCGCGCATAGACCCAATATTACTGCAACTCGCCTCATGGTTTCCTCCACAGAATTCAAGCGACCCTTTCCGGCAGCCCTTTTGGAGGTGGTCGCCGGGATCACGAAGTTTGGATTGTTACTCTCGCGCACACTTTCATATCATAGATCAGAGCAGAGTGCAAGAGAGAAATGAGCAATCGAGGGAGGATCGACGAATGACAGTTAAAGTCCTGGGTGGAGAAAGCTGTGAGTTTTGTCACGATGTTACGTGACCAGAAGAAGCACTTCTCCG
>WNFJ01234676.1_pt1 | contig 10247 bp, 7 predicted proteins | sample 5400461 | NCBI WGS metagenome assembly WNFJ01 (sample SAMN13153349, study PRJNA577476) | soil metagenome | isolation source: 115 cm saprolite on Douglas fir-dominated hillslope | place: USA:California | collected 2013-09-17
ATCCTTACAGTGTGCCTCGGAGGCCGAGGACGTCCGCGTGTTCGCGCAAGGCGCCGATGCAAAACGTGATGTGTTCTTCGAGCGGAACGCCGAGTTCTTCGGCGCCCTTGCGCACATCGTCGCGGGAGACGCCTTTGGCGAAGAGTTTGTCTTTCATGCGGCGCTTTACGGAGTCCACCTCGAGATCGAGAATGCTTTTCGACGGGCGGACGTAGGCGCAAGCGGTGAGGAAGCCGGCGAGCTCGTCGCAGGCGAAAAGCGTGTGCTCCAGCGCGGTTTGGCGTGGCACGCCGCAATAGTCCGCGTGGGTGATGATGGCGCGGACGACCTCCTCGGAGTAGCCCTGCTCGCGCAGAATCTTCGCGCCTTCCGAAGGATGGCCCTGATCGGGCGAGTGCTCGTGATTGGGCCAGCGCTCGTAATCGAAATCGTGCAGCAGACCAGCAAGCCCCCAGGTTTCTTCGTCGGCGCCAGCTCTGCGCGCATAAGCGCGCACGCAAGCCTCCACCGCCAGCATGTGTTTGCGCAAGCTCTCCGAAGCGGTGTACTCGCACAGCAGTTTCCAGGCGTCCTCGCGTGTCGGCATCCGTCTCTCCCCAAAAAAGAACCAGTAGTGTAGCGCAAGAATATCGTTTGAACGTCCGAACGTTGGAACGTCTGAACGTTGAAACAAGGGCTTCGGGAAGTGAGTTTCAGAATGGGAATTGTTGATACACACCCCGGCAGTTTTCGTAAGAGTGGCAAACAAAGGGGTTGCAGGATACGGAACTTGGAAGTGTGTACGGAGAATGGAAGACCGGTCGGCCACACAGACATGGGGACGAAGAGCGGAGGAAGAAAGAGGGCGGCTAGTTTCTAACAAATGGTTAACCATAATCACCACCCCTCCCCCTGTTTTTCATAAGTGTTGATTCCAAAGGGTTTTAAGTTCTTTAGAAGCAACACTTGTAGAAGTGTTGATTCTAGATGGGTTATGGGAGAGGCGAGTTTATAGAAGAGTAATTGCCGTGGGCCGGAAGACAGTGAGGGGGCTGGAGCGGGCGAGGGCTTCAGAAAGGTTGGCGGCGTCGAATTCACAAGGAATGGTAGCACGATTTACTCCATTTGTCAACTACTTTTATAGTATTAGTATTTGACGGGAGGGCGCCGGAGCTCGAATGATTTTGTAAGCGACAGAAAACACAGGGGTAGAGTTCACTGGAGGAGTTGAAAGCCGGAAGTGGAAACTCGGGACGCTGGAAAAATGGGAGCAGGGCAGGGCCAAGCCGAATCCTCAGGCGGCAGCACTGGTTCTGCTGGTGCGCCGGTATCCTGACACGCTGGAGCGGCTGGAAAAGGTGGCGGCTGGTTGAAGAAGATGCGGCTACTTAGGGCTTGGCAGTGTGGGCGGCGAGTGAAACTGCGGGCGCGAGTCGCCGGGGGAATTCAAGAGTGTCTGACGTATGTTCGCTAGGCTGGGCGTCGGGGCTTCTAAGGGAAAAGGACAGGGCTTAGAGCTTTGAGATCACCGAGGCGGATTGGTTGAAGGGCTTCAAACTCCTTTTGAGGTATCTTTAGATACTTCCATTGTTTTTCAGTCAGGTTTGTTGCATTTTCGCACCAGCGCATAGCGGCAACGTCCTTCCTCAAGACGTCAACGTTTTCCTGCCCCTTGGACTCAAGCAGCCAGTGAACACCAGACCTGTCGACGGCCACGAAATCCGGCTCGTAGTTCCGAAGGTTCATGGAGGTATCCGTATATTCGATCGTGAAGCCAAACGCCCTGGGCAGCTTCGCGAATGCGGTTACATCCTTCGCATTATCCAAGAACTTCGCGAATTCGCGCTCGAAGTCATTGTCACAGGGCACGAGATTGAAGATACATTTTTGGCCTTCCCACACAGGCCGCGACCAGGGGAACGGTTGGCAAGCGGAGAGTAGGCGTGCGGGTTCAAGCAACTGTGGAGTTTGTTCCTCGATGGTCAGCGATTGAAGAGCTTTCTTGAAAACATCCACGCAAACATAATGGGCGACCGCCGTACTCATCGCTTTCACTATGGCATGGTCGTTCAGGTCAACCGGGTGCCCGAACGCCTTTTGCTCGAAGAATTCTCTCACTTTCGGAGCCAAGACGGCGAATTGCGCCGGAAGCTTCACGGCCTCTGCGATTCGGCGTGCATAGTAACCAATAACTTCTTGAGCGGTCTGCGGATCCGGGATCGTGTACTCGCGCTCAAATTCCTTCTTCAGCGTAATGATGTCGTAGCCTTCGTACGTAAAGGTTTTTGAGCGCGGATCGTCCTCGCTCTTCGGGAGAACGATCGAATTAAAAGTCATCACTTCGAGGGCGGCAATCTCTTCGGCCAGGCTCTTTTTGCGCACTAGGGACGGCGTCAGCATAGGTAGGCCGATGTCGAATTCCTTCCGGTCAGCGAGTGGCATGATCGTAACGATTCGCAGCTTGTCTTTGCCAAGCTCGAAGGTGTCCAGCTTCAATTCTTCGAGCTTTTCCAAATCGTCCACGAAGTCGAGGAAAGCCTTGTTGCCGATAATATCGACGCGTTCGGTGTAACTCGTTGGCAGGTCTCGAAACATAAGCCGAAGACCGCGTCCAATCGTTTGCTCCGGCAGGATATTCGCTTTGGCAGAGTAGGGCCGTAAGCCCACGACCACGGTAACGTTTTGAACGTCCCAGCCTTCCCGAAGCATTAGGACGCTAACAATCGCATGGATCGGGCTGTCTTCCCTGTCCACCTCGCGAACTGCTTTCCTGGCAGTGTCCAAATCCTTCTTGCTGACCTCACCGCCTTTATCCGTGTGGATGACCTGCGTTCTTTCATCGCCAAACTCCGATGGGTAGGTTGTTTGAAGCCAATTCGCCACATCATCGGCCTCTTCCGTGCTATTCAACATGACAAAGAAAATCGGCTTCTTCTTGAGGGGCTTCAACTGCTCTCGGTACTCTCGCCACCGCTCGACACCGGCGGTCAAATAACCCCGATATTTCACGCTGGCGTGTTCTGATTTGGCATCGTGGATATTTGCGACACCCTTCATCGGCCTCTTCACAATGCCATCGACGATTGCCTGCTTCAGAGGGTAGTCCGATATTGTCCAAGGGAAAATCGCGCCCTTCTGAAAGCGGGGCGTCGCCGAGAAATCCAATTGCGCGGCGATCGGGGTTTTGCCGTGCAATCGGCGAATGACCTTGTTCCACTCGTTTTCTTCATCATGCGTGTGGTGGGCCTCGTCGTTGATCACAAGCAGTTTGCCTGCACGCAGCGCTATCCGGTCGCAGAAATCGGTCATTTCCAAGTTATTCGCTGGTGGCTTCGATCCCAAAACCGCGGTCATCGCATCGGGCTCGTCCTCATTCGAGCGATCTGGCCGTTCATAAAGCTGTTGGATATTTGTAAGGAAGAGTGTTCCTTCCGCGTGGGCCCTTTCTGCGTCATCCCGCATGACGCAATCAAAGTCGTCCCAGAAAATACCGAGCTCTTTGGGAACGATTGGATCATTCCTAAAGATTCTCGCGCCGGAAAAGTCGGTTTTCAGGCGCTCCAATACGATGACGTTCGGCGCGACAATGAGAAAGGTTTTCGCATAGTCTTCGGCAACTTCCTTCCGCTCCCGCATCGCGTTGAGAAACTGCCATGCAACCGCAAGCGCCATAACCTTCGTCTTGCCGCTGCCCGTGGCCATCTTGATGCAATAGCGAGCGAAATCATCAAACGGAGGCAGCCGCAAATCGCGGAGGTCTTGCGCGTAGCGTTCCAGAAGCCCTTTGCGCGTTCGGATTTTCTCGAATTCCCAGACGAAAATTAGCGTTTCAATCGCTTCCTGTTGAGAAGCATGATATTTGAACGGCAAGCCGGTTCGCAGGCGATGATCCGCATGAAACCAATGATTAAGCAAGATGCGCGTGGTGTCGGTTATGCCCTTGTATCCGCCCGCCTTCCATGCCTTTACAGCTTCGCGAAGAGCGGGCACACAAGGACCCGTGCGGAGTTTGGCGGTAATGTCAAGCAACTCCACTTGCGATGGCGCAGCTCTTTCCTTCTTTTTTCTCGCCATGGCCCCACGCCCTCGCCGTCATTCCGAGCGCAGCGAGGAATCTCTCCGTCTATTTCAATGAAATCTCCAGCGTTTTGGTTGTGTCGTTCCCTAAAATGTCGATCACCTTAACGACGATCGTATACTTTCCTGTTTGTGAGTAGGCGTACTTCGTCTCAAGTACTATCTTGGGTTCTTTACGCGTCCGGTAGGCCTGCCATTGATTGTGAAATGTGTCGTTCTTGTAGTCCCAATCGACAGCCCAATAGTCAATAAGTTGACTCCAGTGTTTGATTGCTTTTCGGGCTTCTTCAGGGATGTCGTCTGTGGGGATAACAAAATCGGTAAGAGTAAGAGTGACGTCATGTGCTTTCGTTTTCGCCTCTACTGAGAGAGCGCCAAGCTCGAAAAATCGAATGTCCCCTTGTTCTACAGCTTTCTTTTCAAGGACTTCACGAGGGATTTTCTTGAACGAAACGTCGACACGAGCTTCTGCGGCAACGTTCTTTGCCAGCTCATTCACTTCCAAAGCAAATTCCCAACCAAGAATATCGACGCCAGCCTTCGTCGGTGCATCCTTTCCAGACGCAATGCTCTTCCAGGTCTCGCGAGCAATGGCTTTCACGTCAGCCTGCGTTACAGGCGCATCCACTGCCGCCACATGTACCATGCGCCCGCCCTTTGTTCCGTGGAGCCACGTGTGTCCAGTAGTAGGTCGAGCATGATAGAGCTCAAGGATGAAGTTTCTGTAGGCAGCTTCGCGTTGGCGTTGTTCTTCCAGATGATCCTTGCCGTTCGCAGGAAACTCGGCCACCTGCCACGCCTGCCGCTCGTATTTGCCGAGATTTTGAACCGTGAACGGTTTCACCCCCTGAATTCCTAATATCCTTTTGCGGGCTGTATGAATGGCAAATCTGCCGAGATCACAGGCTATCCAGCGCCGATTAAGTTTTTCAGCGACTGCTGCTGTAGTTCCGCTGCCAATGAAGCAGTCAAGAACAAGGTCGTTTTCGTTCGAGGAAGCTTTAATTATCCTCTCTAGAAGCGCTTCCGGTTTTTGAGTAGGGTAGTCAAGCCACTCGCTTGCGACTTGTCGCTTCCCCATTCCTCTCAGAAAACTAATATCGGACCAAATACTCTGCGCAGGGACACCCATACTCTCGTCGAGATACCGTTTCTCGTACACACGACCCGATGTCGAATACGTTAGCCTGCCCTCGCGTTCTAACTGCTGCATTGTCTCTTTCCGATAGGCCCAATGCCTGCCGGTCGGCGGCCAGTGGTTTTTCCACTGGTAATGAGCATCGGTGCCAATTCTGAGGCCCGGAGCACTTATGTCCGCCTTGTTGTAGCGCCGTACTGCTCCAGCTTTTACGATCTCTCCTTTGCGGTTCTTGACATCCTCTCTGGGGAGCTCCTCATTCGTGTACCAGGTATCAGCGGTCTCCTGACTCAGAGGGACAAACTGCGTATTGAACGTGGCCCCGGCACTCTTTCTAAGGAAAAAAATCGTATCGTGAATCATCCCGTAGGTATCAGCCGAGCTTTGAGCATCTTTCCTTTTCCAGACGATCTCTGTGTCAAAATTTTCTCTACCGAAAGTTTCCTCCAGTATTAGTCTTGCGTAGGCATTCATATGCCAGTCGAGATGGACATAAATGCTGCCCGACTCTGCCAGCAATTCGTACAGGAGCGTCGCGGTCTCGTAGAACCATTCGAGATACGAATCGAAGCCACGGCCCCAAGTGTCTCGGTAAGCTTTTTGTTCTAAGATTGACGGCTCTTTCGTAAAGACAGTCGTCTCCTCATCGCCCGTTTCGGAGTGCTTCGGAATGGTTGCAGTGAATGAGAAGTCCGCGCCCGTGTCGAAAGGTGGGTCAATATAAATGAGGTTCACCTTGCCTGCAAATTCAGACAACAAGGAAGGCAGTACATACTTCTTATCTCCCCAAATTAGGCGATTGCGCCATTCTGTATCCCGCCCACTAGCAAAGAGCTCGAGATTGCGCCGTCGATCCTCCGTGCTTTCGTTGACGGTTTCGATAGTCTGAAACGGCAGCGCAATCCGCACCGGCCCTTGCTTCTTGTCGTCCTTGTACTTCCCATCCCAAATGAGTTCAGTCATGTTTGTTCGACGCTGAGTATAGTACACAGTTGACAATTGAAAACAGATGCTAAGGGGATAGGTCAGTCTCTTATGTGTAAAAGGGCAGGGGAAGCGAGGTGGCCATGACGTTGGAAGAAGCGCTGGTGGAAGTATGGAGGCAGGCGCTGGCGGAAGGCGCGGAGGACGTGGAGCTGGGCGGGCAGAAGTTCACTGTGCGCGACACGCCGCGAAAGCATTTGCGCGAAGTGGATTTTGTGTTTGAGGGGCAGCCTCTGCGCGGGCTGGAGCAGAATCCGAAAACGGAATCGCGGTGGGCGCAATTGGCGCGCGCGGGGCACAAGGTGATGCAATTTCTTTCGGCGGGACGGTATATAGGAGTGGTCGTCGACGGAAAGGTGACACTGTATGGCCGGAAGAGATCAAGAGAGTAGACGCAGAGCAACAAGCACGGGTCATTTTTCAAGGCTCGCTTGCCGCGAGACGCTGTATGGCGGGAAGGGGAAGCGGAAAACTAGAAACTAGAACTTATCTCATAAATGAAAAACGCTCGGAGAGGAGCATTTCCTCAGGGGCTAAAGCCCAATTTTTCTTGGCTTTGATGTCGGAGCTAAAGCTCCGACCCCCAAGGCTCCATTTATGAGATGACTTCTAGAAGGCAGAAACGAGAAGAGGAAGAAGCATGGAGAACTGAAAACTAGAAACTAGAAGGCAGAAACTAGAAAGGGGAGGGGAACAAATCTCCGTCCGGGCCCGGACCGGGTCGGGATAAATGCCGTCTCCGGGACAAAATGGAAAGATGCGAGACGAGGAAGAGAAAAGCAGATCCCTCGCTACGCTCGGGATGACGCAGGCGGGGAGCGACGCAAAGTGGCCCGCCTCAGAAGGCGGGCCCTTCAAAGGCAAGAGCGAAGATGGCGACGTAAAGTCGCCGCTACAAGAAGAAAATTGAAAGGAGGTCGCCCGTCGCGGCGGACGCCCCCTTATATAGGCGACGGCAAAGGCGGAGAGAGGGCACGATGTATCGTGCCCCTACAAATGTGAGGAGAAACGCGGGGCGGAATGCGGGCCTGTGGAAAAGTTGAGGATGGAAGGAAACCACAACTGGTGTGGTGTGAGGCGGCGGAGCATACAAGGCTTAGTGGAGAATGAAAATAAGGAAGACGACGCAGAGACAGAACTGGCCGGATGGACAGGCGAAAACACGGCGTAGAATGGCGAAGCGCGGACGCCGGAGGCAAAAATAGTTCAAAAATACTCTTGACAGAATTTGGGGATTCACACGATACTCCCACTGCGCCAGCAACTGCCTTCCCGCACGAACGTTCCAGCGTTCCTCCCCATCCGCACGCCGGAAAAACAGTCAGCAAGGAGTGCCGGTGTCTGCTCAATTAGAAAAAGAGATGAGTTCGTTAGAGATGGATCGGGAAGTCATCCGCTGTAAGTCCTGCGGTCTCGTCCAGTACCGTACGCGCACGGGGAATTGCCGCCGATGCGTGCGCGCCTTACCTCAGCGCCTGGAGTTCCTGATTCCTCCACCGGCGCCTCCGGAGGAAGCAGTCGCTGAACCCGAAGCAGCAAAGTTCGTCAACCAGGAGACGGTCGAAAACATCGGCCAGCGGATTCGCCAGTTGCGCGAATCGCGCAGCATGACCCAGAGCCAGCTGCAGTCGCGCTCGAAGGTCTCGCGCTCCTACCTCTCCCGCATCGAAAGCGGCCAGATGACGCCGAGCCTCGGCACACTGGAGAAGATCTCCGAAGCGCTGAGCGTCGGCTTGAACCGGTTCTTTATCCCGGAATCCGACGGCGAAGCGCTGCTGGAAGATCCGTTCATCCAGGGATTGCGGCCGTTCCTGCGGCAATTGGATTGGGAACAGTGGCAGTCCATATTGAAGAGGCTGCAGGCTATCAGCGACCACGTTCATGCAGTGCCAATCAATCTCCGCGCTATCGGTAATCCGGCGCGGCTGCCGCAGCCCGCGTCGGCGAATGGCAACGGCAACGGCCACATCGGCATGGGCCATTCGAATGGGCTTGCGCACGTGCATGCCCATGGTCATCCGCAGGGCTATCCGCTGCGGCGTCCGGGCGCGCCTTTTGGGGTGCAAGGCAAGCCAGCTTTTCAGCGGCCGCTCGCGCGATAAGTTTTTCTTCATGACAGAGCAAAAGAGTGGGGCAGGCAGAAATGTCTGTCCCACTTTTTTTGCGGAAGCATTGCCGGAGGACGCCTACTCGCGGACGACGGAGACTTTGGCGTCGGGAACTTCGAGACGCATCAAGCGGTGATTGCCGTCGAGCAAAAGAAGAATCTCGAGGTCGGAGGTGTTGACCTTGAGGCCTTCGTAGGTCTTGCCGTCGGCGCTGGCCGATCCAGTGGATTGCACGGTGATGGTGCCGGGAGTCAATTCCTGGGGAATGAGCACGGGAAAAGTTTGCACACCACGCTTTGACCAGTCGTAAATGCGCGCCAGCACAGCGTATTGATGGTAGAGATTGTTGTCCAAGACGGTGATGAGCGGTGAATTGAAGGAAAGATCTTGTTCGAAAAAGCAAGGCTGTGTGCGGTGTGGATCCGTTATTTCCGCGGTCGTGCACGGGCGCGCGCCTTGCATCTCCAGAGTGATTTTCGCCACCCCATTGGCGAAGAGGACGTGCGCGCCGTTCGTTTTTTCCGCTTGGGCGGTCCATTCATAGCTGATCGGAGAGCCATCGGACTGCAGAGTCAGTGAGCCGGAAACTTTGCTGCCACTGCTTTCGGGCGGCTTGATTTCCGCAGTGCCTTTGGCTAGCCAGCCGCCGCCAGATGGCGCGATTTCAAATTCCTCATGCCCGACGGTCTGCCCGGCGAGCTTGATGGTGAGCTTGCCCTTGTCTGCCGCGAAGACGCGATTGCCGGAAGTTTGCGCGCCCTTCTTCTGAGCCGCGAGAGACATCGCGGCGCAAGCGACGATTCCGACAGTCAGTGTGATACATACTGTTTTGAATCTCACGATGTTTCTTACCCCCCGCATCCATTCTCTCTCAGGGAAGGGGTTTCTCAACCACGAGATGCGCCACGTTTCCACCCGATGCAACAATGCCGCGGCGCAAGACTTCTGTGACAACCTGGGTTGGTTCGCCGGCGCTGTCCATGCGGTGGTCGGCAAGTTGATAGGAAGGAAGACGCTGGGCGTAAAGAGCGCGGAAGCTGGCTTCGTCGCGGAAAAGCGGACGGCCGGTCATGGTCATGCAGCGCGCAAGAAGAACTTCGATTGGCGAATCCAGCCACAGAACGGGAGCGCCGGCAGCGCGCAGAAAATCGGGGCAGCCTGGCTGCGCGTAAGTGCCGCCGCCGAGGGCGAGAATCGTGCTTTCTTTGAGCTCCGCAGCGCGCCCGAGCGCAGCGCGGAGCTGGTCTGCTTCGATCTGGCGGAACGCGAGTTCACCGAGGCGTTCGAATATTTGGGGAATGGGGAGACCTGCGGAAGCTTCGATGCGGTCATCGAGATCGACAAAGCGCCAGGCGAGGTGCCGCGCGAGGAGCGTGCCAATGGTGGTTTTGCCGGAACCCATGAAACCGGCCAGGCACAGAACCGGGACGCGGGGTTGCAGCCCGCGCAAAGGAGATGAAGTGGTCACGCGATCAAGGCGCGAAAAATTAGTCGCGCTTCAGAATGCGAATTGTACCACTGTAGGAGGAGAGTTCGACTTTTGCGAGGCCCTGTCCGACGGTGCCGAAGAGCCCTTTAGTGAACTTCGATGCTCGGTGAATGATGCCGTGAGAATCGGGCTTGAGGAACGCGGCGGCTTGATTGTCAACGGTGCCCATGGCGGTTTGCGCCTTGAGGTCAAAAGAATCGTTACCGGAGAAGCGGACTTCGACGAGGCCTTTGCCGCTCTTCATGGTATAGAGGCCGGTGCGGACAAAATCCCCGTCAAAAAGAATATTTCCCGAGGTAGTGAAGAGGCTGACGTTGGTAAGCGCGGGCTGGAGAACCTGCGCGCCGCCGCTGATGGACTTGAAATCCAGCTTGCCGGCGCACTGTGTGCAGACAAGAGAGCCGCCCGTGGTGCGGACAATAATGTAGCCGGAGACTTCCTTGAGATGGACATCCCCAGCGACGCTTTCCAG
>WNFJ01698164.1_pt1 | contig 10247 bp, 10 predicted proteins | sample 5400461 | NCBI WGS metagenome assembly WNFJ01 (sample SAMN13153349, study PRJNA577476) | soil metagenome | isolation source: 115 cm saprolite on Douglas fir-dominated hillslope | place: USA:California | collected 2013-09-17
TGCCGGTGTGCGAGCATAAACTCTTTCCCGGCTGCGCTTCCGCTCGCCAATCAAGATCGACAAGGCAAGCGTGACTAGCGCTGCGCCGAGCGGCCATTCGTAGCGTTCAATCGGCCGGCGCGATAGGCGCACGTCCATTTCGGCTGCTTGCATTTTTGCAAGGCCTTCCGTGTAAAGTTGCTGCATCGTGCGCGGTCCGTTTTCCAGATGGAAATAAAATCCGCCGGCCGCCTGCGCGACCTCGCGCAATCGTTTTTCGTCCAGCTTCGATTTTACGACCTGCCCTGCTGAATCCTTAACAAAGCTCGTTTCACCATCTTCGCCGCTGATCGGAATCAGCGAACCAGACGCAGTTCCCACGCCGATCGTGAAGATACGCACACCTGCATCAGCGGCGGCTTTGGCGTTTTTAACGGCATCACCGCTCAGCTCTTCGCCATCGGTGAAAATAACGAGCGCGCGATTTCCCACCGCGCTTTTGCCGAAACTTTGCGTCGCAAGAGTGATAGCCGCCGAAATATTTGTGCCGCCTTCGGGAATGGTTTTCGTATCGAGATCATTGACTGACTCGATTGCGGCGTCGTAATCGATCGTGAGCGGCGCCTGCAAAAAAGCGCGTCCAGCAAAAGCAATCAGACCAATACGGTCGCCTTGCAGCTGATCGATGAGATCGTGAGCGGCCAGTTTGACCCGTTCGAGCCGGTTAGGCTGCACGTCGTTGGAAAGCATGCTGCGCGACGTATCGACTGCGACCAGCAAGTCGAGTCCTTTGCGTTTCACATCTTCAAACGTGTAACCCCAGCGCGGCTGCGCCAGACTAATGATGGCCAGAGCGAGGCCGAGCAATTGCAATCCAAACCTTAGCATCCGCCGTGGACGATTTACCGTTCCGGCAAGCTGTGGCAGCAAACGCGTTGAAACAAACTCGCGCAAGCGTTTTGTACCGCGAGCTTCGGCGCGCATAAACAATGCGACGAGAACAGGGATCAAGGATAATCCCCAAAACCATTGCGGCGCGCCAAAGCTCATAAGATCGACATCTTCTTCACGGCAGTTTCTTCCAGATGGTTTGCGACAATAAAATCTGCGCGAGCAGCAAACCGCAACCGCTCATCAGGCACAGTGGAAAGAGATCGCGGTATTGTTGATATTTTTTAACGCTTACCGTCGATTTCTCCAGCTTGTCGATGTCGCTATAAATCTGCTCGAGTGATTTGGTATCTGTCGCCCGAAAGAATTTTCCGTCTGCGATTTTCGCGACCTCCCTCAAGCCTGTTTCGTTAAATTCCACACGCTGGTTTTCGTAGAGCATGTTCCCCAATGCGTCGGTGAGGGGCCCTCTTTGGGTGAAAATTGGGGCCGGTGCGATCCCATTGATTCCAGCGCCGATGGCATAAAAGTGAATCTTTAATGCCTTGACTGCTTCGGCGGCAGTATTCGGGGGAATTTTGCCGGCGTTATTTTCTCCGTCAGTCAAAAGTACAAGGACATGGCTTTTTGAGCGCTTGTCATTAAGGCGGTTGGCCGCCGCTGCCATGGCCGATCCGATGGCGGTCCCGTCTTCGACCAACCCGATCCGCACTCTCTCCAGGTTTTGCAAAAGCCAGTCGTGATCCAATGTCATTGGGCTCACCACGTACGGCCGCCCGGCAAAAGCAATAATTCCGATACGATCGTTTGGCCGGCCTTCGATAAATTTCTGCGTGACTTCGCGAATCGCATCGACGCGCGTTGCCTCCTGCCCGCCGATGGTGAAATCCTTTGTCAGCATCGACCCGGAGACATCGAGCACGAGCATGATATCGATTGCGCTGGCTTCGACTTGCGTGAGACTTTTGCCGAGCTGCGGACGTGCGAGTGCAATGACGAAAATCGCCACCGATGCGAGTAGCAGGGACCGAAGAATCTTTCCGACGCGCGCGGCGCTTTGTTTTCCAATGACGCGCAAAGCAGATGTCGAGGAGAACGTCAACGCGGCAGCTGGTCCGCGTTTGCCGCGCAAATACGCGAGCAATGGAATCGCGAGCAACAGGAGAAGCAACCACGGGCGCGCGAAAGTCAGCCCAGTGTTGGCCGGCCACCAATCAGACAGTTGCAAGTTGTTGACCTCCTTTTACAAATCGGGTTGCCTCTTCGAGCAACAGCTGGCTGTCTGCTGAAGTCGCTTCATAGCGCGCGAATTTGATCAAGTCGCATCGGTTCAGAAAATCTTCGAGCAACGACTTCTCATCGCTTGAAAACTGCGGCGCCTCAGTTAGCGCGTTTAGAAATTCTACCGATGTCTGGCGCGTGACCGGCAACCCATGTTGTTCGGTCACGTAGCGACGAAGAATGTCCGACACATGGATGCTGAATTGATACGGATTCAGCCGGTTGATCTGATCCCGCATCCGCTCGAGCGCCTCGAGTGCGCGGTCCCGCGGCAACTGAGGCGGTTGCGGTCGGTGTCGTCGTCTCGCGATTAACCAAATGACCAAGCCAACGATTGTTAGCGCGAGAAACGTTCCGGCAAAAACCAGCCATAGCGGTATCAACGAATAATCCACTGGTGGCGCAATATCGTGAAATTCCTCGGCCGCCAGGATCGACACGAACAAGATCGACATCGTCATTTAGCGAATAGCCAAACGGCGTTCGCGTTGTTTGAAGAACGAGCGCAGGGCTGGCAAATAATCCCTTCCAGTCTGCAGCGCGATCGCATCGATATTGTTCCGTCGCAGCGTGCGCGCCAGATCGGTTTCGTGTTCGCTGGCCAGGTCGGTGAAACGCACGCGCGTTCCGCGATCGGCCGTGTTGATCACGATTTGCTCATCGGTCTCGGCATCTTCCAGCGTAATGATGCCAATGTTTGGCAGCACCCTTTCGCGTTGGTCGCGAATATGGATCGCGATGAAATCGTGTCGTCGTCCGCTTACGGCAAGCGCTCGCGAGAAGTCGGGCGCTTGAAAATCCGAGATGAAAAATACGACTGCTCGCCGCGTTACGATGTTGTTTAGGTAATCGAGCGCCAGCGCCGGTTCTGTGCCGCGTCCCTGGGGCTTAAAAAACAAAATCTCCCTGATCAACCGCAGCGTGTGCGAGCGCCCTTTCTTCGGCGGAATAAAAAGTTCAACGCGATCGGTGAAAAGAATCAGCCCGACCTTGTCGTTATTCCGGATCGCGCTGAACGCCAGTAGACACGCTACTTCCGCCGCCAATTCGCGTTTCGATTGTGTGGTGCTTCCGAAATTTCCTGATGCACTCACATCGACAACCAGAATCACCGTAAGCTCGCGTTCCTCGGTAAATTTTTTGACATACGCAGTGCCCAGCCGCGCCGTTACGTTCCAATCAATCGCGCGAATTTCGTCGCCCGGCTGATATTCGCGCACATCTTCAAAATTCATTCCCCGACCTTTGAAAACACTGTGGTAATCGCCGGCGAAGGCTGTCTCGACGAGGCCTCGCGTTTTTATTTCCAGCGTTCGGATTTTCTTAAGGATCTCGGCAGGAGTATGTCTTTCTTCTTCCATCGACAACGTCACGGCACGGGCAGCCCTGCAAAAATCCGCTCAATAATGATTTCACTCGTCATTGACTCCGCCTCGGCCTCATAACTAACGATGATGCGGTGCCGTAACACGTCTGGGCCGATGCTTTTCACATCTTGCGGTGTAACGTAACCGCGGCCGTTCACAAACGCGTGGGCACGCGCTCCGAGCGCAAGATAGATCGTCGCGCGCGGCGAAGCGCCATAACGGATAAGCCCTTCCAAGCTTAAATTGTAGGACGCGGGCTCGCGTGTCGCCCAGACAACATCGACAATATAATCTTTCACCCGATCATCGATATAGATTTGGTTCACGACGTCCCGTGCCGCGATGATTTGCTTTGGGTCAATCACTGGATCAACTCGCAGATCGGGTGCTGAAGTCGCCATTAGGTCAAGAATTTGTCGTTCCTCCGATTTGTGCGGATAACCGATATTCAACTTCAACATGAACCGGTCGAGTTGCGCTTCCGGCAATTGATAGGTTCCCTCCTGCTCGAGCGGATTTTGCGTCGCCAAAACCAGGAACGGATCGGAAAGCGGATAAGTTTTTTCACCGATGGTGACCTGGCGTTCCTGCATCGCTTCGAGCAACGCACTCTGCACTTTTGCTGGCGCGCGATTGATTTCATCCGCCAGAATTAAGTTCGAAAAAAGGGGCCCGAGCTTCGTCGTAAATTCGCCGGTGCGCGGATTATAAATGAGTGTGCCGATCAAATCCGCGGGCAAAAGATCGGGCGTGAATTGCAAGCGTTGAAAACCGGTTTGAATACAAGCGGCCATCGTTTTTACCGTGAGCGTTTTGGCCAGCCCGGGTACGCCCTCGAGCAGGAGATGACCGTTGGCGAGCAGGCCGAGCAAAAGGCGATCGACCAAATATTTCTGGCCAATCACCACATGACCAATCTGTTGGCGCAATGGCGGAATCCATTGGCCCAGCTCCCGCACCTCCTGAGTGATTTCCTGCGTCGATTTCATACGGTGTGATGAGACAGGCCCGACGAGGATAATGTTCGATCAAACTGCTATGCGACGAACATCGATCGACATTTACTTTCCCCGCTTTTCCTGGCGCGGACGACAGGTTAAAATGATGGGAAGGCCAGGGTAGGGCTGCGCTTTACGAATACGCGCTTCGAGGTAACGGCGATAAGTTTCGTTCAACAGGCGTGGCTCGTTTACAAAGAGAACAAATTCCGGAGGTTCTAATGCTGCTTCGCGATTACCACTGGCTTGCGCGGCGTAAAAGAGTTTGAGTCGCCGACCGGAAATCATCGGCGGTGGGTTGGCGGCAAGAGCCGACCGGAGCAATCGGTTTAGAATCCCGGTACCGATGCGCTCCTGTGCTGCGCGCCGAAGTTTTTCGATGAGCGCAAATAACTTATCGATGTTTTCTCCAGTTAGTGCAGATGCAACCAAGACTGGCGCGTAATCGAGAAAGAAAAGGCGCGCCCGCGTTTCATCGATGAGTTGCGCCATCATCCTCTTTTCATTCCGCCTGGGCTTGCTCAAATCCCATTTATTCAAAACAACCAGCGCTGCCTTGCGCGCCTTTTGAATCAGGCCTGCAATCCGTTTGTCCTGCGCGGTGACGCCTATCGTAAGATCGGCAATCAACACACAGAGGTCGGCGCGGCGAATGCTTCGTTCCGCGCGCATCACGCTGAAGACTTCAACCGAGCTTGAGTGTTTGCCGCGTCTGCGGATTCCGGCAGTATCGATAAAGAGAAACTCCTGGCTGTCACGATTGTAGGAGATGTCGATGGCATCGCGCGTTGTCCCCGGCAACTCGCTCACAATGGCGCGCTCACTGCGCACAATTGAATTAATCAGCGAAGATTTGCCGACGTTGGGGCGGCCGATGACGGCAATGGAAAGTGATTGGTGACTAGTGACCGGTGACTGGTTGGCTGCCGGAGGAGAGGGGACAAGTCGATCGATCGCTTCTATCAATTCCGAAATACCACGACCATGCGCGGCGCTGATTGAAACGCTGTGGGGAAATCCCAGCTCTGCGAAATCAATCGCAAGGTTCTCGCGTTTCTCGTTGTCAATCTTATTAATGACAAGCACGACCGGTTTCCGTGATTTGCGTAGCATGCGCGCGAGTTCCTGATCGAGCGGCGACAATCCCTCTTTGGCATCGACCAGAAAAAGAAGGAGGTCGCTGTCGTGAACGGCTTCTTCAGCAGCGCGGCGAACTTGCATGGACAATTCCGATTCGCCTGCGCCACCGACGCCGCCTGTATCCCAAAGCACGAATGGACGCGCTCCGCGGGTGCAGATCCCCGAGATGCGATCGCGCGTTATGCCAGGTTGATCGTGCACAATCGCCATCTTGCGACCAATCAAGCGATTAAATAATGCCGACTTGCCGACGTTCGGCCGACCTACGATTGCGACATTCGGCGATTTGTTGGAGCCGTTCATCGCGGAAAGCGCCGAACTCAATCTTTCGTTGCGTGCGCATGGCCTTCGGCCTGCAATTGTCGCACCCCAGCCATGACATAAATGATTCCGGAGATAAACGTGAACACGCCGGCGGCGATAACAACGTAGAGCAAGGGAAGAAAATGTAGCTGCAACATGACCCATGCAATCGCCGCCATTTGCAAAACAGTTGCGACTTTCCCCGTCCAACTTGGTTTCACATGCACTTTGCCATTGAGCAGATGTAACACTCCGGCGCCGACGACAATGACAGCATCCCGTGTGATAACAAGAACGGGGAACCATGCCGGAAATCTTCCGTACTCGGGATCGATATCGCTCCAATTGCTGATGCTCAAAGTAATGATAGCGCTCAGGAGCAGACCTTTGTCGGCAATTGGATCGAGAATCGCGCCGAGCGTACTGCGCTGTTTGTAACGACGAGCGACATATCCATCGAGTCCGTCGCTTACGGCCGCAACGAGAAAAATCGTTATCGCGGTAAAACGCTGCCATTCGAGCGGCACACCCCGCTGGATGCTTTGGCCATAATAGATAGCCATCGTGACGAAGACCGGAATCATTAAAATCCGAACCACCGTGATTTTGTTCGCAGTCGTCATAATCCGCGCGTGACGTTCAAAGGTGAGAGCCTGAGTCAAACTTGCAAGCAATTTGGCCGGTCACATGACATAAACCGCCGTCGGACCTATTGCATAACACAGGCATCTCGCCTGTTTTGTCGAGCAGGGTTCTAGCCTGCGGACGCCTAGTCAGTTAGGGACGCCCCGCATAAAGGACAGCCAGGGATGGCCGCGTTACGAGAGCGTAAGACGAGCGTTAACTAGGTTTCGAGAATAGTGGACGTCCACGTGGCCATGGCTTTATGTCGACCTTCGCAGAATTCCTCGATCATTTTTCTGTTGAACGCCGGGATATCATCCGGCTTACGGCTGGTGACCAACCCATTGTCCACGACGACTTCCTCGTTGATCCATTTTCCGCCGGCATTCTTGACATCGGTTTTAATTGCCGGCCACGACGTCAACGTTCTGCCGCGCACAACGCCAGCATCGATCAGAACCCATGGCCCATGACAAATGGCGGCTACCGGTTTGCCTTCGCGGAAGAAATGACGTGTAAATTCGAGCGCATCGACGTTCGAGCGCAGCGAATCGGGATTCATCAAGCCGCCCGGAATCATAAGCGCGTCAAATTCCTCCGGGCGCGCCTCGTCCAGTGTTAGATCCACATCGAATTTGTCGCCTTTGTCGGCATGATGCATGCCCTGGATTTTGCCGGACTTCAGCGAAACGATTTTCGTTTCTGCTCCGGCTTCGTCGAGTGCCTCGCGCGGCTTCGTCATTTCCACTTCTTCAAAGCCATCCGTCACAAGGATGGCCACTTTTTTCCAATCGAGTTGTCGTGCAATGAGATTTCCCTCCTGCTGATGTTGGTCTAGTCGTCAGGACTCGACTGTACTAAGGCTACGGAGCTCAGACGCGTCCTGGATGTAGTTGTTAAGTAATTGGCACGTGAGTCTATAATAAGCCGGTGGTTCAGACGTACGAATTCTTCGTGGTCATCAAATCTATCCGGCAATTTAACCTGGGCTGCTCCTTTCCTGTGGTCATAACCCAAGCCTAAGCAGAAACCGGGCGAGCCTGGGGAATTTTGAAGGCTTCGATTTGCTCTTTGATTTCGTGAACGAAACTGGCGGCGCCGGCACCGTTGACCACACGATGGTCGAAAGTGAGCGAGAGCGTGATGACTTCGGCGGGCTCGTTTTTGTCGCCATTTGCGAGCAGTTCCTGGTGAGCTGAGCCGACAAACAATGTTCCTACCGATGGTGGAACAACGATCGGAGCGCCGGCTCTGACACCGAACGCACCAAGACTCGTGATTACGACCGGTGCATTCATCGCATCGACACGGCCGCTGCGAGTTGCGTCGACAGTTTCATTGTAAATTTTCACGAACTCCAGCCAGCTCTTCTTGTTTGCTTGCGTTATCACCGCGGTCGCAAGGCGATCGCCTTCCAGCGCGACCGCATAATGTGATCGTCCTCGAGGATTAAACGTCGGAATGGCGCGTGTTTTTCCATCGCGCGCACAACTGCCCACGCGATCATCACAGAGGGTGAGGGGGCGTGCTTCCCGTTTTTCTTTTTCGCCACACCGCGTGCTTGTCGGATTGAGTCCCAACGCGTGTCGATCTGCAAATTGGCAGGAATAACGTGACTGAGTTTACGGGTGATTGTAGGCGAAAGGGCCGGTTCGATTCCGGTGTGGCGGCGCATGTCCTCACGCGCCTCTTTGTGGCTGGAGATAGCCGCCGCATCTGTAGACCCGAACGCTTTCGGGATTGCCGCTACAGACTCACCATTGCCGGTGAAGATGGTGCCGAGTTCCTGGCCGATATCGACGGTATCGCCAACTTTGGTGTACCATTCGCCCATTACTCCGGCGAAGGAAGACTGAATCGGATAAACCGCCTTATCGGTTTCGACTTCGCAAAGATCATCGTCGAGCGCGATCGGATCACCGGGTTTTTTCAAAAGCGAAACAATCTTCGCGTTGCGAATTCCTTCGCCCATGATTGGAACAGTGATGCTTTGTGCGCGCTGTTTCGTCGTGTCAATCTTCGGCGTGTAAGGGCGCCTGTCATCAGGCGCGGGCTCGACTTTGCGGCTGGAGGCAGCCGCCTCTACGCCAGCGACCGCGACCACAGAGCGTTCCTGCCCTGTCGAAATCGAGCGCCTGATCGCGGCGACAATCCGCTGGACGTCCGGCAGCGCGGCGTATTCATAGATCGGATTGTAACCGATCATGACGTTCGCTTTGCTCACGAGAATTGGCGGGCTGATCATCGTGCTCCAGAGTTCCACGTTGCCGGTGAGATGCGAGATGATCATCTGCCCAACGCTGCAATTTTCCGTGTCTTCTTGCACGACAACAAGACGTCGGGTTTTTCGCACGGACTTTTCGATGGCCGCTTTGTCCCACGGCATGATCGAACGAAGATCGATCAAATCGACACTTCCTTCGCTGTCGATCTTCGGGACCGCTTCGAGAGATTTTTCGATCGTATTTCCCCATGCGACGAGCGTCACTTCAGAGCCCTCGCTGCATTTGCGCGCCTGACCAAACGGCACGGCGCGGACAGGTTCGTGCGATTCGTGCTCGGCCCAGAGCAAATGTTTTGGAATTAGAAAGATCACCGGGTCTTCGCTATGCATTGCGGTCCAGAGAAGGCCTGCCGCGTCTTCCGGCGTGCTCGGAATGACAACGCTCAATCCGGGATAGTGCGCGAGCGCTGATTCATTGGCCTGACTGTGCCACAAACTCCCGCCGGGAAGATAAGCTCCGTAGGGCGCATAAATTACCAAAGGACATTTCCAATTCCCAAACGATCGCCAGCGCAAGGTCGCGATATTCGTGATCAATTGGTTGAAGCCCGGGCAAATGAAATCGATAAATTGCAGCTCGAACACGGGGCGTTTGCCGTAAGCGGCGAGACCACAGCCCACGCCGAGAATTGTCGATTCAGCAAGCGGCGAATTAAAAACCTGGTTTGGAAATTCGGTTGAAAGTTTTTGCGTGAGGCGAAACACGCCGCCTTTTGGATCTTCGATGTCCTCGCCGAAAATGATACGGCGCGGATCTTCTTCGAGCCCGGCACGTAATGTTTTGTTCACAGTATCGCCGATGCGGTACTTCCCAGGCGGGAGGATCTCAGTGTCGATCTTCGGCGGTAATTTGGCGACATTGGCGAGAAGCTCGTTAGGCGATGGATCTTCGGCTTTCTCTGCCTCGCTGTACTCCCGGCGGATGCGCTCCTTGATGTCGTTGTCGGTCTTTGCGAATTCTTCGGCGGTGATTACACCTTCTTTGATCAGTTGATCCTTCCAGTATTTGAGTGGATCGCATTTTTCGAGCGCGCGCAATTCTACCTCGTCACGGTAAAGTTTTTGATCGTCTGAACTGGTGTGGCTGGAAAGCCTTTCCATTTTTACCCAGAAAAATGCCGGGCCTTCACCGGCACGAATTTTCTCCATCGCCACGCGCGCCGTGTCATAAACTTTCTGGACATCGTGGCCGTCGATCCGTTGCCAATCTCTCGCGTCAAGAACGCCGAGTGCAAGCGGATTGGTTTTGCGGGTCGGCATGCTGATGCCGTAGGCGTTGTCTTCTACGACGAGCAGCAGAGGCAGTTGCTTTTCCTTCGCGAAAGAAACTGCTTCGAAGAAATCGCCCTGGCGTGTCGCGGCGTCGCCGACTGTTGTGAC
>WNFJ01041960.1_pt1 | contig 10245 bp, 10 predicted proteins | sample 5400461 | NCBI WGS metagenome assembly WNFJ01 (sample SAMN13153349, study PRJNA577476) | soil metagenome | isolation source: 115 cm saprolite on Douglas fir-dominated hillslope | place: USA:California | collected 2013-09-17
CGCCCGGGCCAGGGCCACTTTTTGCGCCTGCCCGCCTGACAGCTGGCTAGGCTTGCGGTCGGCGAGGTCGGTCAGTCTGAGCCGGTCAAGCCAGTAGCTGGCGGCTGACCTGGCGGCGCGCTTCCCCTGGCCTCGGGCTCGCGGTGAGAACGCCACGTTCTCGGCCACGGTCAGGTGGGGGAAGAGCCGGTAGTTCTGGAACACGAAGCCGACCGGCCGGCCGGAGGCCTCGACAAAGGTTCCTGCGTCCGCGTCGTCCATTACCTGCCCGGCCAGCGTGATGCGCCCGGCGGAGACGGGGGTCAGGCCCGCCACCGCGCTGAGCAGGGTGGACTTCCCGGCCCCGTTCGGCCCCAGGACACCGACCACCTGACCAGGCGGCACGGTCATCGCGACCACGAGCGTGAAATCGCCGCGCCGGACCTCAGCATCGACGACGAGGCCATCGATGCCCTCGTCCGTCACGGCGCCGAGCCGCCCCGTACCCAGCGGTCACGCAGCGAGACCAGCACCACGACCGATACCAGCAGCAGCACCAGGCTCAGCGCGATCGCCGCGTCGGGATCATTCTCCAGCGCGTAGTAGACGGCGATCGGCATGGTCTCGGTGCGACCGGGGAAGCTCCCGGCAAAAGTGATCGTCGCCCCGAACTCGCCCAGGGCCCGGGCCCAGCACAAGATAGCGCCCGCGCCCAGGGAGGGGGCGATCAGCGGCACGGTGACGCGCCGGAACACCGTCATCCGTGTCGCGCCAAGGGTGGCCGCCGCTTCCTCGAAACCTTGATCCGCCGATCGTAGCGCCCCCTCGACGGTGATGATCAGGAACGGCATCGCCACGAAAGTCTCCGCCATCACCACCGCCACCGGCGTGAAGGGGATCGTCAGCCCGAACCAGGAGTCCAGGTACTGGCCGAGAAACCCAGTGCGGCCGAACGCGAGCAGCAGCGCGACCCCGCCGACCACCGGCGGCAGCACCAGCGGCAAGGTCACCAGGGCGCGAAGAAGCCGCTGCCCCGGGAAGCTGCCCCGGGCCAGCACCCACGCCAGCGGCACCCCGATGATCAGGGAGATCACCGTGGCCGCCGACGCGGTCCACAGCGACAACTGGAGGGCCTGAGTCGCATCCGACCCGCTCAGGACCGATCCGAGCCTGCCCCAGGGGGCTCGGATAATCAGCCCGGCCAGGGGCAGCACCAGGAAGGCCACCGCGACCAGCGCCGGCGCCAGCAAGGGCGCCGGCACCGACCGCGAAGCACCACCCCGGGCGGCGCGCCGGGCACGCTCGCGAGCCGTCAGACCCGACGATCTAGCGAGGGTGATCACCGGCGGCCGCTCCCGGATCTACCGTCAGGGCTTCTCGAATCCGGCGGCCGTGAGCACGCTCTGGCCGGCGGGCGACAAGACATACGCGACGAACGCCTGCGCGGTGGCCGCCTGGCTGCTCTTGCTGATGGTGGCGATCGGGTAGGTAGTCGAGGCGTCGACGGTGGCCGGGATCACCACGCCCTTGACCTTGCTGCCGGCGGCCAGCACGTCGGTCACGTAGACCACGCCGGCGTCCACGTCGCCCAGCTCGACCTTGGCCAGCACCGATTTCACGTCCGGTTCGAGCGTGACCGGCTTAACGGTGATCTTGGCGTTGCTGAACACCTTCGCCGCGGTGGTCCCGCACGGCACCAGCGGCTGGCACAACGCGACCTTGACCGACGACTTGGCCAGGTCGGTAACGGACGTGACCTTGGCCGGGTTGGACGGGGGCACGGCGACCTCCATCACGTTCTTGGCGAAATCCGACGGACTGGACGCGTCGCCGGCGGTGACAATCTGCTGCATGTTCTTCGTGCTCGCCGAGGCGAACACGTCAGCCGGCGCGCCGGCGATGATCTGGGTGGCCAGGGTGGAACTGGCCCCGAAGCTGAACGTCACCTTCACCCCCGGATGGGCCGCCTCGAACTGCGTCCCGAGTTTAGTGAAGGATCCGGTCAGCGAGGACGCGGCGAACACGGTGATCGATCCCGACAATGCGGATGCGGACGGTGAACTACTCGCGCTGGCTGGCGCAGTCGTTGGGCTTCCGGAACCACTGCTACCACTGCTGGAGCAGCCGGCCAGGGCGCATGCCACCACCCCGGCGGCGACAACGGTCAAACGGCGCAATATGAACTCCTAGGTTCGGTCTCGCCGGAAGCGAGCTCAGTGAATCTTGGGGATCTCGATGGACACGTTGGTCGCCTTGACGGCCGCGACGGCGAGCATTCCCGGCTCCAGGCCGAGCTCGTCGGCGGCCTCCCGGCTGAGTAGCGACACGAACCTGTGCGGCCCCGCCTGGATCTCTACCTGAGCCATCACGGTGTCGCGGACCACGCGGATGACCAGGCCACTGAACCTGTTTCGCACCGAATGGGCGACTACCGCCCGGTCCTCACCGTGATCGGCCGACTCGGCCCGCTCGCGAGCAAGATGGGCGAGCGCGACCCCGTCAACAGCCTGCCGCCCGGAGGTGTCAAGCGTCGTGTCGATCCGGCCCCCATCGGCCCAACGGCGCAGCGTATCGCCGCTGACCCCAAGCAGGTCCGCGGCTTCCTTGATCCGAAACGTCGCCACCACGTGACTCTAACGCAGATGCGGCTGCAGAGTGTATGAGCAGCCGCATTCGCGTCAGTTGCACGTCTTAGTGGACGCACTTGCACGAACGGATCGATGATCTTCACTCAGGAGCACTGGCCAACGGCCGATGGCTGCCTGCGTTCCATGATCACGGTGATCATGGCTGGGTGGCGGGAGAGGGCCCCGCAGCGGACGACCCCGCGCTGTCGAGGAGCTTGCGCAGGTCGTGGCGGGAGGTGATGCGGATGAACCGAATGTGTGCCCAGGCCGGGTCGAGGGCCGCCGCAGCGTAGCGCTGCCGGTAGACGGCATGCCGGTACCAGGACCAAGCGATGACCGAGGCCTCCGGATCCCGGCGGAAAAAGTTCTGCCAGGGTTCCCGGTTGCCGTTCCACAGTTCGGCGCGACTCACGGCGCGCCGGATGGTACGCCAGATGACCCTGCGCATCACGACGCCACGGGGCAGGTCGAGCCAGACGACCGTGTCCGCACGGGCCCAGACCAGCGGGCGGACCGCGCTGTAGTTGCCGTCGATGACCCAGCCGTCCCGGGCGGTGGCCTCGGCGACGCGGCGCGCGAGCTCCTCCTCCGGCAGCGGGGTCCAGCCAGGCTGATGGAAGATGCCGTCAAGCTCGATGTGCGGCACGGCCAGCCGTGCCGCCAGGGCCTTCGCCAGCGTGGACTTGCCCGACTCATGACCGGAGCATCGCACGTTCCGGGGGACTTCATGATCACGAAGGATTCCCGGACGTATATGACGGGAATCCTTCGTGATCATGGTCAGGCGGCGCAGGCGCCCCCGCAGGCCGGGCGGGTCCGATCAAACCGGCCAGCCCCGGCCCGTTCGCGAATTGGCCGTTGACAGGCGCGGCCGGTGGCGGGAGGCTTCGGCACGGTGTCTTTTATAGCAAGTGTCGGACGATACAGGCGTTTGGCAGGCTCGCTATTTCGCTCAGCCGGGAGGTTCCAATGGGGGGACCGGAGTTTCCAATGCGGGGATCGGCACAGGCAGGCGGACCTCGACCACGGGGATCGGCGCAGGCAGGCGGACCTCGACCACGGCGATCGGCACAGGCAGGCGGACCTCGACCACAGGGATTGGCACAGGTAGGCGGACCTCAGCTGCGCGGATCGGCCCGGGTAGGCACGCGCCGGCCAGGGCGACTGGCCCGGGCGGGCAGGCGCGGACTGCGGCGACTGGCCCTGCCGGCGGCGGTCTTGTGCATGCTCTCATTCGTGGTGGCGGCGGCCGGTCCGGCCGGTGCCACCAGCACTGCCGCCTCGGCGCCCGCCGTGACCGCGCCCGGCGGCCCGGGCACGATGTCCTACTTCGACCTCGCCCGCAAGGACTGCCTCGGCACGGCGCGCAACACGGGCTCGAAGGTCTGGTACACGGTCGCCGGCGGCGTGCTCTCCGACGTCTATGAACCGACGATCGACAACACGAACGTGAGCACCCTCCAATACGTCGTGACCGACGGCGCCACCTTCACCGACCTGCAGACCCGCGACATGACCTACACGGCCGAGGCCGACCCCTCCGGCATGGCCTGCACGGTCACCGCCACCAGCGCCAGCCACGGTTACCGGCTGATCACCACCTACATCACCGATCCCGCGCGGGACACGGTGCTGATGGACACCCGGCTGGAAGCCACGCCCGGCTCGCATGCCGCCCTCAGCAAGCTGCGCCTGTACGTACGGCTCGACGCGCACGCCAACGGGGACGGCGGCGGCGGCACCGGCAGCGGCCAGAACGCGGGCGGCAACACCGGGACCATCGACACCTCCACCGGATCGCTCGTTCCCGTGGTGTACAGCACCAACACCGTGACCCAGGCAGCCAATCGCAGCTACGCGGTACCCACCTACATGGCCCTGCGACCGGGCAGCCCGTCCGCCGCCGCCACCGTCGGCTTCGCCGGGACCGCCAGCGACGGCCTCGCCCAACTCGACGCCGCGCACACACTGACCGCCTACGACTCGGCGCTGAACGGCCACATGACGGCGACGGAGGATGTCACCCCGCGCCGTGGCGATGAGGTGAAGCTGGCGCTCGGCTTCGGCCGCACCCAGGCCCAGGCGGTAGCCACCGCCGGCGCCTCCCTCGACAGGCCGTTCGGCCAGGTCGAGGAGGACTACCTGAGCGGCTGGGCCGACTACGACCAGCAGCTGCGCCGACCGCCGTCGAGCTTCCCGGGACTTTCCCACGGACAGGCCGCTGACCTCCAGCGCCGCTATTACCTGTCCGCGAACGTGATCAAGTCGAGCGAGGATAAGACGTTCCCCGGCGCGATCGTCGCGTCGATGGCCAGCCCGTGGGGCCAGGCGGTCGCCGCTGGAACCGCGGTGAACGGCAAGCCCGTCTACTTCGGCTCCTACCGCGAGGTTTTCTCACGAGACCTGTACGAGGCGTTCACCGGCCTGCTCACCGACGGTGACATTGCCACCGCGCGCGCCGCCACCCTGTTCCTCTTCAACCACCAGCAGCTACGTAACGGACAGCTGCCCCGCAACTCCCTCGTCAACGGCGAGGCCGCTCCGGATACCGGCGGCACCCAGCTTGACGAGACCGCCTACCCGATCCTGATGGCGTTGCAGTCGGGACTCGCCGGGGATACCACGCTGTGGCAGCAGCACATCCGGCCCGCGGCCGACTTCCTGGTCGCGATGGGGCCGTCGTTCGGCAACGAGCGCTGGGAGGAGCAGTCGGGCTACTCCCCCTCCACGATCGCGGCGGAGATCGCCGGGCTGACCGCCGCGTCGGCGATCGCCGCCCGCCATGGCGACACCGCGCGGGCGCAGCTCTACCAGGCGACCGCGGACGACTTCCAGCGCACCATCAAGACCTGGGCGGTCACCACGAGCGGCCCGGACGGCCCGCGGTACTTCATCCGGCTGTCCAAGACCGGCGACCCCAACGCCGCCATCAGCTACAACCTGGGCAACGGCGGCCCGACGCTGGACCAGCGCGCCGTGATCGACGGCGGGTTCCAGGAACTGGTGCGGCTCGGCGAACTCCCGGCTAGCGACCCGGACATCCAGGCGTCGCTGGGTGTGCTGGACAAGCAGATCTCGGTGACCACGCCCAGCGGGACCGGCTATTACCGGTACGGCAATTCGGCCGCGGCCGGCAGCGCCGACGGGTACGGGGACTGCTACCAGCCGAGCCAGACGTCCTGCCCCATCGTGGGCGAGCCGTGGCCGACCACCAACACCGGCACCGGGCACCTGTGGCCGGTGCTGTCCGGTGAGCGGGCCGAGTCCGACATCGCCACCGGGAACCTGACCGGCGCGTCGGCGCTGGTCGCAGCCATGACGCAATTCTCCTCCGGCGTCGGCCTCGTGCCCGAGCAGGCGTGGGAGAACCCGGACCTGGCCGCCTCGCCGTACGGGAGCGACCCGACCACCGCGTCGATCGGCTTCACCGACGGTAAGGCCGCCGGCTCGGCGTCCCCGTTGACCTGGGCCCAGGCCCAGGAACTCCGGCTCATCCTGTCCATCGGGGCCGGGCACACGCTGGAGACCCCGGCAGTGACCACACGGCGATACGTGGCGCACACGCCGCCGGGCGCGATCGCGATCACGCTGACCGCCCCCGCGCCTGGCACCGCCATCACCACCGCGACCACGGCGGTGACCGGGACGACGGTTCCCGGCGCGAACGTCGTGGTGGAATCGCTGGACACCACCACCGGCGCGCCGTCGACGACGGGCACCGCGGTGGCGGCCGCGGACGGGTCGTTCTCCGTCACGGTGCCGGTCGGCTTCGGCGACAGCGTGCTGACCGTGTCCGCGACCGCGTCGGGCAACCGGACCGGGTACGCGCAGACCACGGTGACCAGCGACGTGACCAGCGGGACGAGTTTCCTCAACGTCACCGACCCCACCGGCGATGACAACGGTCCCGGGACCTTCCAGTACCCGACCTCGCCCGTCTTCCATCCCGGCGCGTTCGACCTGACCAAGTTCCAGGTGATCAGCGACGGAACGACCGTGTACCTGCGGGCCACGCTGGCCAACCTGGACCCGACGTTCGGCTCGGCCCTGGGCGCGCAACTGCTCGACGTGTACGTACACATCCCCGGCGCGACGACCATCTCCACCGCGGCCGCGTTCCCGTCCCGCAACTACACCATCGCCCCGGCCGGCGCGTGGAGCCAGATGGTCGAGGTGCAGGGATTCGCGGCGCCGGTCTGGCAGAACGCCTCCGGCAACACGCTCGGCACGGCGTTCGTGGCCGCTTCCCAGACCAGCAAGACCATCACGATCGGGCTGCCGCAGGCCGCGTTCGGCACCCCCGCGTCGGGCTGGTCCTTCGCCGTGGTGCTGACCGGACAGGACGGGTTCAGCTCCGACCAGGCCCGCGGCTTCGCCGCGACGCCCCAGCCGTTCCAGTTCGGCGTGTGCGCGCCCGGCGGGACCAGCCCGATCTGCTCGGCGGATCCGGGCACTATGCCGAAGGCGATCGACGTCATCACGCCGTCGGGAGTGTCCCAGGCCACCGAGCTCGACCCGACCCTCGGCCCGGTCGTCATCCAGGGAGTTTCCGTTCCGTGAGACGTGCTGCCCGGGTCGGCTGGGGCCTCAGCGCCCCGGCGATCGAGATGCTGGACACCGCCGCCGACGCCGACGAGCGGGCCGCCGAGGACGACCGCGACCGCCTGGCGCGGCTGCGCGCCATGGCGGCGGCGTTAGGCGTGCTCCGCGCGGTCCCGCGACATATGTGACCATGCCCCGGCGTGGTGCCGGTACCTGATCGGCTCGGCACTGCCTGCGCGGGTCAAGCCGGATCCTTTTCGTGACGCCAAATTGGTTTCTGTGGGCTGGCCGGGCGGGAATACGCTCTGAAAGGGAGCCGGCACACACCGCGCATGTGTCAGGGCGCGGGAGAGTCCCGTCAGGAAACCAGGTGCGCTGTAAAGGACTCGGAAATGGCCCATGACAGCCGGGTAACTGCATTGGGGATGTTCTCCGAGGAACTGAGGCGTGCCCGCGCGGCCGCGGGGCTCACCCCGGAGCAATTGGCAGAGAAGATCGCCTACAGCCCGTCGCAGGTGGCGCACGTGGAATCCGGCAGCCGGGCGCCCAGCGTCGATTTCGCGCGCCGGGCCGACGACGCGCTGCGGACCGGTGGGCTGCTCAGCCGCCTGCAGCCGCTGGTGCGCAGCGAGGCGTACCCGGCCTGGTTCCGCGCCTGGGTGGAGATCGAGCGGGAAGCGACCTCGCTGCGCTGGTTCGAGCCGTTGCTCGTCCCCGGGCTGCTGCAGACCGAGGAATACGCGCGCGCCGTCCTCCAGGCGGCGAATCCCGCTTCCGACGCGGACGAGATCGGGCGGCTGGTGAGCGCCCGGATGGACCGGCAGTCCATCCTCACCCAGGAAGAGCCGCCGCTGCTGTGGGTGATCATCGACGAGGGAGTGCTGACCCGCCCGGTCGGCGGCGCGAGGGTGATGCGGGAGCAGATCGACCACCTGCTCGTGGCGGCGCGGAGGCCGAGGATCATGCTCCAGGTCGTCCCGGTCAGCGCGGGCGCGCATCCCGGGCTGGACGGCCATTTCGTGGTCGCAAGCTTCGATGGCTCGCCGGACGTTGCCTACCTCAATAACGCCCTGGCCGGGCAGATAGTCGAGCGCGCGGCGGATGTTTCCCGCGTCGCCCTGCTGTACGACATGCTGAAAGCCGAGGCACTGGCGCCGCGGGCCTCCATTGATCTGGTGAGAAAGGCAATCGAGACATGGACCTGACGCACGCCTGGTGGCGTAAGTCCTCATACAGCGGCGGGAACGGTGGCACCTGCGTCGAGGTCGCGGTCCTTCCCCGCTCGAAGGAAGGCAGCGACCGGGTGATCGCCGTGCGGGACAGCAAGAACCCGGACGGCCCGGCGCTCGTCTTCACCTGCGACGTGTGGAAGGCGTTCACCGCGGGCGTGAACAACGGCGAGTTCGGCCTGTAGTCACAGTTCGGCCTGTAGTCACAGTTCGGCCTGTAGTTATCGGGGCCGGTCGCTCATCGCGGATCGCTGCGGCGCGAGATGGCCCGCGAACCAGTCGGCCGCCAGGGCCGCCACCTGCTCCAGAGTCCCGGGCTCCTCGAACAGGTGGGTCGCGCCGGGCACCACGGAAAGCTGGCTTCCGGCTGGCAACTGCTCCAGAGCTTGCCGGTTCAGGTCGAGCACCAGATCATCCTGGCCGCCCACGATGAGCAGCGTCGGTGCCCGCACCGAGGCGAGCCTCGGCCCGGCGAGATCGGGACGGCCGCCGCGCGACACGATGGCGCTGATGTCGCTGCCTGGTTCGGCCGCCGCCCACAACGCGGCGCCCGCCCCGGTGCTGGCGCCGAAGTACCCGATGAACGCCTGCCCGGCCGCCTCCTGCGCCCGGAGCCAGCGAGTGGCGTCACGGAGCCGTCCAGCGAGCAGGTCGATGTCGAACACGGTGGAACGGTCGCGCTCCTCGTCATTGGTGAGGAGATCGAAGAGCAGTGTCCCGAGCCCGGCCTGGCCGAGGACGGACGCCACAAACTGGTTACGGGGACTGTGCCGGCTGCTCCCACTGCCGTGGGCGAACGCAACGATCCCGGCCGCCGCCTTGGGCACATAGAGATGCCCGGGCAGCCGGAGCGGACCGGCGATCACCTCGACTTCCATATCCGTGGCCGCAGTGGCCGCTGTGGCCGCGCGGTTCAGGAGCGTCACCACCTCCTCGTCACTTGTCTGCGAGAAGTCGCCGTACCACTGGCCGATGGCCATGAACCGGTCCGGCGTCTCCAGGCACACAACCTCGTCGGCGACCGAGGACAGCGCCGGGATCGCGGCCCGGGGGGCGACGGGAACCGCAAGCACCACGCGGGCCGCGCCGTGGGCCCGGGCCACCTCGCAGGCGGCCCGGGCGGTTGAGCCGGTGGCGATGCCATCGTCCACGATGACGGCCGTCCGCCCGGTCAGCGGCGTCCGCGGGCGATCTCCCCTGAAGCGCCTGGCCCGCCGCTCAACTTCGGCCCGCTCGCGCTCTTCTACCTGCATGAACTCGTGCTCGGTGATCCGCTCCCCGATGACCACGCTGCGGTTGATGATGCGGACGCCGTCCTCGCCGATCGCGCCCATCGCCAGTTCGGGCTGACTGGGAAGGCCGATCTTGCGCACGACGATCACGTCGAGGGCCGCGCCGAGAGCCCGGGCGACCTCGTAGGCGACCGGGATTCCGCCCCTGGGCAGCCCGAGGACCGCGACATCCGCTCCCCGGAGATGCAGCAGCTTGCCGGCCAGTCGCCGCCCCGCATCGGCGCGGTCGAGGAACGGCATGATCCCACCCCCTCGCGGACGGAACCAGTGTGCGCTCCCGGCCGGCCGGCGGCCAGGGCCGATGGTCCCGCTTCGGTCCACAACAGTCCCGTTCCGGGAACCAGCGCAGCCTCCCGTCCCAAGAAGAAGCCTCTCCAGCCGGAGCGGGTAGGAAACCGGGCCGGCCGGCGGACCCGGGCTCAGCCGAGCAGCGAGGTAAGGAACTGCCGGGTGCGGGTAGCGTCGTCGCCGCGAGCGTAGTCACGGGCCACGAAGTCGGTCACGCCCGCGTCGGCCAGCACGGTGATCTGAGCAGCGACAATGTTCTCGTCGCCGACGAGGGCCACATCGGCGGGG
>WNFJ01047582.1_pt1 | contig 10245 bp, 10 predicted proteins | sample 5400461 | NCBI WGS metagenome assembly WNFJ01 (sample SAMN13153349, study PRJNA577476) | soil metagenome | isolation source: 115 cm saprolite on Douglas fir-dominated hillslope | place: USA:California | collected 2013-09-17
CGTGGTGCACGTGAGCTGGTACGAAGCGGACGCGTACGCCCGCTGGGCCGGCCGCAGGCTGCCCACCGAGGCCGAGTGGGAGAAGGCGGCCCGGTTCGATCCCGCCACCGGGCTGACCCGCCGGTACCCGTGGGGCAACGCGGACGCCTCGGCGGCACACGCCAACCTCGGCCAGGCCTTCCTGCGCCCGGCGCCGGCCGGCTCCTACCCCGAGGGGGCGGCGCCGTGCGGGGCCAGGCAGCTGATCGGGGACGTCTGGGAGTGGACCAGTTCGGACTTCCTGCCGTACCCGGGCTTCGAGGCGTGGCCGTACCAGGAGTACTCGGAGGTGTTCTTCGGCCCGGAGTACAAGGTGCTGCGCGGCGGGTCGTTCGCGGTCAGCGCGGTGGCCTGCCGGGGCACCTTCCGCAACTGGGACTACCCGATCAGGCGGCAGATCTTCGCCGGCTTCCGCACCGCCAAGTCCGGTATGCCGGAGACCGCCTGATGTGCCGCCACCTGGCCTATCTCGGACCGCCCGCCACGCTGCGCTCGGTGCTCATCGACCCGCCGCACGGCCTGTACACGCAGGCGTGGGCGCCGCGGTACCAGCGGCCGGGGGCGATCAACGCGGACGGGTTCGGGGCGGGCTGGTACCCGCCCGGCGCCACAGAACCCGTCAGGTACCGGCAGGCGGTTCCCATCTGGACGGACGAGTCCTTCGACGACCTAGCCACCGTGACCAGGGCGGGCGCGATCCTCGCGGCGGTCCGTAACGCGACGCCGCGCACCAGCCACGGCCCGGCGGCGGCGGCGCCGTTCAGGCACGGCCGGTGGCTGTTCAGTCACAACGGCGCGGTCGTCGGGTGGCCGGAGTCAACCGCGGCGCTCGCCGCGACCCTGCCGGCCGTGTCTCTGCTCGAGCTGGAGGCGCGGGTCGACTCGGCGCTGATGTGGGCCCTGGTGCTGCAGCGGCTCCGGGAGGGCCTGGAGCCGGCCGACGCCCTGGCGGACACCACCGGGGCGCTGCACGCCGCGGGCGTGACCGGCCGGTTCAACTTCCTGCTCACCGACGGCCGCGTGATCGCCGCCACCGCGGCGGGTCACACCCTGTACTACCGGCGGACGCCGGGAAGCGTCACCGTCGCCTCCGAGCCGGGCGACGACCAGGCGGGCTGGACCGAAGTCCCCTGCGGCTCCGCGGTCACCGCCACGGCCGAGCAGGTCAGCGTGACGCGGCTGCCCGCCCTTGACCCCATCGGCACCGGCAGCACGACCGCCCATGAAACCCCGAGCACCTCGGACGGAAGGAACACGATCTGATGACGTCCCTCGACCGCCGGCTTCCGCCCGGTTTCCTCGAGGAAGCACTGCGCGCGGACGCCCGGACCGGGCTGACGGCGCAACCGAAGTCGCTGCCGCCCAAGTGGTTCTACGACGCGCAGGGCAGCGCATTGTTCGACAAGATCACCGAACTGCCCGAGTACTACCCGACCAGGGCCGAACGGGAGATCCTGCGCGCGACCGCGACCGGGATCGCGGCGCAGACCCGGGCGCGGACCCTGATCGAGCTCGGCTCGGGGTCCTCGGACAAGACCCGGCTGCTGCTGGACGCGCTGCGGGCCGCGGGCACGCTGCGCTGCTACGTGCCGGTCGACGTCAGCGAGCCCGCCCTGGCCGCCGCGGGAGAAGCGCTGTCTTTGGAGTACGCGGGGCTGGACGTGCGGGCCGTCGTGTCCGACTTCGAGGAGCGCCTCGGGTTCCCCGCGGACGGCCCGGGGGGCGCCGGGGCGCCCGCGCCCCGGCTGGTGGCCTTCCTCGGCAGCACGATCGGGAACCTGGAGCCAGGGCCGCGGGCCGCCTTCCTGGCCCGGGTCCGTGCCCAGATGCGGCCGGGTGATTTCTTCCTGCTCGGGACCGACCTGGTCAAGGACCCGGCCACGCTGGTCGCGGCGTACGACGACGAGTCGGGGGTCACCGCCGACTTCAACAAGAACGTGCTCGCGGTGCTGAACGCCGAGCTCGGCGCCGACTTCGACCTGGACATGTTCGAGCACGTGGCGATGTGGAATGCCGGGGCCGAGTGGATCGAGATGCGGCTGCGCTCGCTGGCCGAGCAGACGGTCCGCCTGCCGGCCATCGGGCTCACCGTGGAGTTCGCCGACGGCGAGGAGATGCGCACCGAGGTCTCGGCCAAGTTCCGCCGGGCCGGAGTGGCAGCCGAACTGGCCGCCGCGGGGTTCGCGATGCGGTCATGGTGGACGGATGAGGCCGATCAGTTCGGGCTGTCGCTGTCGGTCCCGGCCTGAGGCGGCCCGAACTCGCGCTGGTTCGTCCGGCCGCGTGATGCGCCTGCGAGCGGTGGTGCCTGAGTTCCCCGCACCTTGACCAGGCCCCTGGTGCCGGAGAACTCCACCGACTCCGGCCAGATCAGGCACGTCCAGCCGCGGCGGAACTCACCGGATCACGACGGGCCGGTCCCCGGGCGCCTGGAGGCGGGATAGCCGAGCAGGGCCGCGAGCGTGAGCGCGCTGCGCGGCGCGTAGGCGATGCGCCACAGTCCGCCGTGGGCGGCGGCGCGGGCCTCGTCCTGCCAGGGATGAGCCTGCGGCGGGCCGCCGCCGCCGGTGTTCAGGTCGTGGACCAGCAGGGCCGCCATGAGCGTCTTGGTGGTGGCGGGCTCGAACACCTCGACACCGAACCGGTGGGATCCTGCGTACGCGGCGGCCAGCGCCCGGTTCTTGGTGACCGACCGGGTACGGGTCGGCGGGGCGACGTTCATCGAGACGACCGCGCCGCCGTCCCTGGCGAGGGTGGCGCGCCAGCGCTGCAGGCGCTTGGCCAGGGCGTAGTTGGGTCCCTGCTGAGGCACCAGGCCGTCGCAGACGCCAGGATCGGCCCCGGGCGGATAGCCGGGGCGGAGCAGTCGCCCGCCGGACAGGGCTCGCACCGGCCCGGCGCCGAGCCTGGCCGCCGTGGACCGCGCCGCGTAGGCGCGGGCCGACTGGGCCACCGCGTCGGGCGGCACCGCGAACACGTCGGTGGGGGTGGCGAGGAAGGCGAGCGCCACGTCGCGGCGTTCGGCCTGCAGGCGCACGGTCAGCGCGTCGACGGCGCTGGAGACGCGGACGTTGGCCGCGCCGTCGGCGTAGACGTAGTTGCCGAGGACCAGCGGGCCGTCGAGCCCGGCCAGCCAGTCGGCGACGGCCGGGACGTCCTCGGTCAGGTCCAAGCCCGCGCGCCGGGCCAGGTCCGCGTCGCCCTCGGCGGGCGGCGCGCCTTCGCCCGGCTTGCCGTGAGCGACCGGGACGAGCAGTGTTCCCCCGCTGCGCCGCGCCACGTCCAGCACCCGATCCCAGATGGCCGGCCGCGGCAGGTCCACCCCGATCACCCGGGCGCCCCAGGTCAGCAGCACCGGCAGCGGTCCCACCTCGGCGCCCGCCCCGAGCACCACCACCGAGCGGCCGGGCAGGGCGAGCCACGCGGGGCACGCCGCGACCGCCCGGACCGCGTCAGCGCAGGACGGCTCCATGACGCCGGCCGCGACCCACGCGTCCAGCCGGCGCAGCAGGGCATCGCCGGTCAGCCGCTCACCGCGGTACGGCACGGACAACTCGCTTTCCGCCGCCCCGCGGCCCGCCACCGGGACCGTGCTCACCAGGTGCCGGGCCGACGCCGAGACCAGCGCGTCGAGCCCGGTTTCCTGGCCGTCCGGGCCCGCGACGCGCATCCGCCGGTGCAGCGAGGCCAGCCCGTCGCGGGCCACGGATACCGCAGCCTGCTTCGAGGTCAGCCCGGCTTCGATGAGCCTGCGGAAATGCGCCGGGTAGCCGGTGCGCCAGTTGGCTTCCCGGCTGGCGCTGCGCGCCCCGGCCGGGTCGACCCGTCCCAGCGCGTCGGCGATCACCGCCCGGCCCAGAGCCGAGGTGCTCCTGCGGCCGTCCGCCGCGACGGGAAAGGCGACCCCGGCCGGCGCCCCGGCTTTCTCCGGGCCGCTCATCGCGCTCCTGTCGTCACCAGACAATCATGGCGCGCGGACTATGATCCGTGCGATGCCCACTGCATGCGGAGGACGATACCGATGAAGTACTTGATGCTCATCTACGGCAACCAGGAGAAGTGGGCCTCGATCCCGGCCGAGAAGTGGCCGGAGGCCGTCGCGAAGCAGGACGCGTTCAATCGCAAGTACCGGGCGACCGGTGAGCTCCTCGGCGCCTACGGGCTGGCCGACAAGGTTCAGGCCAAGCTGGTGCGCCGGGACCAGGGCCAGCCGGCCGTGACCGACGGCCCGTACCTGGAGACCAAGGAGTACATCGCCAGCCTGTACCTGCTCGACTGCGAGAACGAGGAGCGCGCGTGGCAGATCGCGGCCGACATGCCGTGGGCGGACGCCGAGCCTGTCGAGTTGTGGCCGGTGCTGCACGAGGCCAAACCCGATCTGTGACCGCAGATCTTATAAGCACAGCGTCATGACCACGGGCCGCAGCGAGGTCGAGGACCTGCTGAGCGACCTGGCGCCGCAGGTCCTGGCCGCGCTGGTGCGCAGGTACGGGCAGTTCCACCTGTGCGAGGACGCCAGCCAGGAGGCTCTGCTGGCGGCCGCGCTGCAGTGGCCGTCCGGCGGGCTGCCGGACAACCCGCGCGGCTGGCTGATCACGGTCGCCTGTCGCCGCCTGACGGACCAGGTCCGCAGCGAGCAGTCACGGCGGACCCGCGAGGAGCTGATCGCCCTGGCGACCCCGCCTTCCGACCTGCTCGGCCTCCCGGCCGACGCCGAAGCCGCCGACAGCGACGACTCGCTGGCGTTGCTGTTCGGCTGCTGCCATCCGGACCTGTCCTCGCCTAGCCAGATCGCGCTGACCCTGCGCGCGGTCGGCGGCCTGTCCACGGCGCAGATCGCCGCCGCGTTCGGGGTTCCCGAGGCGACGATGGCGCAGCGCATCAGCCGGGCCAAGCAGACCATCTCCGGCGCTGGGTTCGACTTCAGCCTGCCGGCCGGCGCGGAGCGGACCGAACGGCTGCGCGCCGTGCTGCACGTCCTCTACCTCGTCTTCAACGAGGGATACACGGCCACCGACGGGGACGCGCTGACCGTCCCCGCGCTGTCCCGGGAGGCGATCCGGCTCACCCGCTGGCTGCACAGACTCCTGCCGGAGGACGGTGAGGTGGCCGGGCTGCTGGCACTGATGCTGCTGACGGACGCGCGGCGGCCGGCCCGCACGCTGCCCGACGGATCCCTGGTGCCGCTGGCCGAGCAGGACCGCCAGAAATGGGACCAGGCGCAGATCGCCGAGGGGATCGCGCTCGTCACCGCCGCGCTGCCCGCGGGCGAGGTCGGTCCCTACCAGCTGCAGGCGGCCATCGCCGCGGTGCACGACGAGGCCAAGACGATGGCCGGCACCGACTGGCCACAGATCCTCGGGCTCTACGACCTGCTCGAACTCACCGAACCCGCGGGGGCCAACCCGTTCGCCGCGCTGAATCGTGCGGTGGCCCTGGCCATGGTGCGCGGGCCGGCGGCCGGGCTGGAGGTCATCGAGGCGCTGGCGGCGGACAAGCGGATGGCGCGGCACCACCGGCTGCTCGCCGCCCGGGCACACCTGCGTGAGCTGGCCGGCGACACCGACGCGGCGGCCGCCGACTACCTCGACGCGGCGCGCCGCGCGACGAGCCGGCCAGAACGCCGCTACCTGGCACTTCAGGCCGCGCGGCTGGCCCGCTGAGGGTCAGCAGCCGGGCTATTAGCCCGGCTCACCCGGAGTTCGCCGCGCGTAACGCGGCGGCGTTCCTGGGCGGGCCGCCCGGGGAGGTTCGGCCGTCGCTAGCCTGATGCGCTGATCGCATGGGCGTTCCCGTTCCCGTTGCCGCCGCCGCTCCCGCTGCCGTTCCCGTTGCCATTGCCGCGGCCGTTACCGTGGCTGGGCTTGGCGGGCGTGGCGGTGGCGGTCGTGCTGGCGCTGGCGCTGGTAGTGGCGTTGGCGTTGCCCGTGGTGGCTCGAGGCTGGGAGGCGGCCGGGCGGGCCGGGCTGGTGGCGCGGCCTGGGCCTGCCGCGCTCCTGGCAGGCGCGGCCGTCCCGGGCGGCCGGCTCGACGGCACCGATGACGGGGCCCTGAGCGCGTGCCAGGCGGGGGTAAACCCGATCAGGCTCGCCAGCACCAGGCCGGTGAGCCCGGCGATGACCATGGCGGCCAGCGCCAGGGCCGACCGGCGGCGGGCCGGGCGCGGCTGCTCGTCCGCGGCCGTGGTCACCGGGATATCCGGCCGCCGGCTGCGCTCGCCGCCGGCTCCGCCGGTTCCGCTGGCTACGCCGGTTCCGGCGGCTATACCGGTTCCGGCGGCCACGCCGGTTCCGGCGGCCACGTCGGTTCGGCTGGCTAGGCCGGTTCCGGCGGGCAGGCCGTCGCGCAGCCGGATCGCACGGAGCGCCACCTCGGCGGCGCTGCCCGGCCGCCTGGCCGGGTCCTTGGCGGTCAGCTCCGCCACGAAGGCGCTCACGTCGGGCGGAACCGACGAGGAGAGCGGCGGCAGCGGGCGGTCGCGGTGGGCGACCGCCATTTCCACCGGCGTGCCCGCGAAGGGCGGCGCCCCTGCCAGGCATTCGTAGGCGACGACGCCCAGGGCGTACAGGTCGCTGGCCGGCGTCACCCGCTCGCCGGCCACCTGCTCCGGCGCGTGGTATCCCGGCGTGCCCATCATCTGCCCGCTGGGCGTGACCGCCGCCGAGCCGACCGCGTGGGCGATACCGAAATCGGTGATCTTCACGATGTAGCCGGGGGCGAGCAGCAGGTTGGCGGGCTTGACATCGCGGTGGATCAGTCCAGCGGCGTGCGCGACCTGCAGGCCCGTCGCGGCCTGCGCGATGATGTCCATGGCCTGCGCGGCGTGAAACGGGCCGCCGGCCAGCGCCTCCGCCAGGGAGGGACCGCCCACCAGTTCCATCACCAGGTAGGGCGGCTGCCTGTCGGCAGGCTCGCGAAAGTCGTACACGCGCGCGATGTTGGGGTGCGACAAGGCGCCGGCGTGCCGCGCCTCGGCCCGGAACCGGGCCAGCACGTCGGCCTTGCCGGCGTAGCCCGGATGCAGCAGCTTGACCGCGACCGGCCGGGACAAGACGGTGTCCGTCGCACGCCACACCTCGCAGTAACCGCCGTTGCCGATCTGTTCGGCTAGTTCGTAGCGGTCGGCGAGGACCATTCCAGCCAGGGCCATCAGCGCTGGTTACCCTTCTCGAGGCTGGTGCGATGACGCTGCGGTTCTAGCGTGATCTTACGTCCGGCCGCCCGGACGTGATCGTGCTTTCGCGCAGGTGCCCGCACGGCGGCTCTCCGACACCGCGTCCCGGCTGGGGTGCGGGTGCCCGCAGGGCCCCGGCGCCGCCAATCCAAGCCCCTCGCGCGCCCGTGCCCCATGGCATGATCGGGGGCATGACGGTCGTGAGGATCAACGCGATTACCGTGCCCGCCGACAGCGGCGACGAGCTCGCCCGCCGGTTCGCCGCCCGGGCCGGCGCGGTGGACAACCAGGACGGATTCGAGGGCTTCGAGCTGCTCAAGCCGACCGACGGGCGGACCACCTGGCTGGTGATGACGCGCTGGCGGGACGAGGCCGCGTTCCAGGCGTGGATGAACTCGCCTGCCTTCGGCCACGGGCACCGGTCGGCGGCCGAACGAGCCGGCGGTCAGGCGCCTCCCCCGGTCGGCGTCTCCAGCGAGCTGTGGTCGTACGAGATCGCGGGCGGCTCATCCCGGTGAGCCTGCGCCAGCCCCCAGGCGCCGCAGCAGCGCGCTCTTGATCGCCGGCCGTGTCGCGAACACCAGCAGGAACCACGCCTCGCGGGCGAGCCGCTGAACGTGCTGGTCCACGCCGACCGACCGGCTTCCTTCCCGCACCGCCAGGGCCGCGGCCGCCCTGACGCCGAGCTCCGAGGCCGCCGCGCGGGCCTCCGCCATCGCGGCCGTGCCCGCGCCGAGCGCGTCGTCCAGCTTCTGCCGGCATCCGGCCAGCTCGTCGTCGAGCGGCCCGGGACCGAGCAGGCGGCAGCACCGGCGGGCCACGCCGAGCGCGAGTGACCCGTTGATGCGCAGCCGGTCAGGACGCAGGCTCTCCTCCGGATCGAAGGGCACCTGGCTGACGAAACGCTCCCCGGGGACGGTCACGCCGTCGAAGCCGAGCCACACGGTGACGCTGGCGTTGACCGCGGCGAGCCGCTGGCGGGTTACCGTCAGGCCGGGCTGGGCGGCCGCGTCCAGAATCAGCGTCACCAGGTCGCCGCCCGACTCGCGGGCCACGACGAGCAGCAGGTCGATCAGGCCCCAGCCGGTCACCCAGGGCGCCTCCCCGGTAAGCCGCCACCCGCCGCCGTCAGGCTCGGCACACAGCAGCGGCGGGCCTGGCATCAGGCCGCCGAGGGCGATGCCGCCGCGGATTGTGCCCCGGCAGGCGGGCCCGAGCCAGCGGTCGCGCAGCACGGCCGGCGTGCCGTCGGCGGCCAGCGTCATGACCACGCCGCGGTGCTGCAGCCAGACGAGCGTGGTGGCCAGGCAGCCGCTGGCCAGTTCCTCCGTCACCGCGCAGGTGGCGCTCAGGTCCAGGCCGAGGCCGCCCGCCTCGGCCGGAACCGGCGCGCCATACAGGCCTTCCGCCGCGAGCGCGTCGAGGTGGCCTGCGGGCAGCACGTCCAGGCCGTCGACGCGCATCGCGTCGGGAAACAGCACGTCATCGGCGAGCCTGCGGGCGGCCGCGATCACGTCCGCGGCGGTCACGCGGCCGGGGCCCGCTGAGTCCACGTCGCCGCGAGCTTGTCCATCACCGCGTCCAGGCTCGCGTCGGTGACCTGCCGGGCCGGATCGGCCAGGTACCATGCCACGATCTCCCTGGCACCCTGCTCGAAAGGGATCACCGCCCGCCAGCCGGGCACGATGCCGCGCACCTTGGCGTTGTCGAACACCATCGAGTGCGCCTTGTCACCCAGCAGCCCCGCGCCCCAGTCCGGGTCGGCGGCCGCGATCGCGTCCGACGGCACGTGCACCAGGCGCGCCGTCACCCTCAGCGCCGCCGCGAGCGACTCCGCGATCTGGTTCCAGGTGAGCACGTCGTCGGAGGTGATCTGAATGGCCTCGCCGAGGGTCCGCGGGTGCCCGAGCAGCGGGACGAACGCACGGGCGAAGTCGTCCTGGTGGGTCAGCGTCCACAGCGAGGTCCCGTCGCCGTGCACGATGACAGGCTTGCCGGCCAGCATCCGGCCCAGCACCGTCCATCCGCCGCTGAACGGCACCACCGTCCTGTCGTAGGTGTGCGAGGGCCGGATGATCGTGGCCGCGAACCCCTGCTCCCGGTAGGCGGCCACGAGCAGGTCCTCGCAGGCGATCTTGTCGCGGGAGTACTGCCAGTAGGGGTTGCGCAGCGGCGTGGACTCGGTGACCGGAACCCGCGCGGGCGGCGTCTGGTACGCCGACGCGGAGCTGATGAACACATACTGCCCGGTCCGGCCGCGGAACAGGTCGATGTCGGCGCGGACCTGCGCGGGGGTGAAGGCCACCCAGTCGGTCACGGCGTCAAATTCAAGACCTTTAATTTCGTCCCGAACGGTCGCCGGATCCCGCACGTCCGCCCGCAGCATCGTGACCCCTGGCGGGAGCGGCCGATCGCTGGTCCGGCCCCGGTTCAGCACGAACAGATCGATTCCGGCCTCGACCGCGACCCGCGAGCAGGCCGAGCTGATGACGCCGCTGCCCCCGATGAACAAGACCCTCAGTTTTCCCATGCTTCTACGCTAGCCGCCCAGCGGCGAGGGGTGCCGGGGCTGGTAGACCGGGAACTCGCCGCCGTCCGGCAGGCGGATCGCGGCCAGCAGGCCCCAGCCCTGATCGGAGACCTCCTGCGCGACCTCGGCTCCCTTGCCCGCCAGTTCGGCCAGGGTGGCGCGGATGTCGTCGCACATCAGGTAGAGCTGGTGACGGCTTTCCCCGTCGGCGGGATGAACCGCCAGTTCGGCGGGCGGCAGGGCGAAGATGAGCCAGCCTGCCCCCGCGTCGACCGAGGAAAAGCCGAGCACGTCCGCGAAGAAGGCCCGGACCTTCTCCGCCTCCGGCGAGAACACGATGGCGTGGATCCCGTTGATCATGCCTCGATCCTATGATCGGGCTCCTTACGCCTGGCTTGATCCTCTAGCGGCTTGAGGCTTCATGATCTCCAAAAGTTTTGTTTTGCGCAGGGCTATGCCGCGGCTGGGCCTGGCTGGATGCCCAGGTGGCGGAACAGGGTGG
>WNFJ01465588.1_pt3 | contig 10244 bp, 7 predicted proteins | sample 5400461 | NCBI WGS metagenome assembly WNFJ01 (sample SAMN13153349, study PRJNA577476) | soil metagenome | isolation source: 115 cm saprolite on Douglas fir-dominated hillslope | place: USA:California | collected 2013-09-17
ATTCATCAGCAGCCCGGACACTATAGAGACAGTTGGCACTTGCAAAACCTGCCCCACGTAACGGCCCCAAGGGCAGAATGCCTCATATGCAATGTAGTCTGGATTGATTGCCCTGACCTCTTGGAGCAGATTGTCGAGTACCCACTGACTTGTTTGCAATAGACCGTGCACGGTCATTGCTGTATCCAACTCGGCATTGGTAAGATGAGAGGGAAAATCCTGACCGTAGCTGCGAAAGATTGCTCCAGTATCTTCAATAGCCGTTTGGAATTCTTCCGAAGCATAATAGACGACTTGTTCACCGCGGCGCACCAGCTCTGTAACAAGGGGCAAGGTTGAATGAATATGGCCATATGCCAAATAATTAAAGAACACTACAGTAGACAAGGCAGGTTTTCTCCTATATAAGTTATCTGCTTGATTATGCAAGTAACATAGTTTTTTCGCTACCCTTGATGCTGAGACGAATCAACGAACAGTTTGAAGCGACCGTAGAGGTGCTTGCACACCTTCTGCAACAGGCTCTAGCATATCTGGGTCTTCATCAAAGTGCTGCACCATCGATATATCTTTCAGAAAAAATGCTGCTAGAATAGCTCCCACACTGAAGACAAGGACCGCTATAAACCCATTACGGAGAGCCACGGCCAGAGCAGGCTTGAGTGCCTCAAACACCTGGTTGAGATGATCCCGTGTTTGTTGCACGGTCTGAGTCGCCAAAACAGTTACAATATGATTATACCAGGGACTGGCAGGGACATGTGCTACGGCATTATTGACCGCAAACTGCTGTGATTTTTGGACTATCGTATCACGATACGCAGGATTCATCAATATCTGCGGATCGGTTGCCGCCTTCAGATCTGCCGATGCAATTTGCTTCACAAGCGTCGAGGGGAGACGCCTGACAACATCATTGGAGAGACTGAAATTCACCACAGCACCGATAACCGCTACGCCCAGGGTCTGGCCAAGCTGACGCAGATAGTTCACAGCACCAGTACCTACACCTAGTTGTCTGAGTGGAAGTGCATTCTGCGCTACCAACGTCAGTACCGGGAAAAGTGAACCTATCCCAATACCCGTGATCGACATGAAGATGGCTGCATCCAACAGGCTCGTCGCGGAAGTCATCTGCGTCAATAAAAACGCACCAACGCCCATGATACATGTCCCTAGAATCACAGCAACCTGATAGCGCTTACTAAAGGTAACCATTGCCCCAAAAAGAACAGCACCAACAATGATACTCACTAGCAGTGGTGTCATTTCCAGCCCAGTATCAGTTGCTGATACCCCAAGCACGCCCTGAAAAAAGAATGGCAAGTAGATCGCCAGCCCCATTAAGATCATCCCGAGCAGCAACGAGAGAGCCAGATCTGCCGCGAACACCTGGTTGCGGAAAAGTGAGAGTGGTAGAATAGGTTCAACAGCGAATTGCTCGGCAAAAAAGAACGATATATAGAGCATACCTGCGGTAACCAGGATGGCAATTACCTGCGGCGCATTCCAGCCAATAGCTCGATCGGAGCCCCAGGTGAGCCCCAGCAGCAGACAGATAGTAGCAGCAGCAACCAACAATGAGCCAATGAAGTCGATGCGGCGCACAGCAGCCCAACCGGTAAAACGATTGGTACGAACAGAGATGCCTGAGGGAAGACAGATCAACAACGCTGCCAGGGCAACAATCCCCAGAGGAAAGTTGATGTAGAAAACCCAGCGCCAGCGAGTGGACTCAGTCACTACAGGCTCTAGCAGCGGCCCACGATCAGTGAGCCATCCGCCGACAGATGGGCCGACAAGACTTGAGAAGCCATAGACAGCACCAAAAATGCCCTGCCATTTTGCTCGCTCTGCTGGAGGAAAAATATCAGCGATCACAGTTCCAACCAGTGCCATACCAATCCCGGAACCGCAGCCCTGTATTGCACGAAAGACGATGAGCTGATACATAGTCTGAGAAGCACCAGCCAGCACCGAACCCAGCAGGAAAATCGTGGTACCAGCGAGCAAAAATCCCTTCCGCCCAAATTGGTCAGAAAGCTTTCCCACAATAGGGATCATAGTGATTGCTCCCAGCAGGTACGCATTCACTACCCACGTATAACGGTCAAAGCCATGCAGGGAACCAATGATCTTTGGCATTGCTGTGCCAACTATGGTTTGGTCCAAAGCTTCTAACAAAAGCGTCAGTATCAGAGTGGCCAGTACACTAAAAAGGGCAATGCCTCGTAAGCGACGACCACCTTCCCGCACTTCTGAGACTGTTTGTGTATTCAAATGCTTGCCTCGTGAGAACCATTGGGCTCCCCCATTTCATTCTAGGCGAAATAGCCCCTATATTAAGTATCTAACTGAAAGGTCCCTCTCACTACCAGTCTATTCTGTAGAGGATACCAAACGGAAGAGATTTTTGCCATAGTAGCTCGCAGAAGTCCTAAGCCGTGAAAGTTGGCGAACCGATCATCAGCTCTCCTACGAGACCCTCTCTAAAAGATACCTCACCAGTAGAGATTTTTACTAGGGGAAAAGGGGACAAATTACTACGAAAAAAAGGACAACTTCAGCTTAACTTAAGTGACGAGGTCACCTTGCCGTTTAGATTAACCGGAAAATGTCTTATTTTTCTCTCCAAATTGTCCCTCTTTCCCCTAGGTGAAAAGACCATCCATTAAGTATACTTAAGACAGTGACTGGAAAGCGCAAAGAGGTAATGTATCTCTGGCTAAGGGTTGGCTTTATGAAGCCAGAGTTTCAAGCTCAATTCTAGGTCACTAAAACTGACACTTATACACAAATTCTCAATCTTGCCTACCTCAGCAGGGGTGCAGGGGACAGAGTCCCCTGACGGGGTTTCGGGGTGTCCCCGAAAAACCTTCCCCACACCCCCCAAAGGGGCAGCCAGCCCCTTTGAACCCCGCTTCCGGGGGAAGCCTAGAAACATGTGTATAAGTGTCAGCACTAAAAGCGGCACCCTTAGAGAAGGATACAATATCTGCAAAGATAAAGAACCTCTCTTATTAGCTATCCTCCTTTAGGAGAGAGACAAAGAGTAGAGTTGACAGTCAGTTCGCCAACTTTCATAGCTCAAGAACATTGTGAGCTGCCGGAGATGACCACATCTTTTGCTTGACATAAATACGGTCCATCCATAAATTCAGACAAGCAGTCATCATGGTTCGACACAGGAGGAAATCAAAATGAAAAAAGTTCTGCTTCACTTCATTGCAGTACTTATCTTAGCTAGCGCAATTGATGTTGTCTGGTCTACAATCACAGCGCATACTTTTGATACCCATGCTTCCCCTTCTATCGCACACAACAACGGGGGCGGTGGTAGCTCTAGTAGCTCTAGTAGCTCTGACCAGCCCGCCCACACTAACACAATTTTGAAGTCTGCTGATACCCAAAAGGTTATTACAACCTTTTGCACGTCAGAGCAGCTTCCAGCCAATGACATTTCGGACTGCAACAAGTTAGCCAAACCACTTAAAAAAACCTTCAAACTCTTCAAAAGTAACACTCTCACGACCTCTAATGCCGTCCAAGACGCATGGTTGAAAGGACAATCGCTGTCTGATCTGGGCAATAGCGCAACCACAAAAGTGGCAGAGTCTGACTGGATTACCGCGTTAGAGAGCGCTGATAGCAGCCTCAAGACTTTCATCGAGGCTAATAAACAGCAAAGTGGTATTCTGGATGATCTCTTCAAACTGAAAGTCACAGACCTGCAGCCTAGCTAAGCCTAGGTCTGACAGAGCTTCCATGGGCAGACCAGTTAAAGAAGGCAATAGGAGATGACCAGCAGTTAGAAGGAGCTTCTCATGCAAAAAGAGCCCAATTACTTTCCCCTACGATCTCTTCTTTTGCCACCAGTAGGAAAGCGAGGGGACAGCCCGCGCTTCACGGTGACGAGAGAATGGGTACGCTCTTCCCCGACGAAATTGGCTATAGTGCTCCGATCTCGCCTCTGGCTTCTCCTCGTTGGTATAATCAGCGAACTGCTGTATTTCTTCTACCTTTTACACGATTTTCCATTAACACGCTACTTTGGCCAGCGCACATTTATAGAAATTATCACGAGATATTCTCGTAGTAGCTTTCTCACCTTCCTGATCGCCTTCAGCATCCTCTTTGTCCTGTTTGGCCTGGCCTGGTGGCAAGTGCGCATATTTCAGGATCGGGCTACGCTCTGGATCATTCTGGGTTTTGGCGGCATCTTTGCTCTCACGACCATCTTTGTCTATCCTATAACATCCCCTGACCTGTTTACCTATTTTGTACGCAGTCTGGTCATGATCCAATACCATATCAACCCGATCATCATTCCGCCAGTTCAGCTTAACAATGATCCCCTGATGCAGCTGGCAGGGGCCAATATCACTCTGTCATCGCCCTACGGACCGCTTGGCATTCTGCTTCAAGCACTACCAATCGTGATAACAGGAAGAAATATCCTTGCCTCACTGCTGCTGTACAAATTGCTATTTTCTGCTCTGCTACTGGCTACTGCATTCCTGGTCTACAAAATCCTTTCTCAGATTGCTCCCAAGTTTGCTCTTGCTGGAGCACTGGCTGTAGCCTGGAATCCCTTTGTGCTCTTCGAGTATTCCATCAATGGCCACAACGATATTGTCATGATGTTCTTTGTTGTTCTGGCCATCTTCACACTGCTCAAAGAGCACCCTGTCTGGGCTCTGACGCTGCTCACGGCTTCTGCCTTAATCAAATTTGCCTCTCTTGTGCTCATTCCGCTCTTTCTCATCTATAGCCTTGTTCATCAACCAACACTGCAGAAGCGTATCCTCTATACTATAGATGCTGGTATCATCTCCTTATCACTGATTATCAACTGCTTTGCCCCCTTCTGGGCAGGGCCGCAAACGCTCAATCGCTTCTTCAAACAAATTCAAGGTCACCGCTATTCGTTTAGTGCATTCGTCTACTCCATCTCTTCGGGGAGCACCTCTTTTCAGCTGGCCGAATTGATCGGATGGGTTCTCTTTGGGATCTGCTTTGTCTATGCTTTGTGGCTTTCCTCAAAGGATTTCTCGAGTCTGCTCAAGGGCTGTTGTCTGACCATGTTTGCCTTGCTGCTATTTAGTGCCACCTATACTCAGGTCTGGTACTTGATCTGGCTCTTTGCCCTTGCCGTACTCATCCCGCAGAGGTGGATAGTACTAGCCGCCATTGTCCCCCTTTATGCAGCTACTCTGGAACAGCCTTTCGACGGGTATATCTTTGGATGGGGAGCAAATCGAAGCTTCTCTGTCGCCACGGTCAACATCATCGTTTACCTGGTCATCTTTTCCCCGCCTGTGCTCTTCCTGCTCGCCTCTTGGGTCAGAAAGATTGTCTTGCAATCACGCTCCCCCGCATTGAAGCCTATGCTCTTGATGTTTATCCTCAACCTTTTAATCAAGATTCGATGGTTTTAGGCTACGATGCTAGGAGCAGGATGGCAAGAACTTGTTGCCGTGAGGAATCGTGCTGGTGTTCCTATCTGGCGAGGACTTGTCAAAAGGAGATTTTCTCAAAAAAAAATAGATATATCTAATAGAAATAGTGTTATTTGACGAGAATCCATTTGAAAGCATATATCACTTTTTTTCGAGCAAAATCCCTAAGAAAGGACATCTCCATGGCACAAGTATCCGATAAAGTGAGTAAAAGAACTTTTTTAAACACCATCAGCTGTCAGTACCCGCGTAGTTGTATGGAGTCAAAAATCAGACAAAAATCTGTGGCTAAGATCTTGCCAGTATCACTACTTGTTCTCCTTTTCGCAGTCGCACTTGTGACTGTCTTTGTTCAAGCCGATAGTTATGGCATAACACTTGATGAGCCCAATCTAGATTCTTACGGTCGATTGGCACTGGCATGGTATCAGACATTAGGGAGAGATCAAAGCTCCACACACTACCATGGCAGCAGGTACAGGCTAGAACATGGAGCCATTTTTGATGTGATCGTTGCTCTGGCACAGCAAACCTTTGGGCAAACATGGCATACGCGAGCTGTAGTAACTGGACTAGCCGCAGTAGTTGGAGTCTTGGCTATAGCGCTGTGTGGATTTGAATTAGGAGGCTGGTGGGCAGCGTTTCTCGCAGCGTTGGGATTATGGCTCTATCCCTGCTTCTTTGGTGCTATTTTCAACAATCCAAAAGACATTCCCTTTACCTCTGCCACGGCTCTTGTCTTATGGGCTGTACTCCTGCTTGTTCGAAAATGGGAAATGCAGTGGAGAGACCTCATCAAAAATACTATCCTCGTTGGTTTTTTGATCGGATTTGCCACTTCTATACGTATTGTTGCTATCTTTTGGTATGGTATCCAGTGCTCCTCTTTCTGCTTGCCGGATGGTGGATCTGTTATGGACGAGGCGCACTTAAAGAGAAAAAGGTAGTTGACCACCTGTTAAAACAAGCTGGCTCATTCTTTCTTATCATGGCAGTATCATTCATCACCATCATTGCACTCTGGCCATATATAGCACTCAATCCATTGCACAACTTTTATAATGCTTTCATAGTCAATAGCAAGTATCCCTTTAATCATAGAGTTCTCTTCGCGGGGCATATGTATCCTAAGGGCAGAGTCCCCCAAAGCTATGTGCCAGTCTGGTTGACCATTGCTTCACCGCCAGCCATCGTGTTTCTGGCCATCATCGGTGGTCTTGTTGCTTATCTCAAGCTGATTGAGAGAAGAGTTATACAGAGACAAACGCTGGTGATTGGTCTAACGTTCCTTGTCCCATTAGGTGTCATCATTGCATTGCATCCAACACTGTATGATGCAATGAGACAGGTTCTTTTTCTCGCTATCCCGTTGATATTACTTGCGGTCTATGGCTTGATCAGTCTGGTCAGCTACCTGCTACACAAAAAACAGAAACTTGCCGTGGCAGGGTTGGTCCTGGTAGTGATGGTTGCTCAATTACAGGTCATCAAAGACATGCACGATCTGCATCCCTATGAGTATATGTATTTTAGTCCTATCATTGGAGGTGTCCCGGGAGCGAGTGGGCAGTATGAAATGGATTATTGGGGCGTGTGCAACAAACCAGCAGCCCAATGGTTAGCACACAATTATAGAAAGTACACGACACAGCAATCTCCCACTGTCACAACAGCGTTCAGTGATGAACTAGTAACACTCTATCTACCAAACGTGTTTAAAATAGACCAGCAACACCCGGACTTTTATATCTCAATGACACGCTACGGTCTTGAGAACCGCTTTCCCTCATACAAGATTATTCATACAGAAAGCATTGAAGGCTATGTCGCCTGTGTGATCAAAGTCAAACCATCATGAGCAACGAGCCCGATGTCCAAGTCTTCTCAATTTGGACAAAGTCTAGATGAGGTATCGCTTATCGCTTAAGGAGCAATTTTATGGAAGGGCTCTTGAGACAGGACATGCCCTCACCTAACGACATAGGTATAAGAGAATTTGCTTTTTCTTTATGCTACGCTGACAATGCATTTCCTTATTCTTTTAAGTTTCTTTACAATTCTTTGATCCTTTCCTCATGAGTCCATGCTAACGTTGGGATTGTAGAAGTTTTAGACCGGGCTACCGGAAAGCTTCGTTCCCCTGGCTATATAAACAGGTATTTCATTCACATTATAGTAGGAAAGATTGGACTGATATACATATCGTTGGTTTACTTCCTATGACGGTTCATACTTCCGCGAACCGCGATAGAAAACCTGTTGAGCAATCATTCACCAGGAAATTGGGAATCGTAAGAAAAGGAGAGAATTATTGTGGCTACGTCTCACTTATCACGTTACTTAGCGGGCACCTTTGCATTATGCTGCTTATCAGCCATGACTCTTGTCAGCTGTGGTGGATCCAACACAACTACTACTTCTAATGGCTCTACTACAACAACATCCGCGCCAGCAACAGCCACAACCTGCGCTCAGCTTCGTACGCGTGCACGGCCAGTCACGGGTACCATCCAGAGTGTAAGCGGACAGACGGTACACATCACCCAAAGTACTGGCGGGAGTGTCGACGCAACCTATTCGGATACCACCCGTATTACACAGCAGAAATTGGTAACAGAGTCTCAAGCTACTTCTGTACTACAACAGGGAGCTAATGTTAACATCCAGGTACAACAGAATTCGAATGGCTCCTATACTGCAACATCGATCAGTTTGATACAAGGCGGCCAGGGGCAGAATGGAGCGGGGCAAGGCGGCCAGGGTGGAACACGAGCAGGACAAGGAGGGGGGCAGGGCAATAATACAGCTTGTTTTGGAGGCGGCCGAGGGCGTGGTAATGGTAATGGTAATGGTAATGGTAATGGTAATGGTAATGGTGGTGGTCAGGGTGGTCGTTCATTTTTTGGTACCATTGGGCAGATTAATGGCAACACCCTCACGGTCATGGATAGGCAGCAGAACAGTTATACCATCACGTTAGCACCTGACACAAAGATTATCCAGACTACTTCTGTATCCACTAGCAACGCCTCTAGCGTGCTTCAGACTGGTATGGGTATCCGTGTAATGGGGCAAAACGCTAATGGAGTAATAACGGCCACATCTATGAGCATTTACCCTCCGGGACTTCTCCCAAATCCGACGCCTACTCCAAGTAATCCGTAGGGAGGTTTCTATTGATATAGGCTTGTTTATTGTTATAAGAAAGGATAGGTAGAGCCACATTATCTGGTGGCCGGGCTCAAAAATATAATTAAATCGACCTCAAATGATTAGGGTCCCCACCTTTTAATCTTATCATTACCCACAAGTTTTTGGAGCCCCCTGTAGAGAGGGACGCCAAAGCAGAGATCATGCCTTGCCTCTTCAATGCAACTTGGCTTGCTGCCATGGTTCGTAAAAACGTCCCAAAAGATATGGGTAACGATAAGACCTTTTAATGCGGTTCTACGGAAAGGATACCAAGTCCACGTGAAGTATTGGCTTTGAGCACTAAGCTCAGGGCATAGGATCAGAAGTCTGGCTATGTTCACAAGAACTTCTTTTTCACGGGATATGGTACATATTGATCACGAGGATGATCTATGCTAGAAGAATCAGATACCCTGCTCCAGCCGTTGGTAGATGAAGACGTGTTGGATGCCGATGCGATGAATCATATCCCAGAGACCCGGACACCACGCCGACGCCGACGGCGCAGCTGGCTGGTCGTGACGATCATCGTACTTGTAATCGGGCTCATTGGCGGTGGTGGCGGGCTCTATTGGTGGCTCAATAGGCCCCCCTCTGTCCGATATATACAAGCTACAGTAACAACTGGCAATATTATCGTAACAATCGCTGCCACGGGTTCCATAACTCCCAATGCGCAGTACAACTTGAACTTTCCCATTGCTGGTCAGATCAGCGCTATCAATGTTAAGGTTGGTCAGCAGGTGACGCAGGGTCAGGTGCTGGCAACGATAACCCCTACTCAAACACCAACTAATGCGAACAATACCAATACAGCTAATACTAATCTCGTAGCTCCCGGAAATGCCACTGTTGAAGCTATTAATGGTGCAGTGGGTGAGCAGATCGGCTCAAATGGCACAGTTATTTCCAGTACTGGCACTTCTGGTTCAGGCGGTGGTTCCGGTTCTAGCGGTGGTTCCAGCTCTGGCAACAGTAATCAGACATTTATGGTTTTGGTCGATACCAGTCAGCTGAACATCGCGGCTCAGGTCAACGAAGTGGATGTCAGTAATGTCCAATTGGGTCAGGCTGCAACATTCACCGTTTCTGCCTATCCCAACAATAAATTTAATGCGTCAGTCACAAATATTAATACAGTCGGTCAGACCGTCTCAAATATTGTAACCTATACTGTGACACTGACTGTCGATCAAACCAGTATACCGTCCAATGTTCATCTCTATCCCGATATGACAGCGACAGCCAATATCACCACCCAACAACGCATTGGGACATTGCTCATTCCTGCAGCCGCATTGACCTTTGCCAGTAGCCAACGTGCTCGTAGTACGCAAGGTGGTGGCGGCGGTGGTAATGGTGGCGGCTTTGGTGGTGGCGGTCAACAAGGCAATACAACTGGATCACAAAGCGGCACAACCAGCTCCACAACTGGATCACAGAGCACTACCTCGCCAACTCAGAGTAATCAACAGACAGTATATGAATTGCAAAATGGGATGCTTGTGCCTGTTATGATCACGACTGGCCTCAAAAGCGGAGCACAAGTGGAGGTGCTTTCCGGCCTACAAGAGGGCGACCAAGTAGTGATTG
>WNFJ01687129.1_pt1 | contig 10244 bp, 9 predicted proteins | sample 5400461 | NCBI WGS metagenome assembly WNFJ01 (sample SAMN13153349, study PRJNA577476) | soil metagenome | isolation source: 115 cm saprolite on Douglas fir-dominated hillslope | place: USA:California | collected 2013-09-17
CGCCCCTTGGAGGTCGGTCATCGGCCCATAGGCGTCCCGACGGAGCAGGCCGCTCTCGAGAAGCACAGGACTTCCAATCCTGGAGGCGGGTTTTCAGAGCCGGCACGGCCGCAGCCGATCTCGGCAGCTCTTTGGATGCGGTCGTATAATCACGGCGTGGCGGAAACTGAGGTCGACCTGGGCGGTATCGTCGGGGCCGTCGCGGCGCGGGCCCGCGCGATGACGCCCGAGTTCGACCCTGGCGGGTTCCTCGAGGGTCTCTCTGGGCAGCTCCAGGGAATGATCCCCCACGACCGGGTGACGGTCCTCTACCTGGACGACGGAGGCCGTACCGTCTCGGTCTTCGCGGAGCATACGCTTGGCGACGCGCCGCGCCACGATGGCCGCTACACCCTCTCTCTGGCTCGCGCTAGCCGGTATCCCATCGCCGAAGCCGTCTCGTCCTGTGTCCTTGCGGGGCAAGCCGAGTTCGTCCGGGACACGCAGAGCGATGTCCGCTTCATGGCGGGGACGGCCGTCCCCGGCATCCCCCAGCGGGGGGTGCGCGCATGGATGGCGCTGCCGCTCATGGGCGTCGAGCGGGTCATCGGCGCACTCATCGTCGGCAACACGGTCCCGGATGTCTACACCGAGGCGCACCTCGCGACCGGCCGCCAGATCGCGGACGTCGTCGGTCCCGTCATCGAGAGCATCGTGCTCGTCCACGAGCAGCGTCGGCGGCGCCAGCGGCTGCGGGTCGTGCCGGAGGTGGCGCGCGTCCTTGCCACCAGCCTGAACGTGGCGGAGATCTTCGACCGGCTCGCTGCCGCGGTCCGGCCCGTCCTCGACTTCGACATCATGGCCAACTACCTCCTGGAATCCGACGGCATGAAGCGATGGCTGCTCGTCGCCGAGGGCCGGCCGGTGCGAGCCGACGAGCGGTTCGAGGACTTCTCGTTCGCTGCCCGCCTGCTGGCCGGCGAGCCGGTGCTGATGCGGGAATGCGAGAGCGAGCTCGACCTCGTGAATCCGACCGACAGGACAATCCTCGAGGACGGGATCCGCTCGTTCATCGCCGTGCCCTTGATCTTCGGCGACAAGGTGGGTGCGACTGGTTTGACTTGAGCGATCTCGAGGTCGTCGAGGAGATTGCCCAGCACGTGGTCGTGGCCATCCAGCACCAGCGGCTGGGCGAGGAGCAGCGCCGGCTCGCGATGGCCGAAGGGCGGGCGCAGCAGCTCGAGCGGCGAGTCCAGCGACTGCATGGCGCACTCAGCGAGCCGTACGGGTTCGGCCGGATCCTCGGCCAAGCTCCCAGCCTGCGTGAGGCGCTCGAGCGGGCCGCGCAGGTCGCTCCGCAGGAGACCCCCGTGCTCCTGACCGGGGAGAGCGGCACGGGCAAGGAGCTGGTGGCGCAGGCGATCCACTACGCCAGCCGGCGTGCCGACGGCCCCTGCGTCGCCATCAACTGCGCGGCGCTGCCAGACACGCTCATCGAGTCGGAGCTCTTCGGCCATGAACGGGGTGCCTTCACCGGAGCGGACAAGCAGAAGCCGGGCCGCTTCGAGCTCGCAGCGGGCGGCACGCTCTTTCTCGACGAGATCGGCGACCTCGCGGCGAGCGTCCAGGCTAAACTGCTGCGTGTTCTCCAGGAGCGCGAGTTCCAGCGCGTCGGCGGCACCGCGACGCTCAAGGCCGACTTTCGCCTCATCGTCGCGACCAACCGGAACCTGACCGACGCCATGGCGCACGGTCAGTTCCGTGAGGATCTCTACTATCGGCTCAGCGTGTTTCCGATTCATCTGCCGCCGCTGCGCGAGCGCGGCGAGGACGTGGTGCTGCTCGCCCGGGAGTTCGTCCACCGCCTGGGCGAGCGGATGGGCAAGGGGGAGCCGGGGCTGAGCGGCGATGCCCGGGGGCTCCTGCTAACGCACCCCTGGCCCGGGAACATCCGGGAGCTCCAGAACGCGATCGAGCGCGCGTTGATCGTCTCGGACGGCGGGCTCATCACCGCCGACCAGCTCGGGCTGGCCCGGCCGCGGCTCCCGTCCGGCGAGGCGTCCTTGCCTGGTGTCCCCACACCGTCAGGCGTTGCGACTCAGGATGCGGCGGCGACCCTTCAAGAACTCGAACGACGTGCGATCGCGGATGCCCTCGCGAAGGCCAAGGGCAACAAGACGGCGGCGGCGGCCGCCCTCGGGCTCACCCGGATGCGGCTCTATACGAAGCTGAAGCAGCTCGGGCTGCCCTCTCAGTAAGCGCAGCGTCCCGTACAGTCTGTTCCCCCGATCCCCTCTTCCGGCAGGATCGAGTGGGCCGCGATCTGGTTGCGTCCCCTTCGAGACGTCTTCCAGGTAGTCACGGAGCCGTCGGCGCAGAAGCAGGTGCACGCGGTGCACCCGGCCCTTGACGGCGGGTACACTCAGATCGAGTGTCGCCGCGATGTCCAGAAGCGACATGCCGTCCACGTCGTGCAGCACGACCACGGTGCGGTCCACGGCCCCCAGCTCATCAATCGCGGCGGTCAATACCGTGCGGAGCTCGGTTTGTCGCGCTGGGTCATCGCCGCTCGCCGGCTGAAGGTCCGACGGAAGGTCGTCCCAAGATACTTCGCGCTGTCGGCGGCCGCGGCGCCGCAGCAGGTTGTAGGCTGCGTTGACGGTGATGCGATAGATCCATGTCCCGAGCGCCGCGTCACCCTTGAACGCCTCGACTTTCCGCACCACAGTCCAAAATGCGTCCTGTACGACCTCTTCCGCGTCCGCCGGGCTGCCGGTGATGCGCACCGCGAGCCGATGCGCTCGAGCGCCGTAGGTGTTGACGAGCGCCTCCGCTGCGTCGACGTCGGCCGCGCGCAGGCGCCTCGTCAACTCCCTGTCCGAGAGCTTCAAACCACTACTACGCAGCATTCCCGCGCGCTCGTCAGGCGCTGCCCTCAGCTCACCGCTCATGGCGCCATCCACCGCGGTACGCGCTCGGCGTGATGCCGGTCATGCGTCGGAACGCCGCCGTGAAGTGACTGGGGGTCCGAAAGCCCACCAGCCGACCGACCTCTCCGATAGAGAGCTGCGGCTCCCGGAGTGACGCCGAAGCGCGCGCGATCCGCTGTTCCACCACGAAGCGGTGCGGGGGGACGCCGGTGCTCTGCTTGAAGAGTCGCGCGAAATGGTACGGGCTCATGTGAACCACGGCGCTGAGATCCAGCAGTGTCAGTTGCCGGTTCAAGTTGTCCTGGATGAAACCAGTGACGCGCCGCAGCCGAGACCATAGCAGGTCTCGCGTCGGGACCCGCTCGACAGGCCCGGCCGGATCTCCGGGGAGTGCTGCTTCGGTCGCGGGTGTTCCGGTCGCTGGCTCGACGGCTTGACGACCCATCGCTCTGGTCCTCCAAGCCCTGCGTCGCTGCATCAGGCTTGCCGGAGGGAGCCTAAGCGGTGGGCGCTCGAAGAATCACGACGTTACCTGAAATGCCAGAGCCGCGCCCTTGGTCGTGCGTATCGTTCGACACAGGTCGCACACGGTCACACGCCCGTCCGCGTCAAACGACACACGGGCTTGGCCATCGAGCCCGCCTTTCTTCGCGGGCCCCAGCAATTCCGCTCCCTTCACTGTTCGCGTACGCTCGGCCTGCTCTTTGCAAAGATCAAGGTTGACGCACGAGGTAGGACGTCGGTGTGCACGAGCGCGGCTACGCTGGATGTAGTCGATCGATGCAACCGATGGAGAAAGGCGGTGACATCGCCATGTTCGCGATCCGCGGCTACGTCCTGGCCCTGATTCAGACGGGTGATCCTTCATGGGAACAGTTCGTACCGCCGGCCGTCGCCGACCTCATCAAGGCAGAGAAGCTCTTCGGCTATGCGGAGGCTTCAGGGCCGGCCTGTCGCCTGCCGTCTGCGGGAGATGCGGGATGAGCCAACACGCAGTGGAGCGAACGCTCGGCAAGCTGCTCACGGATGAGTCGTTTCGCGAGCGATTCTTCACGACCCCGCGAGAGACGGCCTGGGCGGCGGGCCTTCGGCTGTCGGACATCGAACTGGCGGCGCTCTCTGAACTCTCTCGCTCAGCGCTCGGCTCATTCAGTGCCACCCTCGATCCCCGGATCTGCCGGCTCTGCCTGGCGACCGAGTCGTCTCCAGAGGAAGAGCAACCGTGACGCCGTCCGTCATCGCGGCTCACGCGCACGCCACCGCCGATCAGGCCGCGGCCCGTGCCTACGGCATCCCGCTCAGGCGCGCGGCGCCGCCAACGGGATCGGGGAGAAAAGCGGTCCGGGCGGCGGTCGATGACGTCGCAACCCACGTCGTGGCGTTCACGGCGACCACGGTATCGCTGAGAGAGGCGAAGCTCGCCGGCGATCGGATCTACCTGTTGGTTTTGCTCGCGGACCGAGTCGGCGAAGAGGAAGTCTAGGTCCCCATGATCAAGCTCGCCCTCCTGTTCCTCATGACCGGTGCCGCGCTGGTCATCGGCGTCGCGGTCCTCCTCGGCGTGGCGTGGGCAGCCGTCGCAATACCCGTCGTGGCCCTTCTCGAAGCTGGCCACGGCGTCATGGCCTTGATCCGGCGGCTCGCCCGCGCCGACCGGTAGCGTAGAGCTGGGTGAACCCAGCCCCCCTTTCTGGTCCCGCCCGACCGCGGGCCTAGTGGCCCGTCGGCTGCGAGCGCGATGGCGCTCAGGATCCCATCTCGCCCGACCTCCTTGCGCGGGCCCTCCGTGAGATCCGCACTGCTCCGTCGAAGTCGCCGGGTGGCGCGTGACGATACGTGACGTGGCTACTGGCCGAGGAGGACCGAGTCCGGGGGAGAATTCGAGGAGGGCAAGCGGATCGTCCTCGACGTCCGCGATGCCCAAGGCGATCTCAAAGGCGGTGAGCGCCTGGCTTGGGCAGTACGCCCAGGTCGGTCACCGTATCGTTCGACACAGTCTGTATGTGGTGATACAGGCGATCGTGTAGCGCCACACCAGTCGCGCAGCATCGCGCTCTCCGTGTTCTCCACGAACGCTCTCAGATGGCCCGGTTACGTCGAATCGGCGGGACCGGCCTGCCGTTTGCAGAGACGGTCGGCGACGCGGGATGAGCAACCGGGTGTGCTCCAAATCGAGACGCCCTGGGCAGGCTGCGGCGGCCCGTTCGCATTGTGCCGGCCAGAGCACGTGAAGGGTGGCCTGGCACACACACGTGGATATGAGGAGCGACGTTATGGTGCTTTCAAGCGAGGCGATGGGCCCTAGGCCGCGCCGGGGAACGTCGGAAGGAGCTCGGTCCTTGTGGGCGGTCGTGCTTGCGGGAGGGGAGGGCGTCAGATTGCGACCCCTCGTCCGGCGCGCTTTTGGCGACGAGCGACCCAAGCAGTTTTGTCCGCTGCTGGGGCCGCGGACCCTCTTGCGTGAAACGCTGGATAGAGTTGCCCTGCTCGTTCCTCCGGGTCGCACGGTCGTGGTAGGCCTCGAGAGTCATGAGCGCTATCTGGCTCGCGAGTTCATTGAACAGGCGGGCCCGCATGTGCTCAGCCAACCAGAGAACCGAGGGACTGCGGCCGCAGTGTTGTTCGCCGCGCAGTGGATCGCAGCCCGGGACCCACGGGCAACCGTCGTGTTCGTCCCGTCGGACCATTTCATCCAGGAGGAAGAGGTGTTCATGAAGCGGGTGTCCGACGCAGCAAGGTTTGTGAAGCGACAGCCGCAATGGATGGTCTTGCTGGGGGCCCGACCGGGTCAAGCGGAAACCGAGTATGGCTGGATCGAACCGGGTGAGCGGCTGGTCTGGACAGGCCGGGGGCTCCTCTACCGGATCCGGCAGTTTCGGGAGAAACCCTCACGGGAGGTTGCGCACGCACTATTCGCGCATGGATGCCTGTGGAACACCCTTGTCTTTGTGACCGAGGTCGGTGCGCTGCTGGAGACCGGACGGGAGTGTGTGCCGGACCTGTCGGATCGATTGGCTCGACTCTCGGCCTTCTGGGGGAGTGAACACGAACGCTGGGCGGTTCGCCAGGCGTACGCACTCGCACCGACGGCGGATTTCTCGCGCGCCATTCTGGAAGGGTGCGCTCAGCCTCTGGCGGTCTTGGAGGTGCCGGGCCTCACGTGGTGCGATCTCGGCAGCCCGGATCGCGTCCTGAAGACGCTCGCGGGATGTCGTATCGAGGTGCCTTGGGGCCGAGCGATCGGACCGGGTGGAGGGCCGCGATGGCACGCGTGATCACGGAATACGCGAGTTGGATCCTCTTCGCCTGGATCCTGGCCAACCAGGCCGGCGTTCCCGTGCCGGTGGTGCCAGCCCTGCTCGGAGCGGGAGCACTGGCAGGCAGCGGCCGTTTGAGGATCGCCGTGATCTTGGCGGTAGGCGTCGGCGCGACACTCGTTGCGGACCTCGGCTGGTACAGCCTTGGCCGCTGGCGCGGGGCACGGGCGCTTGACGTGCTTGGCAGGATTTCCCCCCAGGCGGGGCGATACGTTCGTTGTGCCGAGCACGTCTTGCTGGGGCACGCTGGGACATGTCAGTTCAGTGCCCGGTTCCTGCCGGAACTGGGTCCCATCGTCGCGGGTCTCGCTGGAGCGGCGCGCCTGAGCCTCCCCCGCTTCGTCGCGTACGGCGCCATGAGCGCCCTGGCCTGGGCTGGCGCTTGGGTGACCCTCGGCTATCTTCTCAATCGTACAGCCCCGATCGCAGCGTACCTCGGGATCCCCCTCCTCGGTTTCGGCGTCGTGGCACTCCTTCTCTATTTGCCGATCCGGCGGGCTCGCCGGCACCGCATCCTGCAGACGCTCCGGGCGGCGCGAATCAGTCCCGACGAACTCAAGGCTCGGCTCGACACGGGGGACACCACCATCATCTTCGATGTGAGGGCTGCCGACGAGGTGGCCGCCGTTCCCTACGCGCTTCCAGGGGCGGTCTGGATCCCGCCGGATGAGCTCGCCCGGCGATCGCGAGGCTTTCCACGCGGCGCGCTCGTTGTGCTCTACGACGGCGGCTCCAGGGCGGCGCGGCGCACACGGGCGACCCTGTACGCGAGCATCGCCCTGCACCTGTGCCACTCGGGCATCCGAAAGGTGCGGCCTCTGGCGGGGGGCCTGCATGCTTGGCAGCTGCGCGGATACCCGGTCCAGCCGCTGGGCGCGCGGCTGATCGCCAGCGAGGTGAGTTCTGGAGCGTCTGTGCGCGTCGCCCGTACCCTTCTGTGCCTGCTCGTCATCGTGTCCGCGGGGCTCTCCGCCGGCTGTCGCGGTTCGTCCACGGCCTCCGGGGCACCGCCACCCCCTGCCGTCAAGGTCGAGCCGGTTCTTGAGAAGGACGTGCCGATCTACGGTGAGTGGGTGGGTACCACGGTCGGGTACGTCACCGCGCAGATCAGCGCCCGGGTCCCCGGATACCTCGTGAACCAGACCTACAAGGAAGGGACGCGCGTCAAGGCGGGCGACCTCCTGTTCGAGATCGACCCCCGGCCGTATCAGATTGCCGCCGAGCAGGCCAGGGCGCAGCTCGACCAGGCGGAGTCGCAGCTCGAGCAGGCGAAGGCCCAGGTCGCACAGGCCGAGGCGGATGTGGCCCGGGCTGAGGCGAACCAGAAGAAGACGGAGCTCGACGTCGCCCGGGACACCCCGCTGGCGGAGCGCGGCTCGATCAGCCAGCAGGAGATGGACAACGCCGTGCAGGCCAATCTGGCGAATCTGGCCTCGCTGAAGGCGGCCTGGGCGAGCCTCGCGAACGCGCGGGCGGGGGTACCCAGGACTCGGGCGGATATCGCGCAGGCCCGGGCCGTGCTGGACAACGCCCAGCTCAACCACAGCTGGGCGAAGGTGTTCTCCCCGGTCACCGGCATCGCCGGGATCAAGAACGCGAACCTCGGGGACCTGATCAGCGCCAGCACGGTTCTCACCACGGTCTCGCAGGTCGACCCGATCTACGTCCAGTTCCCGGTCAGCGAGCAGGAGTATCTGAGATTGCGGCAGCGCGGCCCTCTGGCTGGGGGTGACCGCGAGAGGCAGTATGACCTCGAGCTCACCCTGGCCGACGGAGCGACGTACCCCAATCGGGGGACGGTCGCGATCCTGGACCGCGCGGTCGGGGCGACGACCGGCACTATCAGCATCAGGGGCGTGTTCCCGAACCCGGGCGATCTCCTGCGCCCCGGCCAGTACGCGAAGGTGCGCGCCGTCATCGACATGAAAAAAAGCGCGCTGCTCATTCCGCAGCGCGCTGTCCTGGACCAGCAGGGCGTCCACCAGGTTGCCGTGGTCGGACCCGACGACACGGTGGACCTTCGAACGGTCCAGGTCGAAGAGCGCGTCGGCCCCCTCTGGATCGTCGGGCAGGGGTTGAAGCCGGGCGAGCGGGTCATCGTCGAGGGAATCGACCGAGTGAAAGCCGGCCAGAAGGTCAAGCCCACGCCGGCCCAGCCCGAGCGGTCGAGCTAGCGCTATGGCCAGATTCTTCATCAATCGACCGATCGTGGCCATGGTCATCTCGATCCTCATGGTGATCGTCGGCCTCGTCGCCATGTTCCAACTGCCCATCGCGCAGTATCCGAACATCGCCCCACCCGAGATGCTCCTCACCGCGACCTATCCCGGGGCCGACGCGCTGGCGCTCGAGCAGTCGGTCGCGACGCCCATCGAGCAGCAGATGAGCGGCGTTGACAGCATGCTCTACATGTACTCGATCAGCCAGACCAGCGGCGGCCAGATGCAACTGCGGGTGGACTTCGACCTCACGACCGACCCCAGCACCGACCAGGTGCTCACGAATCTGCGCTACTCACAGGCCGCGTCCCAGCTCCCCCCCGACGTGGTGAACCAGGGCGTGACCGTCCGGAAGTCCGTGACGAGTCCGCTGGGGCTGTTCGCCCTCTACTCGCCGAAGGGGACGTACGACCCGCTCTTCCTCGCCAACTACGCGTTCGTCAACATCAACGACCCGATGACGCGCGTCCCCGGCATCGGTCAGGTGCAGGTCTTCCCACCCGCTCAATACGCCATCCGGCTCTGGGTCCGTCCGGACACCCTGGGGAAGCTCGACATCACGGTGAACGAGATCGTGAGCGCGCTACAGGCCCAGAACACCGTGAATCCGGCTGGCCAGGTCGGGGCCAACCCCGTGCCCCCCGGCCAGGAGCTCACCTACGCGGTGCGCGCGCAGGGCCGCCTGGCAAGCGTCGCGGATTTCGAGAACGTCGTGGTCCGGGCGAGGCCCGACGGCTCCATGGTGCGGGTGAGAGACGTGGCGCGGGTGGAGCTCGGGGCGCAGTCGTACAACGTCGAGAGCCGCTTGAACGGACGCCCCGGAGCCATCATCGCCGTCTACCAGCTGCCCGGGTCGAACGCCGTCGAGACCATGAAGGCGGCGACGAAGCTCATGGAGGAGGCCAAGGCGCAGTTCCCCAACGACCTCGACTACGTGACCGCGCTCGACACGACGCAGGCGGTGAGCGCCGGCGTCCGGGAGATCGTGAAGACGCTCTTCGAGGCCCTCGCCCTCGTGGTCATCGTGGTGTTCATCTTCCTGCAGGGCTTCCGGGCGACCTTGATCCCGCTGCTGGCGGTGCCGGTGTCGCTGGTCGGCACCTTCATGGTCTTTCCCCTCCTGGGCTTCTCGATCAACACGCTCTCGCTCTTCGGCCTGGTGCTGGCCATCGGCCTCGTGGTGGACGACGCCATCGTCGTGGTCGAGGCGGTTGAGCACCACATCGAGGCAGGGCTCTCGCCGCGCGAGGCCGCCTTCAAGGCGATGGAGCAGGTCTCGGGCCCGGTGGTGGCGATCGCCCTGGTCCTGGCCGCGGTGTTCGTGCCGACCGCGTTCATCCCGGGTATCACCGGGCGGATGTACCAGCAGTTCGCGGTGACCATCGCGGTTTCGGTGCTCATCTCCGCGTTCAACGCGCTCACGCTGAGCCCGGCGCTCTCCGCGCTGCTCCTCAGACCGAAGCGGGACATGCGCGGGCCGCTCGGCGGGTTCTTCCGGGCGTTCAACCGCTGGTTCGCCCGCGCGACCAACGGCTACGTGGGCACGTGCGGCCATCTGATCCGCAAGTCGGCCTTCTCCATGCTCCTCCTCCTCGTGTTCGCGCTCTTCGCGGGTCTCGTTGCCTCCCGGTTGCCGGGCGGCTTCGTGCCCGACGAGGACCAGGGGTATTTCTACCTCAACGTGCAGCTCCCGCTTGCCGCGTCGCTGCAGCGCACCGCGGCGGTCAACGACAAGCTCGACGCCATCTTCAAGGAGACCCCCGGGGTCAAGTACTACACGGGCGTGGCCGGCTTCAGTT
>WNFJ01581825.1_pt1 | contig 10243 bp, 9 predicted proteins | sample 5400461 | NCBI WGS metagenome assembly WNFJ01 (sample SAMN13153349, study PRJNA577476) | soil metagenome | isolation source: 115 cm saprolite on Douglas fir-dominated hillslope | place: USA:California | collected 2013-09-17
CAGCGTTCCGTGCGTTCGCGCGCCGCTTCCCCACCGGCGCCGTCCTGCTCATCGACACGTTCGACACGCTGCAGGGTGCCCGGACGGCGGCTGCCGTGGCAAAGGAGCTCGCGGCGGAGGGTGTGATCGTCCGGGGGGTCAGGATCGACTCCGGCGACCTCGCCGCCCTCGCGCCGGCCGTGCGGGCCATCCTCGACGAGGCGGCCCAGACCGGCATCGAGATCTTCGCTTCGGGCGATCTCGACGAGTACCGGATCGCCGCCCTGCTGGAAGCCGGCGCCCCGATCGACGGCTTCGGGGTCGGGACGCAGCTCGGGACCAGCGGCGACGCCCCGGCCCTCGGCGGGGTCTACAAGCTCGTGGAGGATCTCTCGGGCCCGAAGTCGAAGACCTCGACCGGCAAGGCCACCCTCCCCGCGGTCAAGCAGGTGTACCGCCTGGACGAGGGTGGCGGGGAGGTCCGGGATCTCATCGCCCCAGCCACGGCACCCGCCCCCCGCGGCGGCCGGCCGCTCCTGGCGCCGGTGATGGAGGGAGGTCGACGGCTCGGGCGGGCCCCGGAGCTGGCCGAGGCGCGCGCCAGGTGCCGGGCGGCGCTCGGTGCGCTCCCGTCACGGCTGCTGTCGCTCGAGCCGGCGCGGCCGGCCTACAAGGTGGAGGTGTCGGCAGAGCTGACGATGCGGAGGCCAAGTCCCCCGCCGGCACACCCGGCATAGGGGCATCCAGCGGGACGTCTGGGCTACTGAACCAGGCCCTTGCGCAGGGCCAGGGCGACGGCGTCGGTGCGGTCGGCGGCACCCATCTTCGTGAAGATGTGGGAGATGTGCGTCTTCACCGTCTGGGCGCCGATGCCGAGCTCCTTCGCAATCTCCTTGTTGGTTTTGCCGAAGGCCAGGAGCTGCAGGACGTCGTGCTCACGCTGGGACAGCGCCTCGGCACCCCGGCCCTTGGGCTCGGTCATACCGGCAAAGCCGTCGAGGAGGTGGCGGGTGATCGAGGGATGCAGCGCCGCCTTACCTTCGGCGACGGTCATGATGCCCTTGATGAGCTCCTCGGCCGAGGCAGTCTTCAGCAGGTACCCGCTGGCCCCGGCGAGCACCGCCCGGTGGACGTAGGCCTCCTCGTCGTGGACGGTGAAGACCAGGGACTTGATGCCCGGATGACGGTCACGGATGCGGCGCACCGCCTCGAGCCCGTCGAGCTTCGGCATGCAGACGTCGACGACGACCACATCGGGATCCATCTGGTCGACGAGATCGAGCAGCTCCTGCCCGTTGCCGGCCTCCGCAACCACGTCGACCTCGTCGGAGTCCTCGAGGATGAGGCGGAGCCCCCTGCGGATCATGGGGTGGTCATCGGCGAGGACAACCCGAACAGGACGAGTGACGAGCATGGTCTCCATGGCTACATTGTCGGACGATGGGGCCGAGACCTTTACCTAGGGTGAGGCGTTGGCGTAAAACGGCCCCTTCGTCGTATAAGGATAGATGCGACGACCCTGTCGTGCCACCCCTCGGGGGCGGAGCCGGGCCTCAGTCGGGCTCCCAGTGCCTCGCCAGATCCGCTGCCTCGGCGAGCCGGCTGTTCAACTGGTCGTACGAGAACGGCTTGGCGAGGCATGGGCTCCCGAGCTCCTTGGCATGGGCGGCCACGGCGGCATCCTCGTAGCCCGAGATCAGGACCACCGGCAGCTGAGAAAAGCGCTCGTCCTCGCGGATGCGCTCCAGCAGCCACGACCCGTCCTTGCCGGGCAGGCGTTGGTCGATCACCGCCATGGCGGGGCTTTCGACGGCGATCATGCGCCACCCCGACTCCGCCGTCGGAGCATGGAAACAGGTGATGCCCTGGAGCTCGAGGAAGTAGCACACCATGCCGGCAACCGTCACGTCGTCCTCGACAACGACGGCCTTCGGCTTGGTGGCGGCGGTCATCGCGACATCGGGTCGGGTGCGCCGGCCATTAGCTTCCCGGTGCCGCCAGGGTGCCGGCCAGGCCGGGCGCCCGTTGCCTCCACAGACCCCGGGTGGCGAACGCCCACACCGCCGCGTAGGCCATTGTCAGCCCGGACAGCGCTTCGACGACCGCCCGTGGGTCGACGACCTCCGCCGAGCGCCCGGCTACGAGGAGGCTGACCGACATGGTGAGCGTGACCAGCCCGAGTTCAAAGGCCATGATTCTCCCACGGACCCGGTCGGGGGTGATCTGCTGGAGGCCGTAGCTCGTCATCGTGTACTGGGTGCCCCCGCCCAGGTGGGCGACGAGCACGATGCCGGCGGCCGCCCAGAGCCCGGGAGCGGCCGGGAAGACGGCGTAGGCGCCACCGAACAGGACCATGGCTGCCGCGATGGCCGGGAAGAGGCGTCGCAGATCTGTCCGGACGACGGCTCTCGCTCCGAACGGGCCGAGCAACGACCCCAGGCCTCGGGCGCCGTAGAGGATCCCGATGGCGGCGCCGGCCGACCCCAGACCGCCGGCCGGCCCGCCGCCGGTCCCGGGCCCGGAGGAGACCCGGGTGGCGAAGATCGGCAGGAGCCCGATCATGCCCGTGCCCAAGCCGAAGCCAACCTTCTGGGCCAGGAGGGCCATGACGCGGGCGTCGGTACGTGCCCATGCCGCCCCTTCCGCCACGTCCTGGATGGGCCGAAGCCGCCGGCGCTTGCCGCCGGGTAGGCCGGATACGCCGGGTGTGCCGAGGGGGCCGAATACGCCGGTTGGGTCGAGGGGGCCGAGGTGGGCCCGGACGCCAAGGATGAGGGCGGCGGCAACGAGGAAGGAGGCGGCGTTGGCGACGAACGCGGCGTCCCGGCCGAGGAGGCCGGCGACGAGGCCCCCGGCCGCCGCGCCGACGGCGGCCATGATGCCCCAGGTGGACGCCATGAGGACGTTGGCGGCGGCGAGCTGGTCGTCCTCCACGATGTTGGGGAGCCCCGATCGGGACGCCGGGTCGAAGAACGCCCCCATGGCCGCGATCCCCGCCATGGCCGCCAGCCCCAGCCAGACGCTGCCCCGTGAGCGGACGGCCAGCATCGCCAGGGCCAGCACCGCCGCGATCAGGTTGGCCCCGAGCATGAGCCGCCGCCGGTCGAACCGGTCGGCCACGACCCCGGCGACCGGCGACAGCAGGAACTGGGGCAACAGGCTGGCGACGAGGACGGCCCCGCCGTAGAAGCCGGAGCCGGTGAGGTGCAGCAACAGGCCGGTCAGGGCGACGACGTTGAACCAGTCGCCCCCGAGCGAGATCAGCTGGGCGATCCACAGCCGGCGAAAGCTGGGGTTGGATCGCAGCAACTCGGTATACGCGCCGCGTCGACTCATTGCTCCCCCCTGCAGATGCACGGATGCGGCTCAGTGCGAGACCAGCTTAAGACTCGAAGCGAGGAGGAAACAGCGTGGAGACGCGCGATCAGCTCCTCAGTTCCGGGAGAGCCTCGGATCAGCCCGGGTCGATCGCGAGGTCCTCCAGCTCTCGGCCGGACGTCTCCGGCAGGCGGTTGAGCAGGATGGCGGCGGGCACGAGGGCCAGGCCGGCCAGCGCCAGGGCGTTGCCGTAGCTGCCGATCAGCCCCCGGTGGGCAGCGAGCCTCGGCACCAGGAAGAGGCCCGCGCTCGCCCCCAGGGTGCCGAAGAAGGAGCGGGCGACCGCCAGCGCCGTCGCCCGGATCTCCGTGGCGAACAGCTCGGAGGAGACCGCGTTGATCACCGGTGTGCCACCGAGGCCGAAGAACACGGCACCGGCGAGCGCGGCAAGCATCGGGACATGCCCGTGGACCCGGAAGGCGGCGATGCCGAAGGCAGCGCCGGTGAGCATGAACAGCGCGCCCGTGCGCCGCCGTCCCCACCGGTCCTGGAGCCACCCCGCCACGACGTACCCCGGCAGGCCGATGACCACGGCCGCAGCGAGGAAGGCGTTGGCCGTGTTGGCCGGCAGGCCCCGTTCGTTGCGGGCGAACAGGGTCCAGTAGGCAGCGCCGGACAGCACGGCGAAGTTGAAGCAGAAGAGCATGCCGCTCACCAGGAGCAGCCGATGGCGGTAGGGGCCGGCGAGGACGAGGCGGACCGGCGTGCGGCGCAGGCGTTCCCCCCGAGCCTTCGCCTCGAGCCACCGGCGGCTCTCCCGCAGCCGGGTCCGCAGCGGGGCCGCCGCCACCAGCGGGATCGCCCCGAGGAGGTAGAGACCTCGCCAGCCGAGCGAGGTGTGGGCGAGGAAGCGGTACGCGACCACCACGGCGATCAGGCCGAACGCCCCCAGCAAGGAGAGGGAGCCCATGATCCGGCCCCGCCGGTCGGCCGGGAACTCCTCGGTGGCGATGGTGATCGCCACGGCGAGTTCGCTCACGAGGAACATCCGGGCAAGGAACTGGATGGCGGTGAACGTCGCCACGCTGTGGGCGGCGGCGGTCAACCCCGTGAAGAGGGCGTACAGGAGGGTCGTGGCGATCAGCAGGGGCCGGCGGCCGGCTCGATCGCCGATGGCGATGACGAACAGCGCGAACAGGGCCCCCAGGTTGACGATCGAGACCGGGCTGCCCAGCAGGTCGTTGGACACGTGGAAGTCGCGGGCGAGGTCGGGGATGACGACCGCCGCGATCCCGGTGTCGTAGCCCTCGAAGAACGTGGCGGTGCCGAGGAGCACCATCAGTAGCCGGAGGTACGAGCGGTCGACGGGCGGCGCTGGGGCCTGGTCGCTCACAGCCGCGATTGTTCCACGAGCCGGGCGCAACCCTGCGATCATGGGCCTCCGAGGCGCCCCTCAAGGCGCCGGGTAAGCACAGAGGGCGCCCCTCAAGGCGCCGGGTAAGCACGGGGGCCACCAGCGGAGGTGTAACCGATGGGTTCCATCAGGATCTCGAGCGACATTCCCGGCCCCCGGTCGCGCGCGCTGACGGCGGCCGCGCCGGCGTGGGTGGCCCGCCCCCTTGCCCCGGATCCCGAGTCCGTCGTCATCGCCCGCGGCGAAGGGGCGGTCCTCGAGGACGTCGACGGCAACCGCTACCTCGATCTGACTGGCGGGCTTGGCTGCCTCGCTGTCGGCCACTCCCACCCGAAGGTGGTCGAGGCCGTGCGGGAGCAGGTCCTCAGATTTATCCACACGGACTACTCCGTGATTCCCTACGAGCTCTACCATCGTCTAGGGGAGGCAGTTTCCGACCATTGCGGTGGCAAACGCAAGGTGGCCTTTTTCAACTCGGGGGCCGAGGCGGTCGAGAACGCGGTCAAGATCGCCCGCGCCGTCACCCGGCGGCCGGGCATCGTCTGTTTCGAGGGGGCGTTCCACGGCCGTACCAACCTGACCCTGGCCCTGACCCACCGGGAGGTTCCCTACAAGCAGGGGTTCGGACCCTTCACGCCCGAGGTGTACCGCCTGCCGTACCCCGGCTTCGAGGACGGCACGATGGAGTCCTTCGAGGAGGCGGCCCGCGAGGTCTTTTCCACCCACGACATCGCCGCGGCGGTCGTGGAGCCCGTGCTCGGCGAGGGCGGGTTCATCGTTCCACCACCGGAGTTCCTTCCGCTGGTCAAGTGGTTCACCAGGGAGTTCGGTGCGCTGCTCGTCGCCGATGAGATCCAGACCGGCTACGGCCGCACCGGCATGTTCCTCGCCAGTGAGCGCAGCGCGGTTCGCCCGGATCTCGTGGCCCTCGGCAAGTCGATCGCCTCGGGCCTGCCGCTGTCGGCCGTCGCCGGCGAGCCCGACCTCATGGACGCCCTCGGCCCGGGGACGCTGGGCGGGACCTACGTCGGCAATCCCGTGGCCCTGGCAGCAGGCATGGCCGTCCTCGAGATCATCGACGAGGACCACCTCGTCGACCGGGCGGCACGCCTGGGGGAGCTCATCACCACCGGTTGGACCGCCATCGCCGCGGCAGTGCCGGGCCTGATCGGCGACATCCGTGGCCTGGGCTCCATGGTGGGCGTCGAGTTCCGCGACCGGGAGACCCTGGCCCACCTGCGTGCCACCGCACTGCAGCTCGGCGTCCTGACCGTCACCGCCGGCAAGGAGGCCAGGGTGCTGCGCCATCTGATCCCGCTGGTGATGACCGACGACCAGCTCGCCGAGGCGTTCGCGGTCTTCAACGAGGCCGCAGTCGCTGCGGCAACGACCGCCGCCTGACCGGCGTCTAGAGCTCCATCGACATGAAGATCATGTCGATGGGGTACCTGCGGAACGGCCGGACAGGACGGAATCCGAGACTTTCGTAGAGGCGGATGGCGTGGACACGCGTCGGTAGTGCATCGAGGAGAATGGCTCGCTGGCCACCGGAGCGGGCCGCCGCAATGGCGGCCTCGGCCAATTCCCGTCCGAGACCGTTGCCTCGTGCCTCCGGCCTGACGTACAGGCGTTTCATCTCGCACCGCCCCTTGTTCGAGGCTGGGTTCGAGGCGACCGCGTGGTCCGGGTTTACGAAAGGTGAAAGGAAGACGATGCCTGCAGCGTCCGTGGGGGCGCTTTCAGCCAGTAGTGCCGTGCCGGGTAACTCCTGGACCTCGCGCCGCATCGAAGCCGGCAGGTCCTTGAGCTGCTGCGGCCTGCGATCGCGAGGAGCCCAGGCGTCGGGGAGCAAGAGGTATTCGATGAGCAGTTCCCGCACGACATTGAGGTCCGTCTCGCTCGAGGCCTTGCGAACGCGACGTTGCACCTCGCCGTCGTGTGTCAGTGCAGGTTGAGGAACAGCAGCGACGCCAGGACGCCCACGATCAGGGCCACGACCAGGACCCAGGCCGTGATCACGATCATCTGTCTGCGCCGCTCCAGGGGGCGGCGCCTCGGTGAGCCCATACGGACAGCATAGATTGCGCCAGAAACCGTGCTATCCGCGGTTTTTGGCGCAATCTACCTGCGACCCTTGCTCTCAGCGCCTCAGCCGATCGTCACGGGCAGGGAGGAGAGGCCTCGCAGGGTGATATGGGGCCGCCACTGAAGGTCGTCGGTCGCGAGGTCGAGGTTCGGCACCCGAGCCAGCAGCGAGCCGATGGCGATCTGAGCCTCGGTCCTCGCCAGCATGGCGCCGAGACAGAAGTGGATACCCCCGCCGAACGACAGCATCTTCACGTCCGGCCGTCCTACATCGAGGCGGTCCGGCTCGGGGAACTGGGCGGGGTCCCGGTTGGCGGCGCCGACGAGCAGCATCATGGGCTCCCCGGCGGCGATGCGCTCCCCGCCGATGACGGCGTCGGCCCGGGCTCCCCGGCCGGCGATCTGCACCGGCGAGTCGTACCGCAGCAACTCCTCGATAGCGCTGCGGATCAGCGACGGGTCGTCGCGCAGGCGCTGCAGCTCGCCCGGGTGGCGCAGGAGGGCGAGCATGCCGTTGCCGATGAGGTTCCGGGTGGTCTCGTGGCCGGCGCCGAAGAGGAGGCCCACCGTCGAGATGAGCTCGGCCTCGCTGAGGTGGCCTCCCTCGTCCTCGGCCCCGATGAGGCGGGAGAGCAGGTCGGCCCCCGGGTGGCGCCGGCGCTCGGCCACGACGCCGCCGATGTAGGCGGCGAGTTCGGTGACCGCCCGGTCCGCCCGACGGGCCTGCTCCTCGGTGACGATCGGGTCGAGCGCCTGGGCAATGGCCTCGGCCCACTCCCGCGCCTGGGCCTGATCCTCGATGGGCAGCCCGAGCAGCTCGCTGATCACCGTCACCGGCAGCGGGAGGGCAAGGTCCGCGATGAGGTCCACCTCGTCACGCCCGGCGAAGTTGTCGAGCAGATGGTTGACGATCTCGACCACCCTCGGCCGCACGGCCTCCAGCGCCCGGGGCGTGAAGGCCTTGCTGACGAGTCTCCGGAGCCGGGTGTGGTCGGGCGGGTCCCGGAAGAGCATCCAGCGGCTGAGCTCCCGCATCGTGGCGATGCCGGGGCCGTCCTGGGTCATCGCCAGCATCAGGCTTGCCTCGTCGACCCCGACGCCGAAGCGAGGGTCCCGCAGGACCGCCGCGATGTCCGCGTAGCGGCTCAGCACCCAGTAGCCGAGTGGGCCGCGCAGCATCGGGGCATGCTCACGGAGGCGCCGGTACTGGGGGTAGGGGTCGGCGTGGGCTTCCGGGTCGAGCGGGTTGAAGAAGACGGGCTCTTCGGGGGCAAGCTCGCCGCCGTGTGCGCTCATGGACACAATTTACTCCAAAGTGGAATATATCGACACCCCGCGGACCGGTTGCGGTAGAACGTCTGTAGGAGACGACGAAGCCCGAGGCCCCCCTCAAGGGGCCGGGTAAGAGGCCCGAGGCCCCCCTCAAGGGGCCGGGTAGGAGGCCCGAGGCCCCCCTCAAGGGGCCGGGTAGGAGGAGGGGACAGCAATGGCCGAACAGGAGGATCTCCAGCACATCGACGCGCTGCTGGAGGAGTTACGAGTCATCGACCCTCCCGAGGAGTTCCGCCGCAACGCCATCGTCAGCGATCCCGAGATCTACGCTCGGGCCGAGGCCGATCCCGAGGGCTTCTGGGCCGAGCAGGCGGCGACGCTGCGCTGGAGCCGGCCCTGGGACACGGTCATGGAGTGGAACCCGCCGTGGGTGAAGTGGTTCCTCGGCGGCAGGCTCAACATCTCCGTGAACTGCCTCGACGTCCACGTCGAGTCCCACCCCGACCGGGTCGCCTACCACTGGGAGGGGGAGCCGGGCGACCGCAGGACCATCACCTACCGTGCGCTGTACGAGGAGGTCTGCCGCTTCGCCAACGCCCTGAGGGGCATGGGGGTCGGCAAGGGTGACCGGGTGGCGATGTATCTCGGCATGGTGCCCGAACTGCCCGTGGCGATGCTGGCCTGCGCCCGCATCGGCGCCACCCACTCGGTCGTCTTCGGCGGCTTCGCCGCCGAGGCCCTCCGGGACCGGATCAACGACGCCGAGGCCAAGGTGCTCGTGACCGGCGACGGGGCATGGCGGCGGGGCGCCACCGTCCCCCTGAAGGAGAACGCGGACGTGGCGGTGGCCGAGTGCCCCTCGATCCGCCACGTCGTCGTGGTCAAGCGCACCGGCCAGGAGGTGGCCTGGAACCCCGAGCGCGACGTCTGGTACCACGAGGCCGTCGAGGGTCAGGAGGCGGCCTGCGCCGCCGAGGAGATGGACTCGGAGGATCCGCTCTACATCCTCTACACGTCCGGGACCACGGGGAAGCCGAAGGGCATCCTGCACACGACCGGCGGCTACCTGACCGGGGTGGCGACGACCCACCGGCTCATCTTCGACATCCATCCGGAGACCGACGTCTTCTGGTGCGCCGCCGACGTCGGCTGGGTGACGGGGCACTCCTACATCGTCTATGGCCCGCTCGCCAACGGGACGACGTCGATCATGTACGAGGGGGCGCCAGACTTCCCCGACAAGGAGCGGTGGTGGTCGATCGTCGAGCGCTACAAGGCGACGATCCTCTACACCGCACCGACCGCCATCCGCACCTTCATGAAATGGGGGCACGAGTACCCGGCCCGCCACGACCTGTCGTCGCTGCGCCTGCTGGGCTCGGTCGGGGAGCCGATCAACCCGGAGGCCTGGATGTGGTACTTCGAGTTCATCGGCGGCGAGCGCTGCCCGGTGGTCGACACGTGGTGGCAGACGGAGAGCGGGTCCATCCTGATCACACCGCTGCCCGGCATCACCCGCCTGAAGCCGGGGTCGGCCACGCGGCCCTTCCCCGGCATCAATGCCGACGTCTTCGACGAGGAGGGATGGCCCGTAGGGGCCGGCAAGGGCGGGTACCTGGTGCTCAGGCGGCCGTGGCCGGCGCAGTTCCGGACCATCTACGGGGACCCCGACCGCTATGTCCAGAACTACTTCAGCCGCTTCGGACCCGATGTCTACCTGGCGGGCGACGGCGCTCGCCGGGACGAGGACGGCTACTTCTGGCTGCTCGGCCGTATCGACGACGTGATGAACGTCGCCGGGCACCGGCTGTCGACCTACGAGATCGAGTCGGCCCTCGTGGACCACCCTGCAGTGGCGGAGTCCGCCGTCGTCTCCCGCCCGGACCCGATGGTCGGCGAGGCCATCGTGGCCTTCGTCACGCTGAAGGCCGGCGTCCAGGGCGACAAGGTGCTGATCAGCGAACTCCGGGAGCACGTGGCGAGCAAGATCGGCAAGATCGCCCGGCCGCATTCCATCGTCCTCACCGACGACCTGCCGAAGACCCGCTCGGGCAAGATCATGCGGCGCCTGCTGCGCGACGTCGCCCATGGGCGCGATCTCGGGGACGTGACGACGCTGGCCAACGCCGAGGTCGTGACGACGATCCGCTCCCTCTCGGCGGAGCGCAAGGATGA
>WNFJ01317697.1_pt1 | contig 10242 bp, 8 predicted proteins | sample 5400461 | NCBI WGS metagenome assembly WNFJ01 (sample SAMN13153349, study PRJNA577476) | soil metagenome | isolation source: 115 cm saprolite on Douglas fir-dominated hillslope | place: USA:California | collected 2013-09-17
GTCTTCGGGCCTCCTCTAGGGCAGAGGATCGCGCCAATCTTTCGGCTGCGGCAGGGCCTGCGAGCACGAGCCTGCGGTGCGACCGACCCAATGTGAGCCGGCACGCCTCCTCATAGCCGTGGGTTATCCACACCCGCTACCTTCGGTCGCTCCACTAATAGAGAACGCGCGCGATCTTATCGTGGGGAGGTCGCGATAGTTGCCTCTTATAGAAAGCAACCTGCAGCTTCTCTCTCGTCGCTAAGCGCAGTGGCGGATCGCTTCCGGGACTTCAATCAAGGAACACTCTCAAAGTCTTCTTCGGTCGGTTGTCTCGAAGCTGCCGCGTAGACAAACATTGAGCGGGTGTAGCCGGATCGTCTTTATTTACTGACTGGTGTTGTCCGCGATTTGACTCGTTAACTGGCTACTTTTATCCCGGGTTGCGGAGTCCGTTGCCGTCGAGGTTGCGTTCAGTCCCAAAGCGATGCGTCATGTGGGCACTGGCGGCCGCCCTGATGATGCTCATTACACCGATTACCCCGGCCGCGGCAAGCGGACCTCAAGCGTCGCTGAGTACGAGCTCGCTCAATTTCGGGGGAGTCGCCTGGCTTCAGTCAGCAACCCAGAACGTAGTCCTGACCAATACCGGCGACTCGCCGCTCACCGGTGTTGTCGTCGACTTCAGCCAGGTCTATGTGCCAATCGATTTCGCGTTCATATCAGGCAGCTGCCCCGGGAGCGCTTTCACGCTCGCGCCTGGTGCCCAGTGCAGCATCGGAGTCAGGTTCCAACCGCAGTCCGGCGGGCCCCGCTCTGCCGTGATGAGTGTTTATGACAACGCTTCTGATTCGCCCCAGTCGGTCGCCCTCAGCGGATCCGGCACCGGGGCGGTCGTCACGTTCAGCCCGGTCGACCTTCTGTTTCCGAACGTGCCGGTCGCCGCCACCAGCGCGCCGCAATCATTCAGCGCGATCAACGCGGGGGATGGTCCGGTCACGATCGCAAGTGTCGTCCTTGGGCCAGGGCACTCCAGCTGGTTCGCCATCACCTCGGACGCATGCACGGGCAGAACGCTCGGCCCGGGCCAGCGGTGCTCGATGAGCGCCACCGCGACTCCGGATGCCGTCACCTCCGACGCTCAAGACGTCACATTCACCGACAACGCAGGAACCGGCCAGCAGATCTATGACTTCGCGCGAAGTCGGGAAGGACTGCTCGCCAGCGGCGGCGGCCCGCTGCTCGATACGTTCGGCCCGATACCCTCTTTTATTGAGGACGTTGGCACTCAGAGCCAACCTACGAAGGTGCTCGTGCACGACTCCGGCACGGATCCGCTGCAGATCTTGAGCGTGGTCGTAGACGATCCATCCAGTGGCTTCCGGATCAGCGGCGACACATGCACGGGCGCAACGGTGGTGGTCGACACGCTGTTCAGTCCGCCCTCGAGGTGCGAGGTCGACCTCATATTCGCCCCCAGCGCGCCGGGGAGCTTTCAGGCGAACCTCGTCTTTCACGACAACGAGTTCGGCGGCCTACACAACGTTCAGCTGACGGGTGCAGGCCGAGCTCCCGCTGCCGAGCCGTCGACGCGTGCGATCGATTTCGGTTTCCAGGCAGTTGGCACTGTCTCGGCGCCACAGTTGGTCACCCTCGGCAACCCGACCACCTTGCCGCTCACGGTGACAGGTGTCATCTTCTCGGGAACCAACCCCGGAGCGTTCGGGCTGGCGAGCGACACTTGCTCGGGTCAGACGGTGCCCGCTGAAGGCACGTGCGCCGTGGGTGTGACGATGACGCCCCCGTTTACATACCTCTTCACGGCGACGCTTTCCTTCAACGACAACGCGCCTTACCCCCAGCCGACGGTTGCGCTCAAGGGCGAAGGCCAGTCGCCGACCTTCACCATCACGACGTCGCGCCTCGACTTCGGCAATGTACGCGTAAGCGCTCAATCCAGCCCCATGACGTTCGGGATCACGAACACGACGTCTGGTCCGCTCTCGATCGGATTCCTGCCAGGTCTGGCCAGCGGATGCCCGAGCTCGCTAGCGGCCGGCGCCTCATGCATGGCGTCGGTTAGCGTGACGCCCACAACTCTTGGCGCCCAGTCCACGCTGCTCAAAGTCTTCGATCCCTCTTTCAACCAGCAGGTAGTGCAGCTTGACTACGCCGGTGTCACCGCAGAGCCTCATCTCGAGTCGACTGGCAACACGGTGTTTCAACGCGTCGGGGATACGTCTGTTATGTATGCCTTCCTTCGCAATGGAGGTCAGGACGACTTGCACGTGGGAGCGGTGACGCTGTCGACCAGCTCGGTTACCCAGATCACCGACGACCTGTGCTCGAATCAGACCGTGGCCGCCGGTGGTCGCTGCATTATCACGATCACAATCCACCCGACGGTGGCAGGCAGCTGGGGAGCGACGCTCGGCGCGCCCACCGACGCGGCGCTGGGCCCGAACCCCACCACGCTGGTCCTGCAGGGGATCGCATCGCCTCCCCCGACGGCGATTTTCTCGCCCAGCTCGGTAGGATTCCCCGCGCAGCGGGTCGGAGCTCCCGAGACGACTCGTGTCGTCTGGCTGAGCAATGGCATCGTGGCGAAGCTGGGCTCCCTGCCGACGACCGTCGGCGCGGTGACCATCAGCGGCCCCAACGCATCGGCGTTCCGGATCGCCTGGGACGGATGCACTGGAGTCATCGTCGACCCGAATTACTCATGCCCGGTTGCCGTCGGCTTCGATCCCGACCAGGGCGGCACCCTGACAGCGGGTGTGCTTTTTGCCGACGATGGCGACAGCTCGCCACAGGCGATACCCGTGAGCGGTGTCGGGCTGGCGCCGGCGGTGATGCTTGGGCCCGCGGCATTGGCATTCGGGAACGTGGTCGTCAAGACCAAGTCTTCGCCCGCAACCTTGACCGTGACCAACACCGGCAATTTCGCGCTGGTGATCAGCCGGGTGGCTATCTCGGGCCCGAACAAGGGCGACTTCACGATCACGTCTGCGAATTGCCAGAACGGAACACTTGCGCCCGGCGCAAGTTGCCAGGTCACGATCGTGTTCCGGCCGAGCGTACCGGGCAACGAATTGGCGACCGTCGAGATCGCGGATGACGCTCCGAACTCGCCTCAGTCGGCATCACTGACTGGTGCTGGCGTTAGCAAGAAGTAACCTCCTACCTGTCGGAGGCGCTGACCGGGGTCACAAGCTCGAGCAGGCGCGCCAACTTCTAACGGATAACGCCGCGGTTAACGATCGTGCGCATCCAGCTTGCTAGTGGTAGGGGCTTCTTATGGGTAGCTACGCGTCCACATATAGAGGACGCGAAGAACCCGTATCTCATCCCAGTCGACCGAACCTTGCGGTTTTGTACCGCAAGGTTGTGCCCCGTGACGGAGCTGGCAGGCCGAAATTGATCTCAGACGAGCTCCCGACTGGACGCGAAGCGGATTGGCGTTGGTGTACCGTTGCTGTACAACTGCTGTAAGTCAGTCAATTGGCATTTGACGGCTACCGCCAACTCGTATTCGAAATTGGCTCCACAGGTTTGGCTCCGGACCAGGGATTCGAACCCTGAACCTTGCGGTTAACAGATCGCTGCACTCCGTTCAGAAATAGCGACTCGAATTCGCTGAGTGCCGCTGAGTGCCGCCGTTTGCCATGGTTTATCGCCGGCGTTGCTGTACGAATTGACCCTCTTTCCCGGAGAATCGGTCGGCGGCGGACGAGCGCTCATCCGCCGCCGCATTTGTTCAGGGGTAGTAGGCGGTTATGTACAGAGTGAATGTCCCGTCCCCATTGTTGACTATCGTCGCGATGAAGCTGGTCGATTCAACGCCGTTGAAGTCCGAGAGCCATCCGGTCACTCCGAACGGCGGGATATTAACCATCGGGTTTCCGACGTAGGTACCCGCGACAAACCCGGCCGTATTGCCATTGATCAGACAGGTCTCGCTGTCCTTGACGCTGACGCGGTTCACGACGTGCGCTCCTGAACACGTCCAGTTCGAGACGCCGACTGGTGCCGGTGCGGTGTACGTAGCCTTGAACGGCGTCGCCGCACCCTCGGTCGCCAGCGCCGCCGTCGGCGCGCTCAGCAATGCCGTGACGACGGCCGCCGCAAGAAGGACACGCCTTAAATGCGCCGAGCACCCCGACGCACCGATTGCCCCAAGAAGAATCTTCACGGTTGCTGTACCTCCCGTATGACTCAATCTGTCGCGCGGTCATGACACGCCACGGCCGGGAGGTTGAGACGAGGCGCTTAAAGACCACTTAAACGGCCTGACGCTCGAGTTCCTGCTCGAATCTCGCCTGATAGGGAGACAGAGCTCTTATGAGCCGTTCAATGCGAGCCCAGCACGACCGGTTCGTGGGAGAGCGCGTAGCCCACCACATCATTCATGGTCATTTGCGATCCTTCCCGCCAGGCGGCATCTGCAAGGTCAGAAGGAAGTTGCGCCGCGGCCTCTTCTTTCAACAGCTCGGTTTGTGCCTGCTCGGCCGTCATAAGAACCATCCCGACATCGTCGCGAAGCTTTGCTGCGGCGCCGGACAGACGCAACGCCCGCTCGGCTTGGCCTCGCGCTACGGCGATCCTTACAAACCCGGTGAGGGTGCGCGGGAGAGACCAAGCGTCGCCGAGGCCGCTGCAGATGCGCAGACTCTCTTCTTGAAATACTTCGGCGGCGTCGACATCGCCAAGGGCGGTTTTCAAGTTTGCGATGCTGTCGAGCACCTCCTGGAGCGCCCACTGATCGCCACAGTGCCTTGCGATCAACAGGCTTTCGTCTAGCAGTAGGCCTGCACTGGAGCGATCATTCAGGTTGAAGGCCCGAATCCAGCCCAGATTGTTCAGTGCTTCGGCCAGCAATGATTCTTGGCCATGCTTGCGGAGCAGGCGAATGCTGTCCTCAAGGTGTTCTTCCGCCACGTCCATGCGGCCTGCGGCGTAATCCGCCAGGGACATTCGTAGCAGCGCATGACCTATTAGCAGCTCGTCACCTCCATCCTTAGCAGCCGAAAGCGCCTTTTCGAACATTGTCCGATCGATCTGGTGATCTCCTTGCGCCCAGGCGAGCTGCCCGGCCCCAAGAAGGAGTGCAACCTGCGTTGGAAGCGAGGACGGCTTCAGATCGGTAATCGCGATTTCGAGCCAGCGACGACCCTCATCGAAAAGGCAGCGCACGTACCAGAACCACCACATTGCGACAAGCAACCGGGCAAACCGGTCTGATTCCCGGACCTCGAGCCACCACCGAACTGCCGCGCGAACATTGTTGTGATCCCGCGCCAGCCTGGCCATCCAGACAGTCGCACTCGGACCGCGCAAATGAGGGGCTGCTCGCTCGGCCAGATCGAGGTAGAACCCCGCGTGCCGATGTCTTGCGGTGCCTAAGTGATCGGTCTCGCCAAGCCTTTGATACGCGTACTCGCGGATCGTGTCCAATATCTGATAGCGGACCTCCAGGTCGCTTCTGTCGACCTGCATCAATGACTTCCGGACCAGACTCGATACGACATCGAGCACCTCGACGCCGCCGCGGGGCATTTCGCCACATATGGCTTCCGCGGCCTCGAGCGTAAAGGTGCCGGCGAAAACACTGAGCATTCGCAACGCCGAGCGTTCGTCCTCCGACAGCAGGTCATAGCTCCAGTCGATGGCCGCCCGCAGAGTCTGGTGTCGGGGCAATGCCGTTCGGCTTCCACCGATCAGGATCTGAAACCTGTCGCCCAGCCGAGCCGACAGTTCGTCGAGCGAGATGACCTTGAGCCTTGCGGCGGCCAGCTCGATGGCCAGCGGGATCCCATCCAGTTGGCGGCACACTTTTGTTGCCATCTGCAGTCCGCCATCGTCAAGTCGAAAAGATCCGATGGCGCTCTCGGCGCGTTGCCGGAATAACTCGACCGCGCCCCATTCACGCGCTGGCGAAACTGACCTGTCTTCCGTGAGTTCTGGCAGATCCAGTGCTGGTACGGGCCACACCACCTCGCCCGCTACTCCAAGAGCTTCGCGACTTGTGGCAAGGACCGTTACGCGTGGACACGATGTGACAAGAGCCTCAGCCAATGTCGCGCAGGCATCGATCAAGTGCTCACAATTGTCAAAGAGGAGTAGGCAATGGCGGTCACTCAAATAGCTGATCAATGCTTCCGTCGGTGCCACGCCGCCCGAATTCCTGACCAAGAGAACGGAGCCCACCGCTTGCGGCACTAGATCGGGATCGGCCAGGGAGCCGAAATTCGCAAGCCAGATACCACGTTCGTAGTCGTCCACCAGCCCGCGTGCTACCTCGATCGCGAGCCGAGTCTTTCCTATTCCACCAGGGCCAGTAAGGGTAAGCATTCGAGTCTCGGCCAGAAGCAAGGTGACCTGAGCCCTTTCCTGGGTACGGTCGACAAAGCTTGTGAGCGTCGCAGGTAGATTGTCGAGTCGTGGGGGCTGGCGCTCTTGAGTTGGCATTCCTAATGACCGATCCTGGTTGATGATCGCTTTCAGGAGTTGCTGAAGCTCGTGACCGGGCTCCATCCCCAACCCTTCGACCAGCGTTTCGCGTGTCCGCTGGTAAACGTCGGACGCCTCGGCCTGCCGTCCGGATCTGTAAAGGGCAAGCATCAGTTGGCCGCTCAGTCGCTCGCGAAGCGGATGCATGGTAACCAGAGACTCCAGCTCTGGTATGAGCTCGGAGTGTCCGCCGAGCGCGAGAGCGGCCTCGATGCGGTCCTCCTCGGCCGCCAAGCGAAGCTCTTCCAGCCGCCGAGCCTCTCCGATAGACCAGGGTTGATCTGACATGTCGGCGAGAGCGGAGCCCCTCCACTGATCGATCGCCTGGCCCACCAGCCTGGCGCACTGCTCCAAGTCGCCCTGCTTGAGTGCGTGATGGGCACGCTCCACCAGCCGTTCGAAGCGCGCGAAGTCGACCTGTTCGGTGTCGACTTTCAGCGCATATCCCGATCTATCGCTGATCAGTAGTCGGTATGGTGGCCCTTGCGGCTCGAGAACCTTGCGCAGCGCCGAAATGTGTACCTGCAAGGCATTAGCTGCGGACGGCGGCGGTTCATCGCCCCAGATCAGCTCGATCAACCGGTCGGCCGGCATGACGCGGCCGGCGTTCAACGCCAGCAATGCAAGAAGTGCCCGGGGGCGGCTGCCGCGCACGTTCAGCGAGCGACCTTGGTCGCGCACCTCAAGCGGACCCAGCAGCAAGACCTCCACTTACGCCCCGGGCCATTCTGGGCCACGTTCAGTCCCACAGCAAGTTCGGGGCGGTAGCTATTGAAGCGTGACCCGGCATCGGAAACGTCAGCATGGTGGACGACCCCGCGCATCTGGCTGCGGGCGGGCGGGACTGCGAGTCGTTGGCCGGGTCGCCGTTTACTGGGATCACCGTTATTCGAAGGTTCCGCCAAGATTCAGAGCCGGTCATCGCCGTAGTCGTAACTTGGGGGGGCAGCACTTAACAGCCACTTAAGGTCGGCTGGGTTGTCGGTCAGCCGGTCTTAAGCGGTCGTTAAGGGCGACGCCTCAAACCGTGGCCGTGGAAAGAGAAATTCATTGTCGACAAACCTCATCGGCTCACGCGTCGGCTTTGGCGAACGGGGCTAGCGATCGTCCTTTCGCTCGGGCTGCTTCTCGCTATACAGGCAGGGTGCCTTTCCAGTCGGTAGCAGGACGGCACGCCAACGGGGACTGGACTGCTCCCAGCCGCGGAGCGGTCGTTAGCGGTAGCCGGTCGTGACATCTGGCCCGTCGGTACTGGTCCAGGACGGGCAAGGATTTCGGTTCCGGGTCAGCACCAGTCCGCTAAAGCTGGTCGTCCAGGTGGACCTCACAAACGATCCGGTCTTGGTGGCGCCAGCTGTAGATCGTCTGGTCGCTGACCCCAAGGTCCCGGGCGACGTCCTTCACGCCGCGCCCCGTCGCCACCAGATCCAGAACTCGTTGGCGAAACTCTGGTGGATAACCTCTCCTGCCCATGCTGTCCTCCCGTTGCTCTGATGGGACAGCAGCATGCGGTATCCAAGGAATCCGACTCCACGAAATCCAGGGCGCACTAACGGGCCCCAATTCTTGAGCACGACCGGTTTTGTTGGACGGAGTGGACTCGCTTCGAGCTCGATGGGGCTGGCGAGGTAGATCACTGTTGGATCGAGTCGCGCGGCCCGTTCTAACACTGCCGGCAGTAGAGGCGTGATGAGGGAAATCCAGCCGACAAGGTCGTCGGCGTTGAAGTACCTGAGGTGCGCAGAAATTCAGTCGTCGAACCTCGACGAGGATAACGACCCAGCCTCACCAGCACGGTGTCGGTTGGCAACGATCTCAAGCTTGAAGTTGCGAGGCTGACCCGGCTAATCTCCGGCCTCGTGCTCTACGCGTATATCTATATGCTGCTGCGGCTAGCGATCAGCGTGGCCGTCTTACGCAGCAGCTCAGACGCCGAGCGCGACCTGGAGATACTCGCCCTCCGTCACCAGGTCGCCGTTCTGCGCCGGCAGGTCAAGCGGCCGGACCTGCTACCGGCTGACCGGATGATCCTGGCCGCACTGGGCTCGAGATTGTCGCCTGGGCGCTTGCTCTTCTCTCCCGCCACGTTGCTGCGCTGGCACAGGGAGCTGGTGCGCAGGCATTGGGCCGCCTTCGCCTTGCGCCCGTGGCGAGGCCGGCCGCCAATCTCGGATGAGTTGCGCAATCTGATTCTGCGTTTGGGCCGCGAGAACCCACGTTGGGGCGATCGCCGCATCCAGGGCGAGCGGCGATGCGGGTCACGTCAACCGCAGTCTCACGCAAGCGTCCTGAGACGATTGCGTCATAGGATCGAATACAGGTGAGACGTCCTGACACTCCATGAGACGTCCTGAGACGAATTGTCTGGAGTCTCTTAATCCCAAGGTTCAGGGTTCGACTCCCTGCGCGAGCACCATCGACGGCGGAGTCAAGTTCAAATCGACCCCATATCTATGGGTTACTGACGCCATGTGTCATGCCTAGTCGCTGTCTGACAGCTTGAGTGACAGCTTGACGAACAGAGATAGCGCGAGGGAAGGCGCCGGGACTCGTGCAGGCGGAGTCGAAATCCCCTGCAACACTAGAGGGCCTTCGGCAGGTCATATGGATGTGGCGCAGAATGCCGGGCGAAGGTCTGGAAGGTGCAGCACGTAGCTGTACTGGGCGGCGATGAGAAGCTCCTCGCTGCCGCGCGGACGGGTGATCAGGCCTGCTTCGAGCGGCTGATCGAACCTCACATCGGGGTGGGCTACCGGCTGGCAGTCGTCATATTGAATGACACGGGTCTTGCCGAAGACGCCTTGCAGGAGGCGACGCTCCGCGCCTGGCGGTCAATAGGCCAACTCCGCTCTAGCGCTCAAGCCCGAAGCTGGTTCCTGACCATCGTGGCGAACCGGAGCCGATCGATACGCGGTGCGCGTTGGTGGTCGGTGCTTCGGCTGCCGGAGACCAGGTCAGGCTTGCCGAGCCCATCGGATGCCGGGGACCGACGCGAAGACTTGTCTCGGGCGCTTGGCCGCCTTAGTCGCGAGGAGCGTGCCGCCGTGTTTCTTCGCTTTTACGAGGACATGAACAGTCGCGAGGTCGGCGAGGCTCTTGGTATCACAGCCACTGCTGCCCGCTCTCGAATCCACAGAGCGTTGCGGCGACTGCGGGTTGACCTCGCTGAGGAGGAGCTGTGAACACCATCCAAGATCTCCGTTATGCGCTGTCCGAGGAAGTCAGGCGCTTGCAACCGCCGGCCGGACTCGAGGCACGTGTGCTTGAGCAGGCATTGCGCAATTCTGCCAACGTCGATCAGCAGCAGCGTGAGTGGCACCGCAGGTCGGTTCGATCATCGGCGTCGCCGCCCGTGGCGGTGACCCGTCTGATGGCACTGGTAGCAGTTCTCCTCGCCATCACAATCGTGGCGACCCTCGTTGGTCTCCGTGACCTCCACCTCTCCACGCCAACTCCGGCCAACCACGCAATCCCCGTTCTCAAGGTCCCGATGTCCACGCCCGTAATCTTGTATCACGACCCGGCCAACATCGATCAGATCGACGGCATGACGTGGGACGGCAGGCAGTCGGGCAAGCTCCCGGCGCTCACCAGCACAGGCGCCAGCCACGGTTTCCCCCGTTACCCCAATGCGGCTTACAACCCCGCGGCAAACCTGTACGCAACAACAACAGATATTCGCGATCGGAACGGCAAGCTCGTCTCCTCAGGAACGTTCGGCCCCCAGGTCTTCACGGGCATGTGGGCAGACGA
>WNFJ01092262.1_pt1 | contig 10241 bp, 7 predicted proteins | sample 5400461 | NCBI WGS metagenome assembly WNFJ01 (sample SAMN13153349, study PRJNA577476) | soil metagenome | isolation source: 115 cm saprolite on Douglas fir-dominated hillslope | place: USA:California | collected 2013-09-17
ATCCGCTGATCGCCGTTTGCGGGAAATTCGGATCCTAAAAAGCCTTCGCGGGTCTAGGGCGGCCGAGTTGCGCGAACCATTCGCACGGCTAAGCTTTGCCTGGGTAATGGAGTTTGCCTTCCCAATTTCGGGAGAACCGCGCTGACCGTTTTTCAGAGCTAATGACTCCTGTTCGGCGCAGCTGATGCGCCAGCAGGAGTTTTGTTATGCTCAATCACATTTGGCTCAGTTTTAGCGGGGCAAACATCGTTTTTGGAAACGTTTGGTTCGTCGCTGCAATTTGGATGGCGCTCGCGCTGGTTGCGAGTTTGGTGTCGATTCGGATCGGAATCTCGGTGGCCCTTATCGAGATATTCATTGGCGTAATTGCCGGGAATTTTCTCCATCTCACCGCTAGCAATGAATGGATCAATTTCCTGGCGTTGCTTGGAAGCGGCGTGCTCACATTTCTGGCTGGCGCGGAAATCGATCCCCGCTCGTTGAAAGCGAATCTGCGCGCGAGTGTTCTCATTGGCGTCCTGTCCTTCGCCGTGCCGTTCGGGGTAATTTGGTTGTTTGCGCAATTCGTTCTCGGTTGGCCGCTTCATCAGGCGCAAATCGCCGGGATCGCGCTTTCCACTACGTCGGTCGCGGTGGTTTATGCAGTGATGATCGAAGGTGGATTCAGCGACACGGCGATGGGCAAAATGATTCTGGCGGCGTGTTTCATCACCGACTTTGGAACCGTGCTCGCTCTGGGTGGGCTCTTTGCGAATTACAATCTTTGGCTCCTCGTGTTTGTCGTCACCATGACGGTCGCGCTTTTCTTCATGCCTACGTGGACGAGAGGGATCATCAACAAATTTGGCGCGACCCGAGTCAGCGAGCCGGAGGTAAAATTCATTTTTTTTGTGCTATTTTTTCTCGGCGGACTGGCGACAACCGCAAAAAGCGAAGCGGTGTTGCCGGCCTATCTGGTCGGTCTGGTGGTCGCGGGCGTTTTCCTCCGGGATAAAACATTGGTGCACCGCATGCGCAGCATCGCGTTTGCAGTGTTCACACCGTTCTATTTCATCAAAGCCGGCCTTTACGTTTCCTTGCCCGCACTCTGGCCGGCGCTCGCGGTAATTGTCGGTCTGCTCTTTCTGAAAATGCTCACCAAGACCGTCGGAGTTTGGCCGCTAGCGCGCACACATTTCATGAATCGACGGGAGGCTTCCTACACGACTTTGTTAATGGCCACCGGCCTGACCTTCGGGACCATTTCCGCGCTCTTCGGTTTTCAGAACCACATCATCGATCAACGTCAGTATACGATTTTGGTGACGGTGGTGATATTGAGTGCATTCGTGCCGACGCTGGTCGCCCAGAAATTCTTTCAACCGACGAAGGACGCAATGCGTGCCTGGGGACGACGCTACAGTTATGGCCTTGGCGTTTTGTCGGTTGAGGATGCGGAAACTGAAACAAACAATGGCATCGATTGAACTAAGCGAGAACCACCGCCGAAGTATTTCGATCACCTTGCAGTTGCTTGACGAAGCTTTGTGCGAGTGGACCGACTGGAGTGAGGGCAGAGTAAAATCCGGCGTGATGTATCGGGAATTGGACACTCTTTCACCGAATCAAAAGAGCGAGCTGCGAAGCAAAATTGGAGCGACTCGTCAATTAATCATTCGCCTACGCGACGATCTCGATCTTCAACTGAGGGACGTCGCAACTTCGCGATCCATTGCCGGGCACGCGTCACTGCTTTGGGAAATGCTGACTGAGCTAAACAGTCGCGGATTGAGCGGATACGGAACAGTTCCTGAAGAACTGGAAGGCTATCTCGATCCGATCGGGGAAACTTTGACGGAGCAGATCAGCTCGATCACAGCAATGTTGTCTCAAGCGCGAGAGACAGCGACCTAAGCATAGACGAGCAAATCAATTTCCTCCGGAAGCGAATGCGAGACTTCGCGGATCACGTTGCCGCGAAGAAGATTGATCAACGCGTTGCGCTGCGGCGCGCCGAGAATGAGCCGAGACGCTCCAAGCGTCGCGGCAATATCGACAATCGTCTCGGCGGCAGACGGACTGACTGCGTAAGCGAATAGCGGCGGCTGATCGCCCGCCTTTTGTTTCGCCTCATTGAAAACGCGGCTCGCCCTGCTCAGTCATGAACGCCTGCTCACGGACAAAGAGCAGATACAGACGCGACCCGGTTTTGCGGGCTTCGCGTAAGGCGAAGTCGAGTGTGCGCCCGGTGCCGCGGATCGCACACAAGATCGCTTCGCCGCCAATTGCTGGTCCCACCGCAGATTCGGGCGCTGGCGCAGCAAGATCGACATCCATCCGTTCCGGCACGAGTGGGGGTCTGACTTCCTTTTTCATACGCCGTTCCTGCACCAGGCCGCGTAGAACCAAGCCGACTGCGAGAATGGTGACCGCGAAATAGCGCGCGTTTGGTTTATCGATGAGCAGCGACATTTCGATAGACGCCATGACGATGAAGGTGCTGAACATGAGCGTGCGCTCCCAGGCTTTAATCGACAATTTACGATCGGTCGCGGTCGCGCCGAGATTAGTGGCGATCGCGCCGACGACGCCCACTGCGTAAAGATCGGCCAGACCGGCCATGTCTTTGACCAGAATCACAAGCAGCATCGGGACGATTGTGGCAAGCGCGAGGCCGAGACTGGGCACGCCCCATTTGTTCAGCCTTTGGAAAATCGCCGGCATCTCACGATCACGCGACATAAGAAATTGGATCATGATTAGATCGACAATCGCCGTGTTCACGGCTGAGAGCAGCAGCAGGCCGAAGACGATACTGACAACGAACCCAAAGAGATGACCGAGTGCCGGCCCAAATGCGCCGCCCACGAACACTTCTCCCATGTAGCGCAGCATGTAATCCCGAACACCTTCGGCATGAGGCGCGTTGACATCGCCATTGACGATTTGCAATCCGCCGAGTGCATGCATCGCGAGACCGAGCAACGCGGTAAAGATGCAGACCTCAAGCATCACCCACAAAATTGCGGGCGTAGAAGTCTTAACCACCGATGGATTCTCCTCCGTGCTGCCGGGATCGAGTTTCATCACGCCGGTGGCGTTGGCGATCGCCTCGACGCCGGACAGGGCGAGCACAATTCCAACGAATCCGGCCCAACTTTGCCAGAAACCACCGTGCAACGGCTGCAAATGACCAATCGCGTCGCCCATGTGCGGCAGACTGAAAAGTCCCAGCACGACAACGACGATCGCTGTTGGAACTGAGACTAAAAAGGCGAGGCCGCCGGTATGTCGCGGTCCGAGAATATTGAGCAATCCAATGATGAGGATTGCGGCGGCCGCAAATTTTTCGGGGTGTGGCACGCCGAGATATTGAAATGCCGACAAAGCGCTAATCGCCGCCGTTACCAAATAATCGGCGATAAGGAGGAATGCACCGACGATGGAAATGACCTCGCTGCGATGACGCACGCTGGCGTAGACACCACCGCCGTCCGGGTACAGGCGGCAGATCACCATGTAATTCAGGCCGACCAACGCGGTCAGCACGCACATCGCGGCGATCAGCCAGAACGAAGCGTAACCAGCAACGGCGAAGGCCAGACCGATTACGTAGGCCTTGCTCGTGCCCCAGTCGCCGTACAAAATCGCCGCCGCGCGCTTCCAATCGACATTGCGCGGTCGCTTAACGTTGGTTGGTATCATTAGTAGTGGATGATGAAGTCCATCGACGCGACGAACTGATTTCGTCGCGTGCCGTTATCGAAGGCGGCCGTGTCATAAGAATGATCGAAACGAAGCTCAGGGCGAAGGGTAACGATCTTGTCCGGCCACCACGTCACGCCAATTGAGTGCTCGGAATACGAAGTCGCGTGACCGGTCCGGCTTCCGACGATGTCGTTGTAGAACTCGTTGCGCGCCGTGAAGAACGCCGTCGGAGCGATGCGAAACATAGTGTAATTGAGAATCCCCCACTCCGACGCATAACCCGGTTTCACTGGAAATGAACCGTTTTGAAACGGCACCTCTTTGGTCGGATGCGTCGTCGCGTCATTCATGTACATGTAGAGCGCTTCCGTCGCGGTGTAGATCTTGTCGTTAAACTTGTGCGTCCATGTTCCAACGATCTGCTGTAAATTGTTGTAGCCGAATTCGCCATTGTTAAACGCGTTGTCACCAGCGTAAATCGAATCCATTTGGTTCGGCGCCGTCCACTGGATCATCACCGTGCCAGTCGGTTGATTGCCTGGATCTTTTTGCCAAAGAGCGACGTCGGTGCCGTTCGAGATGCCGGCTTGGATCGTCCACTGATTGTCGATCTTAGTGGTCGTGAAGATTCCGGTCTGGGTGTAATTGTCGAACCCATAAACAATCGAGTGGCTGGACATGAGATTGTTCGGCGCCAATTGCGCTTCGATGTCGGGCTCGGAAATGATGCGGCCAATCCGGACATTCATTCCCTGAAAAATCTGTGGGAAGTAGATGTCGAGGTAGACCATCGGCATGTCGAAGCCGTAGTAGTTGTTGTCCTCCAGCAATTGATCGCTGAAAAGCCCGCGCGAAATCATGAACCGATAATCAAGCCCGTAGACATTCGAAATTCGAAACCCCCAATCGACATGATCGGTTTGAAACTCGTCAGGAACGCGCTCGATGTAGAGAACGAACTGGTTTTGCTCGAAACGATTCGGGCGAAAATCGTAAATGAGCGGGAAGTTCGCGTTCGCTCCGCGGGACATGTTGGTGGACGTGCTCACGTTCCACGAAAAATCTTCCCAACCGTAGATTTGAATCCGGCTTCTCTTCCAAGCGTCACCGTTCGGTCCGGCATAGATCGCTTCCATCAACGGCCACGGCCCAACGTTGCCCGGATCACCGATGATTGGTGTGCCGCCGATTTGCCAATCGCCGGATGGAAACGGCGGCGAATCGAATGGCGCGGGCGGAATTCGGCGCGGCGGTGGCGAAGCATCTGCCGCCGGGGCTTCGTAGGCCGGTGACACCAGATCCTTCGCGAACGCGTCAAACAAACGTTGTCCAAACCAGTCCGCGTTATCGGCAGCGCTGGCATTCGAGATTACAATCCCGATCACAATCCCAACTCTCGTTAGGCTCAATTATTCTCCTGACTCAAACAAGGCGGACTCGCGCGACGAGGCGCCTCACTTCAAGCGGAGTCGGATTTACGACATCCCTTGCACTTTAATGATGCTGACGAGGTTAGCTGTCGGGCTGGAGCCATTAAATGCTCTCGATGCCGCGCACCGTTCGCCCCGATCCTTTCGGAATTGGTTCCCCCGCTGACTCGATCCAGTCGAATCATTAAGCGAAACAAAGAACTGGCGGAAATTTGAAATCGGTAGCGGGTTGCGTCAAATCGGACAAAGTCGGACGGAATACTACATTATCCTCCTGAGCATTTTATGGGGAGCTCCAAAACGATGAACTATTTCGGAGCGTGCGCTGGGTTCCTGAACAAAGCGCTTGTCAGGCGCGACCGCCTATGAACAGTCACCCCACGCCAAATGGCTGACTTGATCATTACCGAGAGCGGCGCCGTCCATCGCCCGCGCAACGTCGACTGGAAACGCGCCGCCGCGCTTCTTTATGGGGACTGGGGCACGAGCAAGGCCTATGTGATCGGTCTTGCGTTCTTGGCGGCCGGATTTTCGTCGCTGCCGATTATTCTCGCGGTCTGCACGCTGACCGGTTTGGTCGGGATCAACTATATCGTGATCTGCCGCCATTTCCCCGACGGCGGCGGTGTTTACTCGGCGGCGCGTTCGCAAGGGCGATTGCTCGCTGTCATTGGCGCACTTCTTTTGTTGGCTGATTTAACCGTGACTGCCGCACTCAGCGGCTGGTCGGCATTGACCTACATCACTTCTGGCGCGGAGCACATTGCCTGGATCAAATTTCTTCGCGATCACATCGCGCTCACCACCATCGCGGTTCTTTTGATCATGGGCATGATCAATTATTTCGGACCGAAACATTCCGGCAGCCTTGCTGTCGCGTTAGCAGTGCCAACCGTGATTGTCGTTGTTGTCCTGATCGCGATTAGCACGCCGCATCTGACCACGCATTTCCTTCAACCGCGCCATGAAAGTCTGGGGGCACTTTGGGTCCAATTTGTTGGCGTCATCCTCGCGCTCTCCGGCGCCGAAACGATCGCCAATGTTACAGGAGTGATGAAACTCGACCCTGGATCGACCATCGATCGGCCAAGCGTCGCGCGCGAATCGCTCAAAGCGATCATCCCGGTAGCGGTCGAAGTTGTTGCCGGCACGGCGCTGCTTGGCTGGGCGATGCTTTCATTGCCATCGGTGCTCGGAAAGACTCTGCATTTGTCCGATCCATCATCGATCGCTTCGGTGCTGCAACTCCGGAGCGAAGACATGCTCCGCTTCATCGGTGAACAATTCGCGACCGCAACATTTTCACCGGCGATTGGCAATCTCTTTGGCTGGATCGTTGGAATCGTTTTCTTCCTTCTGCTCCTCAGCGCCGCCAACACCGCCATCGTCGCAATGATTGGGTTGCTTTACATGATGTCGCGCGATCGCGAGATGCCGTGGCAATTCAGAAGATTGAACCGCCACGGCGTACCGATTTATCCGCTTCTCATCGCGCTCGGCTTGCCGACTGTCGTGCTGCTCTTCGCTGCGAACTTCACCTCCCTCGCCGGTCTTTACGCGATCGGCGTTGTCGGCGCGATCACGGTCAATGTCGGCTCGTGCACGTTTAACCGAACGGTCGGCTTCACCTGGTACGATCGCATTCTCTTCGGCGTCACGTTTTGCGTTCTGTTCTTTGTCGAACTAACGCTCGCCCACACGAAACTCGACGCGCTCCAGTTCGTGGTCGCCATTCTGGTCGCCGGATTAGCACTTCGCGCTTACACGCAGAAGCGACAAGGTCTGACCACGCTCACCGTCACCCGCAAAGTCGCGGAAATGGTCGCGCCCGATCTGGAAGCTCGCGTGCAACCTCGCTTGCAGGAAGGTCAAAAGATCATGGTTGCGGCGCGTGGCATTACGCCCGTGCTCGGGTTTGCTCTTGATGAAGCACAATTGCGCAAAGCGACTCTTTGCGTGCTCTACGTCAAAGAGGTTGCTGTCTACTATTCGGGTGGACCGGCTTCGCTTGGCCGGGCGAAATGGCACGATGATCCGGAAGCGAACGCGATCATGTCTTTAATGATGAAGCTCGGGGCCGAGCGAGACGTTTGCGTCATCCCGGTTTATGCCGTGAGCCAGGATGCCGCAACGACGATTGTCGATCTTTCCGCGACCATGGGCGTCGATTATCTCGTCATCGGCGCGACTCAGCGAACCGCGCTGGCCAATCTTCTCCGCGGCAGTGTGGTGACAAACGTCGCTCAACATCTGCCCGACTCGATTCAGCTTCTCATCTTCGGCTAGCCGTGACTTCCTCCTCGGTTCGCATCGCGATGTGGTCAGGTCCGCGGAACATCTCCACGGCCATGATGCGCGCGTGGGGCAATCGCGCCGACACCGCCATAATCGATGAGCCGTTTTACGCCTACTATTTAGCGAGGACCGGCAAAGAACACCCTGGTGCCGAAGAAGTCATCGCACACGGCGAAATCGATTGGCGGAAGATTGTTAAACAGCTGACCGGCCCGGTGCCGTCCGACAAGCGTGTCTTTTTTCAAAAACAGATGACGCATCATTTGCTGCCTGAGATCGATCGGGAATGGCTTGTCGATCTTACGAATTGTTTTCTCATCCGCGACCCGCGCGAAGTGATTCTTTCCTACATCAAAAAGAATCCGGAACCGAAACTGGAAGATCTCGGTTACGTTCAGCAGCAGAAAATCTTCGATTTTGTGCGCGAACGAACCGCGTCCTACCACCACACCGGCTCGGTGCCACCAGTTGTCGATGCAAAAGATGTTCTGGAAAATCCGGAGCGCATCTTGCGGCTTCTCTGCGACACAGTTGGCGTGGAATTCGACAAGGCGATGCTCTCGTGGCCGCCAGGATTACGCGAGACCGACGGCATCTGGGCAAACCATTGGTACGACGAGGTGGCAAGATCGACATCGTTTCAGCCCTACACACCGCGAGAAGGGGATGTCCCGGATCGTCTCCGCGAGATTCATGAGCAGTGTCGTGAATGTTATGAGCAGCTTTACGAATTACGGCTGCATTAAAGGATCATCCGTGGATTTCGCAGATTTACACAAATTTGGGATTCAAAAAGATGCGTTCCGATCCTTTCTGAATAATCTGCGAAGATCTGTGTAATCTGTGGATCAATAGAGATGCTTCAGAAATTTAATCGCAAGAACCGCGATCTGATCGTCAACATCAACGGTCAGCTCGTCCACCGCGACAAGGCGGGGATCAGTCCGTTCGATTCGGCTGTTCAAGGCGGCGACGCGGTTTGGGAAGGGCTCCGGCTTTACAACGGCCGCATTTTTAAATTGCACGAACATCTCGATCGACTGGAGCGCTCAGCGCACGCCTTAGCGATTGTCGATCTTCCGCCGCGCGAAAAAATCATCGAAGAGCTCAAACGCACACTCGCCGCGAACAAAATGCGCGACGGCGTTCACATTCGTCTGACGCTCACGCGCGGTGTGAAAATTACGTCCGGAATGGATCCACGGCTGAACCAGAGCGGAGCGACTTTGATCATTCTCGCCGAGCACAAGGCGCCGGTTTATTCGAAAGATGGTCTCAGATTAATCACCGCATCGGTGCGCCGTCCTCCACCCGAAGTCCTGGATGCGCGCATTCATCACGCGAATTTGCTCAACTCGATTCTGGCCAAGATTGAAGCGAACAATGCCGGCGCGGACGACGCGCTTATGCTCGACATGAACGGATTCATTGCCGAAACGAATGCCACCAATGTCTTCATCGTGCGCAAAGGCGATCTCGCCACGAGCAAAGTGGTGGCCTGTCCGGAAGGAATCACGCGGGCGACCGTGATCGAGATCGCCGCTGCTGAAAAAATTCGCTGCGTGGAAGCCGATTTATCACCGGTAGACGTTTACAGTGCGGACGAAATGTTTTGCACCGGCACCATGGGCGAGCTCGCCGGCGTGGTGAAGATCGACAATCGCGACGTCGGTGACGGAAAACCCGGTCCGATGACGAAACGCTTGAGCGAACTCTACACGAAGCGGGCCGCAACCGAAGGATTCCAGATCCTTGATTAGTTACTCGGCACGCAATGCCTGCACTGGATCGACCATCGCGGCTCGACGTGCGGGAAAGACACAGGCGACCAAGGCGGCCAGTCCGAGGATCGACGTCGTCGCCGCCAGCAGCAACGGATTATAGGCGGAGGTTTGGTAAAGCTGCGAGGCGATCAAGCGGCCGAGCGTCAGCGCCGCCGCTAATCCCGCCACTAATCCAAAAATCACCGGACGCATTCCCTGATTCACGATCAGCTGCAATACATCTCTGGTTTGGGCGCCGAGCGCCATTCGAATTCCGATTTCACCCGTCCGCTGCTCGACCGTGTAAGCGACTGCGCCATAAATTCCGACGGTGGCCAGAAGCAACGCCACACCAGCGAAAATTCCGAGCAACCACATCATCAGTCGCGCCTGACCGAGCGCCTGCGCGACAACTGCGCCCATCGATTGCGGAATTGCGACCGCCAAGCCAGGATCGACAGTGCTCAGCGCCGATTGCACCAACTTAGTTACCGCATCTTCTTTCAAATTGCTTCGCACCGCCACCACCGCGAAAGGAAAATTCTCCTGCGCCCATGGCCGGTAGATTTCTACCTCGTCCGGTTTGGCTACTTGTCGCGACCGCACGTCGCCTACCACGCCGATGATTTCCACCGGTAAGCTCGCACTCGTGACAAGCAGGGTTTTACCGATCGGATTCTCGTTGCCAAAAACTTTCTTCGCGCCGGCCTGACTGATCAGAATCACATTCTGGTGATCGGCAACGTCGTATTGATCAAAATCGCGTCCAGCCAAAATCGGAATGCCAAAAGTCCTGAAATAATCCGAAGCGATGTCGTGATTGGCAGCTGCGGCCCGCTTGTCGATCGGCAAAATCTCGCCGTCGGTGCGCGAATAAAGTGTATTGCTGGCAGCGGCGGCGATGAGCGGGATATCACCGCTGATGGTCGCACTTTGGAAACCCGGGACCGCGCGCAATGCGGCGAGAGTTTGTTCGACGAAACGTTGGCGCGTTGGTTGATCGGGATACGGCGCCTGCGGCAAGGTCACGAGTCCGATCCAGAGATTTTCGGGGTGGAACCCAATG
>WNFJ01447856.1_pt2 | contig 10241 bp, 7 predicted proteins | sample 5400461 | NCBI WGS metagenome assembly WNFJ01 (sample SAMN13153349, study PRJNA577476) | soil metagenome | isolation source: 115 cm saprolite on Douglas fir-dominated hillslope | place: USA:California | collected 2013-09-17
TTTTATCGAACCCGGAGACCTGCAGGGCGCGCAGGATCGCCTGCTTCTCGAGACGAGCCAGATTGAGTTCGCTCGAAGAGAAAGGCTCCTCATCGACAGGCGCATGGCCGGCGCCGGTGATGGTTTCCGGCAGATGCTCCGGCAGGATCGTCTCATCGACCGAAAGCGTTGACGCCGATTCGAGAGCCGCTTTCAGCTCGCGCACATTCCCCGGCCAGTCATAGCGAAGAAGCGCGGCGGTGGCATCCTCGCTCAATGTGAGAGTGCGGCCCTCCCGCCCAAGCACGGAAAGAAAATACTGCGAAAGCAGCGGGACATCCTGCAACCGGCGGCGCAACGGCGGGATCTCGATCGGCAGTGTATTCAACCGGTAGCAAAGGCCGGCGCTGAAGCTCTTGGTGGCGACAAGCTGTTCCATGCGCTTACTGCTGGTGGAGACGAGCCGGACATCATGCCCCGGGAAACCCCCGGCGCCGCCGGCGTCCAGCAGCTTTTGCAGTTGCGCCTGAAGGCGGCAGGGTATCTCGGCAATTTCATTGAGCAGAAGCGTGCCATTCCCGGCGGCGTCGAGCATCGCGCCGCGTCCCGGAGGGATGGTCGAAACGGTGGAGCTCGCGGTGGCGGCGAACGTGGATTGTCCGAACAGCGCCGCGCTCAAGAGCGCCGGCGAAAGCGAGAGGCAATCCACGGTGACGATCTGTTTATCGGCCCGCGGCCCCAGCGCATGAATGGCGTGGGCGGCCAGCCGTTTGCCGGAGCCGGGTTCACCCGAAATCAGAACCGGACAACTCAATCGCGCGGCGTGCAGAATCTGGACGAACAGATTCTGCGTCTCCACCGATTCGCCGATCAGCCCGATGCCTGCCAGGCTGCCGCGCGCCAGAACCCGATCGAGACTGCCGGTCCGCACCTCCTCCAGGCGCCGGCGCAGATTACCGAGCACCTCCTCAAGCAGCGGGGCGCCGATGGTTTCGATTTCGGCATGCAGCACATCGAACGCGCCCGAGCGCATCAGCTCCACCAGCGCGCGTGTATTAGGAAGCCGCCCGAAGAAAAAGAGCACCTGCAGATTGGGCCGCAAGGTTCTCCAGCGGCGGACCGCGGCTGGCAGATCGTCGTGAAAGCGGGGTTGCGCCACCAGGACGGCGTCGGTTTCGTGTTCCCGCAGTTTTGAATCGAGGTTCTCCGGCAGGCAATACCGCGCGCTAAGGGCCTGCCCGGCCGGTGAATCCGTGACAATTTGCGACTCGATGCGGCGAAAGAACTCCTCGGATTCCACCGCAACGAGAAGGCGGCCGCGGTGCGAAGTCATCGGCGTGAATTCGCGGAGTCCGGTAGACAAGGAGATCCAGGATACCAGATCCGGAAGTCTGTTACGATTGAGCTTCCCATGTTCGCGCCCCTGAGACATAAACTCGCTTTCTGCTTCCTGCTGGCGGCCGCCCTCGCGGCTGCCCCGCCTGCCGTCGCTCCGCATAAGCCGAAGCTGGTCCTGGCGATCGTCATCGACCAGTTCCGCTACGATTACCTGACGCGCTATCGCGCGGAATACAGGGGTGGATTGAATCGCCTGCTCACGAAGGGCGCTGTCTTCACCAACGCCAACTTCGAGCAGGCGCCTACCGTGACCGCCGTCGGGCACAGCACTTTTCTAAGCGGAGCGTTTCCGTCGGTCAGCGGCATCGTGGCCAACGAATGGTTCGACCGCTCGTCCGGCAAAACCGTTACCAGCGTCTCCGACGATTCGGTCAAGCTGCTGGGCGGATCGAGCGAAGGCGGTGCGTCGCCCGGCCGGATGCTGGTGAGCACGGTCGGCGATGAGCTGAAGATAGCCAGCGCCGGGAAATCGCACGTGATCGGCCTGTCGCTGAAAGACCGCTCGGCGATTCTGCCCGTTGGCCGTATGGCGGATGGCGCATTCTGGGTGGAGGCGAGGACGGGAAATTTAGTCAGCAGTACGTACTATTTTCCGGAGTTGCCGGCTTGGGTGAAGGACTTGAATAGCAGCAAGCCGGCGGACAAATACGCAGGTCTCTTTTGGGTGGGAGGGAAGCTGCCCGCCGCCGGCGAGCCCGGCTTCTATGCGGCGCTTCCGGCAACGCCGTTCGGCAACGACTTGATCGAGCTGATTGCCGAGCGCGCCGTAGTGTCTGAAAAGCTGGGCAAGCACGATGCCACCGATGTGCTGGCTGTTAGCTTCTCCTCAAACGATTATGTGGGCCACGTCTTTGGACCGGATTCCGCAGAGGCGCACGATACGGCCGTGCTGACCGACAAGCTGCTGGATAAACTTTTTCGCTTTGTGGAGGCGCAGGTCGGGATGCAGAATGTGCTGGTTGTCCTAACGGCGGATCATGGTGCGGCGCCGGTTCCCGAGGTATCGATCCAGCGCAAGATCGGCGGCGGCCGCATGCCCCCCACCATCGTGCAGGATACCGCGCAGGCGGCGGTCGACCAGCAGTTCGGCAAAGCCAGGTGGATTCTCAGCGCCTCGCCCGATTCGATTTACCTGGATCGCGACTTGATCCGGCAGAAGAAACATTTGAGCGCGGAGGTCGAGCGCGTGGCGGCCGAGGCGGTGAGAACTGTTCCGCATGTGGCGCGCGTCTACACCCGGGAGCAGCTCACGGCGGGCGGCGCGATGGCCGATGACGTCGGACGGCGCGTGCAGAACGGATTTAACACCGTGCGCGGCGCGGACCTGACGATCGTTCTGGAGCCTTATTGGATTTACGGCGCCCAAGGGACAGCACACGGAACGCCGTATAACTACGATACGCACGTGCCCATTATTTTCATGGGCGCCGGAATCAAGCCTGGCAGGTACAACAAGCGGGCCGCGCCCAACGATATCGCGCCCACGCTGGCGACCATGCTCGACGTGGAAATTCCGAGCGGATCGTCGGGAAGAGTGCTGGACGAGATCCTGACGGAACGGTAAGATGGGTGGTTGATGGGCGCTTGTAGAATTCAGACGCGGATCGGGTTTCTGCTGGTGGCCTACTTATCTCCCGGACTGGGCCAAGTCGCGCCATCTGCTGCGCCATCTCTTGAAAACTTCTTCACTCCTGGAGTCTATGAGTCTTTCTTCCTTGAAGTTAGGCAACTGAGCCGGATTCTGACGGACGGAAAAGCCAACATTTTAACCAAACCTACAATCCAGGAAGCAATCGGCTTAAGGGACCATGAGATGCAGGCTTTGAATGCGCTGGCTAGTGATTGCCTAACCGAGATTAGTCCGCTTCGCCAAGCTGCGCCGAAGTTGATCTTCGAAGCTCGCCTTCGATTTGTCGAATCCGGAGACAGCTCGGCGTGGCTAAGGCAGCGGCTGACGGATCTAGACAATCAAATTAGCCAGACCGTCTCCAATCACATGCAACATTTGAAAGTTGCATTTGGTGATTCGCGCTTCCAAAAGCTTGATGCCTGGGTCCGCTCGCCAGAAAGGCAACATTGTTTCATCAGTCCGTGTACTGGGAAAAAACTCTAACACCGACTACGGCCGCACTTCGCTCATCAGCGCGAGCAAATTCCGGTCCGGATCGCGGAAGAATGCCATCCACAGGTCGTGGTCCGGCAACTTAGCGACCAGATGGGGCTCGCCTTCAAAGGCAACCCCGCGCGAGGTCAGCGTCTCGAACGCTCGCTGAATATCCGTCACCTTGTAATAGATCACGGAGCTCGACCCTTGCGCAGCCTTTTCGGGAAGCGAGAGCATCAGCCGGATGCCGTCGCAATCGAAAAATGCCAGGTTCGGAACTTGAAAGAGGAACCGCATCCCCAAGGAATCGCGGTAGAACGTGACTGTCCGCCCGATATCGGTTACGGTGAGGGCGATCTGGCCGATGCGGCCGAGCCCAAAGGTTGTATCTGGTTGCGGCATGCACCTCTATTGTGGCCGAATCCTGCCGATTTCAGCGCGCAAATAAACGACAAAAATACAGTTGACGAGGGCCCGGAGATCCGCTATGCTGTGGGGTTACCGTAGCTACGTCGCTACACCATTCCTACGTTCAAAACCCACCTAATAGGAGGCTGGATGAATCCGAAAGAAGTGTTGGAGTTTGCGAAGAAGCACGACGCGAAGCAGCTCGACTTGCGTTTCACCGATATCCCGAGCTTGCAGCATCACGTGTCTTATCCAATTAAGCATTTGGAAGAGAGCTCGTTCGAAGAGGGCTTCGGCATGGATGGATCGAGCATCCGCGGCTGGGCGGCGATCAATGAAAGCGACATGCTTCTGATCCCCGATCCGTCGACCGCGATTATGGATCCCTTCGCCGATATCCCGACGCTGGTCATGCTGGGCGACGTAATCGACCCGATCACCAAGCAGCATTATGAACGCGACCCGCGCTGGATCGCCAAGAAGGCTGAACTTCATCTCCAGAACAGCGGCGTCGGCGACACCGCCTTTTTCGGCGCGGAGGCGGAGTTCTTCATCTTCGACAATGTCCGTTTCGATCAGAATCAGCACTCCGGCTTTTACTTCATCGACGCCGAGGAAGGCCGTTGGAATTCGGGCCGCGAGCGCGACAACCTCGGTTACCGCCCGCGCTACAAGGAGGGCTACTTCCCCGTTCCGCCCACCGATCATTATCAGGACATGCGCAGCGAGATGGTCCAGACGATGATTAAGTGCGGTCTGGATATCGAGTGCCATCACCACGAAGTGGCCACGGGCGGGCAGTGCGAGATCGACCAGAAGTTCGACACGCTGGTGAAATCGGCCGACAACATGATGACGTACAAATATGTCATCCGCAATGTGGCGAATCAATACGGCAAGACGGTGACGTTCATGCCCAAGCCGCTGTTCCAGGACAACGGCAGCGGCATGCACACGCACCAAAGTATCTGGAAGGGCGGCAAGCCGTTGTTCGCCGGCGATCTCTACGCGGGCTTGAGCCAGCTCGCGCTGTGGTACATCGGAGGATTGCTGAAGCACGCACGCGCGCTTTCGGCGATCATCGCCCCGACCACCAACAGCTACAAGCGGCTGGTGCCCGGATATGAAGCTCCGGTGAACCTGGCTTACTCGCGCCGGAATCGCTCGGCCGCGTGCCGCATCCCGATGTATTCGGCGAGTCCCAAGGCCAAGCGCGTCGAGTTCCGGCCACCGGATCCGGCCGCCAATCCGTATATGGCATTCGCGGCCATGCTGATGGCGGGTCTGGACGGAATCGCCAACAAGATCGAACCGGGTGAGCCGCTCGATAAGGACATCTACGATCTCTCGCCGGAAGAGATGAAGAATGTGCCCTCCATGCCGGCTTCTCTCGACGAAGCGCTCAACTGCCTCGAAGAAGATCACGCCTTCCTGATGAAGGGCGACGTCTTCAGCGAGGAGCTGATCGAGACCTTCATCGATTACAAGCGCAAGAACGAAGCCGACGCCATTCGGCTGCGTCCGCATCCCTACGAGTTCGCGATGTACTACGATATTTAAATCGGGCTTAGGGTTCAGCGGCCGGAAGCCAGGTTCAACCCGGGTTTCCGGCCTTTTTTTATGACCGGTCGCATCGTCCAGATCAACATCTCTCGCGGCGGCGTTCCCAAGCGTCCGATTCCGGAGGGCGTGATCACGCCGCTCGGCATCGAAGGCGATGCGTGGGCGCATCCGGAAATCCACGGTGGACCCAAACAAGCCATCCTATTGATTGCCGCTGAGGCGATCGACGAATTAATCGCCGGCGGGTATCCGCTGTATTACGGCGCCCTGGGGGAGAATCTCACTACGCGCGGACTCGACCGGACGCAGTTGCGAATCGGTCAGACCCTGCGCGCGGGAACCGCGCTGCTCGAAATCACCAAGCTCCGCGCGCCATGTTCGACGCTCGACGTCTACGGGCCTGCGATCCAGCAGGAAATCTACGACAAAAAAGTAAAAGCCGGCGACCACACCTCTCCCCGCTGGGGTAAAGGCGGGTTTTACGCGCGTGTGATCGAACCTGGACGGGTTCGCGAGGGCGACGCTATCGTAGTGGAAACCACGTTAGCGTGAGATCACAAATTCTGGAGCCACCCGCCGGGATCGAACCGGCGGCCTGCTATCGTGCTACGATCCTCGATCATGCTGGGAAACATGGTCCTAGCTTCGGGAGACTTTTCCCTTCTGCAAAGCAGTTACGGCATCCCACTGGTAAGCGTGGCTGACTACGCTCACGTTTAGAAGTCCGCGTCCCGGGATTTGAAGGGTAAGAGCGGAGGCGAAACGGTCCGTGCGTGCGCTACGCAAAACGACTATCACGCGTGCTCTTCCGGTCGATCTCACCCGGACGAGGCGAATATCGGTTGGTCAAAATCGGATTCGCCCCTGAATCAGGAGAAATCGCATTGTGCTGGATGTGTTGTTCGTGATCTTTCCGAAGTTCGTGGACGTGGGATCCAGGTTCGGAACATCGAATTGAGAATGGTTCGCTACGTTCAGCGCGTCCAACCTGAGCTGGAATTCAAGGCTCTCCCGAATCTTGAACGTTCGCTGAACGTTCGTGTCCAGCCGGTTCAGGCCGTCAGCCCGGCAACCACCGATACGGGCTGGAAACACCCTCGCTTGGAAAGCCGCGGGCTGTTGCGCGGGGTTGGTCACGAACCCCGACGTATTGAACCACTGATCCAGCGTTCGATTGCCAGAGCAGATGTTGTTCGGATCTCCGGAATAGAACAGATTGCCCCAGTTCAAAAGGGGTCCCGGCTGCCATTCATAAGCTCCTGAGATCTGCCAGCCACCAAGTACCGCGTTTGGTATTCCCGTGCGCGCGAACCATTTGCCTTTGCCGAACGGCAGCTCGTAAATTCCTGTGATCGTAAACCTGTAGGGCACGCCGTTGTTGCTCATTTCCCATGACGGCCGGGCATCGAACTCGTTATAGAAGAAGTCGCGGTCCCGTTCGTATAAACCGGTGAAGCCGGCGCTAAGCATTAGTCCCTGGCCAAAGCGCTTGCGGAATGTCGCTTCCAGCGCATGACCCTTTGTCTCTCCATAAGGACCACTCTCACTCAGACCGTTCATCTGCGAAAACGGCCGAAGCAGCTGACTCTTGCGGATGGTGGAACTGGTAAAAAAACTGCGTGATGCAAGCGCCTGATAGAGATTGGGATCGGTGGACTGCAATGAAGCAAAGTTCGCGATGGAGAACGGGTTCGATACGTTCTGATTCAGATTGGTGGCAACGGCATCGTTGCGAACCGAGCCCGTAGCCCAATACTGCGCCGGCAACGCATCCAGTTTATGGTTGATGCGAATGTGACCGGCGTAGGTTCCAGCATAGGCAACGGAGACAACCATGTCGCCCCGAAATTGATGCTGCACATCAACCCGCCAGCGCTGCTCGCGCGCGCGCTGCAGGTTGGGATCGATAAACGTCCAGCCGCTGCCTGTCTTGGCAAGCAGGCCCAATCCACTGCCTACAGGAGTATCGAAACGAGTGCCGTCCCCTCTAACAGGGAATGGATTGGTCAAAGGAGAAACCCCGGCCGCGGGATTGCCGGATTGCCAAGTCTGGCCGAAGTCGGTGCTTGTGACATCGGTTGTTGTTCGGCTGAACCCGGATTGATCGGGGGAGAGGTTTTGAGCATTCAGGGTGTCGAAGTAAACGCCGTAGCCCGCTCGCAGCACGGTTGCCGGGACAATCTGCCAGGCGACGCCGAAACGCGGAAGCCACATCAACTGACCGGACGGGAAGCGATTCGACGACCCGTTCACGCCGGTGTAGAGCGATCCACCGAGGACGCTGAATGCAGACGCGGAAAGCTCCGGGACCGGGTTCTTAGCGTATGCGGTTTGCGCCGCCATGGTGATCGGAAGAGTCGCGGATGGATCGAAGCCTCCGATGAAGCGATGGTAACGTTCCTTGAGACCGAACTCATACTCCATTCGAAGTCCGAAGGTAATCGTCAGTTTGGAATTCACGCGCCAGCTATCCTGCCCATAGACACCCGTGTACGGATTCGAAAGGGCATACGTTGCATTCGTGTCAACGTTTGAATTAGCCGGCAGGCCCATCATGAATGCTGCCCAGCTGTGTCCCAGCGTTCCGGCGGGTGTCTGGCAGTCGTCTTCGCGGCACGTGTAGCTGTTAGAGAAGTTGAACAGGCCAGAGGTGTTTCCAGGGTTTCCTCCGTTGCGGCGGTGATCTCTCAGATCCACGCCCCCGCGCAAAGTATGCCGCCCGCGGATTTGAGCGACATTCGCCTTGAGAGATAGAATTTCGAAGTAAGTCCAGCCGGGCACCGACTGACCCAGCGTGTCATAACCCGCAAGCGCCATCACCGGCAGAGCGTGGTTTGCCCCCGCCTTCGCATCGAGGTAGCCCGGAAGCCCCACCGAACCAGGCGTATACTTCAGGGCAGTCTGCGTGAGAATGTTGCCCTCGCGATTGTCGTTGGCGCCCGCTGCTACGTCGATAACCGTGGTTGCGTTGGGCGTAAAAACCCAGTTCGCCGTCATCCCCAAATTGTTGCGGTTCACTCCATTTGTCATCAGCCCGCGCGCCGTCTGATAGGTCCAATCCTGCCTATCTTCGCGGTATTTCAGCCATGACCAGCGGCCGAAGAAACGGTTCTTCTCCGAGTGTTGGTAGTCGAAACGATTCGTGAACGCTTCGTAGAACCAGTTGTAGGGCTCGCCCGGATCGAGGTAATTGTTAAGTGGCTCGAGACTCGCGCTAGCCGGAAGATTGTTCGGCGCCGGCTCGAAGGCAAGATATGTTGGATAGACGGGACTGTTGATCCGGCTCATGGGCAGAATATTGCCGGGCAAAGGATCGCGCACGTAGTGTCCGGCCCGCGAGGCGTCGGGGCGAACGGTGAGCGGATCGTAAATCTGATACTTCGTGCCATTGATGCGCAGCAGATCCGAGAAATCCCCGACCCGGTTCTGGCTTGTGGGTACCGTGTGGTTAAAGGTGTTTTCCGTCGGCTTCCGGTCATCGAAGCCATCGAAGCTGAAAAAGAAGAACAGTTTGTTTTTTCCGTTGACGAGGTGGGGGATGCGCACCGGCCCGCCGATCGCGCCGGCATAATCGTTCGAGTGTCCGGACGGCTGTTCCGGGCCGTTTCTGAGTTTTTCCGCCAGCGAGTGATTGCCGGCGGCCTCATGGACCGTTAGTACGCCTGCTTCACGAAAAATCGAGTTCCATTCCAGCGCTGATTCCAGAACTGCCACGTCAGATCGCCGTGATATTCGTTGGCGCCAGACTTAGTCATGATTGCGATCGAAGCGCCGCTAGTATGCCCGACGCTCGCATCGAAATTCTGTGTCTCCACCTTGTACTCTTGAATTGTCGTCGAATAAGGAAGGTACGCGGCGGCGTAACCGTTGCCGATATCGGGAACGCCGTCGATGGACCAGTCATTGCCCCCCACGTTTCCCACGTTATGGGCCTCCGCGGTTCCACCGAGAGCATTCACGCCGTTATACCGCCGGTTGCCGCTCGACTCGATGCCGGGTACCAGTTTGATCAGCATCAGGGGGCTGTTATTAAACGTCGGCAGATCGTTCACCTCGCGGTTGTCCATGATTCTGCCAGCGCTGACGTTGCTGCTGGTGTCCACTAGCGGTACCTCGGCGGTGACAGAAACCGTTTCCGAGGATCCCCCGACCTGCAGGGCGATATTAATCTCAACCCGAGCGCTGAGCGGAAGACCGATGCCGGATCGCAATGTCTTCTTGAATCCCCGGGCCTCTGTCGAAAGCCTATACTGGCCGGCAATCAGGAGACTGGCTTCGTAATAGCCGATGGCGTTCGTCTTCAGCGTCAGCTCGCCGTTGGTGGCGGTATTCACTATCGTAACCAGAGCTCCCGGTACCGCCGCTCCCTGAGGATCGGATACGGTTCCGAAGACCGTGCCGCGCGTCTCCTGCGCGCAAAGCGCAAGCGCGCCCACAAACGCCGCCACTGCGGCCGCCGTCAGCCTCATCATGATTTACTCCTTGGCTACTTGCTTACGGTCCACGTCCGGCCGCGCTCGTCCGGCAATTCGACCCGCAATCCCCCGGCTTCGGCTTCAGCGCGGACCAGTCGATAGTCGCGAGTTGCGCGATTACCAGGAGAGCACGGAGCGCCAGACTCGCACCGGAATCGGATTCGAGGATCAGCTTACTTGGACTTACCGCCGAAGTCAAGAATTCTTAGCATGTGTGTCGTGCCTCGTTAGAAATGTCCCCATCCGTACCTCAATAGAAATGGCCTCTGTAGCGGATTCCAAGAGATCCCATTCCCTCTTATAAGGAATATGGG
>WNFJ01005946.1_pt1 | contig 10240 bp, 9 predicted proteins | sample 5400461 | NCBI WGS metagenome assembly WNFJ01 (sample SAMN13153349, study PRJNA577476) | soil metagenome | isolation source: 115 cm saprolite on Douglas fir-dominated hillslope | place: USA:California | collected 2013-09-17
GGCGCGCTGGGTCAGCGCAAGGCTGATTGAATCCACGAGAAACGGCATGTCGTCGTTCACCATCTCGATGACGGTGTGCGGCGAGGTGAATCCATGTTCACGCTGGGTTGGGTTGAACACCCGCACCAGCGCGGATCGCCGCCGCTGGCGCGCGAACATCAAGTGCGACAAGGCGGTGCCGGCAAGCTCTGCCGGCTCACGCGCGGCAAGGTCCTCCACATCGACATTGGCGTAGTACGCTTCCAGGAAGCGCCGCCAGTCCAAGTTGCGAATCGATTTGGGCGGTTTGACCGCGGACCGCACGACGGCGGAGACGATCTTGCGATGTTGTTCCGAGGAAGCCTGGTACATGATATCAATCCTAGCGTTATTCCGGCTTTTCAAGATCTGTGATGACGGCGGCCAAGAAGCGGCAAGCCTCTCCGCCCGTGATGCAGCGATGATCGAAGCTCAAGGATAGGGGCATGCGCCGATGGGCGCGGACCGCGTCTCCGACGACGACGGCGTCCTCGCGCACTTTGCCTGCGCCCAGTATGGCGACCGCCGGAGGCACGACCCGGGGGATGCCGTAGCGGCCCGCGAGAGTGCCGAAGTTCGAGAGCATCAGAAGTTCGAGAGCATCAAGGTGAAGTCGCGCAGGTCCGAAGGGTCAGTGCTGCGCCGATGCGCCGCTTCCTTTTGCAGCGCAATAGCTGCGCGCAGCTCGTCGGGCGACTTCTTCTCGATGCTGCGCACCACGGGAACGATGAGTCCGCCGGGCGTATCGACGGCTATACCTAAGTCGATGTGCGCAACCAGGAATCGCGACTGCGTCACCGGATCGTACCAGGCGTTCAAAGCAGGTTCCGCGCGCCAGGCACAGATCATCGCGCGCATGAGCCGCAGCATGTAGTCTCCGCGCTGCGACCACTCGTGGATGTCGGCGTCGTCGCACACCGTGCTGCCCGCCACCTGGTCCCGCGACTGCGACATGCTTTGCGCCATTGCACGCCGCATGCCTCGCAATGGTTCGACGGTACCGTCGGCGGGGCCGGCGGCGGCAATCGCCCGAGCGGCCGGGGAGGGGGATGAGCCGTTCGAAGGGAATGCGCCGCTCGAGGGGGATGCGCCATTGGAAGAGGATGCGCCGTTCGTGGCGGACGCTCCCTTCGCGGCGGCCGGTATGTCGGCGTGCCGGAGGACATCGTCGATCGTGATCAATCCCGCCCGGCCGCCGCCTTGGACCGTTGAGAGATTCACGCCCAAGCTTTTTGCAAGCGCCCGGGCCGCCGGCACCGCAAGCGCGCGCTGCGACTTCTGCCTGTGCGCGCCGCCAACCAAGCCCAATTCCACGAATTCCTCCTCGCTCGCCGCGGGCATGCTGCCGACCACGGTTCCGGAATCGAATTCGATGAGCGGCGCGCCGGTGGGAACGATGTCGCCGGGCGCCGCACGCAGCGCGGTCACGATGCCGCTGAAGGGCGCCGGCACTTCGACAACCGCTTTCGCCGTTTCCACCGACACCATGGGTTGATCGACCCGCACGTGATCGCCAACCGACACGTGCCACTCGATGATCTCGGCCTCGGCCAAGCCTTCGCCCAAATCCGGAAGCTTGAATGTGCTCATGGAATAGTCCCTAGCCGGAAAGAGTGAGTTCTACCGCATCGATGATTCGTTGCACGCTCGGAATATAATCGTGCTCGAGCTTGAACAGCGGCATGATGGTGTCGAATCCGGCGACCCGCTGGATCGGAGCCTGTAAATCGTAGAGGCCGTGTTCCGCGACCAGTGCCGCAATCTCGGCTCCTACGCCGACGTTGCGGGCGGCCTCGTGCACGATCACGAGCCTGCCGGTTTTGGCGACCGAAGCGAGAATCGTCTCGATGTCGATCGGACTCAAGGTCGCAAGATCGATGACCTCGGCGCCGATCCCGCGCTTGTCGAGTTCGGCGCCGGCGCGCAGCGTTTCCATGGTCATGGCTCCCCAAGTAACGATGGTCACGTCGCTGCCTTCGCGCAGAACGAAACACGCGTCGAGCGGCAGAGCCTGGCCGTCGTCGTTGACTTCCTGGCGCATCGCGCGATACAGGCGCACCGGCTCCAAAAACATCACCGGGTCCGGATCGCGGATGGCTGCGAGCAGCAGGCCGTAGGCGCGAGCCGGCGAGGAGGGGCATACGACGCGTATCCCTGGAATGTGGCACAGCATGGTTTCGGTGCTTTCCGAATGATGTTCGGGAGCGTGAATGCCGCCGCCGTGCGGTGTTCGAATGACGACGGGACAGCTCAGGCGGCCGCGAGTGCGGTTACGCATCCGCGACATATGGTTCACGATCTGGTCCAAGGCCGGATACAGAAATCCCATGAACTGAATTTCCGCGACGGGTTTCAGCCCATGCGTCGCCATCCCCACCGACATGCCGGCGATGGTCGCTTCCGCCAGCGGGGTATCTTGGACCCGGTCCTTGCCGAAGCGCTCCTGCAGCCCGGCGGTCGCCCGGAACACGCCGCCGTTGGCGCCCACATCCTGCCCGATCACGACCACGTTGGCGTCATGCTGCATTTCCCAGCCATGCGCCATCGCGATGGCTTCAACCATGGTTATTTTCGCCAATTCACGAGACGCCAGGTTTAGATGAATAATGGCGGGCGATGAGGCGTTGCTCGCTGAGATGCGCCGGCAGGGCGGCGAATAGGTGATCGAACATCGCGTCGGTAGCCGGCTTTGCCTTCGCCAAGTACTCGGCCACGGCCGCATCGACCTTCAGCGTGCACTCTTCCAGCAAGGCTCGTTCCTTGGCGGCATCCCATAGTCCGCTGTCGATCAGAAACCTTCGAATCCGAATCAGGGGTTCGAGGGCCCACGCCTCTTTGACTTCCTCGGCGGACCGATAGCGGCCGGCGTCATCCGCAGTGGTGTGATCACTCAGCCGGTACGTCAATGCCTCGATCACACTCGGTCCCGCGCCGTCCCGCGCGGCCTCGAGCGCCTCGCCGACCACCTCCCGGACGGCGAACACGTCGTTGCCATCGACCTGCACTCCTGGAATACCGGCCGCCACCGCTTTTTGCGCCAGAGTTTTCGCCGCCGTCTGCGCCGCGACTGGAACCGAAATGGCCCAGCCGTTGTTGACGATGACGAACACCACGGGCAGGGCGCGCGACCCGGCCAAGTTCAGCGCCTCGTAGAAGGCGCCCTCGGAAGTGCCTCCGTCGCCGATGTAGGCGAGAGCGCAGCGCGGCTCCTTCCGCACTTTGAAGGCCATGGCTGCGCCGGCTGCATGCAGGGTCTGGGTGGCGATGGGCACACACCAAGCGAAGTCCTGTCGAGGCACGGCAAAATCGCTGCCACGCTCGTCGCCGCCCCAATACGTCAGTATCTCGGTCATGGTGACGCCGCGCCAAAGCTGAGTGCCGAATTCGCGATACACGGGCGCCAGCACGTCTTCGGGCCGCATGGCGGCGCCGACGCCGATATGCGCGGCCTCGTGCCCGAGGGACGGGGGGTAGGTACCGAGCTGTCCGGTGCGCTGGAGGTTCACCGCCTTCGTATCGAAAACACGGACCAGCGTCATGGCTTGATACATGCGCAGTACCTCCGCGCTGTCCTTCGCAAACCGCGGCAGCGGCGCCACGACCTCCCCAGCTTTCCCTAGTATCTGCCGGTAGTGGATTTTGAACTCGGCGACCATTTTCATGCGCGAATTATGCCAGGTGTTGCTCATTCCATGCGCTACGCGCGAATCTACGGGGGCTTGTCGATGCGCTACGCGCGAATCTACGGGGGCTTGTCGATGCGCTACGCGCGAATCTACGGGGTCGAAGCGCATTGCGCTGCGCAGTCCGTGCTCCGCGCAAGCCCTGGGTGACCATCCTTGGTCACCCGTGCGACGCATGCGTCGCACCCGTCCTTTACGGGTGATGTTGACAGGCAAGATAATGTTGTGTCTGCATTTCGACGAGGCGGCTGGCGGCGCGCTGAAACTCGAGGCCGAGCCGTTCGCCGCGATAGAGTTCCGCGGGCGGCGCGGCGGCCGATACCACGATCTTGACGCCGCGATCGTAGAATTCGTCGATGGCGGCGATGAAGCGGCGCGCGGCGTTCTCGTCGGTCTCGGTGAATCGGGGGATGTTCGATATGAAAATCGTGTGGTAGGAGCGCGCGAGTTCGATGTAGTCGTTCTGGCTGCGCGGACCTTCGCAGAGCTGGCTGAATTCGAACCACGCCATGTCCGGCCCCGTGGCTATCGCGGCGAGGTCGCGGTCTTCGATCGACAGCACTTTGGGGCCCGTGACGGAGTCGCCGGCGAGCGCCGCAAAACGCCGTTGAAGCTGCGCCGCCGTGCCGGCAAGCGTCGAATCGAAGTAGGTCGGTGCCTGTTCCAGCTGCCGCAGACGATAGTCGATTCCGGCGTCCAAGTTCATCACGTCCATATGGTTGCGTATCAACTCGATGGTCGGCAGGAACCGCTCGCGCTGCAGACCGTCCTTGTAGAGATCCTGAGGCGGTGTGTTGGAGGTGGCGATCAGCGTCACGCCCCGGCGGAACAATCCCTCGAACAGCCCGGCGAGAATCATCGCGTCGGCGATGTCCGCAACGAAGAATTCGTCCAGGCAGATCACGCGCGCCCGGTGCGCCAGCCGCTCTGCAACGGTCTCGAGAGGCTGCGCGCGGCGCTTGACGGTGCGCAGTTCCGCATGCACGCGACGCATGAAGCGATAGAAGTGAGTACGTTCGTGCCGAGGCAATCGCAGCGACTCGTAAAACCAATCCATCAACATCGTTTTGCCGCGGCCGACGCCGCCCCAGAGATACAAACCGCGTTGCGCTTCGGCCGGCGCCGGCAGCCAGCGCAAGTGCGCGCGCAGTCTCTCGCCGACGGACCGGGACGATTCCAGAAGACTCGCGCTCAAACGATCGAGCCGAACGGCCGCGTCCAGCTGGACTGCGTCGGATTCGAGCCGGCGGGCTGCGACTTGTTGCCTGAGGCGCGATTCCACCGACGATGCGAGTCTGGCCGACACCGACGCGGAGATTTCAAAGGCTCTGATAGTTGGGACCGGAACCGCCTTCCGGCGTCACCCAGGTGATCTGCCCCGCATAGGGATCTTTGATGTCGCAGGCCTTGCAATGCACGCAGTTGGAGGAGTTGATCTGCAATCTCTTCCCCCCGCTGCCGTCTGCGATCATTTCGTAGACATTCGCCGGACAAAAATTGGTGCAGGGATTGCCGAATTCCGTTACGCAACGCGTCGCACACAGCGAAGTGTCTGCGACATGCAGATGCACCGGCTGGTTCTCATCGTGCGTCGTCGCGGCGAAGAACACGAACGCCAGCCGATCGCGCGGCGGCAGCTCGCGGTCACCCCAGTCGCGGTCCGGAGATACGTACTCGTTCAGGCGCTTGAGCGCCGTATCGTCGGCATGATTGGCGAGCGTCCACGGCAGTTTCCCCAGGGTCACGGTTTCCAGCGCGGCGTTGGCGAGACCGAACCACAGACCGCGGCGGAAACCCGGCCGGATGTTGCGCACCTTGTGCAGTTCTCGGCCGCCCTTCGATTCGCGCCAGCGCTTGTCGAACCCTGCGCTCGTGCCTTGCTCGACGAAATGCGCGGCCGCGGTAAGCCCTGAGCGAAGCGCCTGATGGATGCCCTTGATCTTCGGCGTATTGAGCGTGCCGCCGGCGTCGCCGACCAACATCGCACCCGGCATTTCCAGCGTCGGCATCGATTGATAGCCGCCTTCGATCACGGTGCGCGCACCGCCCGAGATGATCTCACCGCCTTGCAGCAGGGTCTTGATGTCGGGGTGATTCTTGTACTGCTGGAATGCCTCGAACGGCTTGAAGCGCGGGTCTTCATAGTCCAGGCCGATCACGAATCCGACGTACACTCGATCGTCGTCGAGGTGATAAAGAAAACTTCCGCCATACGTATGGCTGTCGAGCGGCCAGCCCAGGGTGTGTTGAATGAGGCCGGGCTGGACGCGTCCGGGGGGCAGCTGCCACAGCTCCTTGAATCCCAGTCCATAGGTCTGGGGCGACTTGCCGGCATCGAGATTGAACCGCTTGATCAATTGCTTCGAGACGCTGCCGCGGCAACCCTCGCAGAACATGGTGATCTTGGCGTGAATCTCGGGCCCGGGCGCGAAATTCGGTCCGGGTTTCCCATTCTTCTCTACGCCCATGTCGCCGATGCGCACACCTTTCACGGCGCCGGCGTCGTCAAACAGCGCTTCCGCCGCCGCAAATCCCGCAAACACGTCTACCCCCAGTTTCTCGGCCTCCTGCCCCAGGATGGGCACCAATTGTCCCAGTGAGATGATGAAGTTGCCGTGATTCGCCATCTGCGGCGGAGTCGGCAATCGGAAGCGTTTGCGGCGAGTCATGAACAGGAACTCATCGCGCGCCGCAGGCACGCAGACCGCCGGAGCAGACTTGCGCCAATCGGGGAGCAGCTCATCGAGCGGTTCGGGCTCCAGCACCGCGCCCGACAAGGAATGCGCCCCCAGACTCGCGGCCTTTTCCAGCACGCAGACGCTCAACGCGGGATTGAGCTGTTTCAGCCGGATCGCGCAGGCTAGCCCGGCGGGGCCGGCGCCGACGATCGCAACCTCATATTCCATGACATCGCGGGGGGATTCGCTCATCGAGTAGCCACCTAAAGTCGAGATCGGGCCGCAAATCGAGCCCGGGGTAAGGGGCCCACGAAAAACGGGCGATAGTAGATCACAAACGAGGGTTAGCGGGGAGACATCCACCAGGCGGACAGCCCGTGAGGGAATCTCGGCAGCGGCGTCGCTTTACTGAGTGGGGACACCCATGTTGACAGGCCACGGACGCCGGCTTCCAGGATGGCCAAGGGATTTGGGCATGGATTGGGCATGGACGCCCGCCCCATTTCACTACCGGGCGGCGGCGGGAGTTTTCGCTGCCGCCGCCCAGCGCCTAGGATTGAGACGAGATATCGCCACCTCATGGGCGATCGCGGCGAAGCGATCAGTCCTGCCGCCAACCAGCCTTTCGCTTCGCGAAGAATGCGCTGAAGCCTTCCTGTGCCTCTGCCTGGACGCGTAATCGCGCCAGCCTTCCGGCCGCGTCAACGGAGGAAGCTGCCCGGTTTCGGGCGTTTCCATGAGCCACATCGCGTATCAGCACCTTGGCCTCTGCCTGAGCTCGAGGCGCGCCCTTCAGCAGCGCCTCGGTGATGCGCGCGCAAGCGGCGTCGAGCATCTCGGCCGGCACGACTTCATGGACCAGCCCCAACTCCTTGAGAGTTGCCGAGGTCAGCGTCTCCGCCGTCAAAAAGTAACGCCGCGCGGCGCTCTCGCCGATCTTGCCGAGGACGAAGGGGGAAATCACCGCCGGGATGATCCCGAGGCGCACCTCGGTGAAGGCGAACTTCGCCGTATCCACTGCCACCACGATGTCGCAGGCGCCGAGCAGCCCGAGCGCTCCGCCGTACCCGTCCCCGTTGACGCGCGCCAGTGTCGGCTTCGGCATGGAGTCCAGTAACGCCAGCATCGCCGCCAGCTGCTCGGCGTCCGCGAGGTTGGCCGCTTCGCCGGCATGCACTTGGGCTTGCATCTCCGTGAGGTCGGCGCCCGCGGAAAAGACACCGCCGGCGCCCGTGATTTGCACGAGGCGCACCGCGGCGTTGCCCGCGCAGGCCTGCAGCTCCGAACTCAGCGCAGCGATGGTCGCACGATCCAAGGCGTTGCGTTTCTCCGGCCGATTGAGCGTGATCTCTGCGACGCCTCCGGCGATCGTCGTCAGAACCGACGCACTCATCGGAATTCGCGGAAGGGGTGGATCACATCAGTTCGATGGCGATCGCCGTCGCTTCACCGCCGCCGATGCACAGGCTGGCGATGCCGCGCTTCTTGCCGCGCGCACGCAGGGCATACAGCAACGTAGTCATGATGCGCGCCCCGGTCGCGCCGATCGGATGGCCGAGCGCACAGGCTCCGCCGTTGACATTCACCTTCTGATGATCCAGGCCCAGGTCCTTCATCGCGGCCATGGGCACGGCCGCAAACGCCTCGTTGATCTCGTACAGGTCGACGTCCTTGGGCTGCCAATCCAATTGCCGCAGCAATTTCTGCATGGCGCCCACCGGCGCCAAAGTGAACCATTCCGGCTCGCGCGCGAAGCTGGCGTAGCCCAGGATGCGTGCCAGGGGTTTGCGGCCCTGCGATGCTGCGAAGGATTCGCGCGTCAATACCAGTGCCGCTGCACCGTCGGAAATCCCGGAGGAACTGGCGGCGGTCACCGTCCCGTCCTTCTTGAACGCCGGCTTGAGCGTGGGAATCTTGGCGATATCGAGAGTAAACGGCGTTTCGTCCTTGTCGACGACGACTTCGCCCTTGCGGGTCTTGGTCGTCACCGGAGCGATCTCGGCCGCGAAGCTGCCGCCGGTGACAGCCGCCAGCGCCCGGCGCACCGACTCGGCGGCGAAATCGTCCTGGGCTTTGCGGGTGAACTCGTACTTCTCCGATGTGGCTTCGGCAAAACAACCCATGAGTTGTCCATCCCAGGGGCTTTGCAGACCGTCATAGAACATATGGTCCAGCACTTCTTGATGTCCCATGCGGTAGCCGGCGCGGGCCTTGGGTAGAAGGTAGGGCGCATTGGTCATGGACTCGATTCCGCCGGCCACGGCAACATTGGCAGAGCCGGCGAGAATCTGATCGCTGGCCAACATGACCGCACGCATCGCAGATCCGCACATCTTGTTGACCGTGGTGGTCGGAATGCCGGCGGGTATCCCGCCGCCCAGGGCTGCTTGACGCGCCGGTGCCTGGCCGATTCCGGCCGACAGGACGCAGCCCAGGATGACTTCGTCGATCTGTGAAGCGGCCACTCCGGAGTCCGCAAGCGCCGCCTTGATCGCGACCGATCCCAATTGCGGGGCAGTGACGGTGGCAAAAGCCCCTTGGAAGGCGCCGACCGGCGTGCGGCGGGCGGCCAGAATGACGACGGGATCAGATTTCATAAGCCTGTTCCATGATTTGCTGGGGGTGCGCCTAGTATAGCTCCGTCGCGCGTCCCGATCAGCGTGGATGAGCTTGGGGTCGCGCGCTCAAGGCGCCAGCGGCTCGCCCACGGCGCTCGCAATCAGCTCCCGGCTGCGCTGTTTGGCATCATGCGCGGTGAGAACTTCAAGAATTTCGACCCGAATGGCCGAGCGGCGGATCCCCATGCCCCCCGGCGGCAGAACGGCCCTAGTGCCGTGAATGGCAACGGCCACGACGGGCAGTCCCACGCGCGCCGCCGTGGTGAATGCGCCGCCGAGAAACTTGCCGATTTGGACTGCCTGGGTGAACGTGCCCTCGGGAAAGAACACCAAGGACTGGCCGGTGGCGGCGAGTTTCAACACCCGGCGCGCGTCGACCCCGCCCTTGTGCCGGTTGAAGCGTTCGACGAACTGCGACCCCAAGCGCCGCAGCAGCAGACCGGCGAGAGGCACGCGCACCATTTCCTTCTTGATCACGAAGGCGAAATCAGGCGGCAAGGCCGCCGCGGCGACCAGACCGTCGATATAGCTTGCGTGATTGGCGACGACGACACACGGGGCTTGCGGCAGGCGGTCCAGCCCCTCGACGGTGAAGGGTATGCCCGCCGCGCGCAAAAAGGCGCGCGAGAACACCCCGGCCACCAACCGACGCCGGCGCAGGCTCGGCAGGAACAAATTCACCGTCAACACCGTCAAACCCAAGGTCGTGAACACCAGGAGGCAGTAGGCCGTATACAGCGGCTGCGAGACCCCGCGCAGACTTTTCTGCTTCTCTTCTGTGATCTGGTTCTCCTTATGTTAATACTTAACTGTACTGTGATTCTGGTCACGCCGACCTGCCGGCACCCCTCGCATACTGGATGCATGTAGCGCGTATGGCACCATTTCGTGCGAAAACCCACGCGGGAAACTATGGCGACGGCTCTCAAACGGACGGTTTATACACGCACCTCGGGCGCAGCGGTACCGGCGTTGCGCGAACCGGCGGATCCCGCCTTGCAGCGGTTCCTCGACGCGGTGTGGCTCGAGCGCGGGCTCTCAGCGAATACTCTGGCCGCGTATCGCGCCGATTTGACGGCGCTCGCCCGCTGGCTGGAAGAGCACGACAGCGCATTGCTCAAGGCCACACGCATTGAAATACTGGGATTCATCGCGGCTCGCGTAGAGGGCGGATCGAGGCCCCGGTCGACGGCTCGGCAGCTGTCGAGTTTCCGCCGCTTTTTTCGTTTCATGATGCGCGAGG
>WNFJ01317919.1_pt3 | contig 10240 bp, 7 predicted proteins | sample 5400461 | NCBI WGS metagenome assembly WNFJ01 (sample SAMN13153349, study PRJNA577476) | soil metagenome | isolation source: 115 cm saprolite on Douglas fir-dominated hillslope | place: USA:California | collected 2013-09-17
AAGCCGCCAATATCGGCGTCGATCAGCCGCGTCGAAATCCCGGCGCGGCGCAGCACGGCAGCCAAATAAGGAAGCGCCAGGTGCGGAGCTCTTGGGTCGGTCGCCGGTGGAAAGATCAGCGTTACCTGCATATGGCACACCGCTACCCGTTCGGCGGCACGGCCAGTATGACTTGATCTTTTGTTGCCAAAATAAGCACTCCTAGAAGGAAGCGAACGCAACGTCTCAAAACTCAATCAAAAATATCGCCCGTTTCGGGGCGGTCGAAAGCCTAACACAGACGCGGCGTTCCTGCCAGTCTCCCAGGCTGCGGCTTTAACTAGAGGCGCGGCTGCAGCGACTTCAAGACCGACTGGGTACTTTCGATGAACTGCGTTGCCTGTCGCGCCTTGTCGGCTGAAATCGGACTACGTGCGCATTGATCGGAGATTTCGACGAGGTGTTTGCGCTCGGTTTCGAGAATCTTCAGCGCATTTTCGACGGCAAAGCGAAAGACGCCGCGGAGAGCGTTGTCGTCGTCGAAATCCTTAAGCTCGCTCTCGATGGTAATGAGATATTCGTAGCTCTGCAACTCGCCGGCGATTTGCGTCAGGCTGCGCAATGTCGATTTGACGCACTCGCTGTCGGCCTGGGGAAGATCAGGTCGCCGCGACATCATGGTGATGTCGGTCATCACATCTATGGACAACTTTCTGACCGAAGAGATCTTGTCCAGATCTGCGTCGCTGAGAACACGGGCATTGGCGGGAAATTGCGCCGAAGTCGTCGCCAGCAGGAATGCGACCATCGCTGCCGATGGCCAAGCTAGAGACGCGGTTCTCGGCCGATAGACGGGAATGCGGGCGGTGCACATAACTGACCAACCATCTGACGACAATGGCAATTATAGGTGACGGCTCCCTGCGGCACCAGCGCCGTTTCCTGTTCTCGATCCAGGGCCTATGCTGGGCCTATGCTCCCGGCGCCCCGGCAACCGCCGCAAACATGATGCTGGTCAGCAAGGGTGACCTTCTTGTATGATTTCGGGTAGTTGTCCGGGAGCATCTTGAACTTCCGATCTGTTTGATCACACTCACGAATCGGAGCATCGCGGCTCGGCGAAAACGCGGGAAGCTTGGCCATGAGCGATCAGCCGAACAAGGCCTTTCGCGCAGTTGCGCTTGAACGCGCCACATCGCTCGAACAGCTCGACCATCTCGTCACCATTACAAGGCCGTTCGACTGGATCCTGGCCGTGGTGATCTTCTTCACGCTCGGAACGGCGGTTGCGTGGGGCATTTTCGGGCGCGTGCCGACGCGCGCACAGGCCGAGGGCATTTTCGTCAGCAGTGGAGGACGCGTGGTCGATGCAGTTTCCGGCGCGTCGGGTCGTCTAGCCTCGATTGACGTTTCGGTCGGCGATCGCGTGATAAAGGGTCAGGTGATCGCGGGCGTCAGCCAAACCGAAGTCGAGCAACGCTATCGCGACGCCATGGAAGTGCGTCGTGAGCGCGAGAGCGAACACGAAACTCTGAAAACCAAGACGGCAGCCGAGTTGGCGCTGAAGACGCAGAATTTCGCCAAGCTCGAGGAAGCGTTCAACCAGATCATCAAGGCGACCGATCAACGCATCACCTATCTGACCAGCGATCTCTCAAATCTCGAGGGCTTGCTGGCAAAGGGATATACCACGCGGCGTAACGTCGAGGATCGCCGTCACGAACTCACGGACGCACAGCAGCGCAAGGAAGACACCCAGAACGAAATTCTCAAATTGAAAGAACAGAGGACCGACCTCGAGACCCAACGCCAGCGCGACATCGAACAATCCCAGTATCACCTCAACGAGGCGCGCCGGCAGGTGGACAAGCTGGCCGGAGAGTTGGGCCGCGATACGGCGGTGGTCAGCCCGATCGAAGGACGCGTGCTTGAGATCAAGGTGTCGCCAGGATCGGTATTGAACATCGGTACGCCGGTCATCGTGGTCGAAACCGAAGGCGCAACGCTCGACGCCATTTTGTACGTTGCGGCGGATCGCGGCAAGAGCGTTAAGCCGGGCATGGAGGTGCGCCTGGAGCCGAGCACAGTCAAACGTGAGGAGTTCGGAACCATGGTCGGCACCGTCGAATCGATTTCCGAATTTCCGATAACGCCGCAGGGCATGGCCGCAGTCCTGCACAATGACAGCCTCGTCACCCGCTTCTCCAAGGGCGGCGCGCCGTACACGGCCGCGGTGCGGCTGAAGCGCGACGACAACACGGTCAGCGGATATCATTGGGCCGTGGGAAAGGGCCCGGCATTGCGGCTTACCAGCGGGACGCTGACAAAGGCGGAGATCACAACGCGCGAGAGACGCCCGATCGAGCTCGTTGTCCCCATGCTCAAGCGGCTGACAGGAATTACAGGATAATATTTTCTTCAATGAGATAACCGAGTTCATGTTTCGAACCATTCGACGCTGGTTTGGCCGCGGACCCATCAAGCGAACGCCGACCGTATTGCAGATGGAGGCGGTTGAGTGCGGGGCTGCCGCGCTCGCGATGGTGCTGGCCCACCACGGCGCCTGGATTCCGCTCGAACAATTGCGCGTGGCCTGCGGCGTCTCACGCGACGGCAGCAAGGCGAGCAATATCGTCAAGGCAGCGCATAACCTTGGGCTGGCGGCGAAGGGTTTTCGCAAGGAACCTTCGACGCTGCATGAATTGCCCATGCCGTGCATCATTCACTGGAACTTCAATCATTTCGTTGTCCTCGAAGGAATTGACGCCGATCGTGTCTCCATCAACGATCCCGCGATCGGGCGCCGTACCATGGATATGTCCGAGCTCGACCTCGCCTTCACCGGCGTTGCGCTCGCCATGGAGCCCACGGAAGCGTTCCGTAAAGTTGGCGGCAAGCCCACGGGGCTGCGACTCTTGTTGCGCGAATTGCGAAGCTCGCGCGGTGCCGTCGCGCTGGTGATCGCGGTCAGCCTCGCGTTGATCATTCCGGGAATCGTTATTCCGGGATTCTCGAAGATCTTCGTCGACGAAATTCTGATCCAGAACAACGAGAGCTGGCTGAAACCGCTGCTCATCGGCATGGGCATGACCGCCCTTCTCCGGGCGCTGGTAACGGGTCTGCAGCAATCGCTGCTGCTGCGCCTTCAGACCAAACTTGCGGTCGTCATGATCAGTCGCTTTCTCTGGCACGTGCTTTCGTTGCCGATGGACTTCTTCGCCCAGCGCCATGCCGGCGACATCGCGACGCGCGTCGGCACTAACGAACAGATCTCTAGGCTGCTTTCAGGCGGCATCGTCACCAACGCACTCAGTCTCACTTCGCTGGCATTTTTCGCCGCAGCGATGGCGGCGTACGATGTCCTGCTAACGGCGATCGTCGTCGGAATGTCGCTTACCAACCTGGCGGCGCTGAAAATTATCGGACAAAAACGGGAGGATCTCAGCAGCAGCCTCACTCTCGAACGCGGCAAGCTCGTTGCCAGCACCATCGGCGCCGTGCGAACCATCGAAACGCTGAAGGCCAGCGGGCTGGAGGACGAGGCTTTTGCCAATTGGGCGGGAATCCAGGCTAAAACACTGAACGCCGATCAGGAACTCGGCCTGTCGTCGAATCTTCTCGACATGCTTCCGACCCTGCTCACGGGTTTGACGGTGGCCGCAGTCCTCGGTCTCGGTGGACTGCGCGTGATCGAGGGCTCCCTCACGCTGGGAAGCCTCGTTGCTTTTCAGTCGCTGATGGCAAGTTTTTCCGAGCCGATCAATGTGCTCGTCAACCAGATCGGCAGCCTTCAGACTATCAAGGGCGGACTGGAACGCCTGGAAGACGTCTATAACTATCCGCTCGACGAGCGGACGAAGGACAGCCGACGACTGGAGGATGTCCCCCCGAAACTGAAAGGGCACATCGAACTCAGCAACATTGTGTTCGGTTACTCGATCCTGGAGCCTCCGCTGATTGCGGAGCTCTCGATCTCGATCGCGCCGGGAAGGCGTGTTGCGCTGGTCGGCCCGTCGGGCAGCGGCAAATCAACGCTCGGCCGTCTCATTTGCGGACTGTACAAGCCCTGGTCGGGAGAGATCCGCATCGATGGCTTGACGCTGCCCGAAATCCCGCGCGAGGTCTTCGCCAATTCTATTGCTTACGTCGATCAGGACATCTTCCTGTTCGAGGGAACGGCGCGCGACAATCTCACATTATGGGATTCCACGGTCCCCGATCCGGAAATCTCGCAGGCACTCAAGGACGCCGCCGTTCACGAGGAGATCGCCACGCGCATCGGGAACTATGACTGCTATGTCAGCGAGGGTGGAACGAATTTCAGTGGGGGCCAGCGCCAGCGAATTGAAATCGCGCGCGCGCTGGTGACGAATCCGTCGGTGGTCGTGCTCGATGAAGCGACCGCAGCGCTCGACCCGATTACCGAGAAGGCGATCGACGACCAATTGCGCCGCCGGGGCTGCACCTGCGTCATCATCGCGCATCGGCTCAGCACCATCCGTGACTGCGACGAGATCATCGTGTTGCAGCAGGGACGGATCGTCGAACGGGGAACGCATGAGCAACTAATGGCCATGGACGGCATTTACACGCAACTTGTGGCACAGCAATGAACGAACCGTTGCCATCGAGGCCGGACGCCGTCGCAACCGTCGAGCCGTCGTTCGTCGGCGCCGCGGAGCGCGTCACGCTTGATGGTCGTAACCCCGTGTTCCTCGACCGGCGCGGCCGGGCCATGCAGGTCGTTTCCGGCCATGTCGACGTTTTCGCCGTCGGCGTCTCCGGCGAAAAGCCAGAGACAGCGCGGCATCACCTCTTCCGCATCGAGCGCGGCGAGATCTTCGCCGACATGTTCGACGTCGCCGATGCTTCGGAGGTACGGATGATGGCGGTCGGAGACGCCGACACCGAAGCCCTGGTGATGCGGGGCGTAAACTGCAGCGATGAAGCGCTCCAAGCGTGGCTTGCGAAACTGTCCAGGTTGATCGCTGGTCCCAGTCCAAGTTGGGACATACAGGAGGCGACGAATCTTCTCGCTGTCGAAATGAAACCCGGCGACCGCAGGCGGGGGCCGGCGCGCAACATCGTCTGGATGTCGGTCGCGGCCGGCAATGCGCGCTTAATGGGTCAGGAACCGGCCTATCAACCCGACAGCCCGCCAATTCCTCTTTCCTCCGGCATGTGGGTCGTTGCGGGAGAGGCCGGCTGCACCCTTGGCAACGGCGGACACCCGACCGGCTCGGCACTCCACGAGGTGCTCGATCATTTCCACCGCTGCGCGGCGGCATGCATCGGAGAGCGGTTGCGGCAAAATGCAGACCTGGAAAGCCAGCGGCTGATCCGCCGCACCGAGCTTACCAGGTCGCGGGCTATGGACATGTTCGACCGCCTCTCGTCGATCATCATCCGCCCTTCAGATCATGTCGAATCAACGGCAGATGCCTCCGACGACCCTCTGCTCGCGGCATGCCGGACCGCGACAAGGGACCTGCAAGTTCCGATCCTTGCGCCGCCGGCGAGATCGCCAACCCAGCAGACGTTTACGGACCTCATCGAGATTGCGCGCGCCTCCCGGCTGCGCGTTCGTCGCATTCAGTTGCGCCGGGGCTGGTGGCATCGCGACGCCGGATCACTGGTTGGCTGGTACGGGGCTCGGCGAGACCCGGTCGCACTCGTACGGATTTCGGGCCGCTACACTATGATTGGGCCCGAAGCGGCAACGCGCCGCCCAGTGGACCGCGCTGTGGCGCAGGAGCTTGATCCCGAGGCCGCGACTTTCTATCCGACGCTGCCCTCGTCCGCGCTGAAGCTTCGCGATCTCCTGGTCTTTTCGCTCCGGCAGGTGCGCGGCGACGTGGCGCGAATTGCTCTGACCGTCGCTTTCATCGGGTTACTGTCAATGGTGACGCCGCTGATCACGCAGGCGCTTGTCAATTCCGTCATCCCGCGTACCGAGATCGACCAGCTCACCTTCTGCGCCCTTGCGCTTGCAGTCGCTGCGATCGCCATGGCCGGCATGCAGCTGATGGAAGGTACCGCGATGCTCCGCCTCGAAGGCTTGGTCGATTGGCGGTTACAGGCCGCGGTAATCGATCGGGTGCTCAAGTTGCCCGCTTCGCTGTTCCGCGAGTACACCGTCGGCGACTTCGTGAGCCGAGCGCTGGGAATCGATGCGGTCCGCCGGACTCTCACTGGACAAACCTTGCGCAGTCTGATGGCCGGTCTGTTTTGCTGGTTCAGTATCCTCCTGATGGTGATCTACGATGCAAAGCTTGCGCTGATCGCGCTCGCTCTATTGTTCGTCAGGGCCATCCTGATCGTCGGCACCAGCGCCCTGCGAATCTATCACGAGACCCACCAATTCAACCTGCAGGGTAAAGTCGAAGGCTTTGTGCTGCAGCTTCTGGCCAGCGTCGGAAAGCTTCGCGTTGCCGCGGCGACGGTTCGTGCTCTCTCCGTGTGGTCACGGCAGTTTGCAGCCCAGAAACGACATTTCATCGCCTCGCAGCGGGCCGCCAACGCGCTTGCATTGTTCGAGAGCTCGTATCCAACCGTCGCTACCCTGGTCCTGTTCGCATACGCCTCGTGGACCCAAAGCGTCCTCATTCACAACCTCGGCGCCTTTCTTGCTTTTCTTGCCGCCTTCGGCCAATCGATGGCCGGCGTCGGGTTGTGGGCCAATGGCATAAGCGCTTCACTGATTGCCATTCCTCACATCACCCGTATCCGACCGCTGGTCACAGCAGCGGCGGAGATTTCCGATGAACGCAAGCCGCCCGGTGAGCTGACTGGCGCTGTGGAATTTTCGCGCGTGACCTTCCGCTACATCGCAGGCGGTCCGCCCGTGGTCGACAACGTTTCGCTGCGCATCGCGCCCGGCGAGTACGTCGCCATCGTCGGTCCGTCAGGAAGCGGCAAATCCAGCCTGTTTCGCCTGCTGCTGGGTTTCGAGAAGCCGGAGGCCGGTGCTGTTTTCTTCGACGGCAAGGCGCTCGACACGCTGGATGTCAGCGCGGTGCGGCGACAGCTCGGCGTGGTCTTGCAAAACGGGAGACTGGCATCCGGCAGCATCTACGAGAATATCTGCGGGGGCCTACCGCTCCCGCTTGATCATGCCTGGGCTGCGGCGCGGATGGCAGGGCTTGATGGTGATATCAGGAAGATGCCTATGGGCATGCATACTGCAATTGCCGAAGGAATCAATACCCTCTCCGGCGGCCAGCGCCAACGCATCATGATCGCCCGCGCCGTCGCCCGCCGTCCGCGTATCCTCCTGTTCGACGAGGCGACTAGCTCGCTCGACAACCGTTCGCAAGCCGTCGTTAGCGATTCGCTTGGAGCTCTCAATGTCACGCGGATCGTCATCGCACACCGGCTGAGCACGGTGCGTCAGGCCGACCGGATTGTTGTCATCACCGAGGGCAAGATAACGCAGACCGGAACATTCGCCGAGCTGAGCGAGACGAAGGGCATGTTCGCCGACTTCGCGCGCCGGCAGCTCCTTTGAAGGCATTTCATCCAAGGGTGGTCAGAGGTCAATCATGCGCAAGGTCCTGTACATATTTGGTCTGTTGACCGACGGCGACATCGAATGGATGGCGAAGAATGGAACTTGCCGGCGCCTGAGCGATGGCGAGCTTCTCATCCAGGAAGGCGGCACGTCCGATTCACTTATCCTGCTGTTGGAAGGCGAACTGCAAGTGACAGCCGAGGGCTATGGCGCCATTGCGCGCATGGGTGTTGGCGAGATTGTCGGCGAGGTGTCGCTCGTGGATTCGGCGCCGCCGTCGGCCACGATCACCGCTCACGGCGACGGTTTCGCCCTTTTCCTCAACAAGCGGAAACTCCTGGAGAAGCTGGAGCAGGACGAAGGCTTTGGCTCACGCTTTTACCGTGCGCTCGCCGTCTTCCTCGCTGATCGCTTGCGAGCAACACGGCAACCAACGGCAGAGAAGCTCTCAGACGGCGCGGCACTCTCGCTGGACGAACTCGATATCGGCATCATGGATCACGTCACTGCAGCCGGCGAGCGGTTCAACCGCATGCTCAGGATGTTACGTTTTCAATCGGTGAATTAGGCGAGGCCGCCTACCGCCGCGGCGACATGCGGGAAAAGCAGCGTCGGTTGATGGCCGATTGAGCGGCTTACTGCAAGAGCCCGCCGACGGCCGCCATAGCGGACATTGGGTCAGGCACGTAGCATGCCATTCGGTACTAAGATGCAAAGGTAGAACATTTCTCGCGCAAGGCTCGAAATTGTCCCGATTCAAGCAGCGGCGACCGAATGACCGCTTCGCGCCAGAAGCGGCCGTTCCATAATCGCTCATTACGCGAATCGAGGACGACGAGGAGATTGAAAAAGCTCTTCCCTATTTCACACCACTTGGATGCTGGACGCCGTCGTCACGTTTGCCAAGAACGATTAGGCCAACGTGTTTATAAAATGCTTGATTATTGAATATTTGCGAAGTTGACCTTGGACCCCGCCAAGTAAGCAGGCCTCCCGGTAGTCCGCTTGAGATAAGAACCGGCACTCTCGCAGATTCCGACGCCATAATCGATTGCCCAAGTCAGGCAGGTGGTCAGCAGAATGTCAGCCGTCGTAAATTGGTCTCCCATTAAATATGATCTGCCGTCCGACAGGGCTGCGTCGACATGTCGGAGCTGCTCCCGGAAATATTCTCCGGCTTTCGCGACTACTTGCGGTGCATCACCATAAATATGGGCGAGCCCTTGGTTGGTACCGTGTCGCCTCATGACATATAGGCTCGTCGAGTCGAGCTCCGTCACGATGAAGAAGCACCACTCGAGCCACTTGGCGTATAGATCGGCATCCCTTGGTACGAGGGACTCTCTAGACCCCGGATACTTTTGAGCCAGATAAGCGACGATTGCAGCGCTTTCTCCAATGGTCAAATCCCTATCCTGCAACAGCGGGATCTTCTGCCGTGGATTTAACAGGGTGTATTCGGGCGTTTTGGTCTCACCGGACCGTGGAAGTATAGGCCGCATATCATAACGAAGCCCGAGCTCGTGGAGAGCCCAGTGCGCGCGGACCGTTCGGGTTGTGCCAACGCCCCAAAGAATGAGATTTTCCGACATATCACCAGGTCTCCACGGCAGGCCGCAGGTCAAGTTCGTGTGTCCAGCCGTCTTTGCTTTGACGGTGCGCGAACCAGTATGCTTCGGCGATCGATGACATCTTGGTCAGACTGTTGGCGGGAATGTCGTTCACTTCGATTCCGGTTGCGGCTTTCATTCGTCGATGGATCGCTTCGCTGTCGATACCGGCGTCGATCAGCAAATGCACAACGTGGACGTTTTTGGGACCAAGCTCTCGCGCCATGGCTTGCGCGACCGCGCGCAGGCCAAACTTGGCTGCAGCGAACGCAGCGAATCCTTTTCCGCCGCGAATACTGGCCGTCGCCCCCGTAAACAGGATTGTCCCGCCGCCGCGACCGGTCATGTAATGTGCCGCTTCGCGCCCAACAAGAAAACCAGCGTAGCACGCAAGCTCCCAGGCCTTAAAGAACAGCTTCTCGGTGGTTTCCAGCAACGGCTTGTTCACATTCGAACCGGCGTTGAAAAGACAGACTTCAATGGGGCCGACATTCTTCTCGATCTCCGCAAACAGCTTCTGGACTTCCTCTTGCTTGCGCGCATCGACGCTAAAGGCGTGAAACTCGGTGCCCCTGGCCCTCAACTCTTCGGCGAGCGACTTGGATTTTTCAGCGTCGCGCCGGGCGATGCAAACTATGTATCCGCCCTCGGCAAAGCGTCGCGCAACAGCCGCGCCAATAGCATCGCCGGCTCCAACCAGAAGAGCAACTCCGTTTGATTTCGACATGTTCATCTCCAGAACTTCTCTGACTTAATTCGACGCGACCCGCACCGCTTTACCCGCGATCATCCTCTCGATGGCGCCATCGCTGTAGCCGAGCTCGCGAAGAACCTCGTGGGAATGCTCGCCAACGCGCGGCGCGGGGCCACCGATCGCCGCTTGGTTGACCTCGAACCGTGCCGCCGGCTTCGGCTGCCGCACCCGTCCGACCATCGGCTGATCGAACTCGGCGATGATATCGCGCGCCACCACCTGCTCGTTATGGATAATCTCGCCGCGGCGCAGGATCGGCGCGCAGGGCACGTCGGCGGCGTCGAGCCGTTCCAGCCACTCGGCGGTGGTATGCTGAGCGATGTACTCGGCCATCTTGTTGATCCGCGCGGTGGCATTGACGGAGCGCGCCGATGGTGTCGCGAAGCG
>WNFJ01544138.1_pt1 | contig 10240 bp, 8 predicted proteins | sample 5400461 | NCBI WGS metagenome assembly WNFJ01 (sample SAMN13153349, study PRJNA577476) | soil metagenome | isolation source: 115 cm saprolite on Douglas fir-dominated hillslope | place: USA:California | collected 2013-09-17
GTCACACCGCGCGTAGTTCCTCCGAAATATCCCGCCGCGTCGCGAGCATCGCCGGAATGAGCGCGCTCGCTCCTCCAATCAGTGCCGCGATCATGAAGCTGTAGGCAATGATCCGCGGCGACAAAACCAGCGCGTACACCAGGGGCCCGAGTGCTCCGGCAACGTGCGGCAACAGGTCGAAGCCGACAAATGCCAATCCGCATCCAAGCACACCGCTGGTCACTCCGATTGCCAGACCTTCGACGAGAACTCGCCAGATGATCGAGCCGCGGGTGAATCCAATCGCCCGCATCACCGCGATTTCATGACGCCGCTCGCGCACCGTCATTGCGGCGGCATTCGCGGCAACCAGCGCGATCGTGAAAATCACGATTGCCGCCAGGAACTTCGCGCCGTTGACGAGAAGACTCAAGGTGCCGCCGATCTGTTCCTTGATAAGCGCGACTTCAGTTTCGGTGGCTGTTTCGTGTGCCGAATTCGCGAACATCTCGTCGATTTCCGCGATTACCTGCGGCGCCGATGTCGAGCGGTCGATCTTCACCCAGAAGATATTCACCGTTCCCGGCCGACCCAGTAGCTCCTCCATGTAGTCGCGGCGAAACAGGATACGCGGGCCCATGCCGTCCCCGTCCGGCACGCCGACAATCGTTAACTGCAGATCGACCGGATACATCGTGCCATGAAGGATGATCGTGTCGCCGATCTTCCATCCATAAGTCTTCATGATTCCCGACGCGACGATACATGCGGTGCGCTGCTTCTTGAACTCGCGCTCAGTCTCCGGCCTGATTCCCCAATCGGGAAAGACCTCGCTTATGTGATCGTCATCAACCGAGACCGCAGCGAGCTGCACGTTCGGAACCCGGTACGTCGCCAGAAAAGCGCCGTAGCCGGCAACCGCCTCGACATGTGGAATCGTTTCGATCTGCCGGCGATATGCCTCTGGCAGCAGGTAGAAAAGTGTCGCCTTGCTATGCGTGATCAGTCTGAGCGAGCTCGCGCGATCGCGGAGCACCTGATCGATCAGGCTCGGCAGACTGATCAGCGACGCGAATATGAACACCGAGACGGTGATCGAAAGCGTCGTCAGAATCGTGCGGCGCTTGTTGCGTGCGAGATTGCGAAAAACGAGTCCGAAGTAATTCATGCGCGCGCGAAGCTTGCGGCGAATCGGCGGCGGAGACGCCTAGAGCAGGGCGCCGCGAAAGGGTTCATCGCGCGGCGGCGGGAACTGCAGCAGATTGATTGCCCACTTGCGCGCCTGGCGGAGCGCATCCTCCGCGCGCCGGAAGATCCGTTCACGAAACATCACGCTCCACACGTACGCATCCACCGACGGCTCGTCGCCGAGCGTGATGTCGAGCATCCAGTCCTCGAGCTGCGGTCCGCAGATCAGGAGCCGCACCACGCGCCCGTGATCGAGCACGATTCCCCGCGCCTCGCGCGGGATGCGGAACTCGTCCTTGACCCGCTTGATAACGTTGGGCGGCGCGTGCTGCTCGGTCATCGCGACGTACGCCCAACCGCCCGGCGGAGGATTGGCCTCGCGCGCGATTCGCAGGTTGTTGTCGGTCAGGTCTTCCTTGGCGCGATCCTGATCGTAGTCGCGCGCGACCTGGTAAAACGCCATCGCGACCGGCAACTGCGGCATCTCGGTCTCGGACTTGGCCCGTTTAGGCTTTTTGAAAGTGGTCTCGACCCACCAGCGATTTTCGACGTTCGGCTTATTTGCCATCAGGCCGCCTTGCGCGATTTGCGCGTGACGATTCGCGTCGCACGCCGGGTCTTGCGCGCACTCGCGATGCGCCCGCGCCGCTTGCGGACTCTCTCCGCGCCGCGCCGGGAATTGGCGCGGACGCGCGAGCGCGTCGCCGCTCGGCGGCTAGGCATTCTGAGTCCCGTTACCATCCGGCGCGAGAACATGTCCGCTTTCCGCTCAGCGTCGGTCCAGAACAGGAAATGACCCATCTCATGGTAGATCATTTGGATCCACAGCCGCTCGCTGAAATAGATTCGTCCGCGCTTCCAGTTCTCAGGATGCACCAAATGGATGCGTCCATCCTCGTAGGTCCGGCCGGCGGTTTTGCCCCAATCGATATACTCGAACCATTCGATTCGCGGGCGGCGCACATTGAAATATCGGCACATCAAAGAAATCGCCCGATTAAAACGCGGCGCGCGATGTTCCCGAAAAAATTCACCAAGGTTGCGATCGATTTCGCGGCGACGAGCGACAGGAGGAACAATCATTCGCACGAGTGGAAAAACCTCCAGGACGGGTAGTGAGATCATATGGAGCAGGTGCAGCTACAGTCAAACAAAGTTCGGAATATGCAGGTATATACCGCCGTTTGATTCCTGCGGACGGTCAAAATCGCAAGCCTGGCAAAGGTTGGCAAGCCAAATAGATAAATTTCTTCACCCCAACACACCAGCCTCTTTGAGGCGCGCGATTTCTTCCCAAGTGAGGCCCGCTTCGAGCGCGACTTCCTCTGTATGCTGCCCGAGTTCAGGCGCCGCGCGATGCGCTCGCGGGTCGGCGTCGCCGAACTCGACTGGGCTATTGACGACCCGGCATCCGGAAATTTGCGGATGGTCAACCGCGGCGAACGCGCCGATTGCCTCGGCCTGCGGATCTTCGAGAACTTCGGCGTCGGTGCGCACGGGCGCCCAGATGAGGTTGTTGCGATCGAAGACGGGTGCCCATTCGTCCGCGCGCTTCGATGCCATCACGCGATCGATCTCGCCGGTGAGCGCACCGCAGTTTTGTCCGCGCGCGGCGGAATCCTTGAAGCGCGGATCGCTCAGCCAATCAGGCCTGCCAAGCGCGGCGCAGAAGTCCGGCCAATGGCGATCGCTTTGAATCATCACGAAGTAAATCCATCGCCCATCAGCGCATCGATATGAACTCCAAATGGGATTCACGCGCTGCTCGCGCGACTCGGATTCCGGCGAGCGGCCGGTCATCAGGCCGACGGTCAGGTCCGATGCATTCATCCAGAGGCCCATCGAGAACAGCGAGATATTCACCTCGCGCCCGCAGGCGGTGCGCTCGCGTCCGAGCAACGCCGCCGAGATTGCTCCCGCAAGCCCGAGTCCGACCGCATGATCGATCATCGCCGGACGCTGCGCAGGCGGCGGCTGCCCCGGCTCGGCGATCGTCGCCATCAGGCCCGAGCGCGCCCACGCGGCGGCATAGTCGTACGCGGGTCGATTGCGATCGGGTCCGCGATGCCCATAGCCGTTGATCGATGCATAGATGAGGCGCGGATTTTTCGCGGACATGGTCGCGTAGTCGAGCTTCATGCGTTCGATCGCGTCGAGGCGGAGACTGGTGACGAAAACGTCGGCTCGTTCAATGAGCCTCAGCGCGAAGGCGTGGCCCTCGGCGCGGCGCAAATCGACGGCGACCGATCGTTTGTTGCGATTATCCAGCTCGAACGGTGGACGGATGCGCGCGTTCGGATCGCCCATCGTGCGAGTGACGAAGCCACGAATCGGATCGCCGGTTTTCGGATCTTCGAGTTTGATAACATCGGCGCCCCAGTCGCCCAGCACCGCAGCGGTCGCAGGCCCAGCCACCCACATCGCGAGTTCAACGACTCTAACGCCCTCGAGCGGACGGTCCATCGCATCTTTCTCCTTCATTGAATGAGACCGAATTGCTATCACGGCCAGGGAGAATGCGCGATGCCACAGAATGATTTCGACGTTGTCACCGGCGCGTCCGGATACACCGGCCGATACATCACGCGCCTGTTGCTGTCGCGAGGGCGGCGGGTCAGAACGCTGACCGGACATCCGACTCGCGCGAATCCGTTTGGCGACCGGATCGAATCAGCACCGTTCAATTTTGAGCGGCCCGACGCGCTCGCGCGAAGTCTCGAAGGCGCCGACGCAATCTTCAATACCTACTGGATCAGATTTCCGAACCGCGGACAGACCTTCGACACTGCGGTTGCGAACACGCGCGTGATGATCGATGCGGCTACCGCGGCCGGCGTCCGCAAGTTCGTACATATCAGCGTCACCAACCCGACCGAGTCATCGCCGCTGCCTTATTTCCGCGGCAAGGCGATGGTCGAGGCGGCGCTCAAAACGTCGGCGCTTTCATGCTCGATAATACGGCCGGCGCTGATCTTCGGCGTCGAGGACATTTTGCTCAACAACATCGCGTGGCTCTTGAGGAGGTTTCCATTCTTTGCGGTTCCCGGCCGTGGAGATTACCGTGTGCAGCCGATCTTCGCAGGCGATCTCGCCGAGATAGCCGTGGAGGCCGCGCGCGATGATCAATCCGCCACTTTGGACGCGATCGGGCCGGAGGTTTTCACCTTTGACGAATTGGTGCGGATGCTTGCGCGCGCGGTGCGGAGCAATTCGCGGCTCGTGCACGTCGATCCGCGCATCGCGCTCAGTTTCGCGCGAGTCGTCGGATGGATTGTGCGCGACGTGACGCTCACTCGCGACGAAGTTCGTGGCCTGATGACCAATCTGTTGGTAACGGATTCTCCGCCTAACGCGGCGACGCGCTTTAGCCAATGGCTCCCGAGCAACGCCGACAAGATCGGTCTCGCGTACGCTTCGGAACTGGCACGCCACTTCCGTTGAATCGGACTGGGAAATCGCGCGAACTCATCCGCACCCGGCGGAATCCGCTATCGACTCACGACGCTTGCGGGTGCAACTTCGCGCGCCGCATCCGGCGCGGATCTCGCCGCCGCACTCGATTCACGGTCAGCCGCTGCATCCGGCTTGCTTCTTTAAGCCGCAACCGGAGCGGCGTGCCGCCGCGGCCCTCGACCAGTTCGGAGAGCTTCCACCGGAGTCCCTGGGTGTCCATACCGAGCGCATCGCATACGTTGTCGAATGACAATGGACAGGTGATACCCTTCGTGAAAATCCAGTTCCAAGCTTCGTTGAATGAGTTGCGCTTGCGCAGATTCGCGGAGCCGCCGTATTCCTGCACGACGTTGATAGCATCAGCAAGCACTGCGAGCATCAGCCGCTGCTCGCTCGAAAGCGAGCGGGCGCCGACCAGCTCGAAGAACTGGCTGCGCAGGATCACGTCCGGGAACGGGCGTGGATCGGCGGCGACGGAAATTATCGACTCGATCGGTTGCATGTCCAGCTTACCTCCACTCCCCCGAGCGAAGAGCTTGAACTTTTATTTTGTTGGTGGGAAGCAGTCTCCCTTATGCGAAAACCTCGCTCGTCCTAATCAAGACCGGGATGAAAAACTAATGACAACCTGAACTCATTGCAAGCGAAATGGCGAGAAATGATCGGTGTTTGGCGGCATAGGATAAGCCGCGCTTGTCGGCCGATCGGGTTGGAATTAGCGAGGCCCAGGGCGGATGCTCAGCAGGTCGCCGATTTCGGATCGCATCGATCGCGTGAAGAGGCCTTGTTATCGGAACCTGATGGCGGTCTGCTATATTTGCGGTAAGGTTGATTTGTTAAGAGCGTCGTCAATTCGATTAAGTCCGGCGTCAATTCGAGGTTCGCGGCGGCGCGCGCTCACGTGATCTTCAACTCGTTAAGTTTTCAGGGCGGCGACCTCGATATTGCCGCCCGGGAGTACCACGATGGCTGAATTCTACGGCAAGGAAACTTCGAAGTATCTCCGCAATCTCCGCCAGAACGCGCCCGACGCCTTCAAAGGATTTCTCGACTTCGACAAGGAAGTCTTCAAGGACGGCGCAATTCCGAGCAAAACCAAAGAGCTCATGGCGATCACGGCCGCACACGTCACCCAGTGCCCATGGTGTATCGAGGCGCACGTCACCCGCGCCAAAGAGAAGGGATGCACCGACAATGAAATCGCCGAGGCCGTCTTCGTCGCCGCTGCGATGCGCGCGGGCGCGGCTTTCAGTCATGGAGCAATCGCGATGGCGGTGGCGGACGAGCACAAGCACTAGCCAATGCGGTCCTCGTTCGGCAACCAGATGGGGTCCGTTTCGGAATAAAGACAGCCAACAAGGTGAAGATGGATCAGGCACGTGTTCAGCTAGCAAAGAATCGCAAGACCCGGCAGATAACGATCGGCGGGACCAAGGTCGGCGGCGATGCCCCCGTAGTTGTTCAATCGATGTGTGCGACACGGACCATCGACGTTGACCAGACGGTCGCGCAGGCCTGGCAGCTCGCAAACGCGGGCGCGGGAATTGTCCGAATCGCGATGGACAGCGAAAAGGAAATCCCCGCGCTCAAGGAAATCCGCGCCCAGACCAAGGGAATCGTGCTGTCGGTCGATCTCCAGGAGAATTACAAAATTGCCGATCGGGTCGCGCCGCACGTCGACAAGATTCGCTACAACCCCGGGCATCTGCACCATATCGAGAAGCGGAAAAGCATCGAGGATAAAGTGAAATGGCTGGTCGATATCGCGCGCGACAACGATCTCGCGATTCGCATCGGGGTTAATTGCGGCTCGGTTGCGCCGGCTTTTCTCGACAAGTATCCCGGCGATCAACTAGCCGCTATCGTCGAGTCGGCCGCCTGGCACTGCGACCTGATGGACAATCTGCGCTTCACCCGTTTCGTCGTGTCGCTGAAAGATTCCGATCCGGGCAAGGTGATGGACGCGAATCGGCGCTTCTCCGGGCGCCGCCCCGACGTGCCGCTCCATCTCGGCGTTACCGAGGCGGGCCTGCCGCCCGACGGGATCATCAAGACGCGAATCGCGTTCGAAAAACTTCTCGCGCAGAGTATCGGCGATACCATCCGGGTTTCGCTGACCCTGCCCAATGAGCGCAAGCACGAAGAAGTGCTCGTCGGCCACAAAATTATCGACGATGTCGCCGCCGGCCGCTTCATCTCGGTTCCCGACTTCGGCGCCGGCCTCAACATCATCTCGTGCCCGTCATGCTCGCGAGTCGAGAACGAAAAATTCGTCGAGCTAGCACAACAGGTAAAGGAACTAACGGTCTACGCCGAGAAGTACAAAATCACGATCGCAGTAATGGGATGCCGCGTGAACGGGCCCGGCGAGACCGACGACGCCGATCTCGGACTATGGTGCGGTCCCACCACGGTCAACCTCAAGAAAAAAGATCGCAAAATCGGATTTTTTGGCTACGACGAAGTGCTCCCCAAACTCCGCGCCGAACTAGACCGCCTGATATCCGAACGCTCCGCCACCGTGAACTAAACAACCGCAACAAATAGCCTCTCCCTGACCGGGAGAAGCCTCGTCGATTGTTCCCTTTCCACTAGGGGAAGCACGCTACATCCGGTTCCCCTTCCACTAGGGGAAGGGGTTAGGGGTTAGGTTGCTGGTAAGCCCCGCTAGTCGCTTGCCAACACCAGTGATAATAGGGGGGCGTTCGCCCTCTAAACGGATAATCGCGATGCGCTGCTCGAAGTGCGGCACCGAAAGCCAGCCCGGCAAGAAATTCTGCGCCGAATGCGGCAGCCCCTTGTCGAACCGATGCTCAAAATGCGGTTCGGATAACGCACCGAGCGCGAAATTCTGCGCGGATTGCGGCGCACCGCTCTCAGCCGCTCTGGCCTCGACTCGAGGCACCTCCTCTGAAACATCGGCGCTCGAGGGCGAGCGCAAGACGGTCACGGCGCTCTTCGCGGACATCAAGGGATCCACCGAGCTCGAGCAACATCTCGATCCCGAAGAAGCGCGCGCGCTCGTCGATCCGGCACTCAAGGTGATGATCGATGCGGTCCGCTACTACGACGGCTACGTCGTGCAATCCACCGGCGACGGCATCTTCGCGATGTTCGGTGCGCCGCTCGCGCACGAGGACCATCCGCAGCGCGCGCTCAATGCTGCAATCCGCATGCAAGATGAACTGAAACGCTACTCGGCGAAGCTCGCCGCAGAAGGCGCAATTCCGCTCCAATGCCGGGTCGGGATCAACACCGGTGAGGTCGTCGTCCGCTCGATCACTACCCGCGAAGGCCACAACGAATACACGCCCATCGGGCACACCGCGAACCTCGCATCGCGGATGCAGGCCGCCGCGCAAGCAGGATCGATCGCGGTAGCGCGCTCCACCGCCAGCCTCTGCGAAGGATACTTCACGCTGAGAGCATTGGGTCCGACCATCGTCAAAGGCGTGAGCGAACCGGTTGAGGTGTTCGAGGTCACCGGGATCGGAACGCTCAAGACGCGGCTCGAGGTCGCGGAGCGCCGCGGACTCACGAAGTTTGTTGGCCGCGAGCGCGAGCTAGGCGATCTTGAGCGAGCGCTCGAGTTGGCGAAATCCGGACAGGGGCAAATAGTGGCGGTGGTCGCCGAAGCCGGCGTGGGAAAATCGCGGCTATTCCATGAGTTCAGGAACAAGTCGCTTTCTGAATGCTCGATGCTCGCGGCGTCGGCGAGATCGCACGGCAAAACTTCCGCCTACCTGCTTCTAATCGAACTGCTGGGCAGCTACTTCGAGATTTCGCCCGAGGACGACCCGCCCCGGCGCAAGCAAAAAATTTCGGACAAGCTCCTTGCCCGCGATCGCTCTCTCGAAGAAACGCTGCCGTACATCTTGACCTTGCTTTGTCCCGCGGACCTCGACGATCCGATCGCTCAGATGGATCCGCAACTGAGGCGCCGGCGCACCCTCGATGCGGCCAAGCGAACCCTGGTCCGCGAAAGTATCGGTCAACCGCTGATCATCATGCTGGAGGACCTTCACTGGATCGACGGCGAGAGCGAGGCGGTTCTGAACCTGCTCGCCGACTCGATCGCGATGGCGCCAATCCTGATGCTCGTAAATTACCGGCCCGAATATCGCCACGAGTGGAGCAACAAGTCCAACTATACGCAGTTGCGCATCAATACTCTGGGCAAGGAGAGCGCGGAGGAAGTCCTCTCCAATCTGCTCGGCGACGGCAAAGACCTGGTCCCGCTGAAGCGCCTGATTATCGAGAAGACCGGCGGCAACCCGTTCTTCATCGAGGAGATGGTGCAGGCACTCTTCGAGCAGGGTGTGCTGATGCGCAACGGCGCCGTGAAAATCGTCAAGTCGATGAATCGGATCCGGCTCTCCGCGACGGTTCACGACGTGCTCGCTTCGCGAATCGATCGATTGCCGCCTGATGAAAAGGAACTGCTCCAGACCTTGGCCGTACTAGGCGCCGAGTTCCCGGTCACCCTGGCCGCAGCCGTCACCGGCTCATCGCAAGATGCTCTCTCTCGAATGCTCGCCAACCTGCAGCTCGCCGAGTTTATCTACGAGCGGCCAGCGCTTACCGAGGTGGCATATACCTTCAAGCACGCGCTGACCCATGACGTCGCTTACGATTCGGTGCTGATCGAGCGGCGGAAACTCCTGCATGAGCGCGCAGGCGCCGCGATGGAAACCCTCTACAGCGAGCGGCTTGACGATCACCTGAGCGCAATCGCGCATCAATACAGCCAGAGCCGCAACACTCGAAAGGCGATCGACTACTTGCGCCTCGCGGGAGCGCAGGCTGCGCAGCGCTCCGCAAATCGCGAGTCCGTGGAGTACTTCAGAAAAGCCCTCGACCTGCTAAGCGCGCTCCCCGAAACCATCGAGCGCAAGCGCGAAGAGCTCGATCTCCTGCTGATGCTCGGGCCGGCGACGATGACCCTTGCCGGCTATGGGGCGCGAGACGCGCAAGAGCTCTACGAGCGGGCCAAAGAGCTATGCGGCGAGCTTGGCGACAACACCAAAGTGTTTCCGGTTCTCTGGGGGCTATGGCTGTCTCACGTGGCGCGCATGGAGCTCCAATCGGCGCGGGAATTGGCCGTCGAGCTGCTGTCCGTGGCCGAGGGTCTCGGTAACGACACGTTCAAGCTGGAAGCTCATCACGCGATGTGGAACACGCTGCTGTATCTCGGAACCCTGAAAGAATGCCTGGCTGAAACCGAGCGCGGTGTCGCTCTCTACGACCCGCGCGTTCACGCTTCGCTCGCGTCTTTGTATGGCGGACATGACCCACGCATCTGCGGCAAGAACCATGCGGCACAGGTTCTGTGGCTGCTCGGTTATCCGGACCGCGCGTTCAAGTGCACTAGCGAGGCGCTCGCGCTTGCCCATGAGCTCGCGCATCCAAACAGCCTCGCCCAGGCGCTGGCCATAGCGGCCATGGGCGATCAATATCGCCGCGATCGCGCCGCAACCGCAGAGCGCGCCGAGATTGTGATCGCTGTTTCTGTCGAGCACGGTCTCGCGCAGTGGTTAACCATGGGAACGATCCTGCGCGGATGGGCCGAGCGAGATCCGCCGACGAAGAGGCGCGAGTTTGCGAAGATGCGAGAGGGCCT
>WNFJ01606125.1_pt2 | contig 10239 bp, 8 predicted proteins | sample 5400461 | NCBI WGS metagenome assembly WNFJ01 (sample SAMN13153349, study PRJNA577476) | soil metagenome | isolation source: 115 cm saprolite on Douglas fir-dominated hillslope | place: USA:California | collected 2013-09-17
GGACTCGATCCCCGCGCCTCGCCGCTGCGCGCCGCAAACCTGAGCGGCTTGCCGGCGGCCGTCATCTGCACCGCCGAGTTCGATCCGTTGCGCGACGAGGGCGAGGCATACGCCAAGGCGCTGCAGCGGGCGGACGTTCGGGTCGCCTATCATCGCGAACCGACGCTGATCCACGGCTTCTTCGGCATGGGCAATGCGTCAGCGGCCGCTGCCGAGGCCGGGCAGCGGATTCGGGCGGCATTCAAGGCGATGCTGGAGAGCACGCGCTAGACCGGCATGGCTGGCCTGCGATTTCCGTCGGCCAGACTACATCCAAGGTTCAGTTCGATTCGGAGTCTTCGCTGCTCTCGCGCTCGGGCTTTTTCCTGCGGTGGGCGAGAATGCCCGCCGCCACGACCAGAATCGGCGCGAGCAGTGCGATCAGCAAGAGCAGTTTGGCGGTCATCGCGCCCCCCGAACGCTAAACACGGGAAGCCGGAGGACCCTGCATGGTATCGCATTGCCGGCAGCCGCCTCGTCCGGTAAGACGCAAAATTGTTCCCGTCTCTGCGTTTAGCATGTCGAATATTTTTGGCCGGCTAGACCGAAGCAAACGCTTGACAGCTGGCGCGCCCCTGCTCAGGCTGTCCGCGCTGCTCCAAGCGGAGGCAGTGCGTCGGCCGCAGCGCCGGTGCGGCCAGCGAGCTGTGGAGATGGGCATGGAACCACCGGGGCAGATTGCCGCCAGGATCGCCGCGGCACACGTTCGGGCATCGGCGTAGCGGCTTCTTCACGAACGGCACGGTCGGGAGCGGCCTCTGGGGCCGCATCAGTGAGGCAAGGCCCCGTCTCGGCCCCTCCCGACGGTGGCAGGTGCGAGCGCTAACGTTTCCCGGTTTGCGTTTTCGGTTTGTGTTTCTAGGTCCGCTTCCGATCCCGGTCGGATGGAGGATTTTTGTGCGTCTGAGCGCGGACGGACGGGTCATGCTGCCCCGGGTCATCGAGCCCTGCGTCGTGGCCAAGGTAGAGCCCCGGCGTATCCCGGCCATCTCCGTCTTGCGATGGCTAGGCGCGGCCCTGGATGCCGCCGCAAAAGCTTGGCCCGGATTTGATCCGGGGCAGGACATGACGCGGTGCAAAATTTAGTCGAAAGTTGCCTCGGCACTTCACCAATCATTCAGTGCAATTCTCCTGACGCGGCGGCAGATCGCGTCCATCGTTCGGATCGAGCCGTCGCGGAGCGGCGGACCGATCCTGCTGTCCAAACAATGTTTTTTGTTGTATTTGCTGATTGCCGATTCAAGAACGACAGGGGGCAGCGATGAAGCTGGTTGAGATCACGCCGCGGCAGAGGACCAGGCTGTACGCGGCACTCGTCAAGAAGGAAGCCGACATTCGCGGCAAGGGTCGCGGGACATTCTTTCGCGTCGGCCGCAAGGCGCAATCCAAAGCGGAATGGAAGCACAAGAAATTTCAGGGGTCCATTCGGCTGGCGCGCGGCGACGCCGAGGTGGTCACCGCAAGAGTCCGCTCGAGCAAACTGGAAGAAGAGCGGCAGTTGCTGTCGTCGTTCCTGGGCTTCGTCGACCGTCATTGCGGTGAGGGGGTTTCAACCATCATGATCGAGTACAAGTAACGGCGACGTTGTAGCCCGGATGGAGCACTGCGAAGCGGTGCGTAACCCGGGGCGGTCATCCCGGATTACGCGGCGCCCCGCGCCGCTTCATCCGCTACGCATGCCAACGACCCTCACACCAGGACCGCCCGCTCCACCAGCCCCTCCTCGCCGAATACGCGCAGATAGCGGACGATCTCCTCGCGGCTGCCGGTCGCCTTCTCCGGATTGTCGGACAGCTTCACGGCGCTCCGGCCCTCCGCTTGCGTCACCTTGCAGACCAGGCTGACCGGATCGAGCGTATTGGCTCCGCGGGGATGGCAGCCGCGGAAATCGTTGGTGGCGAGCGTGCCCCAGCCGAAGCTCTCGCGCATGCGCCCGTGGAACTTCGAATAGAGCGCGATCATCGAATCCACGTCGAGCCCGTCGCTGAACATGCCGCGCTTCTTGCGCGGGTCCCGTCCGCGCTGAAGATACCAGGCGATCATCTCCTCGCCCGCCGCGAACGGCTCCTTGCTGTCGAACCGCATGCCGGTCCAGTCCGCCACCCAATCCGGCGCGTCGCGCAGGAATTGGGTCATGCCGAAGGTGTCCGGCAGCATGATGAGAAGCTCGCCGTCGTACACCTCCTGCCACTTATCCAGCACCGTATATTGCGACACCTTGAGCTCGGCATCGTCGCGGGCGAGACAGGCGACCACCATCGGCAACTCGTGGGAATTGGTGCCGATCGCCTCCATGCTGTGCTTGAAGGCGAGGTGCGCGTTCGAAGTGCCGACGAAGGACGGCCCGAGCTCGCCGGCGAGCGCGGTCGTCACCCATTCCTGCCACAGGAAGCCGTGACGCCGCCGCGTGCCGAACTCGGCCAGGCGGATCCCGGGGTAGTCGCGCAGGCGCTGGATCTTGTCCCACAACTTGGTCTTGGCCTGGGCGTAGAGCACGTCCAACTCGAATTTGTCGAGCGAAGCCATGGCCGCGCGCGAGCGCAGCTCGCTGACGACCGCGAGCGCGTAGATCTCCCACAAGGTGACGTCGGTCCAGCGCCCCTCGAACGTGAGCACGTATTGGCCGTCCTGACGCTCCAGCCGATAGTCGGGCAGGCGGAACCCGCGCAGATATTCGATGTACTCCGGGCGGAAGATGTCCCGGCGCCCGTAGAATCGGTTGCCCGCGAGCCAGATCAGCTCGTTCTCCTGGAAATGCAGGTCGCGCACGTAATCGAGCTGGGCGCGCAGCGACGCTTCGGGAATGAGCTCGGCGAGCCGCACCTTCCGCGTCCGGTTGATCAGGCTGAAGGTGACGGGCACGTCCGGGTAGAGCATCCAAATGAATTGATGCATCAGGAATTTGTAGAAATCGGTGTCGAGCAGCGACCGGATGATCGGATCGAGCCGGTAATTGTGGTTGTGGACCCGGGTGGCGAAATCGAGCATCGGCTGGTCCTTGCAAAGTGCAGATGTGCTGGGCCTACAATATAGATGTGCGGGGCCCATAATATAGATGCGGCCTGCACGGATGTAGCCCGCGGATGGAGCTTCGCGGTGCTCCATCCGGGCGACGATGTTCTACGTCTTCGGCACGTTCTCGGCCAGCTCGGCGAGCCACAGGTCGGCCTTGCCGTCGGAGGGGGGAGAGCGACCCGCCCGACGAGATCTTCGGGCCGTTGGGCAGCGCCGAGCGCTTGAACTGGCTGAGCGCGAAGAAGCGAAACAAGAACACTTCGAGCCAGTGCTTGATCTCGTCGAGCGGATAGGCGCGGCGTTTGGCCGCCGGGATATTGGGCGGCCAGCAACCGCGCTCGACGTCGCCCCAGGCGTGCTGCGCCAGAAATGCGATCTTCGAGGGCCGAAAGCCGTAGCGCGTCACGTAATAGAGATTGAAATCCTGCAGCGCGTAGGGGCCGATCGCCTGCTCGGTCGATTGAATGGCGCCGGCGGAGGCCGGCACCAGTTCCGGCGAGATCTCGGTCTCGAGAATGGCGTGGAGCACGCGCGCGGTCGCCTGGTCGACGTCGCCCGACCCGGCGACGAACCGGATCAGGTGCTGGATCAGGGTCTTGGCCACCGAGGCGTTGACGTTGTAGTGCGACATCTGATCGCCGACCCCATAGGTGCACCAGCCGAGCGCCAGCTCGGAGAGGTCGCCGGTGCCGACCACGAGCCCGCGGTTCTGGTTGGCAAGCCGGAACAGATAATCGGTGCGCAGGCCCGCCTGCACGTTCTCGAACGTCACGTCGTAGGCCGGCTCGCCGCGCGCGAACGGGTGGCCGAGATCGCCGAGCATCTGGCGCGCGGCGGGCCTGATGTCGATCTCGGCACCGGTCAGTCCCAGCGCGCGGATCAGCGCCCAGGCGTTGGCCTTGGTGTGCTCCGAAGTGGCAAAGCCCGGCAACGTATAGGCGAGGACGTTTGCGCGCGGCCGGCCGAGGCGATCCATGGCGCGGGCGGCGACGATGGCGGCCTGGGTGGAATCCAGCCCGCCCGAGAGGCCGATGACGGCGTGCTCGGTGGCGGTGGCCTCCAGGCGCTTGGCCAATCCCTGAACCTGGATGTTGTAGGCCTCGTAGCAATCTTCCCGCAGCCGGCGCGGATCGGACGGCACATAGGGGAAGCGCTCGACCGCGCGCTCGAGCGGCACGACGGCTTCGGGCGCGTCGAGGCCGAACGGAATGGTGCGGAAGCGCGCGACGCGCTCCGCCTCCTGGCTGGCGCAATCGCCGAAGGTGTTGACTTGCATGCGTTCCTGGCGGATGCGGCCGAGATCGACATCGGACAGGATCAGCGCCGAGTCCTTGGGGAACCGCTCGGTTTCGGCGAGGCGCTCGCCATATTCGAAGATGCCGGCGTGTCCGTCCCAGGCCAGGTCGGTGGTCGATTCACCGGGACCCGCCGCCGAATAGATATAGGCCGCGATTGCCCGCGCCGATTGACTCGCGCACAAGAGCCGGCGTGTCTCGGCCTTGCCGATGGTGATGTTGCTCGCGGAGAGATTGACCAGCACTTCGGCTCCGGCCAGCGCCGCCGAGGTCGAGGGTGGCAGCGGCACCCAGATATCCTCGCAGATCTCGACGTGGAAGGTCAGGTCGACCGAGCCTGAGGAGCGGAACAAGAGGTCGACGCCGAACGGCGCCTCGCGTCCCGCCACGCTGATCCGGCGGCCGTGAATTCCAGCACCGGAGGTGAAATGCCGCCGCTCGTAGAACTCGCGGTAATTGGGCAGATAGGCTTTGGGCACCACGCCCAGCACCTCGCCGCGGTGGATCACCACGGCTGCGTTGTAGAGCTGGCCATGAGTTCGCAGCGGGGCGCCGACGATCAGCACCGGAAACAGCTGCTGCGAAGCTTCCACCAATTGCCCGATCCGGCGCTCGACCGCTCGCAGCAGCGCGTCCTGGAACAGGAGATCCTCGATGGCGTAGGAGGACAGGCCGAGCTCCGGGAACACCATGAGGGCCGCCTTGGCGGCATCGCCTCGCGCGGCAAGCCGCATCGTTTCCAGGAAATTGAAGTCCGGGTCGCCGACTTCGGTCCGGGGGACACAGGAGGCGAGCCGGACGAAATCGTGGTTGTAGAGCGAATGAAATCGCGAGCTCACGGGATAGACCTCGGTACCCCGTTGCGTGCGACCAACGTCCACATGACGAGCGCTTTCCCGATCATTCGGCCGTGTGTAGCATAGAGGTACCCACCCCGCGCATGAAACAACGGACCCCGGCTATCACCCCGAAAAACCTGTAGAACTGGCGGCCGGGGACTTGGATCGGATCCCTCGGCCACGGTACGATGCGGGGGAACAAGAAGCCAGTTCCGCTGGACCTGAGCCTCGACGCCGGAACCATCAGGTTCCGGCGTCGAGGCTCGCAACCGCACGGCATTGGAGGAGAGCGAACATGGCGAGCACGGGAACCTTTGCGGGAGCCCCGCTGTCCGAGCGCGAGCATAGCATTCAGCTGCGGCGCGCAGTCATCGCGAGCACGGTCGGCACCGCCATCGAGTGGTACGATTTCTTCCTCTACGGGGTCGTCACCGCCACGGTCTTCGCAAAACTGTACTTCCCGAATGAGGATCCGCTGGCCGGCACCTTGAGCGCGTTCGGAATTTACGCTGTTGGCTTCGTCGCCCGGCCGGTCGGGGCCGCGATCTTCGGGCACTACGGCGACCGCATCGGCCGCAAGGCGACGTTGATCGCCACGCTGATGCTGATGGGCGTTGCGACCTTCCTGGTTGCCTTCGTTCCGACCTACGCGAGCATCGGCATCTGGGGCGCGGTCATCCTGACCGTTTTGCGCTTCATTCAGGGCATCGGGGTCGGTGGTGAGTGGGGCGGCTCGGTGCTGTTGTCGATGGAGTGGGCAAGGACGACGGGCCATCGCGGTTTCATCGCGTCATGGCCGCAGTTCGGCGTTCCATGCGGTCTCTTCCTCGCCAATTTGGCTTTTCTGGCATTCAACGCCATCTCAGGCGATCAGTTTCTTACCTGGGGATGGCGCATTCCGTTCTTTCTCAGCATCATCCTCGTCGGCGTCGGCCTCTACATCCGGCTCGGCATTCTCGAGACCGAGCGCCAGCCGATGTGGGAGGTGATCAAACGCAATCCGAAGGAGATCATTCTCTCGGCTTTCGTGCGATTGGCGGAGCAGGCCCCATTCTACGTGTTCACGACCTACGTCTACACCTACGGAACCGAGACGCTGAAATTCTCACGCAGCTTCCTGCTCTCCGCCGTGCTCGTTGCCTCGGTGTTGTCGTTCGTCTCCATCCCGCTGTTCGGCCACATCTCCGACCGGATCGGGCGCAAGAACATGTACCTGATCGGCGCAGCGACCGTCGGCGTGTTCGGCTTCATCTATTTCGGGCTGCTGAACACCGCCTCCGCGGTGCCCATCTTCATCGCAATCGTGCTCTCGCTCGTCCCCCACGACATGATGTACGGCCCGCAGGCGGCGCTCATCGCGGAATCGTTCACCGGACGGCTGCGCTACAGCGGCGCCTCGCTCGGCTACCAGCTCGCCTCGGTAATCGCCGGAGGCCCGGCGCCGCTGATCGCGGCCTGGCTATACGCCACGTATCATTCGGGCTATGCGATCGCGATGTACATCCTGGCCTGCGCGGTGATCACGCTCATCGCCACGGCGATGATGAAGGACTACACCGGCAAGGACATCGAGGGCGAATACGAGTAGATCCACGAGCCCGCGCTTTGCGCGAGATCGGGTGGCGGGCGCCATAGCGCGTTCGCCGTCACTCTGCTATCGATAGGCTTCGATCCGAACCCCTTCTCTTGGCGTACGGCCCCTGGGGCCGGCAAATCGAACAAGGCGAACCCATGCGCGAAGCCGTCATCGTCTCGACCGCGCGCACCCCGATCGGCAAGGCCTATCGCGGCGCGTTCAACAATACGCAAGCCCAGGAGCTGGGCGGCCACGTCATCGCCGAGGCGGTGAAGCGCGCCAAGGTCGATCCCGCCGAGATCGGCGATGTCGTCATGGGCGCCGCCCTGCAGCAGGGATCGAGCGGCGGCAACACGGCACGGCAGTGCGCGATGCGCGCCGGCCTGCCGACCTCGATTGCCGGAATGAGCGTCGACCGCCAGTGCGCGTCGGGCCTGATGGCGATTGCCACCGCCGCCAAGGAGATCGTGGTCGACGGCCTCCTCGAGTCCATCTCGCTGGTGCAGAACGAGCATATCAACCGCTGGCGCGGCCAGGATCCGGTACTGGTGCAGCGGCTCCCCGCGATTTACATGACCATGCTCGAGACCGCCGAGGTCGTCGCGGATCGCTACAACGTCAGCCGTGAAGCGCAGGACGAATATTCGCTGCAATCGCAGAAGCGCACGGCGCAGGGACAGAGCGACGGCCGGTTCGACGCCGAGATCGTGCCGCTGCCGAGCATCATGACCGTCACGGACAAGGCCACCGGGCAGACTTCGGAGCGCAAGGTCACGCTCGCGGCGGACGAGGGCAACCGCCCGCAAACCACGCTCGACGACCTGCGCGGCCTCAAGCCGGTGTTCAAGGACGGCCAGCGCGTCAGGGAAGGAAAATTCATCACCGCCGGCAACGCCTCGCAACTCTCCGACGGCGCTTCCGCCGCCGTGTTGATGGAAGCCAAGGAAGCCGGGCGCCGCGGGCTCAATCCGCTCGGCGCCTATCGGGGCATCGCGGTCGCGGGCTGCGAGCCCGACGAGATGGGCATCGGGCCGGTGTTCGCCGTGCCGAAGCTGCTCAAGCAGCACGGGCTCAAGATGGACGACATCGACATTTGGGAGCTCAACGAAGCCTTCGCGGTCCAAGTGCTGTACTGCCGCGACCGCCTCGGCATTCCCAATGAGCGGCTCAACGTCGACGGCGGCGCCGTCTCCATCGGCCATCCCTACGGCATGTCGGGCGCCCGCATGACCGGCCACATCCTGATCGAGGGCAAGCGGCGCGGCGCCAAATATGGTGTCGTCACCATGTGCGTCGGCGGCGGCATGGGGGCGGCCGGGTTGTTCGAGATTTATTGAGGTGGCCGGTAGCACGGATGGAGCGCAGCGAAATCCGGGTCCCCCGTCCGCGCATTCCGCTTTGCTCCATGCGGGCTACGAATTTTCAGGTACGAGACCATGACACCCCCAGCGGTTAGCCTCGACGACAAATATACGCTCCGGTCCGGGCGCATTTATCTTTCCGGCGTCCAGGCGCTGGTTCGCCTGCCGATCATGCAGCGCGAGCGCGACAAGGACGCGGGGCTCAATACCGGCGGCTTCATCTCCGGCTATCGCGGCTCGCCGCTCGGCGTCTACGACAATGCACTGTGGCAGGCGAAGCGGCACCTCGAGGCTCACAATGTCCGTTTCCAGCCCGGGCTGAACGAAGACCTGGCGGCGACCGCCGTATGGGGCAGCCAGCAGGTCAACATGTTCCCGGGAGCCGCGGTCGATGGCGTGTTCGGCATCTGGTACGGCAAGGGACCCGGGGTCGACCGCTCGACCGACGCGCTCAAGCACGGCAACACTACCGGCAGCTCGAAATTCGGCGGTGTGCTGGCGCTCGCCGGGGACGATCACGGCTGCCAGTCCTCGACGCTCGCGCACCAGAGCGAGCAGATTTTTCAGGCGGCGATGATGCCGATCCTGAACGCCGCCAACATTCGCGAATATCTGGAGTTCGGGCTCTACGGTTTTGCGCTCTCCCGCTTCTCCGGATGCTGGGTCGGGTTCAAGGCGATCGCCGAGACGGTGGAAAGCTCGGGCTCGGTCGAGGTCGATCCGCGGCTCGAGATCGCGCTGCCGCAGGATTTCGAGATGCCGTCCGGCGGGCTCAACATCCGCTGGCCCGACCCGCCGCTCGAGGCGGAGCGGCGGCTGCACGGGCCGAAGATGGCGGCGGTCGCCGCCTTCGCGCGCGCCAACCGTCTCGATCGCATCCTGATCGACCCGCGGCAGGCGCGGCTCGGCATCATCACCACCGGGAAGGCCTATCTCGATGTACGCCAGGCGCTGAGCGACCTCGGCATCGACGAGAGGGCGGCCGCGCTCGGCATCCGCCTCTACAAGGTCGGCCTGACTTGGCCGCTCGAGCCCGCCGGCGCGCGCCGCTTCGCCGAGGGCCTCACCGACGTGCTGGTCGTCGAGGAGAAGCGCGGCTTCATCGAGCAGCAGCTCGTCCATATTCTCTACAACACCGACGCCGCGCGCCGGCCCACGGTAGTCGGCAAGACCGACGAGAGCGGGGCGCCGCTGCTGCCGAGCGAGGGCGAGCTCACCCCAAGCATGGTGGCGCGCGCGATCGTTGCGCGGCTGCGCAAGCTCGGGCACGACAGCCGGGAGTTCGAGCAGCGCGTCTCGCGGCTCGACGCATTCGACAAGATGCTCGAAGGCGGTTCGACCAAAACCCAGCGCACCCCGTTCTTCTGCTCGGGCTGCCCGCACAACACCTCGACCCGAGTACCCGAAGGCAGCCGCGCGCTCGCCGGCATCGGCTGCCACGCCATGGCGATCTATGTTCCCAGCCGCCACACCGCGACCATCACCCATATGGGAGGCGAGGGGGCGAACTGGATCGGGCAGGCGCCGTTCACCAGCGAGAAGCACGTTTTCCAGAATCTCGGCGACGGCACCTATTCGCACAGCGGGCTGTTGGCGATCCGCGCCGCTGCTGCCGCGGGCGTCAACATCACCTACAAGATACTCTACAACGATGCGGTCGCCATGACCGGCGGCCAGCCGGTGGAAGGCCAGCTGAGCGTCCCGCAGATCACGCGGCAAGTGGAGGCCGAGGGCGCGCGTCGCATCGTCGTGGTCACCGACGAGCCGCACAAATACCCGAAGAATGCCGGCTTTGCGCAGGGCGTCGAGATCCGCCATCGCGACGAGCTCGACGCCGTGCAACGCGAGTTGCGCGAGCTGCCGGGTCTCACGGTGCTCGTCTACGATCAGACCTGCGCGGCCGAGAAGCGGCGCCGCCGCAAGCGCGGCCTCTACCCGGATCCGCAGAAGCGCGTCTTCATCAACGAGGCGGTGTGCGAGGGCTGCGGCGACTGCTCGGAGAAATCCAATTGCGTCTCCGTCAAGCCGGTCGAGACCGAGTTCGGGCGCAAGCGCACCATCGACCAATCCAATTGCAACAAGGATTTCTCCTGCCTGAAGGGGTTCTGCCCGAG
>WNFJ01172662.1_pt1 | contig 10238 bp, 8 predicted proteins | sample 5400461 | NCBI WGS metagenome assembly WNFJ01 (sample SAMN13153349, study PRJNA577476) | soil metagenome | isolation source: 115 cm saprolite on Douglas fir-dominated hillslope | place: USA:California | collected 2013-09-17
CTGCAATCGCTGTGGGAAGAGGATGTGATACTGACCTCGCTGATAACCCATAACAGATCAAACCTTGCCACAAAAGCCGGCACAGAAAGGCAGGAGTTGTTTCTCGCCAGAACTGTAGCAGGGATTCTGGACTGTCACGAGCACTCCCTGCAAAACCCTAGCTTCGATGAGGTGTTTGAGCCGTACACCACCCGCTCGCCGTTCATCACCTTCTCCTTTGCCTCAGCCATAGCATCCCCCGGCAAGGCAACGCTTGGTCAGTCTCTTGCCAATATGGGGAAACAGGCGGGAGAAAAAATCGGCAAGGGCGACCTGCCCAACTGCATCAGCCAGACCATCAAGCTCTTCGACGAAGTAAACAAGCCAAGGAGCCTGGCAATGGCCGAGCAAGGCGCGACGATTGGAGATACGCTCGGTCTTGTGGTGATTAATCAAATCCCGCTCGAAGACAAGAAGCGCACTAAGGAGTACCGAAACAGCATTGAGCCGCCGATGATGCAGTCACACCCGCAGGCCAACCTGATCGTGGTGCGCGGCGAGGGGACGCCTGAATTCAAAGATGGCGCAAGGTACCACATTCAGGTGGCAGCGCTTCGGCCCCTGGTGCTTACCCCGCCAGCGGAAGCAGCAGGGGTTGCAGATACCCCCCATACGCCTGAGATGCCGCCTTCCGGAGATGCGCCGGTTCAAGTGAATAGTAGGCGCAGGCAGCAAAAAAGCATAGCGTAAGCATTCACGCAGGGACACGGTTGATCGTGTCCCTGCCCTACAAAGAAAGGAGAAAACACATGTCTTACAGCAGTTATGGAGGCTACGGCGGCGGGGACATCGCCGGCAACATCATCATCATGGTCGGGATCATCATCATCGTGGCGATGCTCACCATCCTCTGGCTCCTCGTCAAAGCGGTCAACTGCATTGCGAGGGGATTCGCCGCCAACCCAAAGAGTAAAGCACTCTGGTTGGCCTTAATCGTCTTTTGCGTCAGTGTTGGCCTTATGGTCTACGTCTACCTCACCCGGACCGATCAGACTTGGTACACCATCGCAGAAACCGCTCTCGGCCTAAGCTTCATCGGCCTGGTGATTACCGCCCGTTGTGTTGAGCTCTCCCAGAGCACACACTTTGAGCGGGAGCGCGGCAACCATATAGACGAGGTGCTTCACCGCCCCTGGTGGAACATGGATGACCGGGCACAGGAAGAAAAACAAGCAGCGTAGCTCGCTTACACGGAAACCCCTCCGCAATCGGGCGGCTGTGGAACCCCCTCCACAACTGCCCCCGGGGGATAATCGGCGTGCTATTGGTTGCAAAACAAGGGCGCTCCCCGCGAGGATTCGTTTGAAAGGACCTGTGAACCATGAGAGAGACGCTGAAAATCGGCGACTACGTGCGGTTTCATACGCAGTACGGGCACTCCATCGGCCTTATAGAAAACATCAGTCCCGGTGTACGGGGGAAACGACCGCAGCGTGCCCTGATCACCGTGCGAGGTCTTAACCTCAAGGTCAAAACGTATACTCGCCCTTTATACAAACTGAGAAAGGTAAGGCTCACATGATCCTTACCGCTTGCTAAGCCGCAAGAGGAAATGGCAGCAGCCTAGGCAAGACACGATAACGCAAAAACGCGCGTTTTTGGAGAATTTCTTCCATGAACGTCCCTCGCAGGGGTACTCCTTCAGATCATCGTTGAAAAACCATTGCGTTGTAACTGGAGATAGAAACGAGCATGGATACGACATACGAAATAGTAACAAGCGATAGTAGAGAATTTGTCTACGATTTTTCCTTATCGCCGCAGGTACTCAGCCTCAGTATGATGAATTTAATTCGTATACTCTTGAAAGATTTAGCGGTATTATTCTTGTGGCTATCTGTGGTGTTTCTCTTCTCGTCACGCTTGTGAAGGCAGTAAGATCGGGTAATTTTGCCTCTGTGCATTGCCCGGCTTGTGGTGCTGCGAATAACAACACTGCAATAGTTTGTACGGACTGCCACAGACTCCTTATAAAGCAAACACGAGCAACACCAGCACAGCCAGAACAGCAAGAACTACTGCCAACGCTCCCGCAAAGTCATGGAAGAAGCGGTGTGTTTCTTCCTCAAGCATTGTCAGAGCAGCAAGGAAAGAATAAACCTCAATAATCAGAAGAATAGTCAGAAGAAAGGTAGGGGTGCCCATGCCGTTTTTTACAGAAGCGTACTTTGACAGCCTCAGCAAGACAGAGCTGGACAAGCATTGTGTCACCAATACGCATTTAGGCTACCACCCGCAAACCCAGGACTACTTTATTATTCCCGACACAGACCGCTTTTCAGGCATGTATGTCTTAGGCGTGCAGGGCGTTGGCAAGTCTTCCCTGCTTGAGCGTCTTATCTTCCAGGATATTGTAAAAGGCTACCCTGTTATTGTCATTGACCCGCACGGCGACTTGGTAGACCATGTGATCGCCCAAATATGGGAAAACCCAATGGATGAAGCGTCAGCAACAATGGCCCGTCTGTCTCTCTTGGATATGCAGGATGAGGAATACCCCTTCGGCGTCAATGTCTTCTCCGGCAAAAAATACCAGAGCACAATAGCACAAACTCAGGCAGTTGACCGCGTGATGCACATTTTTGAAGTCCTATGGGGGGATGTATTGAGCCAGCAAAACCTCCCCCGCTACCTGCGTGCTGCAACAATTGCCCTTTTCTCCAACCCTGGCACAACTCTTGTTGATATGTATGATTTTCTGCTCGATGATACTCTCCGCGAGAAAATGCTTAGAAACGTCCTCGACCCGACCATCAAACAGTTTTGGGAGTACCAATATAACAGTAAGTCCCAATCAGTCAGAAGCAAGGAAATAGCCCCGCTTATCAACCGGCTTGAGGCTCTGTTTATGGGAAGATCGCTGGTGAGAAACATTGTCGGCCAGTCCGCAACTACAATAGATTTTCGCGCGGCCATTGAAAACAGGGAAATTCTGTTAATCAAACTTCCTCTTAAAACACTCCCCCAGGACGCGCGGCTTATCGGTACAATGCTGATAGCCCAAATCCACGCGGCTATTTTCTCCTTTGCCGACATGACCCAGGAGAAGCGGCCAGGCTTCAGCCTTTTTGTTGATGAGTTCCAACACTTTGCGACACCGGACTTTTCAGAAATGTTTACCGAAGGCCGCAAATTCGGAGCGCGTGTAACGCTTGCCCATCAGTTCAGAGATCAAATACCCGATACCCTCAAGACTGTCAGGGCGGCAATGATGACCGCTCGCACGAAAATCTGTTTTCAGACAACGCCTGAAGACAGCCGCGAAATGGCACAGGTATTTCCAACTGATGCAACCGAGGTGAGACCAGAGGATATTAACCCGTTTCCTGTTGCATACCTGTTAACCTACGGCCATGACGACCCCGACATCAAGACATTTATTGACTGGTACCTGCGTCCCCTGCAATCAATGAAAAAGGGCGGACGGATTGAGGTCACAACGTGGAAAATCCCGTTTGTGGCAGAGTTTATCCTCAATACAATGGGTTCATACATACGGGAAAAGCCCAAAGTCCTCGACCCGCAACCTTACCTCAACAGCTTCCTATACGAGGTGATGAGAACCCAGGATTTCAATATGCCTATTCCCTATGAAATTGTTTACGGCTTTTCCAATTGCGGGAAGGGATTTTACCTCACATGGGACAGCCTTAAAAAAGACGGGAAGGCGTGGTATACCTCACCGGATGTCCGGTTTCCTAAAGAGTTAATAGCTGAAACAGCAGATCATAAATTCCGATGGGTACGCCCGCCCAAAGACAGCGACGAGCAGTTTTTTCACTTCATCTTTTTCCTCCGGCGCGTCATGTTCCGGCTAAGCTTTGATCCCATCGGACAGAAAACAACCCAAACACCGGCAGAAATCAGCCAGATGCTAAATAACCTCCCTCGCCGCGCTGCCTTTGTCCGTTCAGGCGAGGATGTCGTAACGATCTTCACTGAAGAGACGCCGGAGATGGTAGCTGATTACCTTCTCACCCGCCGAGTTGAGCGTATCCAGGCACATACACGCGAGAAATACTGCAAACCCAAGGATGAGGTTGAAATGGACATACTGATGCGGTCAGAAGCAAAGGGTATTGAGGAAGCCGCAGAGAAGGGGGTTGCCGGTAGTGTCTCAGGGGCTGAACCAGAACCTCTGGACGCTCCTTTGCCTGAAACAAAGATAGCAGAACCAGCAGCACAACAAGAGCCAGCGGAACAACCACGAAAGCCACGACCGGCAAGCATGGACAGAGTAAATACGCTGTATGCGCAGATGAAAGCCAGGGAAATTGACCCCGACACAACAATTTTAGCCTCCCTTGGGGAACATTATGTCCTGACCATTAAACAATGGATGAAACTGTTTGCCTGGGGGTCGTATCCGAGAGCAACACAGTATTTTAAAGAGCTGAAAGAGAACGACATGATTTACCGGAAAGACCGAGAGGGGAGGGGAGGCACACTTGTTACAGGCGATTGGTTTTTCCTGCTCAGCAAAGGCGCTAACGAACTTTTGAGACGAAAACAAGCTACGTCTCTGTTTAAGCTTGAGCCAAACGAAGCAGAGAAAGCATCAGGGGACACATTGTTTCATACCTACTTAGTCAATGAACTACTCATTCATCTTCGTCTCCTGGAACGCTATCACCCTGATCTCGTTAAGATCGAGGGTATAGACCATGAGCGGAGTATGCGAAGAACCTATCTTTCTGCACTTGGAGCAGACTCCAAGCTCCACCCTGATGGATTTGTCCGGCTCTTAGTTCCAACACAAAACGGATTGAAACGCTGGTATTCGTTTCTGGAACTGCAACACACGACGCAGAAGGACGGGGCAAACTGGAAAACCAAATGCAGAAAATACCTCGCACTCTTTGACCGAGCGGATATCCTTGAGCAGTTTTTCTCAACCAGAACACCCCGTGTCCTGGTTATCACGATGGATAAAGAGTATGTTTTTTATCACAAGCAATGGACTGAGGAAGTCTTACAAGAGGCAGGAGACAGAGGGCGAGCATACAGCAGCCGGTTTTTGATAGGAGCGTATGATACGGGCACGCCTGAGCAATTCTTCTGCACGCCCCGTTTTTATACACCCTACCGTGATGTGCCACATCCTGCCTTTGGCTCGTAGGAGCAGACGCCCGCTTGTTGTATCTCCACTTGACTCAGGGGATGCTTTCTGAGGAGAGGGGAGATAGCTAACAGGATTTTTGCGTGGAACGAATGTACGAGAACAGAGGTTCTAAGCGGGTTTATGTTGTTTTTTTGCATGAATTTTCGGGTAAGTCCGACTTACCCCGCAACTTACCCGCTCACTTACCCGTTATTCACCCTCGCGGATGTTCATATTCTCCTCAACCCACCTATCCAGGTCTGTCCGTCTCACCCGCCATTCTCTGCCAACTTTGAAAGCGGGCAGCTTGTTCTTCTTCCGGTTGATGTAGCCTCGCACTGTCTCAACGGAGACTTGCAACAGTTCAGCAACTTCTTCAACGGTCAAATAGGGTCTTTCCACAGCCAACCCCCGTGTTTTTCTGCCTATTATACGCTCCCATAAAATACCCGTCTATACCCTTGACATTGTGCGCTTCTTTAAGGCATACTAGGTACATATCCACACAAACCCACGTTACCAACTGAAAGTAGGCATCAATGACAGCTACAGCCCGTCAAAACATGCTTGTTATCGCTAGTTAGAAAGAAGGTGATAATAAATTGACTCTAGCGTGTTGCAGACGCTAGAGCCGGGAAAACGAGATACCACGGAAGACCCCATTGAGGCAGTCGGGTTCTCATCTGTCATTGAGGCACGTGAGAACCCAAAGTGTCAAGAAAGGCAGAGAAGAAGTGACACTGAGAGAGCAGCAGACAGGACTGGGACTTCGACAAACCACCAGACAACAGCCTGCTTCACGCAGCTACGCGGGGCATCAGGCAGGTATTCATCCCGAGGAGGACTCCGATCTTGAGGAGGATGAAGAGTATTATGTCACCCGCCCGCATACCAGCGCGAGAAGGTATGATCTTGTGCCTGAGCACGTGATCCGGCAGGGAAATAGAACTTATCATGTCCACCATGGCGCACCACCACCACGGCGACATCAATATATTGAGGAGGAGCAAGATGAGGCAAGACCACGCCGCCGCGTTCACTGGTTCGTGTATGTTGGCATCGCGTTATTCGCAATCATTGCCATCTGGCAAGGGTTAGACGGTTTAGCCTGGTTCTGGCAGCAGAAGCAGGACGACTGGACGTATGGTAAAAATCGGGTCTATACAACAGACGCGGTTGTCGGGCACAACGACTCTGCCCAAAACCCCAGCCACTTTATCGCGGTGAATGACAAAGGGAATATTTACGTCATTGAACTGCAAGGAGGGGATACCAGCAAATCCCATATTTACACCATCACGACCATTGAGGGCAACGTGAATAACCCGCCTGTCGTGCTGTTTTTCCAACACTTAACCCGCGACGGACGGGTAGACATGATCGTCCAGATCGGCGACCAGGGGAACGCCTTTGACATTAACCTTTTCAACAACGGCCAAGAGTTTGTATCAAATGTGAGCAAATAGGGGAGCGGTATTGACACCGCTTCTCTTCCCATTCGGAGAGAGATGTCATGCACAAATCGACCGTAGACCTGGAGATGAACCGGATACTCGCAACCATGAAGAGCAGTGGTTCAGGAGGGGATACAGGCAAGCTTGAGAATGAAGAACCGGAAGCGTTTGACGTATACATTGAGCCGGACAGAATAACCGTTGTCAAACGACCGGAGCCGCCGGTGCAGATTACAGAGGGCGCACCCGTTACCACTCAGAAAACCTCGCTCTTTCCCGCATACGCGGTCTGCTTGTTCTACCTCGTTCTTATGCTTTCCACACTTTTGTTTCAAGTATACGCGCTCCTGAACCCGCCAATAGCCACCATCACCATTGTTCCAAAAACGAATACTGTTACGCTTAGCGGATCACTTCAACTAGGAAGATTGTTACATCCCATCACCATAAGAGAGTCACAAACTGTCCCGACTACAGGGAAAGGGCATCAAGACGCGAAAAGCGCGACAGGATTTATCACGTTTTATAACGGTGAGTTTCAAAGCGTCACTATTCCAGCAGGAAAAGCATTAACAGGAAGTAGCGGAGTATCCGTTATCACTGACCAGGACGCGGTAATACCATCAGCAAATTTAAACCCACCGACATTCGGACAAGTCACTGTATCAGCACACGCGATAAATCCAGGCCTCAATGGAAATATTGCGGCCTATGACATTAATTCACCGTGTTGTTTTGCTTCAGTTATTGCAAAAAATCCGGAGAATTTCACCGGAGGCCTGGACGAGCGCAATTTTCAAACAGTGGCAAGAAGCGACCTTGATACAACAGCGCCGCCGCTGAAAATAGCAGTCACACAAAGTATGCACGCAGCGTTGCAAGGGCAGTTAAAGACCAATGAGCAACTACAGATACTTCATTGCGCTCCCACAGTTGCAAGCGATCACCAACCAGGACAAGAGGCATCACACGTAAAAGTCACCGTGTCCGTATCCTGTTCTGCTATCGCCTATGATACCCAGGCACTTGAAACCAGAGCAACGAAGCTTCTTACTACCCAGGTACTAACAAAACTTGCAACTGGTTACAGCCTCACAGGGAACGTACAAGTACGTGTCAATGATGCAACCGTTACCAACACTTCTCAACCCCTCGTGTTCCTATCATTCCATGCACAAGGAACGTGGATATATGCGCTTTCCCGCTCGTCTCAGCAGCGAATAACAAGACTGATTGCAGGCAAGACAAGACAAACAGCATTGCAAATGCTCCGGTCATTGCCAGGCATTGAGCACGCATCAATTAGTTGGGGCGATGATACCAGACTGCCAAAAGACAGCAAGTATATCCATATACAGGAGTACGGGGAAGTTACCAGGTAAGTAACAAGGTAAGTTGGCTCTGTAAGCCTTATCAGACCGATAGTCATCAGGCATACTAGAGGCGTGTACACAGAAAGGCAAGTCGATGCCTACTACCTCTAAGCTGTCTGAAGCCAGCACAACACCTACCCATATTGTCTCTGTACAGCAACCCATAACAGAAGAGGATAAGTTTGTTCTCTATACAGTTCTGCAAGATCTTGCCAACGAATTAAGGAGGCTACACAATGTACGCGCGAAGTATTGTCAAGAAACCAAACCCCAGGCAGACACCTTTCCTGTACAACATGTTTGAGTTCCCCAAGGATCGTGACGGCGTACTCTATGTTCGTCAATCAAGCATTGCCCAGGTACAAACGAACATCCATAGCTATGAGATGCAGACTGAACAGTTTGTGAAGCATTTCCGCGACATGGGGGTCATCGGCAATATTGACATTATTGCCGATGATGAGGGCATGTCAGGTACCCTTGATATGCATGAGCGGCCAGGCATGTCGCGCATGATGAAGCTGATTGAGCAAGAGTTAATCGGATGGGTTGGCGTGGTACATATCAACAGGCTTTTTCGCGACCAGTGGATGATTAACCCTGACATCTTCATGAAGGAATGTTACACCCATAACGTGGCTGTCGCAACGCTGCGCATGACGTTTCATTTCAATGACCCCTACAGCCAGCGGGTGTTCCGGATTGAGGCTGAGGAGTCAGCACGACACCTGGAATGGATGAAGCTGATCTTAGGGGGCGGCAGGAGCACTGCCAGTGATAAGGGCTACTATGACGGGCGCTACATTGTCCCCGGCTACATTGTTGATAGGAGCGATCCGTACCGCAAACGCTACATGGTCTATCAGCCGCACGCCATCGTGGTCCGCTGGCTCTATCGCAGATTTCTTGAGCTTGATGCGAATTTCCGCGCCCTCTGCCATGAAGTTGAGGCAATGCCCGCTGTCTTCCCGAAGTTTGAGGGGTGGGTTGATCCAAAAACCATCAGCCGCTTTAGCCTCAACAGGCCGGAAAACATCACCGCAGACGGCGATTACCGGCTTTTCCGGCACAGCCTTGAGAACATCCTGACCAACCCAGTCTATCTTGGCTGGTGGATACCCATGTATGGGGGCATGATTGAGAATAATCATGAGCCGATTGTTGAGGAAGGATTGTTCATGTACGCGCACAAGCGGGTGAGCTACTTTGATCTTGAAGGCAACAGGCAGAAACCGGCACGAGTCACCCGGTCCGGTGAGGTGGAGGCGCTTCTGAAGAAAGTGATAAGTTCACCTGATGGCACTCCCATCTATGCCTCGCGGCCACATGACGGATTATATCGCTGTGTTTCCCAAAAAGGGTTAATCCTGCCGCAGCAGAAGTTTGTCATAGCAATACGGACCATCGATACGGTGTTCCTTGAGAAATTGTTTGAGCATCTCGCTTTGTGGCAGGGATGTGAGGATTGGGAGGATACGATTGAGCAACAGATGGAAGAGCGGCTCAGGCGGGAAACCCTGATCAGAAAGCAGATCAGAGATGCAGGGAGTAAAATGGACCGGGTTTTGGACACCCTGAACACCGAAGACTGTCCGAAGTCCATGAAAACAGAGCTTTTTAAGCAGTACGAAGGGTTGGAGAAGAAAAAGGCAGAACTTGAGGCTGATTTGCGCCAGGATCAGGCACAACACGCGAGCAACGAGAGGATTTTGTATGAGATAGGAACACTTCTCCCGACCATTCTTTCGGAGTGGGAGAACCTCCCGTTTCATCAACGGATCCGGTTTGTCAATGCGCTTGTTGAGAAAGTGCTCGTCAGCCACGTTGCGCCTTCCTGGTTGAAGATGGAAATACAATGGAAGCGGCTCGATTGGGGAGTTGATGTCTGCCATATCAGAAGGAAATGCAGCGGCGACCTGTGGTCAGCGGAGGAAGAGGAATTGCTGAAAACGATGTATGCTACAGCGGACGCCGGTGATATGCTTCACGCCTTCCCCGAAAGAAACTGGCGGGCACTCAAAGCGAAAGGATTGGAGCTTGGCCTGAGACGGATGAGAAGGGAAGTCAACAGCATACCGGTGAACAGGCCCGAGCTTCTTGACATATCGCTTCGGGACATGGAGTATGCGGCAGAACACGGACTCGCTCTTTTAACCAAAAAAGCGCAATGGTCTCCATCATCAATAACGTTGATGTCACGGTGGTTGTCGGCAGCTCCGACTCACGAATAAGTTCATCGACATGGCATGGTTCATGGTTGATCAACTTCAG
>WNFJ01256057.1_pt2 | contig 10238 bp, 4 predicted proteins | sample 5400461 | NCBI WGS metagenome assembly WNFJ01 (sample SAMN13153349, study PRJNA577476) | soil metagenome | isolation source: 115 cm saprolite on Douglas fir-dominated hillslope | place: USA:California | collected 2013-09-17
CTTACCTCGTCGACGACCATTAAGTGCATCCCGCGCGAGACATAGATGCGATGCGCGTCAGGATCCACCCGGAGGTAGTCCCATCCGCCGTCACCTCCGACTGGCATCCTACGCACTACTTTGTAGCCACCAGCATCTGTCGCTGCAAAGGTTAGTGCGCCGCCAAGAAGCACCAAAGAACAAGAAATAACACAAGCCCAAATGAACGATCTGGAAAACCGTTGTCTTAACATGCGAAAATCCTCCCTATCGAAACAGTTTTTAACTTTTAACTACGGAAAATTCGTTCGAACCCGAACTAAGTGTGTTTGCCCCCTAAGACCTATACGCAGCTTGTGCCCAAAACTTTCACGACACCCGTTGCGTCCACAAGCACTGCAACCCAGTTTGCCGCAAACTTAATTCTGGCGGGCTCCTAGTCGCCGACGCGCCACTCGCCCGCCAAAGCCGCGCGGCGAGCGGGAAGCCACCGCTATGGAGACGGTGCGCAGAGCCCGCACCGGAAGAATCACCCCTCCCGAGTCAAGTAGAATTGTATCGCCGGAGTGATAATCAGCGACAGAACCATCGAAATCAGAATGCCGCCGATGACCGCGATGGCCAACGGCTGAAGCATCTCCGAGCCCGCACCCAGCGCGAGCGAAAGTGGCAGCATCCCCGCGACGGCTGCCATGGCCGTCATCACGATAGGGCGAAGCCGGCGGCGGCCTGCCTGAATCATAGCCTCTTCAGCCGAGAATCCGAAAGCGCGGAACTTCTGGTTGGCGTCGAGCAAAAGAATTCCGTTCTTCGCGACGATCCCGACCACCATGATCAGTCCCATGCGGGAGGATATGTTGAAAGTGGTCTGCGTGATCAAGAGGGCGAAAAATACGCCGGAGGTAGAGAGGATTGCTGAGGAAAGTATCGCGACGGGCGCCGAGAAACTCCGGAATTCGAAGAGCAGCACAATAAAGATGAGGACTACGGCAAGAACGAGAACGATGTAGAGGTCACGGGCCGATTTCCGCTCCTCTTTGTAAGTCCCGGCGTACTCCACTCGAATCGAGGGCGGCAGATGCATGTCGGCCACAGCCTTCTGTATCGCCGCCACGCCAGTTCCCAAGTCCACGCCTTCCAGCCGCGCCGTGACTTCTTTTTCCTGTTGCAGGTTGTCACGGAGAACCTCGGTTTGGCCGGGCAGTTCGTTGATCGTGGACACGGAACCTAGCGTTGCAGTTCCCCCGTTGGAATTGACAAGAATCGTATCGCTCATCGCTTCCAGCGAGGCCCGGTTCACTGCCGGATATCGGACACGCAAGGTGTAGGGCCGGTCGTTAGCAATCACCGGCGTGGACGTAGGTTCACCATCCACTATGGCTGTGGCGACCACCGTAAGCTGGTCGGTTGTGAAACCCGCCTTCGCAGCGGTTTGGGGGTTCACGTTAAAAACGACAGCGGGCCCGCTTGTCGTGTTATCGATCCCGTCCTCGATGTCCACGACCGGCTTCTGGTAGTTGACCTGAACTCTCCCGATCGCATCTGCCACCTTCGGCGCATACGTGGCCAGAACATCCGGGTCAGGCGAAAAAAGCTGGATCGTGACGGGATGCGGAGATCCGGTCAGGTCGGAGATCATGTCCTGAAGTACCTGAGTGAACTCGACGTCGAGGGCCGGCTCCTGTTTCTTCACTTGGGCGCGGACCTCGCTGATGATTGGATCGATCTTACGGCCGCGTTTGTCCTTGAGCTTTACCGCGATGTCTCCGGTGTTTGGCTCTGTGACTGCAGCAAGCCCCAACTGCAAGCCAGTGCGGCGTGAGGTGTTCTCGACCTCCGGGACAGCGCGAATGATTTGCTCCACGTGATTGATCACGCGGTTGGTTTCTTGAAGCGAACTGCCGGCCGGCATGACGTAGTCGAGGATGAATCCTCCCTCATCCATGTGTGGCAGCAGGTCGTTGCCCAGCTTGATGAAGCACACAACGGATACAGCGATCAGAATTGAGCAAAGCCCTCCCAGCCACACGGGATGCTCTAAGGCGCGGCGCAGCCAGCGTTCGTAGAACGAGATGATGCGTTCGAACCATCCACCCTTCAGGGAGGCCTCTTCCGCAGCCATCATGCGTTTCATCTCTTCGATTTCAGAAGACTCCCCGGCACTGGCCGAACCCTCGGTCCCTTCATGACCGGAGCCAGTCTGAGCCGCCTCCGACGTTTTCCCGCGACGGATCAGGTGAACCCCCAGGTTCGTCGACCAGGTGAGGGCTAGCACCAGCGAGGTCAGCAATGACACACTCATGGAAATCGCGAGCGCGCGGAAGAAAGTCCCTGTGACTCCCGTGATCGAGATCAGCGGGAGGAATACCACGATGGGAGTGAGCGTTGACCCGATCAGCGGAATCGTGAGCTCTTTCAAAGCGGCGGCGGTTGCTTCGAGCGGTCCTTCGCCACCATCGCGATGCAGGACGATATTTTCCACGACCACAATCGCATCATCGATGACCAGTCCACCGGCGGCCGCCAAGCCTCCCAGAGTCATCATGTTGAAGCTTTGTCCCAGCATCTTCATCGCGATAAAGGTCACAAAGATCGCCACGGGGATTACGAGACCCGTCATGACTGCGGTGCCCCAGTCGCGCAGGAACAGCCAAATGATGAATCCCGCGAGCAAAAGGCCGATGATGATCGCGTCGCGCACGCTGGAGATTGATTCCCGGACAATATTCGATTGGTCGTAAAAGACGTTCAGATCGATTCCGGCGGGAAGAGAGGAGCGAAGGTTCTCGATTTCCTGATGAACTTCGTTTGCGACGTCGATTGTGTTGCTATCGGGCTGGCGGCTGATGCTGACCAAGACCGCGGGCTTCCCGTTTGCGGTAACCACCGTATAGGCCGGCGCGGAGGAAGGAGCTACAGTGCCGATATCCCGAATCCGAACGGGCACATCGTTCACATTCTTGATAACCATGTCGGCAATTTCGTCGGGCGAGTGAACCTGGGAGTTGACGAGTCCCAGGAATAGCTGGTGATTGCGGCTGAGGAGACCCGGCGAATCGATCAAATTCGTGTGATTGGCCGCGTCTAAAATGTCCTGGAGGGCGACGCGAGACTTTAGCATCCGTGCGGGATCGGGCGTGATTTGAAATTCAGGTTGCTGCCCTCCCTGAACTAGAACGGTCGCGACACCATTCAGCCGGTTCAATCGAGGCTTGATGTCGTACGTCGCCACTTCCCACAATGTGGTCTGGGGAACTTTTCCCGAAGTAAGGCTGTAGCCGAGAATTGGGAAACTTGCGAAATCCAGACGGTGAGCTTCAATTTGGGCCGTTGAGGGGAGAGTGCTCTGAACACGCGCTATAGCGGAATTGACCTGCTGGAGCGTCTGAATCATGTCCACGCTCCAATTGAAGGACAAATCCACTTCGGCCGACCCGCGACTCGTAACGGAACGCACGTCTTCCAGACCCGGCACGCTATTGACCGCGTTTTCAAGAGGGCGGGTGATGGTTACTTCCATCTGGTTGATAGGCATCACGCCGTTATCCACCCCAATGATGATGCGCGGGAAGTTGGTTGCCGGAAACACGGCGATCGGAAGGGAGAGAGCCTCATAGATCCCCACAATCGCCAGCATGATTATGAGAAAAATGATCGACTTCGAGTGCCGGGCAAACCAATAGCGCGAAGCCTTATCGACAGGCCGGGTGGTGGTCACTGATCTTCTTCCTCCTCCGGCATTTTTGGCGCCTGGACTTGGATAATGGCCTTCGTCATGTCATCCATTTTGTCAAGTTCGAACACCCCTACGGTCACTACGCGCTCTCCGCCCTGGAGCCCGTCAGTGATTTGGATGTCTCCAGCGTCCCGGATGCCAACCTTGACCTTCTTCTTGTGAGGCTTATTGTCCGTGTCCAGCACGATCATGGACGTCACTCCGTCCGTGGCGGTCAACAGGGCTGCCACAGGAGCGACAATCGCATGTGGCACAGTTTCGCCTATCATTGTCACGCGCGCGCTTACGCCAGGTTTCAGGCGCCCTCCCGGATTCGCGGCCTGCACCCAGACCTCCACCGTCGTGCTGTTGGGATCGAGCGCAGGGCTTACCAAGGTAACCTTGGCTTTAAGGGCCGGGCCCTGTCCCGGGACAGCAATGCTGGCCTCATCCCCTGCTTTCAGGTGCGAGGCATCGAGCTGCGAGATATGAACACGTGCCACCAATTGCGACAAGTCCATAACAGTGATGAGCGGAGCCCCAGTGGCCGGGGTTTCTCCGGCATAATTCGGACGATCAGTAACTACGCCGGTGATAGGGCTCAGGATCTTGGTATAACTCACTTGGGCTTCGGCGCTAGCCAAGTCACCTTTCGCTGCGTTCACTTGGCCCTCAGCTACTTTGAGATCATATTGTTTCTGCGCAAGTTCGTACGCGTTGCGAGTCTGCGTCAGCGCCACGTTAGCGTCTTCAACATCTTTTGCGGAGATAGCACCTTCCTTATAGAGCGCCTGGCGGCTGTCAAAAAGTTTTTGCGCCGAGTCCAAAGTCTGTTTTGCAAGTTTGGCGTCTTGCGCGACTTTCTGGACTTCCATGTCGTAGGTTACTTGAGCCTGCTGGTACACACCCTGGCTCTTCTGATGGGCGCCCGCCAAATCCTGATTTTCGAGTTCCGCGAGCAATTGGCCTGCCTTCACTGGGCTTCCGCGGTCCACGTAAAATTTCTTAATGGGCGCGATGACTTTCGGAACGATCGCCGCCTGGTCCCGCGGGTACAGGACGGCATCGGCGATCACTTTGCGCTGAATCGGACCGTTTTCCGCAGCGCCCACCTGCACCGTTACGGTTGGCGTTTCCTCTGATGCTTCCTGGGACTTGCAGCCTGAAAGTAGGAGGCCCGCGACGAGGGCAACGCCAAGGAAGCCAGCAGGACGCCAAAGCGCACGGCTATTCTCCCAACGGGCTGTGGAGTTAAGGAGCAATAATTTTGGTATGTTCATGCTTGCCTCAATATTTTTCACCATAATTAAAAACTTCCAGTCAGTGTTTGTAGAGTTGCCAAAGCCGTTCGATAGCGCGCCTGGGCGTCGTCGTAAGCATTCCTCGCTGTTACTAAAGTGGTCTCGGCGTCCACCACCTCGGACGCGGTGGAGGCGCCTCCCTGATACCGCAAGTTGATAAGCCGCAAACTCTCGGCGGCAAGCTCCGACGTGTGGCGTGCCTGTTCGATTGAGGACCGGGCGATCGCTGCTTCATTATAAGCGGCATAAAGTTCGCTGATCAGAGTGCGTTGCGCCAGGCTCAATTGCACTTTCGCCTGCTGCTGCTTGTACTGAGCCTGGTGCAGCTTGCTGCGCAATGTCCCCCAATCCCAGACCGGGACATCCAGAACAACGGTCACAAAATAGCCGATATTCGGCACTACGCCAATTTCTGGGAAAGCAGCCCGAGCACAACGAACGGCAAAGCAATTCGCTTCCATGCCATAGTCGGTATCGACCACCAGTGTCGGGAAGAAGGCAGTCTTGGCAGAAGTGACATCCAATTCTGCCTGTCGCTGCGTTTCCAGTGCCGCCCGCAAGTCCGGGTTTTCCGTCTGCGCCATGCGTTGAATCTCTTCGAATGCAGGAAGCGCCTGAGAAGAATCCAGGTCATCCACCGCGGTGAAATTTACGGTGAATGTAGGGAAAAGCATGACTCCAAGGTCCAGGTGGGTATCCTCCATCGCTAATCTTGCTTCGGTGAAGGCCTGCTGCTGCAGCCGGTATTGAATCTCCGCCTTGACAGCGTCGCTGTGCGGAGCCTGCCCCTCGCGCTCGGCAGCCTGTGTGATGTCAAAAAAGTGTTTCGCCTGATCCAGCCCCTGCTGGGCGGTGGCGTATTTTCGTTGAGCGACGATCGAAGCGTAGAAACTCTTCGTGACGGCCACGGTTAGCCCTCGCCGGGCTATTTCGGCCTTGGCTTTAGCCAAGGCTTCCGCTGCGGAGGCCTTACGGTATCCGGTCCCCATGAAGGTGCCCGGGGAGAGGTCTTGATGAAAGACGCCCCAGGCACGATAGACGTGTATGCCGTCGTTTGTGACGAATCTTCCGTCGGAGATTTTTCCTCCATCCCCCTGGGTCCCGAGGTATTGTACAGAAGCAGTGGTAGTCGGCAGCAACGCGTTCCTGGCTTGCAAACGATCCTCATGTGCGCTCTTGGCATCCGAGAGAGCGCCCAGAAATTGAGCGTCGTTCTTTCTCGCTCGTTCGAGCGCGTCCTGCAGAGTCACGGTGATCGGCGGCCCAGCCTGGCCTTGGCCTGACGGCTGCACTAACTGAACACCCTGTTCAGCAAGCGTGGAAGGTGCGGCGACTTGTGCAGCGGCTGGCGGAAGCCAAACGCTAAATACGAGCGCCAAGCCGACTGCCAAAATAGTGAACCGGCCGGCAAAAGCGCTAAATCTGGCACGCGGCCCGACATGCCGATAATTATGACGTCCACAACCACCAAGCCGACCTGAGTTACCCATTAGCGTTCCATCTCCTTTCAGCTTTCAGCAGGCGCTGCTGGGCACAAAAAACGCACTGCCGCAAATATTAAGACGCGCCGTTCGAAATGGCAGGAACCAGGCGGTGAATTCCCCTGCCCCCGCGCCAAACTGCTTCAACTTCTGGCGGACCCCCCTTGTGACAAAGGGTAAACAAGGGGGAGCCAGAACCCTAACCTCCAGCACCGGCGATTCCCGTTGTGACCCCAGAGTCCCCCGGGAGGACAGTCTGGCGAAACAACCTGAAAAGCGCATGAAAACGGTACATTCTCCCCGGACACAGGAAATTATCTAAAATCAGCTGACGCGTTCACCGTCTGAGTCCAGACTACAGAGTCACATCTACCGTGGCAAGCTTTGCTAGCCGGGAGCCATGTGCTGTTCCTGGGAGTGTCGGAGCCAATTTCCAGATCCGCAAGATGGTGTCTCGCATCCTGAGATCAATCGGGCAACCTTCACAAGGATTAACCTACCCACACAGATCGTCATGAGCCGGGACACTCTATTTCGGGAAACCTTAAGCGAAGCTTAAGACCGGCGCGCTAGAAATCGTTCGCCCCAATTCCTCCCGAATGCGCGTATTTCACCCGGATATCTCCTCCGCCTTCAAACACATATATACATGACGGAAGTGAATGGCGAAAAGTTTCGCGCGATCTAAAAATGGAATTCGGGCATTGAATCCACCCAGTAAGTGCGGTATTTTAGATCATCGAGTGGTTTGTGAGTGTGCGCCCAAACGCCGACTCGCGGGCGCCGCGCGTGAAAGTATACGTATGCCTAAGGCAAAGTTCAGCTTAAACGGAAAGCCTGTAGAGGTTCCCTACGAACAGGGCATGCACCTCCTGGAAGTTCTGCGCGAGGAGTGTGGCATCGTTTCTCCGAAAAACGGTTGCGCTCCCGAGGGCACTTGCGGGTGTTGCGCAATCCTGGTTGACGGACGGCCGGTCCTGTCTTGCCTGCGCAAACCCGAACAAATGGAAGGCCACGACGTAGTTACCCTCGAGGGCGTTCCGGAAGAAATGCGAAAAGTGCTGGGCGAGGCGTTCATCCATGAGGGTGGAGTTCAGTGCGGCTTCTGCATCCCCGGGATCGTGGTCCGTGCGTCGTCTATGTTGCAGCAGGGCTGCACGGATGACCGCGAAGCTGTCGAACAAGGACTTACGGGGCATCTTTGCCGCTGCACGGGCTACGCGCGAATCATTGACGCCATTCAAACGGCTGGCGACGCCTGGAAAAATGGCGGCAGCCTGCCGAGCAAGGAACCGCGCCGACATTCCTATTTCGGTGAAAAATTTGGACTGAACCGCAACCCGGCGTTTGTTAACGGCAAACACGCGAATGGCAACGGCAAGAAAAATGGTTATGGAATCGGCGACTCACCCTCCCGTTACCGCGGCTTCGAGCAGGCGTTGGGCGAGCGGCCCTTCGTAGACGACATGAGCGTGCCGGGCATGCTGCATGCCGGGATGGTGCCCAGCGAGCACCCCCGTGCCAAAGTCAATTCGATTGATCCCTCGGCGGCCCTGGCGATGCCGGGGGTTGTGAGAGTATTTACCGCCGCCGATGTTCCTGGGCAGCGCGGCACAGGGCTTAATTATCCTGACTTGCCCCTGTTTGTGGCGGTGGGCGAAACCACATGCTGCGTTGGAGATTTTCTGGCCATGGTGGTCGCGGACACTCAATTTCATGCGCGGCAAGCCGCGGACAAAGTGAAAGTGGATTACACGGCGCTTGAGCCGGTGACCGATCCATTCGCGGCTCTCGAGCCCGGCGCTCCGCAAGTGCATCCCCCCGGCAACCTGTTCGTGCACGAAAATCTGCTCGATTCGACTGCCTTTTCGCGTGGGGATGTGGAAGCGGGGTTCGCTGCTTCCACGCATATTATTGAACAAACATTTGCCACGCAGCCGGTTGAACCGGCCTTCCTCGAACCGGAGGCGTCCCTGGCGCTTCCACAGGGTGACGGTATAAAAGTTTTCTCGCAGAGCCAGGGTTCTACATTCGACCAGAAACAGATCGCCGATATCTTGAAGCTCCCGCTCGAAAAAGTGGAAATTCAGTTGGCGGCGAGCGGTGGCGCTTTTGGAGCTAAAGAAGAACTTTCCATCCAGGGCCAGACCGCGTTGGCAGCGTTTCTGTTGCAGCGTCCGGTGAAAACCGTTCTTACACGCAAGCAATCGACGCAGCATCACGTCAAGCGCCATCCGATGGTTCTTAAATACAAAGTGGGAGCCGATGCCGAGGGCCACCTGCTTGCCGTGCGTGTTCGCATCGTGGGCGACACTGGAGGCTATGCGGGCACGGGAGGTAAATGCCTGCTTCGCGCTGCGTGCCATTCGTGCGGCCCCTATCGCGTACCCAATGTGGATGTGGAATCCAAGGCCGTATTCACAAACAATCCGACAAGAGGCGCCATGCGCGGCTTCGGCAGCAACCAAGCCCAATTCGCGATGGAAGGCGTCATGGACCTCCTCGCGGAAAAAGTGGGCGTCGACGGCTGGGACATCCGCATACGGAACGTTCTGAACCCCGGCGACGCCTTCGCGACCGGCCAGATTATGAGGGAGAGCGTTCGCGGAATGAGGCAGGCGCTCGAATCGGTGAAGGATATTTATAAGAGCGCGAAATACGCAGGCATCGGTTGCGGGATCAAGAGCACCGGGATTGGAAACGGCGCTATCGAAAGCGGGCACATCATCATCCGGGTTATCGAGGGTGGCCGGCTGGAGATCCTAACCGGGTACACGGAAATGGGCCAAGGTGTTTTCACAACCGTTCGGCAAGCAGTATACGAGGAAACCGGCCTTTCGCCTGACATCATGTCGGTGCGCTGGGACAAAGAGATGGGAGCTAAGTGCGGGGAGGCGTGGGCGTCGCGCGCCACTACGCTCAGTTGCGCAGCGGCGCAGAGGGCGGGGCAGCAGCTTGCTGCCGACCTGAAGGAACTCGCGCTTGAGAAACTCGTCGGCCGCGAGTACCGAGGGGACTACGTCTGTAACTTCACTACCAGGCCCGGCACTCCTGAGGCATTTAAGAACCCGACCACGCACATGACTTTTAGTTATGCTACCCAAGTGGTGATTCTAGACGAGGACGGGCGTCTTGACCGCGTCGTGGCGGCGCACGACGTTGGCCGCGCCATCAACCCGAAGGCTTGCGCGGGTCAAATTGAAGGCGGCGTGCACATGGGACTCGGCTACGCGCTCTCCGAAAATTTCACCTCCACGAATGGACGGCCCGATTCCCTGCTCTTGCAAGACTGTGGCATTCTGAAAGCCAAGCATACACCGCAAATCGACGTCATCCTGATTGAAGTGCCGGACGAAGTTGGAGGTTACGGGGCGAAAGGAGCCGGCGAAATTGGTTTGGTTCCCACGGCCGGCGCCGTGGCCGGCGCGCTTTATTCCTACGACAAAATCCGGCGCTTCACACTGCCAATGCAGGATTCGCCCGCGGCAGCGCCCTCTGTTCCGAAGTCTCGCAAGAAAGCAGTCCTCGCCGGAAGGTAAAACAAAGATTTAGGTAGCACAGACTTCAGTCTGTGAGCTTTTCCGCTCGAGTGGAAACGAAAACCGCACAGGCTGAAGGCCTGTGCTACCCGTTCAGCAACAATTTCCCCTCAAATGGCGCGCGCGACATCACGTGTGCATCGCCGTCCGTGATCAGGACCATCTCTTCGAGTCGCACGCCGCCGCCTCCGCGCACGCCTTCGACCCAGATTAGAGGTTCGAC
>WNFJ01681128.1_pt1 | contig 10238 bp, 7 predicted proteins | sample 5400461 | NCBI WGS metagenome assembly WNFJ01 (sample SAMN13153349, study PRJNA577476) | soil metagenome | isolation source: 115 cm saprolite on Douglas fir-dominated hillslope | place: USA:California | collected 2013-09-17
TGCCACGCGCGATGGGCGATCGGTGCTCGATTCGAATCAACCTTCGACCGCCGACATCGTGGCAGCCGGTCAACGCCTTCGCACATTGCGCGACACACTCCTCGACAGACAAATTCAGATGCTGGCGGCCGAGCGAGCGATACTGACGCAAAGTCAGTGGCAGACGTTGCAACAGCAGATGCAAGAGCGCCGCTCGCAACGGCGACAAGACAATGGATATCCGCGCCGCGGCGGGCGGGGTATGGGTGGGCGGGGACGTTACCCAGGTTAACGGCAGATTAATCTATTGTTCATGTCTCTTGAATCACCATCAGGGTGTGTACCGTCTCGCGATCGGTCTAATGGCCGCAGTGTCCGCATTCGCACAAACGCCGCCCACGCCGGTACCGATACCGATGCAACCGCCAACCTCGCCGATATCGCTGTCGACCGCACTTTCGACGGCGATGCAACAGGTGTCGACGCTCCGCCAGGCTGAGATCGATCAACAGATTGCCGAGGAAGATGTGCGTCAGGCGCAGGCGGCATTGCTGCCGCGGGCGCGCGACTCGTTCACGATCACCTACAATTCGCGGTCGCGCGGGAAGCCCGATCCGAGTTTCATCGCAGCAAACGCAGTCCACGAATACCAGAATCTGCTGGGAGTCACCGGTGACCTGAACTTCGGTCTGGTCTCGGCTGTCCGTCGCAGCCGTGCACTTCTGGAAGCGGCGCGCGCCGGAACTGACATCGCGCGACGCGCTCTCGTGCGCGGCGTCAACGACGCCTATTACGGCGCGGCGCTGGCGACGGCGCGGCGCCGCTCCGCCGAACAGAGTTTCGCGGCAGCGGAGGAGTTCGAACGCGTGACGGATCTGAATGCCCGGGCGGGCGAGGTTCCCGACGTCGATGCGATCCGCGCGCGATTGCAAGTCGCTGCCCGGCGAGACGATCTCGCTCAGGCGCGGCAGGCCGAAGCGATCGCGAATGCTTCGCTGGGCACGCTGTTAGGCTCGGGAATCGTGAATGTGCCGGCGATCGAGCCGCTTCCGCAGACGATCAATCCGGCGGAGATCGAGACGCTGACGGCCGCGAATGTTCCTTACCGCCCGGAGTTCGTCCAGCTCGATGCGCAAGCACGCGCGGCCGAGGCCCAGATCGGAGTGTCGCGCGGAGAGCTGCTGCCGCGCATCACATACTCGGTCGACACCGGCTTCGATTCGAGCTCCCTCACGCCCGATATTCTCAGCGAACATCGCGGGATCCTGGCCACCGCGAATGTCGACATCCCCATTTTCGATTGGGGCGCCACGCGCAGCCGGATTCGGCAGGCGCAGTTGCGTGCCCGCGGCGTGCGCCTTCAGCGCGATCTGACGATTCGGGATCTTTACTTGCAGTACGCCACTGCGCGCCAGCAGGCGATGACCGCTGCCGAGCGCGTCGACAACGCAAGACGCGCCGTCGCCGACGCCGAGCGCAACGTCGAGATCTCGATCGCGCGTTATCGTGCGGGCGAAGCCCCGATCGTCGAGGCGACCGACGCATTGACGACTCTCGCGACACAACGCCAGGCGCTGCAGCAGGCGCTTTTTGATTATCAGTCTGCGCGTGGGCATCTGCTGGAGGCTGTTGGCCAATGACGATGTTTCGCGATTTGTCTCCCGAGCAGGAACCGCCGCGTGAAGTTCGTCCGGCCACCCGCGTTTGGTGGCGCGAACGCAGAGTCCTCGGCATCGCGGGCGCGATCGTCGTCATCATCGTCGTGGTTCTGTTGTGGCGGAGCTGCCATAAAACCGCAGCGCCCGAAGAAACAAACGTCGAGGTCAGCGTTCAGGTCGCGAAGGCCGAGCGCGGAACGATCGCCCGGGAAGTCGCCGCGGTCGCGACGCTGGTGCCGCAGCGTGAGGCAACACTGAGCCCGAAGATCGCAGCGCAGATCGCGCAGATGCCGTTGTTGACGAATCGCCGGGTGCGCGCCGGCGACGTTCTGGCCGTTCTCGAGTCGCGCGACCTCGCGGCGCAGCGCGCCGAAGCCGCCGCGGCAGTGACGGAAGCGGAAACCACGGCGCACACGACAGCCAACGGCGCCATTCCGATCACGAACGCGCAGGACTCGAAAGCGGTTCGTGATGCGCGCGCCAACCTCGACACGCAGGAAAAAACTTACGAACGGCGCAAGGTGCTTTTCGAACAAGGCGGCATTTCGAAAAAAGATCTCGAAGCGTCGTCGCTGGCCGTCACGCAGGCCCAGGACGATCTACGCGTTGCGGAAGCATCGGCCAGCGCGCATCACGCCGTCACGAATCCGGGCGACATCCGCGTCTCACAATCGCGGGTCCAGCAGGCACGCGATCGCCTCCGCAATCTCGACGCGCAACTTGCCTATAGCGTCATCCGTGCGCCGTTTGATGGCGTGATCACGGGCCAGTTCCAGTATCAGGGAGATCTCGCGGCAGCCGGAGGAAAGCTCGTCACGATTGCCGACGCCACCAACCTCATTGCAAAGACGCAGGTGGCTGAGGAAGTGGCGTCGGCGCTGAGGCCTGGAGACGCGGTCAGGATCATTCCCGAGAATCAACCGGGACAATCGTTCAACGGGGCGATCAGTCTCGTTGGGCGCGGCGCGGACCCGCAGAGCCGGAGCGTCGAGGTGTGGGCGCGCGTTCCGAATCCCTCCGGCACGCTTCGGCCTAACGGGATCGCGCGCATGGTGATCGCAGCGCAGTCCGTCTCCAATGCCGTGATCGTCCCGGCATCCGCGGTGACGCTGGACGCGACGAACGGAAACAGCGGGACCGTCATGGTGGTCGACAACAAGTCGGTCGCGCACGAGGTGCACGTCACGATCGGCGTCCGCACGGCTGACCGCATGCAGATTCTCACCGGACTGCAAGGCGGCGAGACGGTGGTCACCGAAGGCAATTACGGCCTGCCCGACGGTACGAAGGTCACATTTGGAAGCGACAAAGGCGCGCCGGCGAAATGAACCTCGGCCGTGTCGTAGACAGGCAGTGGCGCGCCGTCGTCGTAATGATGCTGCTGCTCGCGCTGGGCGGGCTGATTGCGATGACGCAGGTCCCGCTGTCGCTGTTTCCGCAGACGAACTTCCCGCGCATCATCATCGTTGTCGTCACCGTCACGCGCCCGATCGAAGAGGCCATGGCGGGCATGCCCGGAATCGCGCGCGTCAAGTCCATTACCGCGCGCGGAGCCACCGAGATCGATCTCTTCTTCGACTGGCGCGCCAACATCGAGCAGACCCTGCAAATGGTTCAATCGCGCGTGTCGCGGCTCTCCTCGACCCTGCCACCCGGCGCGACCGTGACTCGCGTGGAGCGGTTGACATTCGCTGTTTTCCCGATCATCGCTTATTCGGTCACGTCGCCGAAACGCGATCCCGGCACACTGCGCACGCTGGTGGAGATGACAATTCGTCCACCGCTGGCCCGCGTTCCGGGAGTGTCGACGGTAACGATTCAGGGCGGTGAGGTTCGCGAATACCACGTGAGTGTCGATCCCGCGCGGCTCGAATCGCGCGGGCTCACCGTCCTGCAAGTCGTCGACGCGCTCAAAAACACGAACGTGATCGAGTCTCCGGGACTGATCGACGAAAACCATCAGCTCGAGCTGGCTCTCGTGAGCGGACAGGCCACCAGCCTCGATCAGCTCGGACGCATCGTCGTGAGCACGGTGAACAACGTTCCGGTGTTGCTCTCCGACGTCGCCACGGTCGGGCCGGGATTCGAGCCGCGCTACACGATCGTGAGCGCCGATGGGCAACCGGCGGTACTCATCAACGTGATGCGGCAGCCGACCGCAAACACCGCCACACTGGCCGATGCCATCAAGCAGCAGCTCGCCGGCCTTCAGAAACAACTGCCGCGCGATGTCGAGATCAAGCCCTTCTACGATCAGTCGCTGCTGGTGCGGGCGGCGGTCGGCTCCGTGCGCGATGCGATCCTCATCGGGCTCGTCCTCTCCGTTCTCATCATGTGGGGTTTTCTCAGGAGCTGGGGCACGACACTGGTCGCGACGGTGGTCATCCCCGTCACCATTCTCGTCACGATCCTCGTGATGTGGCTGACCGGCCTGACATTCGATCTGATGACGCTGGGCGGCGTGGCGGCTGCCATCGGCCTCGTGATCGACGACGCGATCGTCGTCGTCGAAAACATCTACGCGCACGTCGCCGCCGGCGAGAACCGCGTCACGGCCGTTCACAAAGCGCTGGCCGAGATCTCGGGACCGATCATCGGCTCCACGATCACGCCGGTAGTCGTCTTTCTTCCGCTGTCGCTCCTGACCGGCGTTACCGGCGTTTTCTTCCGATCTCTGGCGTTGACAATGGCCGTCGCGCTGCTGACGTCGCTCGTGCTCGCGCTCTTTTTCACGCCGGTCCTCGCGCAGCGATTCGTCGCCGCGGCATCGCACGCGACGAAGATCGAAGGGGAAGAGGGCGGGCGAATTCTGAGGCGCGGCATGACGCTGTACGAGCGCGTGCTCGAGCTTGCGCTCCGCCACACCCGTTGGGTCCTTCTCGCAATCGCCGGACTCCTCGTAATCGCCTACCTCGTTTACAGGTTGCTCGGCAGCGAGTTCCTGCCGGAATTCGACGAAGGAGCTTTCATTCTCGACTACGTAGCGCCGCCGGGCGCATCGCTGCTCGAAACCAACCGCATCCTGCAACACGTCGAGCGCTTATTGAAAGAGACTCCCGACGTCGAGAGTTTCTCGCGACGGACGGGAATGCAGCTCGGGCTAGCGGGCGTGACGGAACCGAATACCGGCGACTTCGCCGTGAAAATGCGGACGAGCCATCGTCCGACGGATCAAGTCACCAGCGAGCTGCGCAAGAAAATCGAGTCGACGGAACCTGCTCTGCGCGTCGAGTTCATCGGCATCCTGAGCGATCTGATCGGCGACCTGCAGAGCTCTCCATCGCCGGTTGAGATCCGCCTGTACAGCGAAGACACCATTGCGTTGCATCGAACGGCGCGGCAGATCGCTGCGTCGATCGGCAGAGTCAAAGGAATCGTCGAGATCTTCAATGGGATCGTCATCAGCGGACCGGCGGTAACGTTTCGCATCGATCCGCAGCGCGCCGCGCTCTTCGGAGTGACGGCCGCCGATCTCACCTCGACGGTCGAGGCGGCGCTCGGCGGCACGACAGCATCGACCATCATCGAGCGCAACCGCGCGTTGCACGTGCGCGTGCTTCTGCCCGCTACCTATCGCACATCGCTCGATCTTCTGCGATCGCTGCGCGTACGTTCGCCGACGACGAACGGATATGTGCGACTCGATCAGATTTCGACGATCGAATACGATCCCGGCCAGGCGGAGATGCGCCGCGACGGGCTGCGGCAATCGATCGCCGTGACCGCGCGCCTCGAAGGCGTCGACCTCGGATCCGCCATCTCCTCGATCCGCGCGCAGCTTGGAAAGGATGTCCGCCTTCCCGCGGGCATGACCCTCGAGTACGGCGGACTCTATGAGGAACAACAGGCAAGCTTTCGCGAGCTGATGCTGACTCTTGCTCTCGCGATCGCGCTCGTCTTTCTGGTCCTGCTGATCGAATTCCGCTCGTTTGCACATCCGGTCGCGATTGTCACGGGCGCGGTGCTGGCACTGACCGGAGCGCTCTTCGCGCTGCTGGTGACACGCACGACCCTCAACGTGGTCTCGCTGATGGGTATGATCATGATCGTCGGCATCGTCGCGAAGAACGGAATCCTGATGCTCGACACCGTCGAAGACCATCTCGAGGAAGGCGACGACCTCCATGCCGCGCTCGTCAAATCGGGACGCCGGCGTTTTCGTCCGGTGCTCATGACATCTTTGGCAGCCATGCTCGGCATGCTCCCCCTCGCCGTGGCCCTCGGAACAGGGTCGGAGCTTCTGCAGCCGCTGGCCATCGCCGTGATGGGCGGCCTGGCGTTCGCGCTCCTGCTTTCGCTTGTCGTGACGCCGAGCGTGTACGCGCTGATTCGAGAGCGCCGCGCTACCTAGTCGTCACGTGCACGACAAAACCGGCGCCGCGTTTCGACATGACCGGAAGAACCGACCACTGCGCATGCTGGGTCGAGGAGCGATGACGGTTGACGATCATTTTGCCGGTCGCTGTGCCGATGACTGCGCCGGCAAAAACATCGGAAGCCCAATGCACGTTGTCATTCATGCGCGCGAACGCGACCGATGACGCGACCGTGTAGGCGACGGTCGGAATGACCCACCCGTTGCTGTGACCGGCGATCGCCGAAGCGAGGGCGAATGCGTTGGTCGCGTGTCCGGACGGAAAGGACTCCTGCATGCTGCCCGGGTCGAAATCGTGCGCAGTCATCTCGTCCTGATTGGGCCGCGCACGTCCGAAGCCTCGCTTCAGCAGAGGCGTGATGACACCGGCGGCGATGATCGATGATTCCAGCGCATCGCGTCCCGTATCGCGCACCTCGTGATTTTTCGTCAGCAGTCCCACGCCGATCAGAGCCACGGACAACTGCAGCCCCCGCCCGCCACCCATCGGCGTCACGGCTTTGGAAATCGAATTCGTCTGCGAGTTGCGCCGCTCCTGAATCGTGTGCGCGATGTGCGTGTCTTCGTGCATCAGCACCGCGATCGTTCCGATGGTGGCAACGGCCCGCCCCCATTCGGCGCGGTGCCAATGGGCAGGCGCGAGCACGACCGCTTTGAAGTCGCGGCCATACCGGCGCACTTCGTCGACGATCGCGTTGCCGTAGGCGGCCGGTGCGATCGCGACGAAGACCACCGCGGCGACAAAACGCACCGCGCGAGTATAGGTCGAGGAGATTAATGTGAGATTAATGAAGCAGACATTACGATGGCGGTCTCATGCGCCTGCTGGTGGTCGAGGACGATCCGCGATTGTCGGAGGTGATCGTTCGCGGATTGCGCGAAGACGGCTACGCTGTCGATGCGGTCAATGACGGTCCGTCGGCGCTCTATCAGCTCGCGATCACCCCTTACGACGGCGTGGTCCTCGACGTGATGATTCCCCCTCCGAATGGATTCGAGGTTTGCCGGCAGATGCGCGCCGCACATCTCGCAACGCCGGTATTGATGCTCACCGCTCGCGATGCGGTGGGCGACAGGATTCACGGTCTCGACGCCGGCGCGGACGACTACCTGGTCAAGCCGTTTGCCTTCGCGGAGCTATTGGCTCGCGTTCGCGCTCTGCTGCGGCGAACACCTCTGGTCGCCGCGCCGACGCTTCAGGTCGGCGACTTGATCATCGACACCGCGAGCCATCGCGTCGTCAGCGGCGAGGACGAAGTCGTGTTGACATCCAAAGAGTACGCGCTGCTCGAATATCTGGCGCGTAACGCCGGGCGCGTGATCAGCCGCTCCGAAATTGCTGAACATGTCTGGGACGAACGCTTCGATCCGTTTTCGAATGTGATCGACGTGTATATCAACCGGCTTCGGCGCAAGATTGATCGCGTCGAGCCGCACCGCATCGTGACTCGCCGCAACGAAGGCTACATGCTGCGCACCGATTCTCCGTGACATGCCGATTCGCATCCGTCTGACGCTGTGGTATCTGCTGATCCTGACCATCGTTCTGGCGATCGTGGCAGCCGGAGTCTACGAATTTGTCAGCCGTGAACAGCGCCACAACGTCGACCGCGTTCTGCGCGAGCGGGCCGACGCTTTCGCGCGCGCCTTTGCAGGTGAGGCGAACGAACAACCGAGCGACCAGGCGATGATCGAAGTGACTCGCGACTACGGCCGCGGCAACACTGACATCTTCGTCTACCAGGGTTCCGACAAACTCCTCGCGCGATCGCCGATGCGCCTTCTGCATGTGGCTGACGCTCGCACGATCCCAGAGATTCGCACGGCCATTCAGCGCGCAGCCGCCGGTCGTGCCACCAACGTCACCATCGATGACGTGCGATGCGTCGTGACACCAATCGAAGGTCGCGGAAAATCGCGCTATGTGTTCATCTCCACCGAATCGCTGGCGGGGAAGCGGAACGCCCTGCACGAGATCCGCAATGCGTTCACGATCGTCATCCCGGCGGCGCTGGCAATCGCCGCGTTAGGCGGATATTTCCTCGCCATGCGCAGCCTCGCGCCGGTCGCGCAGATGACCGAGGCGGCATCGCGTATCGAGGCTGAGAACCTTTCCAACCGGATCGCGGTCGGCAACCCTTCCGACGAGTTAGGCCGGCTCGCGACGGTTCTCAACGCGCTTCTCGAGCGGCTCGATCGCTCGTTCCAGCAGCAGAAGCAGCTGCTCGCCGACACGTCGCACGAGTTGCGCACGCCGGTGACCATCATCCGCAGCGAGGCGGAAGTAACGCTGTCACGGCAGCGAGATCCGGAGGAGTATCGCAAGGCGCTGGAGGTCATCCGTTCCGAGTCCGCCCATCTGACCAGCCTCATCGAAGGTGTGCTGTTGATCGCGCGCGCCGAAGCGCAGCAAGACGCCATCGCCACGGAGCCGGTGCAACTCGAGAAGGTGATCGACGAGACCGTCCAGGCGCTTCAACGTGTCGCGGAGAGGCGGCAGATCGAGCTCACCTGCGCGACGGACGGACCGATGCCGATGCGCGGAAGCGCTGAGCTGCTGCGGCGCATGCTCCTGAACCTGCTCGACAATTCGATGAAATTCACGAACGCGGGCGGCCGGGTCCGTGTCGAATCGCATCGGAACGGTTCCAACTACATCATCACGGTCACCGACACGGGCCGAGGAATCCCGATCGATGCGCAAGACAAGGTCTTCGATCGCTTTTTTCGCGCCGATGCTGTTCGAGGGCGTGCCGGCAACCGCGACACCGCCAGCGGCGCGGGCCTCGGCCTCCCCATCGCGCGCTGGATTGCGCGCGCACATGGCGGCGATCTGCGTCTGGTGCGCTCCTCGCCCGCCGGCTCGGTCTTCGAAGGCGTGCTGCCGATCAGTGTCTCAACATGAACGCGCGATGAACGCTGTTGCGGTGATCGCGACCCCGGAGTAGCTTTACGCGCCATGAAGAAATTCGCACTTCTCATCGCTTTCGTCTTCGCGACGCAGCTCAGCGCCGCCTACCACGTCGTTCGTCACATTCCGATCGGTGGCACCGGCGGATGGGATTATCCGGCCATCGACAGCGCGGCGCGCAGGCTCTACGTCTCGCACAGCGATCGCGTTGAAGTCGTCGACATCGATCATCAGAAGGTCATCGGGACGATTCCGAAGACCGAAGGCGTGCATGGCATCGCGATCGCGCCCGAGCTGCATCGCGGTTATGTCAGCAACGGACGTTCGAGCACGATGACGATCTTCGATCTCGACAAGCTGACAGCAATCAGTGAAGTGAAAACGACCGGCGAGAATCCCGACGCAATTCTTTACGATCCGGCGACCAAACGCGTCTTCACGTTCAACGGCCGCGGGAAGAATGCGACAGTCTTCGACAGCGACGGCAAAGTCCTGGCGACCATCCCGTTAGGCGGAAAACCGGAGTTCGCGCAGAGCGACCGAGCCGGCCATGTCTTCGTCAACATCGAGGACAAGAATGAGATCGCCGACATCGACGCGAAAAATCTCACCGTTGTGCACCGCTGGCCGATCGCGCCGTGCGAAGAGCCGAGCGGGCTGGCGATCGATCGCGCACACCATCGTCTCTTCAGCGTTTGCGACAACCAGAAGATGGTCGTAGTCGACAGCCAGAGTGGCGCCGTGGTCGGATCGGCCGCCATCGGAAAGGGAGTCGACGGCGCGGCGTTCGACGAGAAGAATCAGATGGCGTTTTCATCCAACGGCGCCGACGGGACAATCACCATCATCCGCGCGGTCTCACCAACAGAATTCAATGTCGTTGACAACGTGACGACCGCGCGCGGCGCGCGAACGATCGCGTTGGATGAGAAGACGGGCCACGTCTTCGTGGTGACCGCGCAATTTGGCCCACCCCCCGCCCCCACACCCGACCGCCCCCGTCCGCGTCCCGCGATATTGCCGAACACGTTCGAGGTGATCGAAATCGCGCCTTAGAATCAGGCGTTAGGCGTCAGGCGTTAGGCGTTAGACGCTGAACCGCCACGGCTGCGGGATCGCGACAATCATCAGCGTGTATCCCATCAGCGCCACGTTCTTGGTGAAGTTCACCATCTCACTCATCTTCTGCATAGGATCGGACACGCTCCAGAAGTTATGCATCATGAAAGTGGTCGGCAGAAGAAAGAGGATGATCGCGATGACGCCGATCAGCGGCTGAAATCCAGACAGGATCGACAACGCACCGATCACGAGC
>WNFJ01231408.1_pt2 | contig 10237 bp, 20 predicted proteins | sample 5400461 | NCBI WGS metagenome assembly WNFJ01 (sample SAMN13153349, study PRJNA577476) | soil metagenome | isolation source: 115 cm saprolite on Douglas fir-dominated hillslope | place: USA:California | collected 2013-09-17
GCAACACGAACGACGATGCCCAAAAGCGACAGATAACGGCGCAGGCAGAGTCAGATAAAATTGACGCCGTAAAGGCCGAAGGCTTGCAACCGCAACAGTACAATCACGTGATAGAGCTTGCTCAGGCCGACAAGGCCCTTCAACAGAAGTTCTTGTCCTACGTCAACGAGGTGAAGAGTTCACCAGGCTGAGTCCAGCTTAGTTCAATCAGATTAAGACCTGTCGGTAAACACGTATTCGTCCGATTGCACGTGAACTTGGAGCGCATGATGGATGAAGATTTCTGGACCTAACGGTAATCGCGCCAGCTGGTAGGGAGCGCCCCAGCCGGGACCCTCTACGGCCCCTTCTGGGGGGTAGGATTTATGGATCAAGCCTTGACCAGACAAAAACTTGAGAAGCTTCGCACGATCGTGAGCGAAGGCGACCGCGTGGCGATCCTGCTGCAGGACGATCCCGACCCCGATGCGATGTCGAGCGCTATAGCGCTGCGGGTATTGCTTGGCCGCAACAAGCTCACGACCCCGATCTTCGCCTTCACCCCGGTCACGCGGCCCGAAAACCGCACCATGACTCGTCTGCTCGAAATCGAGGTCGCTCCGGCCGATACCAAGACGCTCGAGGAGTTCGACAAGATCGCGATGGTTGACGTCGAGCCGCCTTACTTTGGCGATCGGCTGCCGCGCGCCGATATCGTGATCGACCATCATCCTGGCTACGAGACGGGTATAGCGCCGTTCGAGGATATCCGGGTCGGCTACGGCGCCACCGCGACCATCATGACGGAGTACCTTGTGAGTGCCGGCGAGAGTGTAAGCGAACGGCTCGCGACTGCGCTGTTGTATGGTATCCACAGCGACACGCTTGCCCTTTCGCGGCGCGTGACGGAAGGCGACATCGAGGCATTTACGCATCTCTACCCGCTCGCGAACTATAATTTGCTGAAGCGCATGGACCGCCCCGAATTGCCGCTCGGGTTCGCGCGGATACTCTCGCGTGCTATGCGACGATTGGCGGTCCGCGACGGGTTAATAGTGCTCCATCTGGGCCGGGTTGAACGTGACGACCTGATCGTGCAGATGGCGGACTTCTGCCTGCAGTTCGAATCGGTGGAGTGGGCCGCCGTGTCAGGCAGGCTGGGTCGTAATCTGGTCATCGCGGTGCGCAATCACGGACTCGGCCATGCCAATGCCGGCGAGACGGTCAAGCGGCTCTTCGGCGATCTCGGCAGCGCCGGGGGCCATCGCAACATGGCCAAGGCCGTAGTTCCGCTCATGGCCTGGCGCAAGCGCGAGGGAACGATGCGGGACAAAATGATCGAAGTGCGCTTGAGCGAGCTCTTCAACGCCGCGATGCCGGGTGAGCACGAAGATTCGGCACCATCGCCGCAGAACCCGCATCAAGATCATAATCGTTCCGCCTATAACCAACATCGCAGTTCTGGAAAGGAATTATTTCAAAGGCAATCTCGAAAGAGGACCGGGCAGAAAAGAGAGCGCACGGCCAAACCCGATGGTAAAAGCCTGAGAAGCGGAGGGAAAAGATGAAGCGCACTGCATCCGCGTTGATCGAAGTGTTGCTGCTTGGTGCTCTTGCGGCGCCGGCCCTGGCTCAAAATCCCGCACCGGAATCACCCCCAGCGGAAGCTCCATCGATGGCAGCGCCGAGTCCGGAAACTTCGCCGGCACCGGAGTCCACCACACCTAAGCATCGGCGTCGCCACCTACACGCCCGTCATCACGAGAAGAAGTCGACCGAAGCGAGTCCGGCTGCGGAATCGAGTCCAGCTGCGCCCGGCCAACCATCCCCAATGGCCCCAAGCGGCCAATAAGGGCGGTCGTGAACTCCGGCCATTGTACCGGGCGCACCATGAGGAACCCGCCTATCCGATCGCGTTCCGGCTAGAGCGGCGAGCGGATCGCAGCACTGAGTACGGCAGTTTGCCCGAGATCATGAATACGAGCTTTTAGCTGTGCTTCGACAATGTCGATCATCCTCTCACTCGGCTCTTGGCCTTTTTACTTGGTCGACCGGTGACGCGATGTGGGCGCGGATATTGGGTTGGCGTTGGCGGTGATACTCTCGCTGGAGCTTGTGGCAAGAACTCTCGAAGGAAACGTCATGCCATTCGAAAGCACCCCATATCCTTGGGGACGCGATTCCGTTGTCGAAAATGCACCGCACCGCTCCGGTATCTATGGTCTCTATTCCGCGCTGTGGATTTACATTGGCGAGGCCGATGGACCTTGGCGAGCGTCTGATGAAACACTTCGATGGCGACAGTCCCTGCATCGCGAGATACGGTCCGAGCCGTTTCGTGTTCGAATTGATTGACGAGCCAACAGCCCGAGAGGCGCGCTACCGCGAGTTGGTCCGCCAACATGGGCCAGTTTGCAATACCAAACAACCGAACCAGGAGCTGATACATCGGATTACGCAGGCGCGCGGATCTACCCGGTAACGAAAGATTGCAGCGCAGGCCAACAAGGAAGTTTCTCTGATCGCAGGTGATGTGCTGAAATCTGAAAGCAATCGCGCTTAGCCGATAAAGCTGCGCGATTGTTAACGCGCAGAGAGTCTCGATGGATTTCGCTCGATTCGGCTCGCTAATTAGTGAGGCCCCGACTATTTTTAGCCGCAGAATTCTCTTTGACGAGAATTTCGTTTCGGGCTTGCCGAAAATGCTGCAACACCAAATCCTTCTTGTGCTGATTTAGAGACCTCGCACCTCGTCGTCAAGATGAGGCCAAAGAAAAGGCCCATAACCCGATTCTACGGCTGCAAACAATTCTGCTTCACGACTCTCATAAGGGAGCCGAAATCGACGGGTTTATGGACCACAGCATTCGCTTCGACATCGTGCACAAGCCCGCTGCCAGTTACGACCACTACAGGGACCGAGCGCACCCTAGCGTCACGCTTTTGCTGCGCGAGGAATTCCCAGCCACTCATTACCGGCATCATCAAATCGAGGATGATGAGGGCGGGTGTCATACCGCTCAAGCAATCGAGTGCCTGGCGGCCGTTCTCAGCGCATACAACCGTGTAGCCTTCGTTCGAGAGCAGCTCTGCAAGAGCCTCGCGGCCCTCGGCCTCGTCGTCAACCACTAAAATTTCTAATTTTTCGCTGGGATCTTTCATTTAGCATTTGCCTAACCTGTTCGTCGTTCCAGCGGAGGGTAAATTGGGAGGGAGGCAAAATACTTACGCAAACCATGTGCCGTGATTATCGAAATTGTTGAAAGCGAGCATTAGCCTGATGCGCCAAGCTTTAAGTAAGGAGTGTACACTGTTCCCGGTTGAATAGGAATCCAGAAATTTCAAAGAAGCTGCACTTTGACCAGCTCCCGAAGGGCGGCTAGACGATAACCGCTTTTTCGAAAGAACCGCTTTACGCTGCAAAACTGGGCGACACCGTGTTGTCTTCCGGAAGGTACCGCGCATCGCCCCTGAAGTGCGATCTAACGTGCTGGTACGGTGATTTGGAATAGCTTCAAGCGTGGTTGTTCAGCAGGTCTAGTGACGGGGTAGGCTCACCGAGAACGTGGTTCCCGCATCCTCCGACGAGGCCACTGAAACCGTTCCATTGTGCGCCGACACGATCTCTTTGACGATGAAGAGACCCAGCCCGAGCCCGGTTGGGTTCTGAGTCGAGCCTCTGCCTTGAACGAGCGGATCGAACATCGTTCCCAACAGTTCTTTTCGTATTGGTGGTCCTTCGTTGTGCACCTCGAGGAACACGAGATTTTCTTCGCCTTTGACGCTTAATCCGACCTTTTTCGCCCCGCCGTGCTGAATTGCGTTCGTCAGCAGATTCGAGAGCAACTGTTTCAACCTTTCGCCGTCCCAATCTCCATCCGAATCGCCGTGCGTATCGACATCGACCAGAAACTCAGGATTGGCCGAACGAACTTCATCGGCAACCTCACGAGCGAGGGTTCCCAGATTCGCTCTCACCCGAGTGATCGGCATCGGACTTCCTAAACGGCCGCGGGCGAAGTCAAGGATGTCGTTCACCATCTGGTTCAAGCGGCGCGCGCTGCTCCCTATGCGCGACACCGTCCCGAGCTGCTTTTCGTTCAGGCCTTCTGCTCCCGCAAGTGACATCGCACTCAGCAAAATGGCATTGAGCGGATTGCGCAGGTCGTGACCCAACATTGCGAGAAATCGATCGCGGTACCGAGCGTCACGCTGTTCGTAGGCGGGCACCGTCTCTGCCACGGCGCGATCGACGGCGTCGCCGAACCTGGTTATCTCTTCTCCCCCGTGGAGAAAACCATCCGGGTCGGTTTCACGCCACAGGCGCAATACGCAAGCATTTGAACAAGATCAAATCCCGATTCGATTCGCAGATCGACATGAGCGGCTGCGACATGCTCGATTAGTCCGGGCGTGCCCTCGCCCTTTCCCTTCGCTTGCTGCTCAAAAGGAAGCTCAGGCCTCTCGATGTCTTCAGCGATAGATTGAAGGATTGCTGCGACATGAACTCGAAGAAACCATCGAGGCAGATCGGCTTCTGCATCGAGAGTTTTCGTAAGCTCTTCCCACTCTCGAACGATCCTTCCGGTGTCAGTTCTGATGAATTCGGATAGTCGCACTACTCGCCTCGTTTCGGGCCACATAGAATATCGAGAGAGCATCTCTAAGTAAATCGTGCGGGCGCTTGCCGTCACCTCATCCCGGGTTCTATGCGCTGATGCGCATTTCGATCCCACTTGTCGTGAAGGCTCTCTCTCGTTTTCTTCCTGCTGAGGAGCGGACGAGGAGAAAGACGGCAAAACTTGCCGGAAAACGCGCGCACGAGTCCTGCAAATCAGAGCCACAATCAATCACCGGTAATAGAATGTGGAGAAAGATAATAGGTCACCTGGTGGAAGAACTCTTTGGGAATTTCTAGGAACGTTCAAGTGCGCAGGTGCGCAGGCTGCGAAACTGGAGCTGGCGAATGATGATGACCGGGGTAGTCGCGCGTTGACGGATTCCCATTGGGCCCTACAACGGAAGAAATGCAAGCACACTCAAAGCGTAGCGACCGTGATCTGAAGTGTTGGCGATTTGGCGAGCCTACTTAGAAATTTTGAATGAGCGGATATTCTTGGTCGACCGCTGGTCGGATGGCATCGCCACCTGGCACCCGCGGGTCGTCCAGAAGCTGTGCTGGTGCAGCGGAATACCGGCTACCAAGAGAAACCTGAACGCCGCCTATCGCTGGCTCGTTAAGAATTGCACCAAACTCGCGATCCGAAATGTGCCGGCTATCTGACGCCGCTCGATGAGGAACTGCTGAGCGTAACGCGAACGCATACTCAGGAGTAGTAAGAGAGGCGGCCAAGGCCTATTCCTCGTCAGCCTCGGGGTATTGCTCAGGAGCGATCCCGGTTTTCTTGAGCACCCTCGGGTATGTTCGTTTCGGCTCGGCGACGCTGAACCCGACGAGTTGGACGGTCAACAGCCTCGTATCTCCGTAGTCGAACAGAAACATCATAGTATCGCCGAGGATCTTCCCAGACGTCTGAGACCTTGGTAAATCGTACGCTTAAGGATTCCGGATGGTCAGCGGCAATATCTCAAATAGTCATTGCCTGTCCTACTGAAGAACCCAAATGCGTGGTCGAAATCAAAGCCGGTAGGCGCCCACGATCGCCTCGGCAAGTTTGTAAGGACTCGGATCCCCTCGAATCTCGATTTCTCGCATGACACGGGACCGGCGCAGGCTAGGGTCGTCTAAGAGATTGACCACCAAAATGTGTGTTTTCATTTTATCAGACGGACAGCCGGGCGAAGTTCGTATCCGACTGGCCTCTCAGGTATCGCGATCACAATAGCGGCGGTGCAATCATTGTCAACTTACATGTTGGATACCCGCGCAGGGCACACCATCGGGAGATTCGAAGGATAGCGAACGCCGGCGAGGCTTAGTTTGCTCGCAACAAAGTGTGGGACTGTCGCCGATCATCGATGCGGCGCGCCACACCTGTTGAAAAACATCGGCGGCAGTGATTGGCCGCGGGACCCCGGGGCGATAAATAGTGATCGGCGGTTCGGACGGAAAAAGGCGGAGGTGGAAGGATGAGTGCAATCAAGCGGCGGAACAACGTCGCCAAGCTGAATCGGCGGGCGGAGCCACGCGAGGTAAGCGACCCCGGCATCGAGATGATCCGCAAGCGCTCCTACGAACTGTTTCTCGCTAGGGGTGCCACTCACGGCGCCGATCTTACCGATTGGCTTGAAGCCGAGCAGGATTTGCGCACGGCGTCCCAACGTTAAGCACGGCGATCACATACCCAGCCGGCGCTCAAAAAGAAGCCAGCCCGTGCTCACGTGCTGGCTTGCTGACCCTTGAGGGTCAGTGAACTCTCACCAAAGTCTCGGCTACCTTCCGTTCGTCTCGCAGACACACCGGCAGGAAATCGCACCACGCGCACCACATGCCCAGGCGGTTTAGACTCTCACAAGTCCGAGACTTATCATCAGCGCCCGCTCGACGTTGGTCATGGTCGCGGGTCGGACCGCGCCCAGGCGACGAACTAGCCGGCGCCGGTCGATGGATCGGATTTGGTTGAGGAGTGCAACCGAATCTGCGGTAAGTCCGGCTTCGGAGGCTTTGATCAGCACCTCCGTGGGATAGATACGCTCTTCGAACTGCGAGGTGATCGCCGCCACGATGGTGACAGGGCTATAGCGATTGGCGATGTCGTTCTGTAAGACGAGCGCGGGGCGCGTCTTTTTGATCTCGGCGCCAATCGTAGGGTCGAAACTCACGAGCCAGACCTCGCCGCGCCTTGGCCGGGTTACCCGCGAGTCTTTTGCCATGCTTCCTCTTCAAGGGAGGTCCATTCCTCGCTGAGGGCGAGGTCGCGGCTCGCCCGACGCCGAGCGCCTTCTTCAAGCTGCTTTCGGAGCGATGCACGCTGCTTGCCCCGCAGGAACTCCCGCACGGCTTGGTCGATCAAATGGCTGCGGTTGCCGCTTTTCGCAATCCGGTCGATCAGGCGCACGGTCTCTTCGGGCAGCGTGATATTCAAGCGCCGATGCATGATGTCTTTACCTCCTTGTTTCATAAAGTTAATCATACACATGTGAGGTGTGTATATCAAATGAGGTAGTGAGTGCATGTGAAGAAGTGGACACTAAACTCAAACCACCAAACCTTTTTAGCTTCGAACGCTCTCTTCTCGACTCTTATTCGCGCTTCGGACATTCGATCTTTACTTCGCATGGGCCGCCACACACACCGGACATTTCCGGTCGAGGGTGTCTCCGATCGCACCGAAGGCGTCGCAGCAGTTGCTGCACCACGTCCCACGCGTGTTGCAATCGCAGTCCAAGATGGATTGCCAGAGCGCTTTCAAATCGGGCATGAGTATCTCCTATTGTTCGATGAAGCGGACACTGTGACAGACGGATAGACGACCCATGGACGAGTGTGACCAGTAAAAGAGGAGGCCAACGCGTTTTTGACGTTGGCCCGTTCGGCTCATGCGAGCCGTACTAAAGTTTCCGCTATCTTGCGCTCATCTTTGAGACACACCGGCAGGAAGTCGCACCACGCGCACCACATGCCTGGCCGCTTGTAGAAGCGACCAGCCGTGATCTCGTGTGCTACATATCCCGCCTTCGCAAGATAGTCCAAGAGGTGGTCGACATTTCGCTGGCTCACATGCCCACTCGATTTTCGAAATCCGTCACGGTCGGTTTGCCATCGAGCTTGGCCACCAGGTCGACGACCCCGATGAAAGGCCCTTCGATTCCGGTGATGCCAAGTTCGAACGCCTTCTCACTCGCGGTAACCTTGCTGATCCGGGAGAGCTCTTCGGCCACGAACTTGGCAAGCAGTGCCCTCCCGGCCTCATTGATCTCCCAAGATTCGCGAGCACTGTAGCGAAGCTCGACCTGTCCGGCTTCCTTCCAGAGCGCAACGAATGAGTTGGCTGGGTCTGCGCCCGTCCGGAAGAACGTGGCGAGCGCCTGATGCCGACCTGTACAAAAAAGCGTCGAAAGCTTTACCCAATTATTGGCTGCTGCAGCTCCGAAAGACGATCCATACTAAATCCCGCATCCACCTACGGGGGCAGCTTCCCCATCCTATCGTCATGGCGGCGAACAGTTCTCGCCTGAATCGGACCATAGGAAAGAATTGGCTGGCTGTGGGCGATGCGGCAATCACCTTCGATCCGCTGTCCGCACAAGGTGTCCATAAAGCTCTGGATTCGGGTCTTCGCGCCGCGCAATCGATTGAGGCTCACCTGTCTGGTGACGACTTCGCTCTGCAAGGTTACGCTCGTGATGTTGACCATCGTTTCCGTAGTTACTTGCAGGTGCGACAGGCATACTACATCCAAGAGAAACGATGGCCGGACTCCACCTTCTGGCAGCGACGGAAGCGTTCGGAAATACAACGCACACAGTCGGACTAGAACGAAAGCAATCAATCAAATCAAACTGCAATCGAAGCGGCGGTCGAAGCACTAAAGGAAAACCCTCTGCGGTTCCCGGTGATCTACTGTAACCGGTGTCGCGCGGGAGTTCGGCGCTTCCCTTACGGAATAATTTTCGAGGTTCAGGAGATTCGGATTGTGGTCATTACCTGTTTCCACGCCAGACGCGATCCGCGACGCTGGCAGTCTCGTTAACAATCGCGAGCCCTGACGGTGCGCTTCGAGCCCGGAAACTAAGCGGGTCGCAGTAATCAGGCAAGGCGCTTAAGCCGGGCCTGCCGCACCGTGTCTGCGACGTGTTGGGGATCTCGAATGTCACTCATGATGATTAGAAATTCTGCGCTCGCCGCGGACGCGACGGCGACGGTGCCGAGACCGAGCAGCCGTTGTAGCAGTGAACGAGAGACCTCAATCGAGCGCACGTCGATCAGTTCCATCCGCGGCGCTCGATGAGACGATCCGATGTGAGACTCCAGGTTGTGCCGCGATGCGCCAAGCCCGCCAGCACGACCAGGGCAATGCTGCCCAGCATCAGCAGTAAGCCGAGTAGGCTGCTCCCAGAAGGTTCCCCAAAGAGAAAGAGTCCGCCGATACACATCGCCAGACCCATCACGAACTCGCGCGCGAAATGCCACCAAGACCGCACTATGCGGTTGAGCGCGTACTCGCGGATGGCTGCAGGCCGTGGTTGCAAGAGCCGGGTCCCGCAGCGCGAACAGAACACTACACCTGCGCCGGCGTCAAAGCCGCACTGCGCGCATCTCATCGGTATCTGGACCAGTGGCTGTGGGCCGCGCGGTTACAACTGACAGAATTTCTCCCTCGATTCGTCATATTTCTGGGATTCGATTCCAGTCACGTTTTGCTATCGCAAGACTTACCGAAGCCGAGGCGTTAGGAAAAATGCCCGCGCTTCCACGCGAGCATTCTCGTCCATTAACCGCTTAGAATGGCACCCCTTCTTCTGACGCTGCTTGTTCTTCCCCTTCACCGCCCGCAGGCAGGTCGGGCCTTGGCCCGAGAAATTGTACCCGCTGCGCAACGATCTCGGTGCGATAACATTTGCCGCCGTTGTCGCGGGCTTCGTATTCGCGCGTGCGTAGACGGCCTTCGACGTAGATCTGACGCCCCTTGCTGAGATACTTATGGCAAGTCTCGGCGAGCTTGCCGTATACCACTACCTGATGCCAGTCGACTCGCTCCTGGCGCCCGCCGTTCTTGTCGGTGAAACTTACGTCAGTGGCAACCGCGAAGCTCGCCACTGGCTGCCCGGTGGTGGTCAAGTTGCGCAGTTCGGGGTCTTGTCCCAGATACCCTATGATAGTGGCTCGATTCAGTGACATGGTATTTCCTCCTCTTGCATGCTCCGCGATCGGAACGCTGAGCCGCAGTTACTCACTTGGTTATCGGCGTTTACCGTTCGGGACCTCTGCGAGCAACGGAGGCGGGTGGCCATTCACCCTGCCAGGTCGCCTCTTCAGCGCCGGTCTCGCCCTGCGACTTCATCAGCGCGATAAAACAGTTCCAGTGGAAAATCGCAGTGCTCGCCCCCAAATGGGCCCGTAGCCAATTTTCTTCGAGCTTTACCTTCCGCCCGCAGCGTACGCAGTTGCTATCCATCGCCGTTACTCCTCATGCGATCCACGTGCGTCTCACTCCTAGAATCGGACAGATCATCCAGACACAGATGTATCTTTCTCGGATGTGCTCGCTTCCCGTAGGGCAGAGCATCCGCATTTCTGCTGCGCTTCATTGCGCACCATTTTGAAGCGCAACCCCTTCACCCAAACTTGAGGGGT
>WNFJ01398913.1_pt1 | contig 10237 bp, 8 predicted proteins | sample 5400461 | NCBI WGS metagenome assembly WNFJ01 (sample SAMN13153349, study PRJNA577476) | soil metagenome | isolation source: 115 cm saprolite on Douglas fir-dominated hillslope | place: USA:California | collected 2013-09-17
AAAAGTTTCCCTTCGCACCCTCGGAGCGCAAACCACAAACGGCAACACAGCCATGTAGTTTGAACTCACCGCCACCGCAGCCCTGGTATGCCGTAGGCCCCGGCGGTCGGAAACATCTCTTCAATTATAAATGGATGGAGTCGAGGAGGGAGTAATTCATTTTTTGCTGTACGCAAGGTGTACGGCTTTTTTGAGAAGCTCCTAGCCACTAGCTTCTAGCTGTTTTTGGACGTGAACGCTGCAAACAGCCTCGATGCCCAGACACAGCTAGAAGCTAGGAGCTAGCAGCTTTTTGAAAAAGCTAGTGGCTAGAAGCTTGTTGCTTGTTGATTTCGCTGAGCAAGCCCTTCATGCGTGTTGCCAGAATCACCTGCCGGATGCGTTGCCGGTCGAGCGGCGGCCACATCTCGCTGATGGTTTTCCAGGCATCCTGACCATGCCCGGCGTAGAGGTAGTTGAGAGCAATCTCCAGCACCGCGGCCTTGGCGCGCACTAATTGGATCTCTTTGGGGTCGCGGGGGTCTCCGCTTCCGCCGTGCCCTCCGCCACCCGGCTTGTTGGGATCGTCGCCCTCAGTCTTCACCAGGTCTTCGGCCACGCTGCGCGGAATCCCTTCGCGCGCCTGCGCAATCTCGCGCTCGTACTCGCTCCAGAACTGGACGCTGACGTCGTAGATAGCAGCGCCGCGCATGCGGAAAAAGACCAGCGGAAAGGGAGAATCGGCGTGAGCAAAGTTTTCTACCCCGTCAAAAGCGTTGTCACGGCCCCAGATTTCAACTTTGCCATCGCCCAGGCGGTCTTCAAAGGTGAGAGGAACGGAGGTCGTAATCTGGCGCAGCAGTCCCGCGGGATCTCCTAGCGACACGATGTAGTAACTCCAGCAGCAATGTCCCTTCTGCGGATGCGATTCAAGCACAGCATCGGGTTTCTCGTCGGCATTGACGTCTTTGCCCGATACGGGATTGACCGCGACTTCATAGCCGTAGGTCTCGAACACCGTCTTCTGGTCGCTGGAGGTAATAGCAGCATGGCACTCGCCGGCGTGGGCTTCATCGGCAGCGGGCGAAAGCTTGGCCGTGTAACCGCCGGGCAAGTCCTGGCTGTATTCGCCATATCCGGCGGAACAGTTGCGCGCTGCAGCCGAGGCAGCCGAAGCCGTCACGGCCAGGAAAAGCAGACAAAACAAGGGTTTCATTGCTGTAACTATTGTAGTGCAGGTCCGGGCGGGAAGTCAGCCTGATGTTTCCAGCCTTCGAACTATTGGGGTGTAGTTGTGCTTGCCGAGGTGCCGTGGGCTAGCCGTGGGTGCTTTTTTAGTCTGTCATCCAGAGCCGCCAGGCGAAGGATCCCGAGGATGCGTAAGATTCCATGCAGCATCAGGGAATTCTCGCGATTCACTCCGACCCTACGGCATGAGCAAAAGGATCCCGGACGATATTGTTACTCACGTCAACACGGCTGCCAGCGAGAGTTGTGACCAGTAGGTCAAATCCGTAAACTAGAGTCCACATGTTGCAAAAGATACTAATCGGTTTTGCGATTCTTCTTCTGCTCCTCGTGGGAGCAGGTGCCTTCCTGTACCACAAGATTCAGCCGAGCATTCGAGAGGCTGAGGCGCGGTCTGAGGCGGAGCGGAAAATGTTGCAGCCACGCCGAATAAAGGGGGAAGGAAACTTTGAGAGACGCGCTTTCTACACAGGCGAGGACTTGGGCAATATTTCGCAAATACGGGTTGGCTGGCCTGCTGACCGCGAGGGGACTGATATCGCCGTGGTGGGTAATCAGGGCGCAGATTTCGTTGACTCGACCGGCCAAATCAAGAAGCAAGTCCGTTTCTCAATTCAGCAGCGCTGCCCGGTCGCAGTGGCACGGATTGATCCGAGCGGCGCCTACGGCTACCTGACGCGGGACGAGAGTTGGGCTGTGCCGGCAACGCTCTTTGATAAAGAAGGGCAGGTTACTTGGCGTTCCAAAGGGACTTGGCCAGGGGTCGATGACTCAGCGCCCGGTGATGTGTATGGAGACGGCAAATTGTCGGTTGTCATAGGTTTCAACGGCGATGGAGGGGTCGCCCTTTTGGATGGGCAAGGCAAGACGCTGTGGAAGAAGGAAGAGGCTAACGTCTGGCACGTGGAGACGCTGGATACGAATGGAGATGGGCGCGAGGAAATACTCCATAGCAATGCCAAAGGTCAACTGCTTGTGCGGAACGGAAACGGGGATGTAGTTGCTCAATATTTGCCAGACTTCTATGTTTCGAATTTTGCACTCACGCGCTGGGGAGAAGAAGCACGGCCCTCTCACATTCTCGTTCCTATCTCGAAGTTTCACGAAAGCTGCTGCAAACAAGCATTTGTCTTACTCGATGCAAACGGGAAAAAGGTCAGGGAGCTAGAATCGCCACTGGGTGACCTGTTTACCCGGGCGAGCGCAACACCAATACGATTCGGCAAAGGGGCTGAGTATTTCGCCGTGCTGGAAAATCGGTTGAAACGTTCGATGCTGCTCTTGTATGGTGAAGACGGACAGATCGTATATCAAGAGATTTTGGGCGAGTCCTGTCTTGGAATGGCAGCGCTTCCGAAAAAAGATGGTGAGCGGCTCTTGGTTGGATGTACCGAGAAAATATGGGAATACTCTCCAGTGCTTCCAACAAACCCCGCATCAAAGCAGAATGCGCTCAAAGGCCATTGAGCAGTAGACACGCCTGACCCCAATCCGACAGCAAGGCCTTCGAGGTCAACCAGCACAAGCAGAAGGACACAGCTATCCCACCACGGTGGCTTTCGGCCCGTTTCTTACTCTGTTTGCCGGGGTGCCCCATAATCTTTACATATACTCAAGCCGGATTAACTCCAATGGATCCCCTTGAAACAAGCATCGTCAATTTCGTCGCCGATAACTCGGGGATACAAAGAAACAAGGCCTTGCTCACCTCTCGTCTCTCCAAAGATCTCGGAATTGAAGGCCTTGACGCCGAGGAACTCTTCAAGGCATTGGCGAAAAATTCGGCGTTGATCTTACAGTTCTCTGGGATTATTGGGATTATCACTTTGCTCCTGAAGGCGGCCCGGGCTGGCTCGTCCTCATACCCTGCGTCATCTGCTTCCTGATCGGAGCTGCAATTCATCAGGTAGTTGGCTTGTTCCCATTTTGGGCTTATGGTTCAGCGCTGCTTGTGCTCTGGATATGGCCTCTGCGCTGCTGGCCGTTTACCAGGAAAGCATCCTTGCAGATTACCGTTCAGGAACTGGTCGAAGCTGCCAGACAAGGCAGATGGGCCAGGACGTACGAAGCCGTTGGCTCCTAGCCAAAAACAGAAACTCTCGCCACCGACCTCTTCCCGCTCGCCGCGGATGAACGCGGATTTGCGCAGATTTGGGTTGGAGTTGTTTCTTAGTCTGTCATTCTGTCCCAGGTGGAAGGTATCGAGAAGGAACAGTTAGAGTTATTGCCACGCTGCCGGACAACTGACGCCATTTACTCCTTTTTGTCTAGACGTCCCGCCAATCGGGGCACCACTAAGCTGGTAACATGTTGTATTGATTTCACCAATTCCTGTTCAGTTCCGCCGGCCGCATAGAACCCTTTTGCAGCACGAAGTACTTCCCCAGATATATTCAAATTCTTAACACTCATATCCGCATACGATTTTAAACGAAGCACTTTTTCACTTATGCGTTTTAGTTTTCCTGATTTTGCGCGGGAAACCGTAGTTTGATCTATACCGGTTGCTCTCTCTATGTCTATTTGCGTAGCGGATGCTGCCCGTAAAATGTGCTGGAGGGTTTGCGCAAGTTCACTTAATAGCAGCGCATCTTTTTTTCCCTTAATACGCATAAACGCATAAAGTATAATGTATGTGATCAGCGTAATGGGGACAGAAACCACCATGGGTTCCAGGGTGATCAACGCAGGTTGTCTTGCCACTTTTCGTGATTGGACTGGTGGGCGTGAGTTAGTTACGCTTGGTAGCAATGCGGGGTCGGATCCTCTCCCCTTCCAGAGCTGGCGTAATTTCAAGGAAGCATTCGCCCCTGAGATTGTGGAACGTGCCGTTCGCGAAACGCCCGGAATAGTGAGGCACATTGCGGATCCATTCGGTGGGTCGGGGACGAGCGCTTTAGCCGCCCAGTTCCTTGGCATTCGTCCAACGACTATCGAAGTGAATCCGTTCCTTGCAGACTTAATTGAAGCGAAGCTGGCGTTCTACGACCTAAAAGAAGCGACGACAGCCCTTGGCACGGTGGTGGAACTCGTGGCCACTGCTTCTGCCCTGAAGAATCCGGTATTTACAGGTGCACCCAAGACGTTTGTTGAGCCAGGTGTTAATGGGCGTTACATTTTCTCCAAACCGATTGCTCGACGCTTGCTCGCTTATCGATATGCGATTGAGAAAATCACCGACCAAAATATCCGAAGACTCTTCCGCGTTATCCTTGGATCAGTAACGATTCCAGTCAGCAATGTAATCACAAGCGGAAAGGGCCGACGCTATCGTGGCGGCTGGGCTCAAAGATCGGTCGATGAAACCGTGGTTGACCAACTCTTCATGCAGGGAGTGCTGGCAGCACTGTATGACATAAGACGGTTTGAAACTCGCCCATGTCGGGATTACCGGATTATGCGTGGTGACGCACGCCGGCTTGTTAGCATGGTTGGACCGTGTGATCTAGCGATTTTCTCGCCGCCTTATCCAAACTCTTTTGATTACACCGATGTTTACAATATTGAACTTTGGACTCTAGGCTACCTAGATGGGCCAGAAGCAAATTCTCGCTTGCGGAAATCTACGTTACGAAGTCATGTGCAGATTTTGCGAGATATGAATGCTAATGAGTATATTAGCCCTACGTTGACAGAAACTGTCAGAGAACTTAGGAAAGAGCGTAAACACCTGTGGAATCGGCATATCCCCGAAATGGTTGCTGCGTACATTGAGGATATTGGTAAAGTAATGGCGGGACTTGCATCAAACTTGCGTGCACGCGGTCGTGTTTACATGGTCGTCGGAGACAGCCGTTATGCCGGCATCAATGTTTCCGTAGCAGCGATTCTGGCGGAAGTAGCACCGAGCTTTGGCTATAGTCTTTGCAACGTTGAACCATTTCGCTCAATGCGTGCGTCCCCCCAACAAGGTGGGCGACTAGGACTATCTGAGACACTCGTAGTCCTTGAACGAAGCTGAATTGCTTAAGAATACCCAGATGCTCGAGCATGTGCAGCTTCACCAAAAACTTGTCTTACATTGCAGGTTGGCGGTGGGGTGCATGTTGCAAGGGCAGATTTTACTTTCTCGTAGCTAAATACGTCTTCGCTTTTGTCTTTGCGTAGATCATATACTTCGAGTAGTCCTTCCTCTGCCACCCTATCGTTCCTATAGGCCCAGGCTTGCTGAACGCCATCCGCCACCGCGCCAGCATTCTCCGTCATACTGACGGGGGTGGCTTTTATTTTTTTCTGAGCATTATGATATGACTTCACTACCTTACGTTCGACAATTGCCCAATATGAGAGTGGACCGACTCCTTTTACATTGGTCAGTAGACGAACATCTATGCGACCAATGGCGGTCTTGTCCTCCATTTCTGCTCTGACCCGATCATGAAACCAGAAATTCAAAGCGTCTGTCAGACTCCTTTGTATGCTCTTTTCGGGAGCGGGCCCAGGTACGTATTCATTTGCCCTTTTAGGTTCCCATACGCCTTCTGGACATACGCTAGGAGTTAGGAGCTTTCTGCGATGAAAATGCTTTAGAGCATCAAGAAGGCCTTTCAATGTCGCCTTCGCCTGGGGCGGTGTATCACGTATAGAATCAGATTCTGCATCGCTTGCGGCGCCGCGCGGCCTCGCAACCAAAGACTTGCCACTACGATAAACCATCACAAGCGTGTAGTTTCCAAGCCCGTTGTCGACAAGCCAATCGAGGATTTCGCCTGGACTAGCTGTAGGAAATTCAATAAAACGGCCCCTTGAAGCGTCGCGGCTCAGAAAGAATAAGCGTCCCAAAATTGGCGAGTCAGTAGCCAACAAATCAAGTACGGGTTTACCGTTGAAGCGTTGTCCAACCTCTCGAGGGTGAGGGGCAAGGACAAAGGCAGCAACGTCAGAATCGTCTTCCTTCGGCCAAGAGGCCTGAGCGCGTTTTTCAGCAATCGCACGCACTTCGCGTACAAAACGATCGGCATCGTCAGCCTGTGTCGTGGGTAGGCTCGGAAGGCTCTGCACTGCGGCTGCTAGTTCTGCATCGTCAACGCCGGGTATCGGATCATTAGGCTCGTTTGCCATGAATCCTCCGGCTCAAATACGAAGCATAGACGTAGATCTTTTCTCCAGGTGAGAGTAACGCTCCCTGAGGTAAGAATGACTTGAACCGCTCTGTGACACGAGCACTGAGATTGGCATCATGTGGCTCTTCTGTCCAGCTCGCGAAGTCGACAATATTGCTGGTGGCAATGCGTTTATCGGCATAGGTTGCATCCACAGTTGCTGCAACGTCAATCTCATCGTCGGGCACCGTGGCAAGTGCACCCGCTAGCTCCACCAGAAATGCTTGAATGTCAAGATCATTGGGATCAAAGGCTTCGGAGCCTTTGCGCAGACCCAAAAAGGATAAAATATTCTGTAGATGCTGTGAATCGAAGCGCAATGCATAGATTCCATCAATGCGGGCACCTTCATGTGCCCGATCTACATAACGTAGATTCTTTATTTCGACCAGCCCCAAAACTACTAAGCGATCCAATTCATCCTGAAGTTCAGGGTAGTGCGGACCACCTTCGATTTTGAGAATCTTGCCGTCGAATGGGAGTAGATTCCAAACCGGACTAAGAACATCTGCTAGATAGGCAAACGCATGGAATCTTGCTGCAGATATGGGCGTTATTCCTGCGCGCTCTGCGGCATCCAGCAATTGAATTGTGCGGGCCCGCCTCCGCACAGTCTTAAGGGAAAGGTCATCTAACACATCTTTAGGCGAGTTAGAACCGAGCTGGACCACTGGTGTCTCCTTTAATCGCTTGCTCGAGGATTCGAGCGTACTTCTTTCCATCGCGTTCTAAAGCCTGATTTGGGGCAGCTAAGCTAAGCAGGTTTACGATCTGCCCTCTCCTCCGCTTGATCTCTGCTGTTTTTGAGGTTGGCCCACCAAACATTGCGCTAATCATTCCTGCATTGGTCAGATTGCTCGTCACAATAAGGCGATTTTCCTTACGCCGCGCGAACCGATGAAGCGCAGAACCCACGCGTTCCATCGCCAGTTCATCTAAACTTGATTCCGGTGTTTCCATCAAAAGAGAGCAGGCCGAGCTTTTGGTCGCAACATCAATTAAGGCAAGTCTAAAAGCCAAATCGATAAGTTCTCTCTCCGATTCGGACACGTCAGATGGAGAGGTCCGCCGGGCGAGTCCTGGACGGTTCGATGCGGACATCTCAGCTTGAAAAGCAGGGACTGCAAAGTCAATCTTGCTCTGGGTGAGTTTCGCAGAACCTTCTATTCTGACAAGCTGTGCCTCTTCAGCAAGGAGAGCAGTCACGTGATGGCTAAAACTTTGGGACAACCGATCAGATTGATCAATAATCACCGTCTGATTGATTTTGAGAACAGAGCGAAGCTGTTTAGTGGCGGCTGCCCTTTCTGCCTCAGCTTCACGTTGCGATCGCCGAGCCACATCCAACGATTGTTGAAGTTCTTTGATTGCTTTAGGCGGTGGAGGCAGTTCCGCGGAGAGTCGCCGGAGTTCGAATTCTCTGTCTTCAATTATCTTGCGCAGATCTGAAATTGCGCTTAAAACCGCGTCGTATTTTGCAGCTAAATCTTCCAGCCGCTTCTCAGCTGCGACCTCTTGCGTGCGGGCGAGTTCGGCACGAACGCGGGCGCGTTTGACTCGCACCCTTTCCACTTCATATGGCGCGACCACCTGAGCCTGACGCTCGGGTTCCGCACCACATACCGGGCAGTATCCTTGCGCAAGAAGCTCTTCTAATTCCTGTTTACGCTCTTCCGTATTAGCACCGCATACCAAACACTCTCCCGTTGCCAAAGCTTTTAGAATTACTAGCTTCGCAGCATCTTCCATTTTGGGGAAAAGACGCAGCAGTGCAGCGTATTTGAGACGCTCAACTGCGCCCTCTGCTTCTTCACGTTGTAGCTTACCTTTTTCGTGCTCTAGTCGGGCCAGCTTTCTCGCTTCATCTAGTTCGCTGAGAGAAAGCTCGAGAGATTCCAGTCTCTTCAAATCGGCTTCGTGCACCTTCTGCTCTGCTGTTAGCTGGGCTTGGAGCTTTGGCGAGGTCGCCTGACGACGCTGTGCTTCTGCTAGCTCATTCTCGGTGATCGAGGCTGAATAGCCGATATTACGTGCTCGACTATCCGCACTCTGAACCTCGCGCTCCAGTTCAGCCACTCGTGACGCTGCAGATTTTTCGAGGAACAATGCCCGAAGAATTTGCCGCTGTGCATTTTCGTCCCATAGCGCGCCGGGTCTTGTTTCCTTGAAGAAAATGACATGGTGCAGAATCAATAGGACATCAACAAATGAAGAAAGTCCAAAAAGTTCACAGACATGTTGTTGAAACAGTTCTTCCCTTTCCTTTTTGCCTCCGGGAACTTCCGTCGGGACACCCTTAACAAAAAGCTCCAGGAGTTTAAGATCTGCCAAACTACGCCGTATCTGTAATGTATCTTGCCCGAAACGTACGTTGAGCCTTATTGTGGCTTGCTTTGCATCGTCAGCAACTCTCTGTGCGAAGAAGCGGAGGTTGCGTGGTCTAAGATCAACAGGTTTTGGGGGTAATACAGCATCAAGCTGCTCCGGTAGTCCGTCGCCAGTCAGGTCAACCGGACCGGTAAGTGCACGTAGGAGCATGGTTAGAAGAGTGGTCTTCCCCAAGCCATTAATACCAGCAATGAGGCACAACCCCGGCTCGAACTCCCTTTGAATGCCATTACCGTCGCCGGGAAAGAGACCGTAGTTTCGAACCTCAAAACTGATGAATATTGGTAGTCGTATCACAGAAATCGTGCCTGAGATAATGATGAGATTAGATTAGCTGCGCAAACCCATGCTGTTCAGACAAATTGGGTTCTATTTAGCTGAGTAGTGTACCGTGAAAGAGAGCAGATCACGAACTTTTTGCGAGCAGACCCAACCCGTGGAATCAAGTGATATCAAATCCTACTTCCCTGGGAGTTGTAGGACATCATTAAAGTTCTCGGTTCTCCGTTCTCAGAAGACGGGCGAAAAGAAGCGTAGAGAAGCCCCCAACGGTGGGCAGGTTCTTTGAAACATGAAGAAAGTTGCCGGTCCACGGCGTGCCGGGTCAGTTGCCGGTTGCCAGTAAAAGCAAAAGCCTCCGAACATTCTTCAGAGAATGCCTTGCAACTGCGTGAACATCCGAAGCACCCTCGGGATTCTTCGCCTGCGGCTCTGAATGAACAGGCCTGAAAACCCGCCCAAGTGGTATCACATTGATTGCTATTTGGGAGTTGTGTGCAATGATCGAACTCAGGGCTTGGCCCTGTGTTCTTTACCTCGAAAATGCATGGCTCAGTGCCGTGCAGGGTTGGTCTTTGACAATCCGAATATTGCTCCACTTGGGATGCTTAATCAACGCGAGTCGCCACCGCGGAAGAGCACGGCTTTCACAGGCTGCGGAAAAATGCTCTACGGGCATGAAGACGTGTCAGGGCACGGATTCCATCCCGCCTGCCCCGGCGTGCCGTGGGTGCCGCTAAGTTGCTGAAAATGAACAACACCGCTCTGCCGAAGGCATGCGCACAGCGAAGCGGAGCGCACAAAATAAACGTTTTTCCGCAACTTGTTCAGCTCCTGCGTCCATTTTCATCGTCTAAGGTGTCCGCAGGTCAGACAATTTATTGACGGGTTACTGAAGCCTGCTGCGCTTCCAAGCAATACCCCTCTCCCACCTCGCCTTTCGCATGTAAATACAATGACTTACGCGAATTTCAGGAGCCGGAAAGACTGCTTAGCAATGCTCCTCGCCAATTCCTGCATTCGGGTCATCGAACTCAAAGCTTGGACCTGTTTATCTCGAAAATGCATGGCTCAGGCCTATGCCGGGTTGGTCTTTGACAAATCGAATGTCGTTTCAGCCATGCGTGGATTTCTGGTGCTCCCAGACGCACGCTTCTGCCATGCTTCCAAGCGCTGGAGGCGCGGCGGAGAGTTTAGCCCACCACGAAGTGGTGGGTAAGCGGGAAAAAGAGAGCGAGCCC
>WNFJ01698056.1_pt1 | contig 10237 bp, 9 predicted proteins | sample 5400461 | NCBI WGS metagenome assembly WNFJ01 (sample SAMN13153349, study PRJNA577476) | soil metagenome | isolation source: 115 cm saprolite on Douglas fir-dominated hillslope | place: USA:California | collected 2013-09-17
CGGCGCCAGCAGCACGTCCACCTCGCGGAAGGCCTCGGCGACGCGCGCGCGGTACCACGCGCGGAAGCGCTGCGCGCGCACGTAGGCGGCCGCGGGCAGGAGGGTGGCGGCCAGCAGGCGTTCGCGCGTCATCGGGTCGAAGTCGGCCGCGCGCGTTCGTAGCGACTCGAGGTGGTAGGCGCCGGCCTCCCCGGCGGTGATCACCTGCGCGGCCGCGCGCGCGCGGTGCGCCTCGGGCAGGCTGACTTCGTGGCGCGCGCCCAGCGCAGCGGCCACACGCCCGACCGCCGCGAGCGCCTCGTCGGCGGCGAGTCGCGCGAAGTGCCCGCCGGCGACCGCGAGGCGCAGGCCGTCGATGCCGCGGGTGAGCGCGTCCGAGCAGCGCGCCGGCGGCTGCGTCGAGCACGCGGGATCGCGCGGGTCGGGGCCGGCGATCGCGTCGAACGCGGCGGCGAGGCCGGCCACGTCGCGCGCGAGCGGTCCGACGTGATCGAACGACCACGCCAGCGGCACCACGCCCGCGCGCGAGACGCGCCCGAACGTCGGCTTGAGGCCGAACACGCCGCAGAGGGCGGCCGGCACGCGGATCGAGCCGTTCGTGTCGGTGCCGAGCGCGAGCGGTACGAGGCCGCCGGCCACCGCCGCCGCCGAGCCGCCGGAGGAGCCGCCGGCCATGCGCGAGGTGTCGCGCGGGTTGCGGGTCGGTCCGTAGTGCGTGTTCTCCGTCGAGAAGCCGTAGGCGTACTCGTCCATGTTGAGCGTGCCGATCAGCACGGCGCCGGCCCCGCGCAGCCGGGCGACGGCGGTGGCGTCGCGCGTGGCGGGCGGCCGGTCGGCGTTGATCTTCGATCCGGCCAGCGTCGTGAGCCCGGCGACGTCGAAGAGGTTCTTGACCGCGAACGGCACGCCGGCCAGCGGTCCCGGATCCTCGCCGGCGGCGAGGCGCCGGTCGATCGCGTCGGCGTCGGCGAGGGCCGCCTCGCGCAGCACGGCCGTGAACTCGAGCGCGCCGGCCACGACCTCCCGCGCGCGCGTCTTGCCCGCGCGCACGGCGGCGGCGATTGTCGGCGCGGACGTGGTCGCGTCGATCACGGCTCGAAGCGCCAGGCCGGCTCCGTCGTCTCCGGCAGCGGGAACTCCTCGACGACGCGCACGGCGGCGAGCAGGGCGGCGAGATGCTGCGCCACGGCCGCGCGCGAGCCGGGCGGGATCGTCAGCCCGATGTGCGTCGCCAGCCGCTCGACGTCCGTTTCGTCCACGCGTGCCGGCTCGCTCACGTCGTCCTGCGCGCGGCGACGTAGGCGCGCCAGCCGCCGAACGTCGTGATCTCGCGCTGCCCCTCGCAGAGGATCGGCTCGCCCAGCACGCCGAGCGTCTCGTCGCCGTCGGCGAGGCGGACCTTGCCGATGCAGAGGCCGGGCGGCTCGGCCAGCAGCAGCGACCCGAGTGCCGCCGCCGGCACGCTCCACACCTCGAGCGCGATCGCCGCGCCTCCCTGGCGCACGCGCAGCATCGCCGGATGGCGATCGCCGATCGACCACAGCCGGTACTCGGGCGCGGTTGCGGCCTCGCGTACGAAGCGCGCGCCGGCGGCGGTCAGGTTGGCATTGAGCTCGAGACCACGCATGAGCGTGCCGTTAACGGCCAGCGGAATGTCTGACGGGGAGCTCACGCTTTGCCTCCCGACCGTCGGGCCGTCGTGCGAGCCGCAGGCGAAGCCGAGGCGAGCCTGAGTGAGTCGCCCTGCGCAGGCGCCCCGACGGCAAATCCGAAGTGACACGCGGCGAGATGGTCGGCCGCCGGTCCGGGACGCAGCACCGGCATCTCGCGCGTGCAGCGCTCGACGCCGTCGGGGCAGCGGCCGTGGAAACGGCACACCGTGGGCGGCGGGTCGATCGGGCTACGCGGCTCGCCGACGAGCGCGATGCGCGCGCGGTGCGCGCCCGGATCGAGCGCGGGCACCGCCGACATCAGCGCGCGTGTGTAGGGATGTGCCGGCCGATCGAACACCTCCTCCGAGCGTCCGCTCTCCACGATCCTGCCCAGGTACATGACGAGGACCCGGTCGGTCAAGAGGCGCACGAGGTTGAGGTCGTGAGACACGAACAGATAGCTCATGCCCAGCCGGTCGCGCAGCTCGGCCAGCAGGTGCAGGATCGTCGCCTGCACCGAGACGTCCAGCGCCGACGTCGGCTCGTCGAGCACGAGGAGCGACGGGCGCAGGGCGACGGCGCGCGCGATGCCGACGCGCTGCTGCTGGCCGCCGGAGAGCTGGTGCGGAAAGCGGCCGAGCAGCTCGCGCGGCAGCCCCACGAGGTCCGCCAGCTCGACGACGTGATCGGTCGGCGCCGCGCGCTGCGCCGGCGTGCCGAGGCGCCGCAGCGGCTCGGCGATCGTGTCGAAGGCGGTGAAGCGCGGGTTGAGGCTGTCGGTGGGGTCCTGGAAGACCATCTGGATCAGCCGCCGCTCCGGCGCGTGCGTGAACTGCGCGGGCGGGATGACCCCCACGTCCCGTCCGCCGAAGACGATGCGGCCGTCCGACGGATCGAGGAGCCGCGTCACGAGCCGCACGAGCGTGGACTTCCCACACCCCGACTCGCCGACGAGGCCGAGGGACTCGCCGCGCTCGATCGTGAACGACACATCGTCGACGGCGTGGACGTGCTGCTCGCTGCCCCGCACGGGGAAGCGCTTGGTCAGCGCGCGGACGTCGAGGAGCGCGCTCACAGCGGCCTCGCGCACGCGACGACGTGGTCGGGGGCCACGACCTCGCGTGGCAGCGGCGGCCGATCGCACACCGCGGCCGCGCGCTCGCATCGCGTGCGGTAGCGGCACGGCGTCGTCTCGCCGCGCAGATCGGGCACCGCGCCGGGGATCGGCGTGAGGTCGGCGAGCTTGGCGCCGGCGCGCGGGGTCGAGGCGAGGAGCCGAGCGGTGTAGGGATGGCGCGGCCGCGCGAGGAGCGTCCGCGCGGGCGCCTGCTCCACGACGTGACCCGCGTGCATGACCACGATCCGGTCGCAGCGCTCGGCGACGACGGCGAGGTCGTGCGTGATCATGATCGTCGCCATGCCGGCCGTCCGCGACAGATCGCCGAGCAGGTCGAGAACGCCGGCCTGGGTCGTGACGTCGAGCCCGGTGGTGGGCTCGTCGGCGATGAGCAGCGCCGGCGAGCACGCGACCGCGAGCGCGATCATCACGCGCTGGCACATCCCGCCCGAGAGCTCGAATGGGTAGGCGTGATAGCGCCGCTCGGGGTCGGGAATCTGCACGCGCGCCAGCAGCTCGAGCACGCGGTCGCGGCGCTTGGCGCGCGGGAGGTTGGCGTGACGCTCGAGCACGTCGGCGATCTGCCTGCCGACGGGACGGATGGGATTGAGCGCCGTGCGGGGGCTCTGGAAGATCATCGACAGCTCGCGGCCGCGGTACTCGAGGAGCTGGCCGGGGCTCGCGGTCAGCAGATCCAGGCCGCCGAACACCGCGCGGCCCGACGTCACCCGCGCCGCCGGCGGCAGCAGGCCGAGCACGGCAAACGCCGTCACCGATTTGCCCGAGCCGCTCTCGCCGACGATGCCGACCGTCTCGCCCTTCGCGATGCTGAATCCGACGGCGTCGAGCGCGCGGACGACGCCGTGGCGCGTGCGGAACTCCACCGACAGATCCTCCACGCGCAGGAGCGGCACGGAGCCAGGCACCATCTACAGCGGCCCACCCACCGTCCAAGCCGGCCTCGCGGCCCCCGCGACAACAACCGCGCTCATGTGCGCCGCCGCGGGTCGATGAGGTCGCGCAGCCCGTCCCCGAGCAGGTTGAAGCAGAAGACGGCGAGCATCAGCGCCAGACCGGGGAAGAGCGCGATCCACCACTCCCCGGACACGATGAACGCGGCGCCCTCGGCGACCATGATTCCCCACTCCGGCGTGGGCGGGCGGACGCCGAGGCCGATGAACGACAGGCCGGCCGCGTTGAGGATCGCCCAGCCGAGGTTCAGCGAGGCCTGCACCATCATCGGGGGCAGGCAGTTGGGGAACACGTGGACGGCGAGGATGCGAGCGGAGCCGTTTCCCGAGAGCCGCGCCGCCTCCACGAACCCGGCGTGGCGCCGCACGTTGACCTCGGCCCGCGCCATGCGCGCGTAGAACGGCAGGTTGATGATCGCCGTCGCGTACACGATGTTGGCGAGGGTGTTGCCGAGCGCGGCCACGATGCCCATGGCGAGGACGAACAGGGGAAACGCCATGATCGTGTCGGTCACGCGGGTGACGATCCGGTCCGTCCAGCCGCCGAAGAACCCGGCCGACGCGCCGAGCACGCTGCCCACCACGAACGACAGGGCGACCGCCGAGAGCGAGATGGCGAGGTCCAGCCGCGTGGCCACCAGGACGCGGCTCAGGATGTCGCGGCCGACCTGGTCGGTGCCGAACCAGGAGCGCGCCGAGGGCGGCTCGAGCTTGCGCGCGGTGTCGCTGGCCAGCGGATCGTGGGGCGCGAGCGACGGCCCCACGAGCGCCAGGAGAACCAGGACGACGAACAGTCCGAACGCCACCGCCGTCACGGGATTCTCGCCGAGCACGTAGCGGCCGTGCCGCAGGAACGCGCTCACGCCTCGATCCGCACGCGAGGATCGACCAGCCCGTAGACGATGTCGATGGTGAGGTTGAGGAAGACGTAGAGCGTGGCCATCAGCAGCACGAAGCCCTGCACGGGCGCGTAATCCGAGGCAATGAGCGCCTCGAGCGCATACGAGCCCACGCCGGGCCACGCGAAGACCTTTTCCACGAGCACGTTGGCGCCGAGCAGGAACGAAAACACCATGCCGAGCAGCGTGATCACCGGGAGCAGGGCGTTGCGCAGCGCGTAGGTGATGAGCACCGTGCGCGTTGCCAGCCCCGCCGCGCGCGCGGTGCGGATGAAGTCGCTGCTGAGGACGCCGAGCATCGAGGCGCGCGTCATCCGCGCGATCGGCGCCATCGCGAACAGGCCCAGGGTAACGGCCGGCAGCGCCAGCTGGCGGAGCGCCGCCCACGCCAGCGCGCCGTCATGCGCGAGGACGGCGTCGACGACGAAGAGCCCGGTGAGCTGGGGCGGCGCCGTCGAGAACGCGTCGAGCCGGCCGAGCGGGGCCGGGGCCCAGCCGAGCAGGAAGTAGAAGACATAGACGAGGAGCAGGCCGGTGAAGAAGATCGGCAGCGACACGCCTGCCGTCGTCACGACGCGCGCGAGGTGGTCTGCCCACGAGCCGGGCCGTGTGGCCGACAGCACACCGAGCGGCAGCGCTGCCGTCATCGCCAGCGCGAGCCCGGCCAGCGTCAGCTCCAACGAGGCGGGCAGGCGGGTCGCGAGGTCGCGCAGCACGGGCTGGCCGGTCGTCAGCGACGTGCCGAGGTCGCCGCGCGACAGGTCCCGGACGTAATACACGAACTGCTCGGGCACGCTCTTGTCGAGTCCGAGCCGCGCCCGGATCTCCTCGATGGCCTGGCGCGTGGCCGCCGGTCCGGCGAAGAACGCCGCGGGGTCGCCCGGCAGCGCGCGATTCAGCAGGAAGGTGACGACGATCACGCCCAGCAGCCCCGGCACGGCGAGCGCGAGCCGCCGGCCGGTCAGCCGAAGCAGCCCCATGCCCGGCTACTCCTTCGACAGCTGGCGGTAGTCCAGCTGCCGGTGGAACCAGTACTGGTAGCCCTTCACGTTCTTCTGCATCGCGACGTCGAGCAGCGGCTGATAGACGGGCACGCGCGGGACGTCGGCGATCTCGATCTTGGCGAAGCCGCGCACGAGCTCGCGGTACTTCTTCGGATCCGTCTCGAAGCGCGCGGCGTCGATCAGCCGATCCATATCCGGGTTCTGGTAGGACGAGGTGTTGAACACGGCGTTCTGGCCGTGGAAGTTCCAGAAGAAGAAGTACTCGGGATAGTTGAGCCATCCGCCGAAGGCGTTGAGGAAGAGCGGCATCTCCTTTTTGAGCAGCATGCTCCGCCAGTTCGAGCCGGGGATCTTCTCGATCGTCGTCTTGATCCCGATCTGGCCGAGTGATTCCTGGACGAGTACGGCCGTCGGCTCGTTGATCGTCGCCCCGCCCTGGTCGAAGGACAGCGTGGTCTCGAGCCCATTCGGGAAGCCGGCGTCGGCCATCAGCGCTTTCGCCTTCGCCATGTCGGTCTTGTACGGCGACGGGAACAGGTCGTGACCGTAGGTGAGGCTCACGATCGGGTTGCCCGTCAGCAGCACGCCGCGCCCGAACACGGCGGTGGAGAAGATCTTCTCGTACGGGACGGCGTGCGCCACCGCCTGCCGCACCTTGAGATTATTGAACGGCGGGTTCTTGACGTTCATGCCGACGTACGCGAACGCGTTCTCCACCGGATGCGAGACGACGGCCAGCTTGCCGGTCTTGGCCAGTTCCGCGAAGTCCTTGGGGGGCAGGTCGAACGAGATGTCGGCATCCCCGCGCTCGAGCAGGGCGCGGCGGTTGCCCGCGGACGGCACCTCACGCACGATCACACGCCGGATCTTCGGCAGCGGCCCCGACTTCCAGTCGTCGAAGCGGAGGTAGATGGTCTCCTGGGCGGGCTTCCAGGACTCGAGCTTGTAGGCGCCCGAGCCCGCGTCGTTGCTCTTCAGCCACTCCATCGCCCACGGGTCCTGGGCGGTCGCGTGCTTCGTCGCGAGCTCGGAGTTGAACACGGCCGGGACGACCACGGCCAGGTCCGGCATCGTCATCTTGTCCTTGCGCACGAAGGCGACGCGGAACGTGTGGTCGTCGACCACGACGAACTGCTCCGGCTTCTCGAGCGAGCCGGCCTTCATCTGGAACGTCGGGAAGCCGCCGACGGTGACCGCGCGATCGAACGACCACTTCACGTCCTTGGCCGTCACGGGCGTGCCCTCGTGGAACCTCGCGTCGCGGCGCAGCTTGAAGGTGACCGACAGGCCATCGGGCGCGAGCGTCCAGCTCTCGGCGAGCTCCGGCTTGAGGGAGTTGTAGTCGTACATCCTCGAGCCGTCGGACAGCGTCTTCACGCCGTACGTCATCAGGCGGTCGTAGAGGTTCCACGACGCCTGGTACGCGGGGCGGTTGGCGCCGACGCCATGGATGTCCATGGAGTTGGGGCCGGACTCCACGATGACGATCAGCGTTTCCTGCCGACCCTGGGTGCTCGCCGGCACGGCCGGCGCGAGCAGCATCAGGGCCGTCACGATCAGCGTGCTCAGCACTCGCCTCATGCGCGTCCTCCGGTGCGGCATCGTGGGCTGCGGGCCGATCACCCGTGCGCCATTGCACCGCGGATCGCTGCTGCATCGCCCGGCTGGCTCACCGGCAAGGTGTGTGCCGGTCGAGCGCGTGTGCGGAATCGCGAACTTGTGCGATGCGTGAACGAGGCGCTGCTCACGAGGCGGGCACGTGAGACGGCGCTGCTCATTCGGCAAGCATGCACGCAGCCGCGTGGCTGCACCGAAGTCCGCGCCGTTGTGACGATGTGTAGTGCGCGGCGGTGCGGCACGCGCCTTGCCTCGGTACCGAGCGTCCCGCGACCATGACGGTCGCGCGGCCCCCGGTCAGCGGCGCCCGGAAACGAGGCGAGACCAGGGGGCGCGCATGCACAAGATCGAGGCAAAGCGGGATGAGCTGCTCGGGCGCACGGTCGAGCGCGCGATCGAGCACGCGGTGTTCGGCGGCGAGCTTGGACGGCGCGCCTTCGTCGCGCGCGTGGGCGCCTCGACGGCGGCCGCCGCGCTCGCCTCCGTCTTTCCCCTCGGCGCCGCGAAGGCGCTCGCGCAGGACAAGCCCGGCCCGCCGGAAAAGAAGGACCTCAAGGTCGGCTTCATCCCGATCACCTGCGCGACGCCGATCATCATGGCCGAGCCCATGGGCTTCTACAAGAAGCACGGGCTCAACGTGCAGGTGACGAAGGCCTCGTCGTGGGCGATGATCCGCGACCTCTCGATCAACGGCGAGACGGACGCCACGCACATGCTGTCGCCGATGCCGCTGGCGATCTCGCTCGGCGTCGGCTCGCAGTCGGTGCCCTACGTGATGCCGGCCATCGAGAACATCAACGGGCAGGCCATCACGCTGTCGACGAAGCACAAGGCCGTCAAGTCGCCGGCCGAGATGAAGGGCTTCAAGTTCGGCGTGCCGTTCGACTACTCGATGCACAACTTCCTGCTGCGCTACTACCTGGCCGAGGGCGGCGTCGATCCCGACAAGGACGTGCAGATCCGCGCGGTGCCGCCGCCGGAGATGGTGGCCAACCTCCGCGCCGGCAACCTCGACGGCTACCTCGCGCCCGATCCGTTCAACCAGCGCGCGGTGTTCGAGGAGGTCGGCTTCATCCACCTCCTGTCGAAGGACATCTGGCCGGGGCACCCGTGCTGCGCGTTCGCGGCCAAGCGCGAGTTCGCCGAAAAGACGCCGAACACGTTCCGCGCGCTGCTCTCTGCGATCGTGGACGCGACGCAGTACGCGCGCGACCGGAAGAACCGCAAGGAGATCGCGGTCGCCATCGCGCCGAAGAACTTCCTCAACCAGCCGGTGGAGGTGCTCGAGCAGGTGCTCACCGGCGTCTATCCCGACGGGCTGGGGAACACGAAGACGGTGCCCGATCGCCTCGACTTCGACCCGTTTCCGTACCATTCGATGGCGATCTGGATCCTCACGCAGATGAAGCGCTGGGGTTATCTCAAGACCGACGTGACGTACAAGAAGGTGGCCGAGGAGGTCTTCCTGGCGAGCGCGTGTCGCGACACGCTGAACTCGCTCGGCTACAAGGCGCCCGACACGGCCTCGGTCAAGCACACCTTCGCGCTCGGCAAGACGAAGGTCTTCGATCCCGACCGCCCGGACGACTACCTCAAGTCGTTTCCCATCCGGAAGGTCTGATGCGCCGCGACCGCCTGCGCGTCGCTATCTATTCGCTGCTGATCGGCGCGGTGCTGCTCGGGCTCTGGCAGGCCGCGGTGGCGGGCAAGCCGGTGGGCAAGGGCATTCCCGGGCCCGTCGCGGTGGCGACGACGGCGGCGCACATGCTCGCGCACCCGTTCTACGACAACGGCCCCAACGACAAGGGCATCGGGCTGCAGCTCGCGGCGAGCCTGGGCCGCATGGCCATCGGCTACACGATCGCCTCGGTCATCGCCATCTCGCTCGGCGTGGCGCTGGGGCTCTCGCCCGTGCTCTACCGCGCCGTCAATCCGTACGTGCAGGTCCTCAAGCCGATCTCGCCGCTGGCGTGGATGCCGCTCTTCCTCTACACGATCCGCGACTCGGGGCAGGCGGCCGTGCTCGTCATCGTCATGTCGTCGCTCTGGCCCACGCTGGCCAACACGGCCTTCGGGGTCGCCTCGATCAAGCGCGACTATCTGAACGTCGCGGCCATCTTGCAGCTCTCATGGCCGCGCCGGCTCCTCACGGTCATCCTGCCGGCGGCCGCGCCGGCGATCCTGGCCGGCCTGCGCATCTCGGTGGGCAGCGCCTGGGTGGCCATCGTCGCCGCCGAGATGCTCATCGGTGGCACCGGCATCGGCTACTTCGTATGGAACGAGTGGAACAACCTGGCGCTCACCAGCGTCATCTTCGCAATCCTGGCCATCGGCGTCATCGGCGTGCTGCTCGACGCAGGCCTGGGCCGCCTCTCGCGCCGATTGGCGTACCAGGAATGACCACGCGCGTCGATTCGCCGACCGTCGGGCGCCGGAGCCCTGCGCAGGCGCCCCGACGGGAAAATCAATGACCACGCGCGTCGATTCGCCGACCGTCGGGCGCCGGAGCCCTGCGCAGGCGCCCCGACGGGACATCCAATGACCGCGGCGTATCTGCTCGTCGATCACGTGAGCAAGACGTTCCCGCCGGCGGAGGGGCGCGGCGCCGGCCTCGACGTGTTCGACGACGTGACGCTCGAGATCGCGCGCGGCGAGTTCGTCACGATGATCGGCCACTCGGGGTGCGGCAAGTCCACGTTGCTCAACATCATCGCGGGTCTCGAGCGCCCCACGCGCGGCGGCGTCGTGCTCGAGGGCCGCGAGGTCACGCGTCCGGGCATGGACCGGATGGTCGTGTTCCAGAACTTCTCGCTCATGCCGTGGATGACGGCCTTCGACAACATCCGCCTCGCCGTGCGCGCCGCGCATCCGGAGTGGTCGCGCGCGGAGGTGGCGGCCCACGTCCAGCACTGGGTCGACATGGTGGGCCTCGGTGGCGCGGAGGACAAGCGGCCGGCCGCCCTCTCGGGTGGCATGC
>WNFJ01318360.1_pt2 | contig 10235 bp, 8 predicted proteins | sample 5400461 | NCBI WGS metagenome assembly WNFJ01 (sample SAMN13153349, study PRJNA577476) | soil metagenome | isolation source: 115 cm saprolite on Douglas fir-dominated hillslope | place: USA:California | collected 2013-09-17
GGTCTCAAAAGGAGCTTCGGCAATGTGGATAAGGATCGGCACACCGTTGCGGCGCGCGAGGGAGCCTGCCGCCTGCAAATTGGCCTCCGAAAGAGTGTAAATCGAGTGCGGCGCCACCGCCGGAGTGATGAGCGAATCATTTCGCCATTTGTCGATGAACTTCTGCGTGTATTCGAAGGCCTCGGCGGGCGTCCGATGATCGGGTGCGGGAAAATCGACGATGGTCTCGCCGAGAATGCCGCGCATCCCGGCCTCTTTGGTGACGCGGGCGACCGCATCCTCGAAGTAGTACATATCCGCATAGGTCGTGATGCCGCCGCGGATCATCTCGACCAGGCTCAGCCGCGTTCCCCACTCGACAAAGTCTTCGGTCACGTTCTGCGCTTCGGCGGGGAAGATATATTTCTGGAGCCAGTCGTCGAGGGAATGGTCGTCAGCAAAGCCACGGAACAGGCTCATGGCCGCGTGCGCATGGCCGTTTATGAGTCCGGGGAGGACCAGCGCGCCGCTGGCGTCGATCGTTCTACGGGCGCGATGGCGCGATTCGATATCGGCTCGCCCGCCGATCGTCACAATTAGGCCGTCCTGCACTGCGATCGCGCCGTTTTCGATCACACGGCTCTTGGCGTCCATCGTAACGAGTGTGCCGCCGCTGACAATTAAGTCTGCGCTATTCATTAGCCGGAACTCCTATGCCATTCGGATGGGAGATCCAGCAGGCACGGGCAACCGAAGGGATGTGCATAGCGGAGCAACGGGAGAAATCGCTGTGTCTCGTTGAAAAGGCAGGACTAAATCGCGGGAGGCGCCTTTTAGCCATTGCGAATCTTACCAGATTTTTGTTCGTGAAGTGAGGCCTGGCGGAAATCAGCAGGCGGGTTGGCCGGGACTCTTACTTATTGGCCGATTCTTCCAAATCCTCAGCAATACGAGGAATTACATTGCGAAGCAGTGCGACGAATTGAGCCTTCACTCGCTCTCCCGTTTCCATAACCTCGGCATGACTGAGCGGTTGGTCGATAATGCCGGCCGCCATGTTTGTGACGCAGGAAATTCCCAGGACGCGAATTCCCATGTGGCGGGCCACGATGACCTCCGGGACGGTCGACATCCCCACCATGTCGGCTCCAATCGTCCGCAGATAACGAATCTCCGCAGGCGTCTCGAAGCTTGGTCCCGAGAGGCCGGCATACACGCCTTCCTTAAGGTCGATACCGAGTTTCCTTCCCTCTGCAAGCGCGAAAGCGCGATACGACTTGCAGTAGGCTTCGCTCATATCCGGGAACCTTGGACCGAAGCGATCTTCATTGGGACCAATGAGCGGGTTGACGCCGTGAAGGCCGAAGTGATCGCGAATCGCGACTAATGCTCCTTGGCTGAAGCTGAGATTTATCGCGCCGGCAGCATTGGTCAAGATGGCGGCTTGAATTCCCATTTGCCGTAAGACGCGCATGGGATAACCAACTTCTTTCGCTGAGTACCCTTCGTAGAAATGGATGCGCCCCTGCATGACGGCGACGGGGATTTCATTCACTTTCCCCATCACGAGGCGGCCGGCGTGGCCTTCCACCGTGGGCATGGGAAAGCCTGGAATTTTGTCGTACGGGACGCGGGTCGCGGCCGTCAGTTCGTCCGCAAAGGCGCCCAAGCCAGAGCCGAGGACAACCGCGATTTTTGGACGTAACCTGGACTTCGAAAGCACGAATTTCGCGGCTCGCTGCGAGCGCGTGAAGTCAACGCGTGTGTCCTGCCGTCCACGAACGGCGCTCACATCATGATCCCGACGATTGAAGCGGACATCAAATTAGCCATTGTGCCTGCCATCAGAGCGCGGATCCCAAGTTGCGCAAGCTCTGTGCGCTTATTCGGAGCGAGAGCGCCTATGCCCCCGATCTGTATGCCGATGGAACTGAAATTTGCGAATCCGCAAAGCGCGAAGGTGGCAATTGTGTAGGAGCGCGGGTCGAGGGCGCTCTGCATCGGCCCGAGTCTCTGGAAGGCGACCAATTCATTTGTCACCATGCGCAGGCCCAGCAGGTTGCCAATCGCCGGGCAGTCACGCCAGGGGATGCCGATAAGCCAAGCAACAGGCGAAAAAATCCAACCAAAAATCTGCTCGACACTCGAAGGAAACCAAGCGACGCCATGCGCAGCCAGCGCGTTGTGAGCTGCGGCGAAGCACCCATCGACCAAATAGATGAGCGCGATGAAGGAGATCAGCATCGCGGCCACATTAAGCGCGAGGTGCAACCCGTCAACCGTTCCGCGGGAAATTGCACCGAGTATATTGGTATCGCGCTCCATGGGCACGACCTCCACGCGACCCGCCGTGAGGGGCTTCTCCGTTTCGGGCACCAGCATTTTCGCCAGCAGAATGGTTCCAGGCGCCGTCATAATCACGGCTGCAAGCAGATGCTTGGCCTGAATTCCGTATGCGATGTACGCCGCCATCATGCCGCCCGAGACATGGGCCATTCCGCTGGTCATGATCGTCATCATCTCGGAGCGTGTCACGTCCGGGAGAAAGGGACGAATCGTGAGGGGCGCCTCCGTTTGGCCCATGAAAATGCTGGCGGCGACATTCAAGGATTCAGCTCCGCTCGCGCCCATCAAACTCGTCATCACACGCGCGGCTGCCTTGACCACCAACTGCATGATTCCCAGGTAGTAAAGAACCGCGAACAAGGCCGCGATGAAAATGATTGTAGGCAGCGCTTGAAAGGCAAAATAAAATCCTCGAGGGGAGTTCTTCTCGCCCAGATCTCCAAACACGAACGCCGTTCCATAGTAAGCGAAATCGAGGAGCCAGTTGGCCGCCGCCCCCAGCTTCTCGAAAAAGAATCGACCGTATTCCCAGCGCATAACAAGAAAAGCGAAGGTGATCTGCAGCCCGAGCCCCCACGCGACCGTTTTGTAACGAATTGCCTGGCGATTGGCCGAAAAGGCGTAAGCCAATCCCATGACCGCGATCATGCCGAGAATTCCTACAAAGCGCTCCATTCGATGCTCTCTCTATGAGCCCTGTAACGCGAAATCAGATCCCCTGGCAGCGTCACTTAGCGACTTCAACTCGCGCTCTTGAGGCAATTCAAGCCCTCGGTTCACGCGGCGGCGCGGTGGACTTTAACACGTCGCGTCGAACGCAGTCACATTTCATAGCTGTGCACAGGACGAAAAGAGTGTTGGAGACTGGCACAGCAACAGAATTGAAACCCGAAATTGAAAAGAGCAGCTACAGAACTCGACATCAGAATCGATATTCCAGATCGCAGCAAGATTGGTTTCATTCGCGTCCGAGAAACGCGTAGCGAAGGACGAAAAGCACCGCCAAGACCCAAATGAGAGGCCTGATCTCGCGCCGGCGGCCGGTTCCCAATTTGATGAACGTGTAAGAGAGCAGCCCGAGGCTGAGGCCCGTGGCAATGCTGAAGGTCAAGGGCATTGCCACCATCGTTATAAAGGCAGGAAACGCGTCCGTTAAATCGTCCCAGCGGATTTTGGGAATCGAGCTGCACATGAGCGCGCCAACGAGAATCAGCGCGGGAGCCGTAGCGTAGGAGGGAATGGCCGCGACGATCGGCGCACAGAACATCGCGGAGGCGAATAGCGCAGCGATCAAGACGTTGCCCAATCCCGTTCGCGCGCCAGCCGCAACCCCGGCGGCGCTTTCGATATAACTGGTGACCGTCGAGGTTCCTGTAAGCGCACCGGTTATCGTGCCAAATGCGTCGGAGAGCAGAGCCCGGCTCGCGCGAGGGAATTTTCCATTGCGCAGAAAGCCACCCTGTTCGCAAACGCCTACGAGGGTGCCCACATTGTCGAAGAGGTCCACGAAGAAAAACACGAACACGAGCTCACCGAGACCGAGATGCGCGGCCGCTCGCAGATCCAATTTCATGAAAGTGCCCGAAGGATGTGGCAGGGAAAGAAGATGAGCCGGCCAACTCGTCAGCTTGAGGGGTATGCCCGCAAGTGCAATCCCGATGATCCCAATCAGAATTGCGCCGGTAACCCTCTTGACCATCAGGATAACGATTACAACCAGTCCCAATAACGCCAGAAGCACTTGCGGGTCGGCAATTTTTCCGATTCCCACAAATGTTGCGGGATTGGCCACGATCAGCTGGGCGTTCCGCATTCCGATGAACGCGATGAAAAAACCGATTCCAGCGGCAGTCCCGTGTTTGAGACAGTCCGGAATATCGTTGACGATGTTTTCCCGAACCTTCGTGAGCGTCAGGATCAGAAAAATCACACCCGAGAGGAAGACCACGCCCAGCGCCGTCTGCCACGGAACGTGCCTTCCAAGAACAACAGAATAGGTAAAGTAGGCGTTGAGCGACATCCCGGGCGCAACGGCAATGGGATAGTTCGCCCACACTCCCATCACAAGAGTCGCGATGGCGGTCGAAATACAAGTGGCAAACAGCACTCCCTCCACGGGCATACCCGCTTCTCCGAGGATGCGGGGATTTACGACGACGACATATGCCATGGCCATGAAGGTCGTCAGGCCGCCCAAGAGTTCGCGCTGAACTGTTGTATGGTTTTCGGTAAGGCGGAAAATGCGATCAAGCAGGTCGTTTTGAGCGGGAAAAGCCGCCGCCTGCGTTTGCGCCATCACGTGAGAATAAGACTATTGCCGCTTTACGCCAAATTAGATTTTTGAATGAACGCCCGCAACAAATTCGATTGGAATCGAGCGGTCCGTATTTAGCTTCGACGGATAGAAGTCCCTTGCGAGGGAGCGAGGACCCCGCTATTTTACTGCATGGCTAGTCGGACAAAATTGGGCGCGGCAGACGATTCCTCTCGCGTCCCGCTTGATCCAGTTCAGCTTCCTCCCAAACATTACGGCTTGCGTCGCGAGATTCTTTCCCCTATGGAGACGCTGGCCCAGTCCGTTGGGACGATTGCCCCGACTGCGACGCCCGCCGCGACGATCCCTTTGGTCTGCGCTCTGGCGGGAAACGGCACTTGGCTCGCCTATGTTTTGGCAACCGTGGCGATCTTGCTGGTGGCGTGGTGCGTCGGCCGGTTCGCGCGATATTCGTCCTCGCCGGGCTCTCTCTATAGCTACGCTTCGATGATTCTGCCGCCGTGGTTATCGTCGATCGCGGCATGGAGTCTGCTGCTCGCGTACGTCGGGACGGCTTCCAGCGTGATTGGGGGCCTGTACCAATATGCGATGATTTTCGTGGGGAAGCCGGGGGTTCATCCTGTAGTGGCGGTATTGATCTCGCTGGTGGTGAGCGGCGCTTCTGTCTGGATCGCGTGGCGGGACGTAAAAATTTCAGCTCGCCTGATGCTCTGGATCGAAGCCACTTCCGTATTCATGATTATCACGCTGGTGGTGTTGGTGCTCGTGCGGCATGGACTACATGTAGATTCCGAGCAACTCCGCCTGCGAGGTATGACCGGCAGCGGCCTCCGGCTGGGACTGGTGCTTGCGCTTTTCAGCTTTGTCGGATTCGAGAGCGCCACAACGCTCGGTGCAGAAGCGCGTAATCCGCTGAAGACGATACCCCGCGCGGTAATCCAAAGCGCGATCATCGGCGGAGCATTCTTCGCGGTGTGTGCCTATACGGAGGTGCTCGGTTTTCGCATCGTCGGACAGAATTTAGGAACGAGCCAGGCGCCGATGCACGTGCTGGCAATGGAGAGCGGCTTGCCTCTCCTGGGTCACCTGATCGATCTCGGTTTGCTCGTCAGCCTATCGGCCGGGACGCTGGCGTGCATCACTGCTGCCGCGCGTGTGCTGCTCCTGATGGCCCATAACGGCATCGCTCACGATTCTTTGCGCGCCACTCATTCGCGCCACGAGACTCCTCATCGCGCGATTGTGATCACGGGCGTTGCGGCCGTGCTTCCGGTAATCATTCTTGCTCTGCGTGGAGACAATGGGTTGGACGTCTACGGTTGGATGGGCTCGCTGGCGACATACGGCTTTATCGTCGCCTACGGGCTTGTGTCCATTGCGTTGCCACGTTACCTCCGCGAGCGCGGATTTTTCGGTCCCGCTGCGCGAGTCATTCCCGCTCTCGCCTTCGTGGCAATGCTGCTGGCGCTCGCCGGCAACCTCTATCCCGTGCCGGAAGGGCCGTACGGCAAGTTGCCTTATATATACCTCGGATATCTGGCGGCGGGAATGCTTTGGCTCTTCGTGCGTGGGAATAATAAGGCGCCTGAGATTTCGCGGAGCTAAGGCTGCCCTTCCAGATCCGATTGCGAGAGGAACAGCAGCACGATCCCAATCACGGTGAACATGCGGAACGCCGCGTCCTGACCGTTCCAATTTTTCGACTGCCACATCAGGAACCACTCGCCTCCCACGCTGAGGAACGCCACGAGCCATTGCAGCAGACCTACCGTAAGACCGAGGATTGCCATCCCCTTGGCTGCATGGAAGGCAGCCGCGGTGCCTCGCAGCGCGCCCGCGAGCTTCGCTGCGCCGATGAAACATAGGACCATCGTCAATGTTTCCCAGGCGATGATCGTCACATAGAACGCGGTGTGCAGAGCCGGCGTGTTGATGGCGCGCCACATCCCGCGGTTTCCGGGAAAAGTTGAATCCATCATCATCACGTGCCGCACGAACTGATAGTTGGAATCGTAATCGGTCGTATTATTGAACACGACGAATGCGTAGTAGAACGCCACTGCGAACACCAACAACATCTTTGCCACGCGCAGCGTCACTGATTTTCCGCCGGCAGAAATGTCGCAAAATAATCGCGCAGGGCGCGGATGGTTGCGTCATCGTAAACAGGATTTGCGGGCATTTGGGCGATCGCATTGGTACTTTTCGGATCGCGCACGTAGGCCGAAAAATATTCAGGCGCGGCAGAGGCGAATGCCGCCAACACGAGCCACGGACGCCCCGCTTTCTGTCCGCCCTTGTCGCCTGAGTTGTGGCAGCGAAAGCAATTCTGCTGCGCGATTTTGTAGCCCGCCTGCACGGATGGATCGGCGGCGTGCGGCCCACGCGGAGCAATGGCGCCAAATACAGCTTTCTCATTGCGGAACTCGAGTTGCACCAGGCCCCAGGGTATTTGTGGTTCGTCGCTGTGCGAAAGAATCTTGAAGGTCGGTGTGAACTTTGGGTGAGAAATCATGTACGGGCCCATTTCGTAGCGATGCGTCTCGGGATCTTTCGGCCAGCGCGAAGGAGGCTCGCCATTCACCAGCAGCACGAGCAGCGGATGGTGTGCTTTGAGGTACGCGCGCGAATAAGCCGCCCGATATTTGTCATCGCAAATCGCAACGACCAGATCTGCCGAAGGATTTGCTCCAAGCGCCCGCGCTAAATCCTCCAGTGGTATACCGCTGATTTTTGTCGGGCCGGAAAAATTGGGATCGTCGCCTACCTGATACGTGACGAGGGGCAACGCAAGAAGCGAATCCAGGGTGACGTATCGCGTTGCGCCCGAAGGGAGTCCTGTCAGTTCGCCGCCGACCTCAAGATCGGAAGGCAGCGTCCGGGTTGCGTTCAGGGGCAGGGATGATCTGGCGGAATCCGCGGCAGACAGAAGCACGCGCCTCGTTTCGATTGAGAAAAAGAGCACCAACCCGGCAGCTATCAGAGCGCCAGCTGAGATTGAGCGCATGGCGTATCCTAGCGCAAGCAAGTTTGCGCGCAGGCATAAATCTGAGAGGCGATGCATGTGCTAAAGTGCTTCGCATTTTGATAACGGAGGCCGAGACAGGAATGGCGTCGGGAATGGAAGCGCGGATTCGCGAACTCGGCATTACGCTTCCGGCGTTGCCAGCGCCTGGGGGGAATTATCTTTCTGCGAAGACGGTCGGCAATCTCGTTTTTCTCGCGGGCGTCATCTCTACCGGCCCGGAGGGTGTGATTACAGGAACGGTGGGTCTTAATCGAACGATCGACGAGGCTTACACAGCCGCCCGCGCGTGCGCGCTTACGCAATTGGCTGTTCTGAAACGCCATCTGGGTTCGCTCGAAGAAATCAAAGGGATTGTCAGTGTCAATGGCTACGTCAACGCGGTTCCTGGCTTTCCCGACACCCCCAAAGTCATTAACGGCGCCTCCGATCTTTTCATCGAGTTATTGGGGGAATCTGCGCGGCATGTAAGGGCCGCCATCGGGGTATGCGCGCTGCCACGAAATGCACTGGTCGAAGTCCAAATGACCGTCGAAATCTAGAGGGCCATGGGCGAACATAATCTTCCGGCCAGGCCCACGCATTCCCGCTGGAACCGCGCCCTTCCGCCGCGGCTCACGATCGAACCGGGTGACACCGTTCATTTCGAATGTCTCGATTCGAGCGGGGCGCAGGTTCATCGGAAAATGACCTTGCCCGAGTATCTGGCGATCGATCGCGGCGTCATCCACGCGCTCACAGGTCCCGTCTTCGTGAGAGGCGCCGAACCCGGAGACGTGCTCCAAATCGACGTTCTCGAGGTGACACACAAGGGCTGGGGATGGACGAGCGTCGTCGAAGGCCTGGGATTTCTGAAGGAGCGCTTCTCCGAGCCCTTTCTCTTTCTGTGGGAACTCGAACGCGAAATCAGCCGGTCGCTGGCTCCGGCGGTTGTTCCCCTGCGCCCTTTCTGCGGAATCATGGGCGTAGCGCCTGGCGAAGACGGCGAGTTCCGCACGCGGCCGCCAGGAATTTTCGGCGGGAACATGGACGTCCGCGAGCTTTGCAGCGGCGCCACTCTTTACCTTCCCGTTCTGAATCCTGGCGCGCTGTTTTCAGTCGGCGATGCCCACGCCGCACAAGGCGATGGCGAGGTTTGCATCAATGGCATCGAATGCCCCGTGAACGTCAGCTTGCGCTTCCACCTGCACAAGCGTCGACCGTTAAAAGGGCCGATCCTCGAATCTACTCCGCACGTCAAGCAGGATCTCGAAACGGCGTGGATGGTTATCGAATCCGGGACCGACGCGACCGCGGCTGCGCGCGCCGCAACGTCGCGGATGATCGATTTGCTCGTCGACCGCTGGGGTTTTCGCGAGGTACATGCCTACTTGCTCTGCAGCGTCGCGCTGCATCTGAAGTTCAGCCAAGTGGTCAACGAACCCATGTTCACCGTGAGCGCATCGATACCGAAAAATGTGCTGCCAGCAAGGAAGCTCTTTTAGCCGATCGACAAAATCTCGGAACTGTGGGTTACATGCCAAGATTAGAATTTGATGCCGCAAAGCGAGAAACAGGAAGAGCGGTTGAGGGCGGCGTGCTGATGCGAGCGGGGAGTGCTTATTGTCGTGCCATCGCTCTCCTGTTGTTTTTCTTCCCTCTTTTTTCGCCGGCTTATGCTCAGACGAGCACCGCGCCTTCGGCTCGTGAAGGAACTCGCGAGCAGCGCGCCGCACGCGCCTTTGAAAAGGCGCGCGACAATCCCCTCGAACTGCACGCCTTTCTCGTGCGCATGCCCAAGGGCGGCGATCTGCACAATCATCTGGACGGAGCTGTATACGCCGAATCGCGGATTCGCGCCGCCGCCGAAGACCATCTCTGCGTGGCGCTCGCGGGACTTTCTTTCGTCAAAACGGAGCGCATAACGCAGAGCGATCCGCCCAGTTCAGTCTGCCCTGATGGTCACGTCCCGGTGGCACAGGCCTATAGCGACCAGCACCTGTATGACGCGATCGTTGACGCCTTTTCGATGCGCGGCTTTGTGCCCACGCCGGGAGTCACCGGTCACGACCATTTCTTCGACACGTTTGCCAAATTCGTCGGCACCGACACGCCTCATACGGGCGAATGGCTGGACGAACTCGCCACGCGCGCCACCGCGCAGAATGAACAATATCTCGAATTGATGTTAACTCCGGATTTCACCCACACGGCCGCTATCGCCAAGAGTATCAGCTGGCGTGATGATTTGGCCGGGCTTCGCAATGATTTGCTCGCGGCTGGATTGCGCGACGATGTCTCCGTCGCCCGCGCCCAGCTTGATAACGCCGAAAGCCTGCGCCGGGCGCGCGAACGTTGCGGCCAGGCGGGGGAATCCGTGGCGTGCAAAGTTCAAATCCGCTATCTTTATCAAGTGCTGCGCGGATTTGCGAAGGAGCAGGTCTTTGCACAGACTCTGCTCGGCTTTGAAATCGCCAATGCCGACGCACGCGTGGTAGGCGTCAACCTCGTGATGCCGGAAGACGGAGCCATCTCCATGGCGGATTACGGTGAGCACATGCGCATGGTGGGCTTCTTGCACGGCCTATATCCGAAGGTCCACATCAGCCTGCATGCCGGCGAACTGGCGCC
>WNFJ01267125.1_pt2 | contig 10234 bp, 12 predicted proteins | sample 5400461 | NCBI WGS metagenome assembly WNFJ01 (sample SAMN13153349, study PRJNA577476) | soil metagenome | isolation source: 115 cm saprolite on Douglas fir-dominated hillslope | place: USA:California | collected 2013-09-17
TGGCGAGCCCGGGAGCCGACCCCGTGGTAGCCAACCCGCTAGCCGATCCCGTGGTAGCCAACCCGCTAGCCGATCCCGTGGTAGCCAACCCGCTAGCCGATCCCGTGATAGCAAGCGCCGTGACGGCCGATCCTGTTGCAGCAAGCCCCGTGGTAGCCAGCCCCAGAGGCGCGGGCGCCGCCGCAGCACGCGCCGCTGCCGCAAGCGGCACACCCGCCAGCCCAGCAGCAGGTGACCCGGCGTCTGGCGGTTCCACACCAGCCAGTCCCGCGCATGCAAGCAACGCACCAGACAGCGCCGCAACGCGCGGCGCTGTGGGAGGCAGTCCCGCGCCCGGCGGCACCGCCTCGCGCACCCCGTTGCGCGGGCTTGATCTGATCCTGCCCCCGTACCCGGACGAGCCGCCCGCGGAGGGCCAGTACGACGAGGAGCCGCCCTACCACGAGGAGGCGCCCTACCACGAGGACGTCCTCCGCCCCGAAGAGGCCGCATACCGCGAGGATGCCGCGCACCGCGTGGACGCCGCGCACCGTGAAGAGACGCCTTACCGCGAGGACGTCCTCCATCCCGAGGAGGCCGCGCACCGGGTAGCGGCCGACCCACCGGCCGCGCAGGCCGACAACGAGCCCGATGCGGGCGAACGAGAGCCCCGGCCCGCGACGCCGGCCATGCCGCTCGGAGCACCGGTACCCGAGACCAGCGCGCACCAGCCCGCGCCTGCGTTAGCCGAACCGCCCGAGCCGGACGCACCTGACGAGCAGCACGCTCAGGAACCACACGCTCAGGAACCGACCGCAGAACAATCTGCGGTCAGCGAGCCGGATCCGCAACCAGGCACGCCCGAGCAGGAAGCCGCCGATTTCCAGCGCGTCCGCAGTTCCCCTGTGCCGCCGCAAAAGCGGGCGCAGCGCCCGCCGCGACGCTGATAATCCCGGTATCTCTTCAGTCGGCGGCGATCCGGCACAACTGCCGGGACCACGGGCGGCGCGCTACCGTCGGCTGGTTTCCGGCCGGACCGCGCCGCCAGTCCGCCCGGTGCCGCCGTCTCCAGCCGCGACGACAGCGGTCGCGACGGCGGCGATCCCTTCACCGCGCCCAGTGAGGCCGAGCCCATCAGTCGTCGTGGCCGTCACGGTCACCGGAGCGCCGCCGAGCGCGGCGGACAGTGCCGCCTCGGCCTCGGCTCGCCGCGACGTGATCTTCGGCTGGTTCCCGATGAGCTGGATGGCCACGTTGCCGACGCGGAACCCGGCGTTACAGACAAGCTCCGACACGGCGGCGAGCAGTTCGGCGCCCGCCGCGCCGGCCCACCGTGGATCGGTCGTGCCGAAGCAGCTGCCAAGGTCACCAAGCCCGGCCGCGGACAGCAGCGCGTCGCAGGCCGCGTGCGCGGCAACATCACCATCGGAATGGCCGGCCAGCCCATCCTGACCTGGCCAGAAGAGCCCGGCCAGATAGAGCGGACGGCCGGAACGCAACGGGTGGACATCGACCCCGATGCCCACCCGTGGCAGGTCAGTGCTCAGTAGACAGAACCTCGTCGAGAAGTGCTTCTGCCTTGTCCTCGTTCGTTTTCTCAGCAAGCGCGAGCTCGCTCACGAGAATCTGCCGAGCCTTGGCCAGCATGCGCTTCTCACCCGCGGAAAGTCCGCGTTCCCGGTCCCTTCTCCACAGGTCACGCACCACTTCCGCGACCTTGTTCACGTCACCGGAGGCGAGCTTCTCGAGATTCGCCTTATACCTGCGTGACCAGTTCGTAGGCTCCTCGGTGTGCGGCGCGCGGAGCACCTCGAACACCCTCTCAAGCCCCTCCTGGCCAACGACGTCACGCACGCCGACAAGCTCAGCGTTATCGGCGGGCACGCGCACCGTCAGGTCGCCCTTGTCGACCTTCAAGACCAGGTAGGATCTTGCCTCACCCTTGATCGTCCGAGTCTCAACGGCTTCGATCCGAGCAGCCCCATGGTGGGGGTAGACGACAGTGTCGCCGACCTTAAAAGTCATGTGGCAAGTACCCCTTCCGCTGAAGACAAGGTTACCACGGCGGACGCGGGTGATAAACCGTCCTTGACGGTAAACGTGCAGGTCACTGGGGAATTTCAGGACATCAGAATACCCTGTGGGACGGCGTGGCACGGCGCGGCGGGGCCACGCCAAGCCCGACCTTCTTCGTTCCGTGCGCATTCAGGTTCACCACTGCGGGCGTCGCGGGCTCATACTGGAAAAGCGGTGGCAGGGCCTCGCCGGACACGCCGGGCCGGTGCGACCGCGCGACGCCAGCGCAACAAGATTGCTCGGCCGGTAACGGGAGGTGCCCGTGGAGATGGGCGGCGAACCGGAGCGGGACGAGGGCGGCCTGCCGCCGGTCGACATCGAGATCCCAGACGATGCGCGGGAACTCGACCGTGACGTGCACGCGTACTACCGCGAGCTGCGTGCGCAGCGGCGCCGCCGCCGGGTCGAGCGCATCATCACCCCGTTCACCAGGCACGGCATGGTGGTCCCCGTGATCGCGGGAACGCTCGCCCTGACGCTGTTCGCCGGCACCATGCTCACGGTGATCACGAGCGCGCCCGAGCCTTCCTCGGTCCCTGCGCCGCGGATCACCGCACCGATTTCCGCGCCGGCGTCCACCCCGCCGTCCACTCCGCCGTCCACTCCGCAGGCCACCCCGGCTGCTGGAAAACTTGGCGGCCCCCTGCCCACGGCCGCGGTTTGGATCGACAACAAGCAGACGCCGCTCAGCGGTCTCAGCCCGGCTGTGCTTGCGGTCGTTCCGCCCGTCTGCCATTGCCTCGTCACGCTGCGGCAGCTCACCGAGCAGGCCGCCGCGACACAGGTCAAGATCTACTTCGTCGGCACCGGCAGCGGCGTCAAGCAGCTCGCGAGCCTCGCCGCGCAGGTGGGCCACGGAACCGTCCAGGTGGTCGACGACAGGCACAACGTCCTCGCCGCGTACCGGCCCACCGGGGTAACGGCCATCCTCGTGCGCAGCGACAAGGCCGTGACGTCGATTCACCGGGGCGTGATCCCTGGTTTCAGCTTCCGCGCCGACCTCGAGCGGCTTGCCGCCCCCGGCGCCGGCTACCCGGCGAGCCCTGCACCCACCTGAGCGGCGATCGGCGGTACGCGGCCTGTGGGGACACGGCTCCCGTGGTGCGGCGGCCCGCCAGTAGCCTCTCAGCCGTGCGGACACGCGTCGTCCAAGGTCTCCTCCAAAGCTGCCATCCGCAGCCCGTAGCCGCTGTCACGGCCGGAGTCGCCGCGATCGCCTATGCGGCCGGCCGCGGGCTCACCGGTACGGTGCTGGCCGGTCTGGCCGTGCTGACCGGCCAGCTGTCCATCGGCTGGAGCAACGACTACCTCGACCGGCGGGTCGACGAGGCAGCGGGCAGGCGCGACAAACCGCTGGCCCTCGGCAGCGTTCCCCCGTGGCTGGTCGCGGCGGCCGCGGCCGCGGTGGCCGTCTGCTGCGTCCCGCTGTCCCTCGCGAGCGGCTGGCGGGCGGGCCTGGCGCAGCTCGTGGCGGTCGCATCCGGCTGGATCTACAACCTCGGGGTGAAGCGCACCCCTTGGTCACCGATCCCCTTCATCCCCGGATTCGGCCTGTTCCCCGCGTTCGTCACACTCGGACTGCCTGGCCATCCCTGGCCTGCCTGGTGGGCGCTGACCGCGGGCGCGCTGCTTGGGGTCGGCGCCCATTTTGCCAACGTGCTGCCCGACCTCCCCGCCGACCTCGCGACCGGTGTCCTCGGGCTGCCGCAGCGGCTCGGCGGCAGGATCTCGCGCTTCCTGGCGGGCGCGTTTCTCGGCGCGGCGACGGCCGTGCTCGCGGTCGCCCCGGGCGGCTTCGACGCGCTCGCCGCGGTCGGCCTCGCCGCGTCGGCCGCGGTCATCGCCGCCGGCCTGGCCGGCGCCATCGCGGGGCCGCGGCACCAGATGGGGCGTGCGCTCACTATGATCGCCGTCATCGGCGCTGGCCTGCTCGATGTCGTCCTGCTCGTGGCGCGCGCCGGGCAGATGAGCTGAGCACCAGCGTGACCCCGCGAGATCTTGATCTTGGTGGATGCGGGCGGTGATCCAGACGGCGATCCGGGCCGCCAGAGATCTGCGGGACGCACCCCGGGGAGGGCAGCTGAATGACCCGCGGACCCGCCCGCTACGCTTTCCGTGCCTGATCCGTTCGCGAGACGCAGGAGTCGACTCCGTGATCCGCTGTAGCGCCTTCCGGCTGCTGGTGATCACCGCCGCGGCCGCGCTTGTCCCGGCGCTCGCTGGCTGTGCGGCCGGCCTGAACGCCCAGACCAACCAGCCCTTCACGCCGACAGACGGTGCGGGCACCGTGTTCCACGGCATCGCCATTCGCAACGTGTTCGTGCTCGGACCTGGCGTGAACGGAACGCTGCAGCCCGGGCAGGCCGCCGGCCTGTTCCTCGCACTTGTCAACGACGGTGCCCCGGATCGGCTGACCGCCGTCTCCGCCTTCGGCGCGGCGGCCTCGGTAACGATCCTCGGCGGGCCAGTGAACCTGCCGGTACAGCAGCCGGCGCGGCTCACCGGGCCCGCGCCAGAAGTGATACTCAACGGCCTGACCAGGCCGCTCGTCGGCGGCCAGTCCATCCCGATCGCGCTCACGTTCCAGAATGCCGGCACGATCGCGATGATCATCCCGGTCATGCCGCGGGTCAACTTCTACACGACGTTCTCGCCACCGGCTCCGAGCCCCACGCCGACCCCCACGGCCCGCGCGCCGAGGAGCCCGCGGCCGTCGCCCACGAGCTCCACGGGTTCGCCGAGAGCCACCCCGTCGCCCACCGCTACGCCGTAGCCGCCGTCGCGGAAGGCAGCGGCGGCAGTGCCTCAGGCGGCGGATTCGAACTTGTAGCCGAGCCCGCGGACCGTGACGATGTGCCGCGGGTTGGCCGGGTCACGCTCGATCTTCGCCCGCAACCGCTTGACGTGCACGTCCAGTGTCTTGGTGTCACCGACGTAGTCGATGCCCCAGACCCGGTCGATGAGCTGCATACGGGTCAGCACCCGGTCGGCGTTCCGCAGCAGCACCTCGAGCAGCTCGAACTCCTTGAGCGGCAGCTGGATCTGCTTGCCCCGCACCGTGACCACGTGCCGGTCCACGTCCATCCGCACCGGGCCTGCCTCCAGCGTGACGGTCTGCAGTTCCTCGGTCTCACCCTGGCGGCGCAGCACCGCACGGATCCGGGCGACGAGCTCACGCGAGGAGAACGGCTTCGTCACATAGTCGTCGGCGCCGAGTTCGAGCCCGACCACCTTGTCGACCTCGGTGTCCTTGGCGGTAAGCATGATCACCGGCACGTTCGACCGCTGCCGCAGCGTCCGGCACACCTCGGTACCAGGCAGCCCAGGCAGCATGAGATCAAGCAGCACCAGGTCGGCTCCGCTGCGGTCGAACGTGTCGAGCGCATCGGGGCCGGTCGGGCACACCGCGACCTCGAAGCCTTCCTTGCGCAGCATGTACGACAGGGCGTCGCTGAACGACTCCTCGTCCTCGACGACAAGCACACGCGTCACTTGACTGCCTCCCATGACGATTTCGCTGCAGTGGCCCCGTCGCCGTTCCCGCTTGGCTCCGCGGGCTGGTGCAGCGGAAGCCGGAGGGTGAACGTGGAACCTGCGCCTTCCTTGCTCCAGACCTTGACCTTGCCGCCATGCGCCGCCATCACGTGTTTCACGATGGCGAGGCCAAGTCCCGTGCCGCCGGTGGCACGCGAACGGGCCGGATCGACCCGGTAGAAACGCTCGAAGATCCGCTCCAGATCACGCTCGGGAATGCCGATGCCCTGGTCGGCCACGCTGATCTCGGCCTTCTTCCCCGAACGCACGGTGGAGACCACCACCCGGGTACGCTCCGGGCTGTAGGCGACCGCGTTCTCGATCAGGTTGCGCAACGCCGTGACGAGCATGTCCTCGTCCCCGAGCACGTTCAGCGCCTGGTCACCGCCTGAGCTGAGCTTGATGCCCTGCTTGTTCGCCTTCATCCGGCACCGGTCGATGGCCTCGGTCACGACCGCGCCGATGTCCACCGGCCGCGCGTCGGCGACCGGTTCGGCGCTCTGGATCCTGGTCAGCGTGATCAGGTCCCTGACGAGCACGGTGAGCCGGGCGGCCTCCTGCCGCATCCGGCCCGCGAAGCGGCTCACCGCCTCCGGGTCGTCCGCCGCTTCCTCGGTGGCCTCGGCGAGCAGCGCGAGCGCGCCGACGGGCGTCTTCAGTTCGTGGCTGACGTTCGCGACGAAGTCACGGCGGACCGCCTCCACCCGGCGGCTCTCCGTCTGGTCGTCCGCGAGCACGAGCACCAGGCCGCCCCCGGCGAACTGCGCACCGAGCGGTGCGACCCGGACCGCGAAGCTGGTGGTCCGGTTGCCGAACTTGCGGTTGGGCACGTCGATCTCGGTTTCCCTGATCTCACCGTCCCTGCGTACCTGCCGGGCCAGCGCGATCAGGTCGCCGACCACCAGCTGGTCGCCTTTGACCAGGCCGAACGCGCGTGCCGCGGAGCTCGCACGGAGCACCCGGTCTTCGTGATCCACCACGACAGCGGAGGATGGCAGCACGGAAAGCACGGACGCGACACCCGGCGGCAGCCGGGCAGGCTGCGGCGTGCCATCCCGCGGCTCGCGGTCATGGTTCACCGGCCGGACAGCGAGCACCACGGCTACCCCCGCCGCCATACCGGCCATCGCCGCGATGGCTGCCACCAACTCGACGCTCACGCCTCGATGGTATGCGGATCGCGGCCTGACCAGGCAACCACCGGCTTGCGGGCGGTGGGGTAATTTGGGATGAATTCACCACCCGGTCAGGCCTCGTTCGCCTGCGGCCCCGGCCCGATGGCTACCTGCCCTGGTTACGTACTGCCTCAACCGCATCAGCGGCCGCAGCCGGATCGAGATATGCGCCCGGTCCGGCCGACCTGAAATCCGCGTCGAGCTCGTACACGAGCGGAATTCCGGTCGGGATGTTGAGCGCGGCGATGTCCTGGTCGGCGATCCCGTCCAGGTGCTTGACCAGTGCCCGCAGCGAGTTGCCGTGCGCCACGACCAGGACGGTCAGGCCCGCGGCGAGATCAGGCACGATCCCGTCGTACCAGTAGGGCAGCATCCGCGCCAGCACGTCCTTCAGGCACTCGGTGCGCGGGATGAGTTCGGGCGGCAGCGTGGCGTACCTCGGGTCACGAACCGGCGAGAGCGGATCGTCGTCAGGAAGCGGCGGCGGCGGCACGTCATACGAACGGCGCCAGAGCATGAACTGCTCGTCGCCGAACTCGCTGCGGGTCTGCGCCTTGTTCTTGCCCTGCAGCGCGCCGTAGTGCCGCTCGTTGAGGCGCCAGGAGCGCCGCACGGGCAGCCACCCCCATCCCGCGGTGTCCAGCGAGATGTTCGCGGTCTGGATGGCGCGGGTCAGGACCGACGTGTGCACGATGCCCGGCCGCATGCCCGCGTCGAGCAGCAGCTTCCCACCCGCGGCCGCCTCGCTCTCGCCCTTCGCGGACAGCCCGACGTCGACCCAGCCGGTAAACAGGCCATCGGCGTTCCACGCGCTCTCGCCGTGCCGTAGCAGCACCAGGGTTCCCACGTTGCGACAGCATATCCGCGACCGCCGCCGGCCCGATGGTGCGGGGCCCGGCCCGCTGCCAACCAGGCAAGGGAACACGGCGCGCCGCCGTGCGGTTGCATGTGGCGGTTGCCCAGGCGTAGGTGAGCGGAGGTGTGTTTGCTTTGCCGCGTCACACCCCACGGCGGATCGCGACCATAAGCGTGCACACATCACCGTTCGACCAGCCGGGCACCGGCGACGCGGGGGGCCTGAACGTGTACGTCGTCGAGGTCAGCAAGCGCCTGGCGGCACTCGGTGTCGAGGTTGAGATTTTCACCCGCGGGGTGTCCCGCGACGCACCTCCCGTCGCGGAACTGGCTCCTGGCGTGCTCGTTCGGCATATGGTCGCCGGGCCGTTCGAGGAACTCGACAAGACCGACCTCTACGCGGAGCTTTGCCACTTCACCTTCGGCGTGCTGCGCGCCGAGGCGGACTACGAACCGGGCAGGTACGACCTCGTGCACGGGCACTACTGGCTGTCCGGGCAGGTGGGGGCGGTCGCGAAGGAGCGATGGGGGGTGCCGCTCGTGCAGTCGATGCACACCCTGAGCAAAGTCAAGAACGGCGCGCTCGCGGCGGGCGACACGCCAGAGCCGGAGATCAGGATCCGCGGTGAGACCGAGGTGGTCGCGGCGGCTGACCGGCTCGTCGCCAACACCGCGCAAGAGGCGGATCAGCTCGTCACGCTCTACGACGCGGACCCGGCCCGGGTGGGCATCGTCAGCCCGGGTGTGGACCTCGCGATCTTCAGGCCAGGCTCACGCGCTGCCGCGCGGCGCAGGCTCGGCCTGCCGGGGGACGCGGTGGTGCTGCTTTTCGCCGGGCGGGTACAGCCGCTGAAGGGACCGGACGTGCTGCTGCGGGCGGCGGCACACATGATCCGCGAGGATCCTCGTCTCGCGAGCAGGCTGGTGGTCGCGTTCGTCGGCGGCCCGAGCGGGTCCGGCCGCGCCGATCCTGACTGGCTGAGCGAGCTCGGCGCCGCGCTCGGCATCTCGCGCCGGGTGCGCCTCGAGCCGCCGTGCCCGCAGCCCGAGCTCGCCGACTGGTACCGGGCGGCGACGGTGGTCGTGGTGCCGTCACACTCGGAGTCGTTCGGGATGGTAGCGGTAGAAGCGCAGGCGTGCGGGACGCCGGTGGTCGCGGCCGCCGCCGGTGGGCTGCGCACGGCCGTGCGGGACGGGGTATCCGGTGTGCTCGTGGCTGGTCACGACCCGGCCGACTACGCGCGGGTGCTCGGCGACCTGGTCACGGCGCCGCGGCGGCTGAAGCGGCTGCGGCGCGGGGCGCTGGCGCACGCGTCGCAGTTCGGCTGGGCCGATACCGTCGCCCGGCTGCTTGAGGTGTATACCGGGGCCATGGAGGAGCACGTCGCGGCCGCGGTGGACGCGTGACGCAGGCTACGGATGGCGGCGGCCTCCCGGCCGTCATCGAGGGCGCGCTCGCCGCGGCCGGGGTGACCTACGAGAGCCCGCGCGCCGGCGCGTACCTGGCCAGGCTCGAAGGTGAGCACAAGCTGGCCACGATGACGTGGCTCATCGTGGGCACGCACAGCCTGCACGTGGAGGCGTTCTTCTGCAGGCAGCCGGACGAGAACCACGCCCGCTTCTACCGGTTCCTGCTCGAGCGCAACGGGCAGACGTTCGGCGTGCATTTCGCGCTCGACCCCGTCGGCGACGTCTATCTCGTCGGCCGGCTGCCGCTGCGGGCGGTGACGCCAGACGAGATCGACCGGCTGCTCGGCTGCGTGCTCACTTACTCAGACGACAACTTCGACGCAGCGCTCGAAATCGGGTTCGCGTCGTCGATCCGGCGGGAGTGGCAGTGGCGGGCCGCACGCGGCGAGAGCCTCGCCAACCTCCGCGCGTTCGCCCGCTTCGCCGATCCCGGCGCGGAAGGCTGAGCCGCTGGCGGGTTCAGCCGGGTGCCTGTTCGGCCAGGGCCTGCTCGAAGGCGGCGAACACGTCCCTGGTCAGCAGCACGAAACGCGCGTCCTCGACCCGGCTCGGCGTGGTCCGCACCGCCGCGACCGCGATCCTGGCCGCGTCTTCCACCGGCCATCCGAAGATCCCCGCGGACACGGCGGGAAAGGCGACGCTGCGCGCGCCGAGCTCGTCGGCGACCCGCAGGGATTCCCGGTAACAGGACGCGAGCAGGCGGGACCTGTCCTCGCTCGCCGAGTAGACGGGACCGACCGTGTGGATCACCCACCTCGCGGCGAGCTGGCCAGCGGTCGTGGCGGCGGCCTGCCCCACCGGCAGTCCGCCGCGGTACGCACCGGCGCGAAGCTCGCGGCACGCCGCCAGGATGGCAGGCCCGCCGCCGCGGTGGATCGCGCCGTCCACCCCTCCGCCGCCGAGCAGGGACGAGTTGGCCGCGTTGACAACGGCGTCCACCCGCTGCCCGGTGATGTCGCCCAGGACCAGTGTGATCGCCACGTCGGCCACGATACGACAGGCGGTGCGAGGCAGCACGTCCGGTTCAGCCCAGTAATTCCCGAACGGCTGCCGCACCCTGGCTCTTGCCTGTAACGGTCAGCGCCGCGGATCGCGTGGGCTATAGCCCATGGGATCCGCGGCGCTGACCGTCAGACCCGGCCCGG
>WNFJ01123691.1_pt2 | contig 10233 bp, 10 predicted proteins | sample 5400461 | NCBI WGS metagenome assembly WNFJ01 (sample SAMN13153349, study PRJNA577476) | soil metagenome | isolation source: 115 cm saprolite on Douglas fir-dominated hillslope | place: USA:California | collected 2013-09-17
GGCGCGCAAACGTCGGCGGCGGCGATTCAAGACAACAACAACATCGTCTACATCCCGCTCAACAGTTTCCAGTACCGCTTCTGGGACGTCAGCAGCTCCATGAAGGACGACCTGGACGGCATCGACCTGCGGCTTAAGCCCGATGCCCGAAGCGTGGAGGTGGCGAAAATCGTGACCGCGATCCTCAATGGCACACATCACAGCGTGCAGGATTTCAGCGTTACCATTCCGGCGGCGCTTCTGGCGCAACAGCAGCAGACGCAGACCATCTTCACTTATGTGATGGTGGCGATTGCGGCGATTTCGCTGCTGGTGGGCGGCATCGGCATTATGAACATCGTGCTCGCGACCGTGATGGAGCGCACGCGGGAGATCGGCATTCGCCGCGCGATCGGCGCCAGGCGGAACGACATCGTGCGCCAGTTTCTCACCGAATCCATGCTGATCTCGATCGGCGGCGGCCTGCTCGGCATCTGTTTCGGATTCTTCCTCTCCTGGCTGATCGCCCGCGCGGCGGAGTGGAAGACCATCGTGACCACGTCGTCGGTGCTGATCGCTTTCGGGGTCTCGGTGGCGGTGGGCGTGATCTTCGGTATCTATCCGGCGATGAAAGCCGCGCGCATCGATCCGATCGAAGCGCTACGCTATGAATGAAGCCGTAGCGAAAAAGACTTAGCATTTTACAACGGCAACGACGCGTCCAGCGTAATCTGCTTCCGCGCTTTGCGGTCTTCGATGATCAGCTTTCCGCCTTCCACGCGAACGTCGTCCACTTTACGGAATCCCTCCGGAGTTTGGGAATAGAAAAGTAAGTACCGGCTTTCGATTTTCGATTTGGCTGGAAGCCAGCGGTACGTGGGTGCGCCGAACATCGTGTTGGTCTGCACCGTCTCCCGGCGGGGAACGTCGTAGGGCTGGGTGGCGAATTCCATCCCGCGTGCCATGCGCAGGTCGGATGGATAGTTGTCCCAACTCTGGACCCAAGGATAATCTTCGCGGCGAAAAACGTATCCGAGGATCAAGCGCTTCGCTGGGTTCAGCGCCGTCACATACACGAGCTTTCGCGCCGGGTCCATCAGCGACGTGGTGTGGTCGTGTGAATTGGGCGCCTTCGGCGTGAGCCGCACGTCCAGCTTTCCGCCGCTCGCGCCCGGAGCCATGGGCCAAGTGAAATCTTTGCCCGGCGCAAGGCGCATCGGAATTGTGCCGGACTTCCCCGGCCTGGTTTGCGCCTTCTTCGCTGGCATATCGACCACGGTAACACCCGGCTCAAGGAAGGGGTAGCCGATGGTGGCGTGCTCGCCCCAATTGACGGGGCGGTCGAAGCCCAGCAGGCTCTCGAGCTCACTCTGCACATAAACCACATTTTCGCCATCCACCAGGCGCAAGGTTCGGGTGAAGACCTCTTGCAAGATGGGCAGCTCCACTCTCTGAGTCAACGTGCCGGTGGATTCGCTCTTCTGCGCGAGCTTGGTTTCCCAGGGCCGCGTGTGAGCTTCACCATGTCCCATCAGACCCGCATCTTTCTCTTCGGGGGAGACGGGGCCGAATCCATCCACGCAAACGAAGTGGCCCATGGCGAAGCCAGTGAACTTGCGGCCGCCTTCGCGCGCATAGCGGCTGGGATTCCAGTACGGGCTGAGCTTCTCGGGATCGTCGCGAAGAACCAGGCTCGCCAGTGCGCCGCCGTTTGTGAGTACGGTCAGCTCGAGCTTGCCGTTTGAAAGCACCACAGCGGGAATTTGTTCGAAGGTGGATCGCTTGAGGAAGTCCGCGCCGGAGGTCTGGGCCATCGCTGCGCCGGCGGCGCAAAGAAACACGGTCGTAAGGAAACGCATGCCGCCATTATAGGCGCGCGGCAATCTAAAAAAACGTGCGGACCGCTTCGAATTCCGACTGGAAGGCTTCGGCAACTTTGAGAACGCCTGCCTCCAGACCGAATTTCGGATGGGAGTCCTCGAAAGCCACTACGGGATGATAGCGGTACGGCGGCATACCGATTCCAGCAGTGTTGATGTAGCGGTCGGCTGCCTCGATCACGTGCGCCAGATGCAGCGCATTCTGGGCTGCCGCGTCGGGCGAGTGATGATAGGCGACTGCCTCTTGAATCGGCTTCGGTAACTTCCACTTCTCGAGGATCGCGCCGGACAGCTCCGCGTGCGTGACGCCGGCAATCGCCAGCTCACAGTCGTTTGTCGCGTTGCCACCAGCTACATAGAGATCGTACATCCGGTCAAATTGTTCGGGCATGGCGATGGCGATCAGCAGCTTGCCCACGTCATGCAACAGGCCGGCCGTGAATGCGCCTTCCGGATAGGGCACCGGCGCATCGAGAGCCACCAGATCCGCGAGCACGGCTACAGCCAGCGAATGCAAATTGAACTGCGGCGCGTTCCATCTGCGCGGCACACTCGCGCCGGCCCACCGGCGGGATACGCTGAGCCCCAGCACCAGATTGCGGACCTTCACCGATCCCATGATCGACACCGCATGCCGCACCGAGTTAATCGTCGAAGCCCTGCCGTAGAGCGCTGAGTTGACCACGCGCAGGAGATTGCCGGCCAGAACCGCGTCGGTCTCGATGATCGCCGCCAGTTCCCCGAAGGATACATCTTCGTCCGCCAGCGTAGCCAGCAGCCGCGTCAGTACAGGCGAAAACGGGGGAAGTTTATCAAGCGACCCCAGGATCCGGTCCCTTGGGATAATCGTTGTGGCAATGGACAGGCCCATGTAGTGTCTATCGGCCAATATCGGGGGAACAATAGCTCGGGCTCGATGAACCTGCTTGATGAACCCGCTCGATGAACCCGCTCGATGAACTACGATAAGAGAGACAATGGACAGTTCATCACCCGCAATCCTGGTCCGGGATCTGCGCAAAGTCTATGGAAACAAGGCAGCCGTCGATGGGCTCAATCTGACTGTGCCGCGCGGCTGCTTCTTCGGTTTCCTGGGACCGAACGGCGCCGGTAAGTCCACCACCATCCGCATGCTGACCGGATTGATTCCGCCAAACTCGGGGTCGATCGAGCTGCTGGGGATGCCCATGCCCGCTCACGCTTTGGAAATTAAGACGCGGATCGGGCTCGTGCCGGATGAATCGCTGCTCTTCGACCGGCTGACCGGCGGTGAATTTCTGGAATTTGTCGGGCGCATGTACGGGCTTGCCCGGCCAGTGGCTCGAGAGCGCGCGAGAGAGCTGCTCGAGCTTTTCGAGCTGAGCGATACCGGCCGAAAGCTGATCGCCGAATATTCGAAAGGAATGCGCAAGCGCGTGGCCATGGCGGCGTCGCTGATCCATCACCCGGAATTATTCCTGATGGATGAGCCTTTCGAGGGCGTGGATGCCGTGGGGGCCAGGCTCATGAAAGATATTCTGCTGGACCAGGTGCGGCGCGGCGCAACCATCTTCCTCACCTCTCACGTGCTCGAAGTGGTGGAGAGACTTTGCCAGCGCGTGGCGATTATTCACGCCGGGAAAATTGTTACCGAAGGGACGCTGGATGAGCTGCGGGCCGGCTCGGAGACGCTGGAAGACGTCTTTGTGAGGGCGGTGGGAGCGGAGAAGGGCTTCGAACGGCTGGAGTGGCTGTGATCCGCGCCATCCTTTGGGCCCAGTGGAAGAGCATCCGCCTTCTCCGTTTCGGCGGGGGAACGCGAGGCGCCATTTTTTCCGCGCTCACTTCGTTCCTCTGGTATGGCCTCTGGGCCGTGGCTGCGGTTGGCTTAGGCGCTGTCGCGTCCGATCCGGCCAGCCGCCGCGAAATTGAACGGCTCTTCCCCGCCCTTCTGATTTTCGTGATCGTGTACTGGCAACTGGCGCCGGTTTTGGTCGCGAGCCTCGGCGCCGCGCTGGACCTGAAGAAGCTGCTGATCTATCCGATCCCCACGGTGCGTCTGTTCTGGATCGACGTCCTGCTGCGCGTGACTACAGGCATCGAGATGCTGCTGCTGCTCGCCGGCGGCGCGATCGGGCTGATGCGCAATCCGGACTTCGGCGGCTGGGCGAGGGCTCCGCGGATTTTGGCGCCCCTGCTACTGTTCGTGCTGTTCAACCTGCTGCTGGCCGCGGGGCTTCGCAGCCTGATCGAGCGGGTCCTCGGGCAGAAACGGGTGCGCGAAGTGTTTGTCGTGCTGTGCGTGCTGGTTGGCGCGCTTCCGCAGTTGCTGGTGGTGACCGGGGTGCCGAGAGCTACGCTGCGCCGGCTGCTGGCGGAGAGCTCGAGCGTGGTGTGGCCCTGGGCGGCGGCGGCGCGGATACCGCTGTCGGGCTCGGCCGCCGCCCCCTGGGCGGTGCTGCTGGCGTGGACTGCGGCCGCTTATTTATTCGGGCGCTGGCAATTTGAATCGAACCTGCGCTTCGATGTGCAAGCCGCGCAAGCGACAGATCTTTCGGCTGCGGATATGGCTGGAAAATCGTGGAGATCGAGGCTGTTCCAACTCCCCTCCCTATTCCTTCCCGATCCGGTGGCGGCGATGGTGGAAAAGGAGCTGCGTACGCTTTCCCGCACGCCGCGCTTCCGTTTGGTATTCATCATGGGTTTCACCTTTGGGCTGGTGGTATGGCTTCCGCTGATTTTCCGAAGCGGTCTACGTCAGCAGTCGTCCACGACGGAAAATTTCCTGACGCTGGTCTGCTTCTATGCGCTGGCCCTCCTGGGACAGGTAACCTACTGGAACGCGTTCGGATTCGACCGCTCGGCCGTGCAGGCCTACTTCGCCTGGCCCGTGCCGATTTCCCGAGTGTTGGTGGGCAAGAACCTGGCGGCAGCCATTTTCGTTTTCCTCGAGATGTTGGCGGTAACGGCTGCCTGCCTGCTCTTGCGGATGCAGCCCAGCCCGCACAAGATTCTGGAAGCGTACCTGGTGACGCCGGTGGTCGCCGTCTATCTGCTGGCGGCCGGGAACCTGGGGTCGGTGCATATGCCGCGCGCACTGAATCCGGAGCGTGTCGCGCAGGGCGGGTCGGCGGGACGCTCGCAGGCGGTTATGCTGCTGGTGTATCCGCTGGCGCTGCTGCCGGTCCTGCTCGCCTATGGAGCGCGGTATGCCTTCGACAGCGAGATTGCTTTTTATGTGCTGCTGGCCTTCGCGGCCGGAGTGGGCGCCGTAGTTTACTGGCTGGCGCTGGAATCGGCGGCGAATGCAGCCGAGGAGCGCAAGGAGCAGATCATCACGGAGCTATCGCGAAACGAAGGTCCGGTGGCTACCGAGTAACGGCTTATTACACCCACTTCTTTTCGCTCCATTGCTTGAATCCCGCCGCGGTCAGCCGCTTCAGGTCAGCGATCAGTTCCGGTTCCGGCTCAGTCTTGAAGTTGAAGCACGCCTTGCCCTGCATTCGCTTTTTCAATGCGGGCGGGATACTCTTCGTGAGCCCCGGGCACATATAAAGGGGCAGCAAATGAAAGCTCACGTACGCCTTGCCCAAGCGCAAAGAACCGAAGTACAGGGGCTGGCCTTTATGCTGCGGGAAAGGCGATGGGGATTTCGTGACGAGAGTGTACTCGATCGAAGTATCCGCCTTCACGGCCAGGCGTTTCGCATATTGTCCGAATACAGGTTTCAGTACGGCGAAGACGGCGGCAAAATCGGAAGCCATACGGCCGGCGGTTGGTAACCGCCGCTGCTCGCGTGCGCACCTCCAGCCTGGGCCGATTACCAATCGGCCGCAGCTTGCCAACCCGCCCCACTTGCCTACTTCGCGGCGCGAGTCTCCGGAACGGCCTGGCTCAGCGCGACAGCGGCATACCCAGTCGCCCACATGGAGATCCATTCGTCGTGATGATACGGGAATCCTCCCTCGAAATAGGGCTGGAACTTGGGCGCGCGGCTCGCCACGTACCACGAGCCATCGGCAGCCTGCGTCGAAAGCAAATACGCGACTCCCTTTCGATAAGCTGCGTCCGTCCCCGCCATTCCCGCCTCGTTCAGCGCATATAGCGCCGTTCCGGTGGCAAAGGCGTCGGATTGCAGGTGCGGCGTTTGCGCCCAGCCCCCGTCCGCGCGCTCAAGAGCGAGTAAGCGTTTGGCCGTGCGATCGATCAGGGCCGCGTCCGCGCCGCCCCACTGGAAGCCGAGCAGTTGCGACACTACGTCCTCGGTGGTCGTTGGTTCAAACCTGGTGAGCCACGCTGTCGCTCTGGCGATGCGCTCGTCGAATTCGGCCTTACGGGCCGGAGGAGCGAAATGACGGAGCGCCCGAACGGCGAAAGCGGTCGTGGAAATTTTCGAATCGGCGGTCGGCGGCCGTAGGATGCCGAAGGCTCCCCAGGAGCCATCCGTACTCTGCTGCGCGGCGATATTATGGACCAGCGCGTCGGTAATCCGGTCCGGTTCGGCGTGTTCGGCGGAAAGGCCGACCAGCGAGTAGATCGTGATAATCGTAGCGGGCGGATCCATCCGTTCGAGCAGGAAGTCGGCGAACGCCGCAAATTGCAATCGCGTGCCGCGCGCCACCTCTTTTGCCGCTTCCTCATCCACCGGCACGCCCTTAGCGCGGGCGGCCGCCACGGCGATGCTGGTGATGTTCTGGGCGTGACAACCCACGCAGCCTCCTTCCCGCAGAAACGTCACCGTTGCCTTCTGCAGCAGGGTCACGCTTTTCTCGACAGCTTCACGCGCATCGCGCTTGCCAAATTGCAGGGAGACCGGCTCCCGCTTGGCAAGCTCCACCCCCGGCGACGCCGTGCGGATGGCGGGAAGAATGGAAGGATGCTGGAACTTTGCGGCCCAGTCGAGCGCCGTTTCGCCGGCCTTCGATTTCGCGTCGGTGGCTGGGCGCTTTTCAAGCAGCATTCGCACGATCTTCTCATGGAGATGATCGGTGGCCACGGCCAGCATCAGCGGCGTCATCCCGCGGACGTCCCTGGCGTTGACATCGGCGCCTTTGTCCAGAAGGAGCTGCACCGTTTCAGGGCTGCCGGAGGTAACGGCGAGCAACAACGGTGTCAGATTGCCGATTGCGATGGCGCCATTTTTGACGGGCCGCTCGCTGCCGGGACCCGATTGGGTATTCACGTCCGCGCCGTGCGCGAGTAACAATTTGACGACTTCCAGGTTGCCATGTCCCGCGGCGGCGATCAGGGCTGTAGATCCAGTAGGGGTCTTCGCCTTCGCGTCCGCTCCTTGTTCGAGCAAAAGCCGCACGACGGCTGTATCGTTTGCGTCGGCTGCGGCAATCAGCGCCGCGCTCGCCCCTCCCGGCCCAGGCGCTTTCAGGTCCGCGCCTTTCTTGATCAGCAGCCGGATGACTTCGATATTGCCGTCGTGCGCCGCCGCGATCACCAGCGGCGTGCGGCCCTGCTTCGAGTGCGCGTTAACATCCGCGCCTTTATCGAGCAGCAGCCGGACCTTCTGCAGATCGTTGCTGCACCACATGATCGCGGTGGAGTCGAAATTGTTTTTCGCATTCACGTCGGCGCCCGCGGCGATCAACTGCCGCATCATGTCGACCGAACCCACGGCGGCGGCATACATCAGCGGCGTATTGCCGCGGCTATCGCGGGTGGTCACGCTAGCAGCGTCTCCACTGAGTAATTTCGCGACACCCGGCCGGTCATCCGCCCGGATCGCGTTATAGAACTGATCGCTGAGGTTCGGCGCCGCGGCTTCCATCAATGGAGCGAGCGCCAGCAAAACCGTGAGTAAACGCATTTGTACACCTTCCCGCTATTGAGCTTTGGGCTAGTATACCACCGCGCACCGGCACAATTCAGGTAAGCTTGTGTGGTGAAGCCCTTGATGTGGCTTGGAGCAGTTCTCGCGGCCTTCGGGATCCTGGCGCTGGCTTTTCAGAGTGGATTCCACTACACCAGTAACGAAAAGTTTCCACAGGACGGCCAAACGCAAGTGGCTGCCAAGGAGGAAAAAGTTGTCTCGTTTTCACCGGTGGTAGCCGGATTGGCGCTGGTTGGCGGCGTTGGTCTAATGCTTATCGCTGCCCGCAAGTAGGTAGTGTCCTAATTCTTACGTCGCTGGGTTTTTACCGTTTTGCGCAGTCGTCACGCTGCCAAGGATAATCGGTGCGATTGCAATCTGTTATACTACCCACCGGATCGAGGTCGAAATGGAAATCGCGATACAAACCACGCGAATTTTTATGCTAATCCTCGGGATAGCTCCTTGGCTCACCTGTAGTTTGGCATGCGCAAGCCCGATATCCTATAGTGAAACCAGTGGTTGTCTCAACTACCCCTTGCCGATTGCTCAGTTGCCAGTGTGTTCGTCTCCCCCTGGTTTTTTTCCGGAAATCTTAGATGTAGGAGTTAACAGAATCTCCGGTAGGGTAATGGGGACTTCCGCTGGCCCGTCCCCTGGGAATTATCAAGATTTCTTTTTCGTCCAACTCCCTGTTGGATTGTCTGTCACGGCGATTGATGTAATAATCGCCAATTACGATCTTCCCAGCAGTCCGTTCGCCAGCATTGGGGCAATCCAAATGTGCTCTTTCATGTTCAACTATTGTTACCCAATTGTGGATACAGGGATCCCGGGGAACGGAAAGTTTCAACTTATGGGGCCAGTGCCACCCGGTAGCGACGGATCCTTTACAAACCTCGGATCTGGCGGTGGCGCGCAGCATTTGAGAACCCTAATCTATTCCCCTAATGATGTCAATGGGCCCCAGAGTGTCCCTGGGGCCATGGACTATTCAGTAGAATTCTCCGTCGGCGTTGCTTTTGTTCCCGAGCCGTCGAGCCTTGTTCTGACGTTTGTCGGTTGCACCTTCCTTTGCGCCCTTTGGATTCGGCAAACGCGTTTGAAAGCTGAGTGCTTGGCTGGAGACGAGCACCTTTGCCGTATTCTGTAGCTGTTATTTTTTCATGATGCCTACAGAAGTTCACGCACACTCCAAATGATCGCTGATTCCAGCGGCCATAGCCGCACTCATACGAAGCGACTGGTGGACGCGGCAGAAGCTATAGAATGCAAACCATCACGCGACCGCTACCCAGCGAGTTTCTCACTTCGCGTTGAAGGGCTATTCTGCTCTGCCTTCCCGGGAAAGGGTATCGCGAGCGAGGTTGACCCATTTGGCCGTCAAGAGGGGAGCATCAGCCTCCCAAAGAAACGCAGGTTAGAACAACGCCCGCAAGTAGGCGCGCTATCGCCCCACCCAGCAGGCCGGACGCTTCTCGAGAAATGCCGTGATGCCTTCCTGGGCGTCGGCCGCCATCAAGTTCATGGTCATGATCTCTTTGGCGTAGCCGTACGCCTTTTGCTGATCCAGATCGATCTGTGTATAGAACGCCTGCTTGCCGATCTCGACAGTCATGCCGCTCGCCTCGGCGATGCGGCCGGCCAGCTTCCGCGTCTCGGCTTTGAGATCCTGCGCCGCTACCACGCGGTTCACCAGGCCCCATTCGGCAGCGGTCGCCGCGTCGATTGGCTGGCCCGTCAGCAGCATTTCCATCGCCCGCTTCCGCCCGATCGCGCGCGTCAGAGCCACCATCGGCGTGGTGCAGAACAGTCCGATGCGGACGCCGGGCGTGGCGAACGACGCCTGCGCCGACGCGATAGCCAGGTCGCAGCTAGCCACCAGTTGGCAGCCCGCTGCGGTAGCGATCCCCTGCACTTCGGCGATCACCGGCTGCGGGATCGATTGCAGCTTCTCCATCAATTCCGTGCAGACATCGAACAGCCGCCGGTATTGGTTGATATCGCCGCCCACCGTTTCGCTCAAATCGTGGCCGGAGCAAAAAGCCGGACCAGCCGCCGACAGGATAACGGCCCGAATCTCCCGGTCGCGGCCGACGGCCGTCAGGCAGGCGATCAGCTCATTCATCAATCCCAGTGACAGCGCATTTCTGCGATTCGGCCGATTCAGCGTGATGACGCCCAGGCTTCCTTCCCGCTCGTATGTCAGATCCATTTAGTTCACCTTCTTTTCGCGGCCTGCCCAGGCCCGCTCCCGCAATTCGGCTTTGCGAATCTTTCCCGTCGCCGTCTTCGGTAGAGGCCCGAACTCCACGTGCTTCGGGCACTTGAAATGCGCCAGGCGCGCGCGGCAGAAATCGATCAGCTCCTGGGCTGTGGCTGCCTGCCCGGCCTTGAGCAGCACGTGAGCCTTGGGCACTTCGCCCCATTTGTCGTCCGGATAGGCGACGATGGCGGCTTCCGATACCGCCGGATGATCGTAGAGCACCTTCTCCACTTCGATCGACGAGATATTCTCGCCGCCCGAGATCACGATGTCCTTTCCGCGGTCCCTGACTTCAATATAGCCGTCGG
>WNFJ01367869.1_pt2 | contig 10233 bp, 7 predicted proteins | sample 5400461 | NCBI WGS metagenome assembly WNFJ01 (sample SAMN13153349, study PRJNA577476) | soil metagenome | isolation source: 115 cm saprolite on Douglas fir-dominated hillslope | place: USA:California | collected 2013-09-17
AACTATAGGTGCATTATTCTTCTGTATATTCTACCAGATAAAACGAGAGAAAGCAGCATTTTGCTCACTCACCAGGACTATCGCCGCACTCTACCAGAGATCATGCACGCACATCGATTCTGAGGTTTGCATCGCGCGTGAGAGCGCACGCAGGAAGCCGCATTAGCCTCCTAAATTTGACAGTTCATTTGACAGTTAAGCCGTTGAAATCAGGGGAAAAAGCGGGAAAATTTGGGAAAAAGAAAAACAGCGAGAACTGGCTGAATCGGCCTCGTAAGGGCATCGAACAAGCGCGGGGTGAATGCGAAAGGCGGTAAAAAAAGTGAGACCTCTAGCATTGCGCTAGAGGTCTTTTTGTATATCAGGCCAACTCAGGATACTACCAGGTTACATTGTAGCTATATTTTCTGTGCAATTGCTATCAAAGAAATACCTGATGGCACACTAATTTTCGATTCGACGCGTTTCAAAATGGGAACAATGGTATCAAAGAGAGAAACGTGATTTGGCTTCAAGCTTCCAGATGGTTGGATTTTATCTTGAATTATCCAACACAGTAAACCGATAAGATTAAAAAAATAGAGCTTTTCAATATGAAAAGATGCTTTGACAAGTTTTTCTCTAAGTTCTATCTCTTCATAACGCCTGAAGTGACCTAAATGCTTATCAAGAGCTGTATAAGCCCACCTCTTCGCGGGCACCAGCAATAATAGTCTTCCCGACGGTTTCAGAATATTTCCTAAGTGAAAAAGAGCCTTCTCATCATCCTCAACATGCTCCAATACATTGATACCGATAACGGTCTGAAAACTTCCAACCAGGTGCTCTGGAGGTGGTTGAGTGATGTCAAGAAAATTCACGGAAACATCATTGATATGGGAAAATTTGTTCTTTAGATGAGCTAACATTCTCTCATCAGTATCTGTTAAACACAAAGGCGTATAACAACTGATCAACTCGCTAATATTGCCTATACCGGCTCCAAATTCTAAAAGCGGAGCTTGTATATAAGGCAAAAAATTATCTACAATCCACCTGTTATAGTTTTTTGCCTCTGTCAGTACCTCTAGTGTTGTCAATCCCTGATATTGCATAACATTTACCTTTCTCGACTTACCTGCTCAGGCAAACCCTCCTGAGGAGTTACTTATGGGGAAACAAGATCTCCATAGCTCGATTTTGGTCCATTGGTAAAGACCCAGGGGCGCATTCCCAGATAGGATATGATCGTATCTAATTGAACACTCTAATAAACGAACTCTTTATTGTAGTCGTAACAGCACTAGCAAAAGGTAGTAAGTAATTCTTCGGGTAGGATGAAAGAAGGGGGAGTGAGCAGGGAGGCTTGACAAGGGATGCCCTTTACGGTATGCTTCGTTCCATCATTCTGGAAGGGGTCCTATGGGAGAATGGTCCTGAAATTCGTTCATCTTGTTCGTCACTCGATCCAAAACTATCCTGTTCTCTGGCTGGTTGCGATTTGTAGCTTCCTCTTCTTTACCACTTCGTTTGTCGATCTCCACACTTCTAATCCTTCCGGAGATGAACCACATTACCTGGTCATCAGCCAAACCTTGCTCAAATATCACTCCCTTGATGTGACGTTAGATTATGCCCATCAGGATTATTACGTCTTCTATCCAGGACACCTGGATCCTCATCTCTCTCGGAATGTCTCTGGGCAACTTCTTCCGCTCCACAACATCGGTGGTCCAGTTTTATGGCTCATTCCTTTCGCCTTATTTGGGCGACTAGGAGCGATGTGGTTTATGTCCCTGGTCGCCTTGCTGATTATCCTGAACATCTACAAGCTGTTGCTCAGCATGCATATTCGTCACAGCTATGCCTTCCTGGTGAGCCTGGCCTATGCCATCGCCTCGCCTCTGTATATTTACTCTCACCTGAATTTTGTCGAGCCTATCGGAGCGCTTCTGTGCATCTACGTGTTCAGAAAAGTCTTGCAAGAAAGGGTGAGCGTTTCAGATGTGTTACTGAGTTCAGTGTGTCTGGGCATCCTGCCCTGGGTGCATATCCGCTTCGCCCTGCTTGAGGCGATTTTATTTTTCGCGCTGCTTTTCAAAATTTACCAGCAAAATAAGTATAGGAATTGGAAGTATTATCTGTGGTATCTGCTGCCGGTGATGGCGTTGTTTGTGTTCATGGAAGTCTATAGCTACAAAATCTGGGGCAGCCTCGATCCTGCTCTCAATTATCACAATCAAATGGTGGGTGTACCCGTTAATCTTTTTGAGGTGCTTCCTTTTGCTGGTCTTCTAGGGATTTCCTTCGATCAGAACTTTGGTTTACTCGTCACCTTTCCGCTCTTCATCTTTCTTTTCGTAGGTATGGTTTTAGCGCTGAAAAAGAAGTTTCTGGCTTACAACGTGCTCATTCTGGCAGTCTCTATTCCCTATATCATACTCCTTACTACGTTTAGAGTTTGGTCAGGAGGGTTCGGTCCACCTGCGCGATTCCTGGTAGTGGTGCTGCCCTTGTGGGCTTTTTATCTGGCCTATGCGTTGGAGCAAATCAACAACACCCTCTCGAAGCTGGTGTTCGGGGGAACGGTCGCCTACGGCTTCACCTACAGCCTGTTGACTGTCAAAGATTCGTATAATGGGTTCAATAGCGGACTAGGAGGAAACAGCACATTATTGTATTTGCAAACACTCCTTCATATGCATCGTTTAACTGCTTATTTCCCCTCGATAGTTTATCCTCATCCAAAACTGTTTGTGGCCTGGATCGGCTTCTTTGTTGGCCTCTCGGTACTACTCATCTATTCAAACAGGTTGCAGGTGCAACTACAAAGTTTCGCTGGACTCCCAGTCCTCGCACGGGGCAAGCAGAAAAGCGTCTCCAGGGAGCCATCTGATGAGAGCAAAGCTTCCCAGCCTCAGAACGACCCTCACGCGGTTAGTGCTGCTGAAACGCTGTCGATCGAGACCAACCAGCATACCAACACATCATAAATATCAAACCAGACTGACCACCAGTATTCCGTCTATATTAACTGGACTTATACCAAGCCCCGATAGAACTGGCTCAAGGCTATCATACTCCGATTGGGTGAAAACTATTTCATTCACTTTGAAATCATTCAGGTATTTTTTGAAATCATTCAAGTCATTAGAAGTCAATGGTTTTTTTGATAAGTTTTGGAGCTTAGTTGTCATCGGATTTTTTAAAAATTCCTTTGGTGTAAGTTCCAAAGGAGCGACATATCCCTCAGCCAGATTGAAATACATGTCCGTATATTCCTGGTAAAGCATTGAATCTCCTCTTCCAGCGTAGGGAATAAATAATACATTGTCCCCCCGGTGAATATAATTTTTATAGATACCGCTTGTGAAAAAGTACGGAATATTAATGTCTGTACGAGCTGTTCCACCCCTTACATTTGGGAATAGAAAGATCAAAGTTAATACTATTAACATGTACTTAGAATAGGTAGTAAGATCTATTCTCCCTGCCCGCAAGCCTGTTAAGTTTTTCCCTACCCATAAGCCAATCAGGATTGAAGCTACAAAAAATACATAAACCATTAATCTTTCTGGAAGAAGCTGGTTTATGACAGGAAATTTATTCAGGTAATATTCTGGAAGAGTAAATGTGGTGTAGCCTGCAATGTGAAGTGTTGGTCCCAGTGTTAATATCATAAAACAAAGAAGTATAAAAAACAGAACTCGGGTCATTTTTTCATGCCAATATTTAACGGCATAAATAAAAATAATACCCAGCGCCGGTATGCCGAGATAACCGGTGTTCTCACCAATATTGCCAAAGAATGTGCTAGAAAGTTGCGCAAAGGCATTGGCTCCAAAATAGGTAGATTTTGTAGGAATTATAAAATTTAACGGATCTATAGAATAATTTATTGCTGAATTAAAGCGCGTTGTGGGAATTCCATTTATAAATGCCGTATATATAAATGGTGATAACATAGTTGTACAAAGCGCATATGCGCCTGATAGATATATTAAAAAATTAATCAATTTCTTAAAATGTTCCGGATAAACTAGCACGAAAATTATGATAGAAATACCAATGAATAATGTAAGAGTAACGAATACTTCAATGGAAATAAGATATTGTAATGCCAGGCATGATCCAACCAGCAAGATAAAAGCTATGCTATGTATCTTCTTTTCCCAGAATAATAAAAATAGGTATCCGATAAGAGGTATTAAAAATGTCAGCACTATATGCAAGTGGACCACTTGAGCGAATTGGTACGTTGAAAATCCGAAAAGAAGACCGGCTATTACTCCTGCTTTAAATGATTTTGTCAGATAGTGTGTAATAAGAAAAGTAAAGAATGCTGAGAGTGCATTGCCTGTTATTATCAAAATGTTGTAAGAGGCTACTGGACCAAAAATAAGTGTGATAGGAAGAGCGATTAAGCTTGCGCCAGGTGCTGATGCGGGAGCAAGTGATAAATCAGTCCCATATGGGTGCCAAATAAATGTGCTAAAAAAAGGATTGATACGATGGCTTATGGCATATGGCCACCAATATAATGTCCATATAAACTGTATTGGATCACGGTTGTATTGTCCTATATAGCTTTTGGTCAGGTTAAATCCAATTGAAAACGCGAAAAGCAAGTAGGATAATATCAAGTAAAATAGCAATGTAACCCACATCCCGTAATTTGCACGTGCTTTTTTCGCTAAATCGCTCGTAGAGGGGGTCGCCAGGGTGGGGTTTTTATCTGCCTCCACAGTATCAAACACCTTCTCTCCTAAGTTCGCAGAAAAACTGCGGAATGTGGGTGTAAAAATATGCTTTTTGTAATTCATGCTAACTTCTGCATATTTAAGTCGTAACGCCCATGGCGTAGTTTAGCTAAACAGGGCAGAAAATGCAAGCTCAATAGCTATAGTGGGTGTATGAATCGGGTGAGGCCCGCTCACAAATCATCAGGGCGACTTTGCTTGCAGGTGCTTCTGCATGTTCTGCATATCGCGAGCCACTGTCTTCAAACCCAGCAGGCAGACCAGGCCGGCCAGGAACAGGAAGGTCGGCGCGGTCAGAATGAGAGCCGTGCCGAGCGAGAGGCCATTGGCTATGGCCCCTATCACCGATGGAGCGGCGGCGTCACCCAGCAGGTGGGCCAGCAGGAGCGAAAGGCCAAGCGCGGTGGCTCGCATTTCGGGGGCGATCACGTCCTGAATGACGGCGTTGAGCGGCCCCGTGCAGAAATTGAGCGAGATGGCAGCGATGATAAAGACCGCGATGAAAAGTGGCAGCACGTGAATAAAGAGCGCGATCAGCACCAGCGGCGCGCCAATCAGGAAGCCAAGGGTGGCGACGAAAAGCCGTCCTTCCGGGCGTTTGCGCTGCGCGAAGTCGGCCAGCCAGCCGCCCACCACTGTGCCGACCAGCCCGCTGGAGACCAGCACCGCGCCCGAAATGACGCCTGCCTGCCCTACGCTGAGGCCAAAGGCACGGAACAGGTACGATGGTAGCCAGAACGACGTGCCGCCAATCGTGAAGAAGCTGAAGACCAGCGCGCCCACCAGTACCCAGTAGGTGGGAATTGAGCGCAACTTTTGTACCGTTCCCCAGAAATCTTTTCCGATGCCGCCATGCACAGCCTCTGCCGGTATTTCATCGGTGCTTTCCTCTTCATCGAACGCGCCGCGTCTGGGTTCCAATATACGCCATGCCAGGAAGGCGCAGATCAGACCCGGGACGCCCACGAAGAAAAAGGCGTAGCGCCAGCCGAAAGCGTCGGCGATCAGACCGCCGAAGGCTGAGCCGATGGCCACGCCAATCAGCGTGCCTGCCGACCAGTAGGAGAGGATGCGACCGCGCTTGGCTTTCGCGAAAAAGTCGCCAAGCAGTGAGAGCGAGGCCGGAGCGTAGCCTGCCTCGCCGATGCCCAGCACGGCTCGCACGCTGAAAATCTGGATGAAGTTGCGTGTAAAACCTGCCATTACCGTCGCGACGCTCCAGATGCCAACGCAGAGGCTGACAATATTTTTGCGTATGCTCCTGTCGGCCCAGACGCCCAGAGGTAAGGCGGCAATGCCATACACCAGCAGAAACGATGAACCGAGCAGACCCTGCTGAAAGCTGGTCAATCCCAACCCCTGTTTGGGGTCGGCAATTTTAGGCAGGATGGCGGGCAAGACGTAGCGGTCCGCATAATTCAAAATGTTGATGAGGAACAGGACAGAAAAGGCGAAACGGGCCTGGCCTGCGGAAGGCAGGCGGGGAACATTCTCTTTCGAGGCTGTTTTTGTAGTGGTTGACATATTTTAAGCTTTCACTCAATTCTCTTCAGGTATTTCATGGTTTTGCCTAATTGTAAAGTTTTTCTCAAGATGCTCACATTATAACCTTTATTCTCCCAGAAGTCAGCAGACAAAAAGGATGGGTATCGGCGTCTTTTATTTGCAACTCTGTACAGTAACCGTTCGTCTAAACATTGGAAAAGCATGAGAAAACTGTGAAGCAATAGCGCAAAAGAGATAATGAGCGCTCAATTATCAAGGGCGAGGCGGAAGGGTTAACGGTTTTGAACCTGGTATATCCTCTTATTCATCATACAAATCCGCTATTGATCTATGTGATCGTTGGCGTAATACTGCTTCTGGAGAGCAGCGGTATTCCAATTGCGAATAGTACGCTTTTGCTGCTGACGGGTGCGCTTGCCTCGCTGGGGCAGCTGGATATATTCGTGCTGGCGTTCGCTTCGATTACAGGGAGTATCCTGGGGGCCTGCCTCGCCTATGTCATAGGCCTGAAGGGCGGCGCTCGGCTGCTGCATGGCGCAGCCGCCAGGTTGCCTATCGATACGAAGAAAATTCGAGCGGTCGAGGACTGGTTTCACAGAGCGGGCGCGCGCATGATCTTCTTTTCGCGCATCATACCCTATATTCGTCCTTTTTCCTGCTTCCCCGCCGGTATATCGCGCATGCCTTTTCGTCGTTTCCTCGCGGCGGCTTCGAGCGGTTCGGTTATCTGGTGTATAGCTATGCTAACCATTGGCTGGAATCTGGGTCATCGGTGGCGGCTGGCTCTTTCCTTGATGCGGACTTATACCGTGCCGACGGTGCTGGTTATTGTTCTGGTAGCAGTTGCGTACTTCGTGGTCAGACTGGCGATCAAACGCCACCTGGATGCTCGCTTACAAACAGCGCCAGGCAAGAAAACGAGCGTCGAAGGTCAGAGCGATCATGACCTGCTCGAAGTCTAAGTAGCGACGCCCCTTGTGGGCGTCCCGTCCCCTGCTCCTTCTTAAATACGCACGGAAATAGACGGGACGCCCACAAGGGGCGTCGCTACTGGCTAAACTTTCACCAGCGTCAATCCGAAAATATCGCCGGATGCGCCGATCTCATCCAGTGCCCAGCCGGGGATGGGATCATCCACCGAGATAATCATGAGAGCAGTTTCAGGCGCGTGCTGCGCGTCTCTTTTATGCGGCGCGCGCGAGATAGGCCCCACATCCATGTGCCGAATGTTGACCCTGGCTTTGCCCAGCACCGTGCCGACGCGCCCGATCATGCCCGGCTGGTCGAGGTTGCGGCAGAACAGAATGTAGCCCTCCGGGGCAAATTCTGTCCAGTAGCGGCCAATGCGAACGATGCGGGCCTCGTTGTGCATGACGGTGCCGCTCAAAACGTCAATGTACTCGTCGCCGGAGCCCGGCTTACCGGCAAGGGATGACACGTGCCCGTTCGCGCCCGGCACATGAATGGTGACCAGGTTGGTAAATGCGGTTGACGTGGTGGACTTCTGCTCGATGATTTCAAGTCCGCGCTGCTTTGCCAGCAACTGGGCGTTGATCATATTGACGTGCGCGTCCGAAACAGATTCGAGCAGCCCCTTGATGAGAGCAGCCTGCAAGGGACGCAGGTCATAGTTGGCAATGTCGCCGCTATAGGCAATCTCGATCTTGTTGAGCGGACCGGGCTGCAATTGCGTGTACAACCGTCCCATTTGCTCGACCAGGAGCATATAGGGTTGCAGCACCTTGAGCGTTTCTGGCAGGATGAGCGGGGCGTTGACCGCCGCTCGCGGGAAGCCGCCGCGCAGCACCGAGACGATTTGTTCGACTACATCTAGGGCAACACCCACCTGGGCCTCTTCTGTCGATGCGCCCAGGTGCGGTGTGGCGATGACGCGCTCGTGCGCCAGCAGTTGTCGCAGAATCTGATCGTCGCGCACCGGCGCCTGGCTGAAGACATCGAGCGCGACGCCCACCAGCCGATTTTCATTCAAAGCGTGCAACAGGGCTTCTTCGTCGATCAAGCCGCCGCGCGCGCAGTTAATCAGCCTGGCTCCTGGCTTGAAGAGGGTCAGTTCGCGCGCGCCGATCAGCCCGCGCGTTCCCTGCGGCCCGCTGGTAAGCGAGGTGTGCAGGGTAACGAAATCGGCCTGTTGCAGTAGTTCTTCCAGGCTCAACATGGTGATGCCCAACTGGCTGGCGTGTTCCTGCGAAACGTAGGGGTCAAAGGCGATGACCTGCATCGCCAGCCCCTGGGCGCGCTGCGCTACTTCTTTGCCCACTTTGCCCAGGCCAATGATGCCCAGCGTTTTGTTGCGTACCTCGACTCCCAGGAAGCGGTTTTTCTCCCACTTGCCGGCTTTCATACTGCTGTTAGCGGAGGGAACGTGCCTTGCCAGCGCCATCAGCATGGCGATAGTATGCTCGGCAGCTGCGATGATATTGCCGGTGGGCGAGTTCACTACCATGATGCCCAGGCGCGTTGCCGCGTCGATATCGATGTTGTCCACACCCACGCCGGCGCGCCCGACTATCTTGAGATGCTGCGCAGCTGCCAGGATGCCTGCCGTCACCTGCGTCTCGCTGCGCACAATCAGGGCTGTATACTCCTCTATGCGCGCCAGCAGCTGTTCAGGCGTGAGGCCGGTCTGTATGTCGATTTGCGCCTCTGGCAGTTCCTGGCGCAGCAGATCGATGCCCTCCTGCGCGATACGGTCCGCTACGAGAATACGAATAAGATTCTTCTCTTTGTTCTGCGCTTCTTCCATCACTGCGCTATCCTCTCTACTATTCTCCCTGCAATCTTCTACCCTTGAAAGCCAAACTCGCGCAGGCGCTTTTCAAAGGTATCCATGGCCTCCACCAGGTCTACTTCCTCGAAAAAGCCCAGGTGGCCCACGCGGAAAATCTTGCCCTCCAGTTGCTCCTGCCCGCCGCCAAAGACCACGCCGTCTTCCTCGCGCACCTTTTTAAGCAAGGCTTTGCCGTCGATCCCTTCGGGCAACAGCACCGCCGTCACCGTGTTTGATGCGTGGGCATGGTCGGCCAGCAGCTTCAGGCCCATATCTTTGGCGCGCCAGCGCACATAATCACCAATGCTCTTATGCCGCTCAAAGATGGCTTCGCGTCCCTCCGCAAGCATCAATTCGAGCGCGACATCCAGGGCGTAGAAGATCGAAACGGGCGGCGTCGTGGGGTGCTGCCACACTTCCAGTTTCTTGCGCCACAGTTCCCAGTCAAAGTAGAAACGCGGCAGCGTTGCGCTTTTGCTGGCTTGCCAGGCGCGCGGACTGGCGGCGATCATCATCAGTCCTGGCGGAGTACCCCAGCCCTTCTGCGAGGCGGTGAATACCACATCGATATCCCAGAAATCCATCTCAAGTGGCACGCAGCCAAGCGAACTGACGGCGTCCACGAGGATCAGCGCGTCGGGATTGTGGCGGCGAATCACCGCGGCCAGCGTCTCTATGTCATTGGTGACGCCGGTTGATGTCATTGTGGCGGCGAATCACCGCGGCCAGCGTCTCTATGTCATTGGTGACGCCGGTTGATGTCTCGTTGTGGGTCATAATCACGCCCTTGAAGGGTTTGCTCGCCTTCACATGTTCTTCGATGACGTCAGGATCAGCCGCCTGCCCCCAGGGAAAATCGATGCGCGATACATCCAGGCCATAGATAGCGGCGATTTTAGCAAAACGGTTGCCGAACGACCCTATCGAAATGGCAAGCACGTGGTCGCCGGGCGAAAAAAGGTTGGCGATGGCCGACTCCTGCCCGGCCGTGCCAGAAGCCGGGTAGGTCAGCACCGGGGAGGCGGTCTGGAAGAAATATTGCAAACGGGCGGTAATCCTGCGCACAATGGGGGCAAACTCTGGCCCGCGGTGATTAATCATGGGTTTGGTCATGGCCTGCAAGACTTCCTGCGGAACGGGCACAGGCCCGGGGATGCGCAGATTTTGCGTTGGGATGGGCTGGCGAGGCTCGACTTGCGG
>WNFJ01403323.1_pt1 | contig 10233 bp, 14 predicted proteins | sample 5400461 | NCBI WGS metagenome assembly WNFJ01 (sample SAMN13153349, study PRJNA577476) | soil metagenome | isolation source: 115 cm saprolite on Douglas fir-dominated hillslope | place: USA:California | collected 2013-09-17
GCACCCCCTACCGGATCTCGTATCTCTACGAAGGGAAGTCACATGACTACCTCCCGGATTTCGTCGGCACGCTCTGCGACGGCGGTTTGCTCATTGCTGAAGCAGGACGGGCGCAGGAAAAGCGCAAGGCGCAGCCCCTGGCGAAAGCTGAGGCAGCACAACGATTGGCACAACTCAAAGGGGGAGTCTACTGGATTGCGACGGAGGAGAATCTTTCTGAACGCCGCTATCATAATTTGCTGTATTTGCATGCACGCCGTCAATCCTTTCCGACCTACGATGAGATTGCGGCAACGCTGCTGGCGAATTGGGCCTGGGGTGAGATGCGCAGTGTGAACGAGTGTACCCAACGCTTTGGGAGTCGCTGGTCAGAGATGGAGGTAGAAGCAGCCATGTGGAAGCTCATCGGGGATGCGGCGGCGCAGGGGCGGCTGTTGATCGATCTGAGCGAGGTAGAGCTTTCGCGTTTCACCGCTGTTGCCTTCCTTGATCCGCAAGGGGTTGTTCCTGGGCCGCCTTTTGATGCCTCCATTCTGGAAACAGCAGAACAACAAGCACACTTTCATCGTAACCTGGCGGCGGTCACCGAGGTATTGAGCGGGAAGAGTCTGGGAGCCGTTGCCAAGGCCTATGAGATGCGCTCAACTATGCTCTCCTATCTGGTCAAGCGCACCAGAGCATTTGGGCAACTGGCCTGTGTTCCCTATGGCACCTACCACCGCAATCGCACGCTTCGACCAGAGTTTGAGCACCTGATTCGGAAACTGTACACCCAGCCGCTTCGCCCCAGCATCATGGCGGTCTGCGAAGATGTCCGACTCAAGAAACTTGCCGAGGAACTCTCTTCGCGTGAGGGATCTCTCGTTCTCGTGCCAACCTGACTTCCAGGTCTACCGCTTCCTCCAGAGCATCGCCCAGGAAGAATCAGTGGTCCAGGCGCGATCTGGTCTCAAACATCCTCTACGAGAACGGACCTCTCCCCACTCCTTTGTGCTCTCCATTCCCTATCCAGCGCAGATCTGTCAGGTGGACGAACATACCCTGGACCAACTCGTGGCGACACCAGATGGCACGGTGATCACTCGCTGCGTGCATGCAGCAGTGCTCATTTGCGTGAAAACAGCGGCCATTCTGGGAGCCGTCATATCGCTGGATACGTTGAAGGAAGAAGACTACATGCGACTGGTGAAACAGGCCCTTGAACCAAAGGATCGCTTGACCATCCTCTACGAATGCCAACATGCTTGGCCCTGTTCTGGCAAGCCAGCGGTCATTTTTCACGATCGAGGCAAAATCTTTACCTCGAAGCGAGCAACCCAGGTACTGGTGGATCGGCTCGGCATCACGACTCAGCAGGCTCCTCCCTACACTCCCTCAGCAAAAGGGACCGTCGAAGCCTTGTTTACCTGGGTGACGCGCAAGTTCTCCCATCGTCTGCCCGGAACAACGAAGTCCACCCCGAAAGAACGCGGCATCTATGACAGTGCGCGTGAGGCGGAAAAAGCTGGTATGACCCTCGATGTCTTAGAAAAACTCTTCATCCAAGCCATTGTAGACGGCTACATGCAGGAATGGGACAAGCTACGGCGGCAAACCAGGATAGCGCTCTGGGAGCATGCGGTCCAAGAGAAGGGCGTTCCCCGCTTCATGAGGTCTCAAGATGAGTTAAAACTCCTGCTCATGAAAGCGGTGAATCGCAAAAACCCCGCGAGCGGTCGCTACGCCATTCGGCAAGGGAGTCTTTCCTTTCTAGGTCGTCGCTACGTCAGCCCCGGCTTGCTCGACCGCTTACGCGGGAGAGCAATCGACATCTACTACGACAGACGGGATATCTCGGTGATTTATCTCTTCCTGGAAGGCGTCCTGGTGGGCGAAGCATTCTGCACGGAGTTTCTGGACCGCCGTCTCTCGGTGTGGGAGGCACAGGCGGAGCGCCGCGCCGATGCAAGGGCAGCACAAGCAGCATCAGGGATCAGCCTGGAGAGTCGTCAACGTATTCAACAAGAGGCATTGCAAGGTCGTCGTCTCCACACGCTGGAAACGAAGCGCTTGGAAAAGCAGCGACAACTGGATCTCCAGCGGCAGGATATTCATCCTTCCCACGTTCAGGCGACGTTACAGGCGCTCAAAGAGCAGCAGGCGCCCCCACCAGGGCCTCGATCAGGACTGCTTCCGCCAGCCATTCCCGAAGACGATCCTGAAGATCGCGTTGTCGTCCATCTGAAAGTCAGAAAGTTGAGGAGAGATGATGACTAACCACCTCTCTCAAGATGGTCGTGCTCCTTTTCAGGTCCAGGAGAGCTTTATCGAAACAGCCTTTGAGCAACGCTTTCAAACACTCTTACGCCATGCCTGGCAGGCACGTTCCTGGCATGTCATCGCTGCGGTGCCAGGCAGTGGGAAATCGCTAGGCATCAATGATGTGATCGTCAACAGCGGGGCACGTAAAGACGCCAATGGGACAACCTCCCTCCCTGTTCTTGCCGTTCGCGCCCCAAAGAATGCCAAACAAGAGCAAGCGCTTGGCATGGCTCTGTCGGCGAGCTTTGGGGTGGTTCCACCTATGGACTGGCAACTTCGTCGTGTCTGGCTCGCCAGAGTCATGGCCTCAACCCAGGTCGAGTGCCTGATCATCGATGATGCTCAAGATCTGACGCTTCCTCACCTGGCTTTCCTCAAAGAACTGACGGACAATCTGGCAGCTCCACCCTATCAGCGGCAGATTGGTCTTTGTCTGGTGGCAGCCAATGGCGGGAATGTCGTTCCCTTCAAAGCAACCTTTGCCGGCCCTGAGATCCTCTGGCGACAATTTCGTCGTCGGCTGGATACAGAGCGCCCGTTCTGTGTGGTTCTGGGCCACACCATGGAAGAAGTCCGAGATATTCTCACCACTTTTGAGGATATCTACCGGAGCCAACTCCCAGATCTCAAACTGCGAGCCTTCGCAAAACCCATCTTTACCTGGCTGACACACCAGAGCCTTGATCCTGATGCCACAGGACGGGTCACCATGGATCACTTGACCCGACTGGTGATCAGCGCTTTGCGTTATTCGTACGAGCAGGGCGAAACGTCCGTCAATGAAAAGGTCCTTCAGGGGCGGGCCGAGTTCATGATCTTACGCCGGGATGAAATCACGGCCATTGATGGCACTTCCTCCCAGCCGTCTTTTGAAGCCACGGAGGTCGGATGATCAATCGAGTTCGCCTGGCACAGCCAGCCTGGCATCTGACGTTTCCGCATCGGGTGGTCCCCAGGCCCGACGAGTGGCTTCCTGGTGTGTTGTTACGCTGCGATGAAGCCAATCACTGGGGGAGCGAAACCACGTTCTCTCAGATTCTTCATCCCCATCACGATATCTCTCACAAGAAGCTCCTGACGGATATGAGCCATCTCGTCGTGCCCTCCGTGTTGCGTCTGGATCACCTTTCTGAATTGCTCGCGGTTTCCCTGCGCGCCATTGTTGCCACGACCTATCAGTCTGAACTGGTTCGCATCTTCAGTAGCTCGCAGTCGCCCTCTCAACACCTGGGCCTCTCGCATTCCTTTCGCCTGTGTCCTGAGTGTATTGCTCAACACCGGATGCTCTCGCGTACGCTGGTCCTTCTCAACATCACCTGCTGCCTTGAGCACCAGGTGATGTTACAGGAGAGGTGTACGTGTGGAGCTGCTTTGCAGGTTTTTCACCACCGAGCACAGCCCTTTGCGTGTTACAAATGCGGTCTCCATTGGGAGAAGCTTGCCCACCGCCCAGCAGATCCATCACGCGTGGAACTTGAACAGAACTATCTCTCATTGTATGAGTTTTTCTTTACAAGAGGAACTCCAGCACTGCTTGCAAGTGCCAGACACCTTCTCCTTGATAATGCAGAGGAAAAGGAAGAAAAGGTCATGACGCATGACTTCATCGAGAAGGGGTCTTCGCTCAGTATGCTCATTTACTTGTTAGTGAACGGCAACTATTCTCCCCGTGATGTGATGGCCTATGCAGGGCCGTTGCCGTGGAGATCCCTCAAGTGGCTGACCTTTGATTGTCCAGCACAAACCTGCCCTTACAGGATGTATGATGAATGATGCTAACCACGAAAATCCGCTCATTTCGTGCAAAGATTCGTGCAAAAATTTCTTGCACGAATCTTTGCACGATTCCCTTTCCCTCGCTCGCTTTTGTTCAAGAAGTGACGCAAATTACCACTCTCACGAGAGAGGAAAAGCTGAGCCAGATGTGCCAAGAAACACCCGATTGTGAGAGAATAAAGCTTTTTGGGAAAGAGATCGTATACAGCGACAAACGTACCGTATATGATCTCTTTCGCCTCTGCTCATCGGTGTACTTGGCTAAAGCTGTGCAGTAGAAGCTACCCTTGATTTGGATTTGAAGAGGCAGGGATCCTTCCCAGCTCAGAAGCTTGGATTGTCCACAATGGCTCATAATTCGCGATTGGATCGAATTGCACACCTATCCGTTCAGCACCAGGGCGCAGGGCGAGCATAGGTGCCAGCGTGTCCATCTGCTTGGCGGCGTCGAGATCGGTCCAGATGCTTACATTGACGACGGTATTCGTGACCGGATCAACGGCTACATGATAATAAAGAAGGCCGCGCAGTTGCTTGATCGCAGGAACCAATGGTTCGGCTGCCGCCTCGTTGAACCGACGAACTTCGTCGTACTGTGTGGACGCGAAGCGTCCCTTAGAGATGCGGACTACTGGGGAAGTTGCCATGAGTTGTTCTCCTATTCTAACATGGTCCCTCTTCAAAGAGGCGCGTCTTGCTCCTCACAATAATATACAATACAATGTTGTATATTATTCCTGTCAAGGAAACAACACCTATGGGGAGTAGCTCTGACGTGGGTCGATAGGCTGTATGGAGGCAGTAGGAATGTTCCGATCATCTCCATCGCACGACACTCGCCGCAGGAACGAGCGAGACGGTAGAACTGGAGAACAAGGAGAAAAGACGTTTGTATGCATGCAACACAACCTCGCGGCAGACCGCGTGAAGCTTCGCTTGATCAACGTATTCTTCAAGCCACACTCCGCTTAATTGCAGAGGTAGGATATGCACGTATGTCCTTGGACGACGTCGCCACTGCAGCGCACACGACCCGCGCGACGATTTATTTGCGTTATCCTTCCAAGGCAGCGCTAGCAGCGGCGGCGATTGTTCATGCTCGAAGCACGTCCGTTTTGCCACCGGCGACAGGTGATCTGCGCCAGGATTTGGTAGCGCAACTGCGCCATTTTCAGGAAAGCATGGCTGCGCCCTATAGCCTGCCGATCATTGGAGCGGCACTTGCTGAAGAACATACTGCACCAGAGTTACTTGCGGCGCTTCGCGAACATGTAGTGGCATCGCGGCGGCAGATGCTCCGGTCTCTTTTACAGCAAGCCCAGTCACGCGATGAACTCGTGCCATTGGTAGATATCGACTTGGCCGTGGCGCAACTCGTTGGAAGCTACTACGCTTTCTCTATCGCTGGCGATCTCATTCCACCTAATTGGTCGGAACGAATAGTCGATCAAGTGTTGACTGGGATCGTGAGTGACGCGTTTGAGCATCAGGAACGCTGAACTCCGATCTTGCCCAATACCTGTACGACAAGGGCTATTCGCACCAAACGAACGGTTTTTGGCCCACATGGAAGAGCTTCTTCTTTTTCATCAGCGAAGTTGCATAAAAACCGTAACATGGCGTTTCTCTCACGTATCTTGGCGTTGGGTCAAAAAAGCATGCAAAAGAGATGAGCTATAAATGACTCGATACAAGAAAATGTTGTCACGCCAAATTATACGAGAAAGCTGATCCGCTAAAAGCGCTTGGCAGCGTGGCAGGTTTTTTGAGAAACAGGATTTTTACCCTGATAAATGACAGCAAGCCTGGAAGCAGCAGGTTGCTGACAGTGGCCTTCCTGAAGTGCAGCGCTTCGCAAAGGGACTCGAACGAGATAAAGAGGCAGTGCTTGCAGGGCTCACCGAGAGCTATTCTAATGGGATGACCGAGGGCTTCGTGAATAAGCTCAAACTCATCAAAAGGCAAGGCTATGGGAGGGCGAGCTTTCCGCTGCTTCGACAACGCGCGCTCCATGCCCTCTGAGGATTGTTTTTGACGAGAAAATGGGGTATGCTTCTACAGATATCTCTTCTCTGGGAGGCGATCTTTGAGTCCCTTTACCCGTGCTGCCCTGCGCGCTGAAGAAGATCAGGTGAGAAAAGAACCGCTTCCACCGCTTGAGTGGCAGCAGTTTAAACGCCTTGATCCAGGCGCTGAGGTGATCATTCTGTTTGGGCGCGGCTCCAAGCAACACTTTCGTGATGCCGCCCATTTCTGGTTAACGGTCCTGCAATATTGGTTTCGTGATTCACCCCTCTCTGATACAGAAGCTTTTTTCGCCGCATTCCTGGACGACGAACATACCGTTTGCAAAGAGATTTCCTGTGAGGAGTTTAGGAGGATCGTGCAATGGTACGATTTTGTAGAAACTCCCCATAACTTTTCCCCTCATGAACAGGTTTGTCAAGCATGGCTGGTCTATGACATAGGGATCAATATTGTAACCCTTGCTGAGACGAGTGAAGAGTTTGTTGTGTTCTCTTGGGAACTCCATGACTAGATGCCGTTTTTCATAAGCGAGCAATGCTATCTCATCTTCTCTTGAAGAATTTATCACCAAAGCGGTGTAAGAACCTGGAATTGCGTCAAACAACAGCGTTAGGCTCGCTTGTCTCAAATATATCACCGTGTAATGTTTAAGCCTTCGATGCTATCTATGGTAATACTTCGGTTCAGATACTTTTCAAGGACTCTCACAATCTTTACAACAGTGACCCTAGAGGTAGCTTCGCCATGAGCAATTCGGGTTATTGTTGCTGCATTGAGGTCTCTGCTGAGGAAGGGGTACTGACATAAAGAAGCAGGCAGTGTTCTAATCAGCGATATTGATGCCTTCTATGATATCTAAGGCGATGCGTCTTTCCAAGCGACTTTCTATCACTCTCAGAACCCTGGACATAGTGGCTCTGGTAGTAGGCTGACCGCCGCAAATTTTTCTAAGGGTAGACAGGCTTATACCGGCCTCACGCGCAAGTTCCGACTTTCTAAGCCCTGCTTCAGTAATGAGATCATCAAGTTTGACCGTTACTTTCCTTCTTGTTATGCGACTCTCCAATCTTCCAGGTAATTTGCTCGTAACGGCTTCACTGGGAGGGATGTTTTTCCTGGTGGTATAGCTCAGATAAGGTGTTACACGCAGATTAACAAGTGCGTTACCTGAGTTCAGATAATGCCGTATCAAAAAGCTCTCACGCTCTAGGGCCGCAGGTAAAGAGAGTCCTGTTTCGAGTGGTTGCATTATTGGAACAAGGCCAAGCTGACGCAACTCATATACCCAATTTCTTTTTGGAGGATTGCCCCCTCTTCCGCGTAAATGCTCTTTGAGCCTTTGGTCAGGATTATCTGTTATTCCGATATATCGTATGCTGCTATCTCTTGGGTCAATGAGGGCATAGATTGTATAGCCTCGTTCTTTCGTCATCTCCACTCCGATTAATCGGATATATTGAGACCCTCAACGTCGCTGATCTCGATTTTTCGGCCTAGTTTTTGACTTAGCACACTCAGCACTTTTCTTACTGACAAACGTGAGGTTGGATGACCATTGACCATACGAGATACTGTGCCAACAGACAGTTTAGCTTCATCGGATACGTCGGTGTTTGTCATCAGTGCCTCTTCAATTAACTCAGCTAATGTCATAGCTGCACCCCTTACGAAACGATAATTTAGGAAATAAGGATGAGAACTCTTGTGGCTAATATTAGCACTAACCTTTGCGCTTTGTCAAATATAAATGCAGCAGTATGCCTGAACGCATAAAAACGCATGTAAAAGCATTGAAAAGTGCATGATTATATGCTACCATTATGTTATGGACTATGAGGTTACTGTAGTGAAAGCAAAGTCGAGTGTTGCCAAACAAAGTAGCCTTATAGGACATCTTCCTTCTACATAATTCTAGACGCTTGCTTAAAAGGGGGTGATACGGTACTAGCCTGTCATCCCATTCACGACAGGCTAGCGAGTGAGAACGCTTACCACCGTTGTTCACGTAGTTTTGTTCTCGGTAGCAGTATGACACGGACACCTTAAAGGTGTCAAGCAGAAAGAGAGAGCCTAGCGACATGCAAGCGACACTCCAAGTTACGAAAAAGCTCACTGTTACCCCGTTGATCGACATTCAGAACCCCGCCTTTGCCGACACCTATAGCAAGGGGTTATGGTGGGCCATGCATGGCGACTACGAAGGGGAGAAACCCGTACCGGATAGCTACCTTGTAGACAACCTCAAGCGAGACGCCAGCAAAGGCACATTTAACGGCCGGCATGACGACTCGCTCTATCATCTCGGATTCTACTTCGGTATGCTTCACGGAAGCATCCTCGACCCCCACAGCGGCCAGCTTCGCCCCGATGTCGCCGCCTTAGTCACGTTCACCCATCCCAACACTACGTGTGGCTATTCTGTGGCGCGGCGTGACCACTTCTATTACGCCGACGAAACGCATGTCCAGACCGATAGCGCGTTGATCAAAGAACTGTCTGATATTGCGCGTGACCTCATGAGTTACCCTGATGAACCCGATTCCTGGTACTACGCTATCGGGTGTCTCCTGGGTGGTCTGAGTATTCCCCTGTTTCCTGACACAGACCAGGAATGGCAGCAATGGGAAGCAGAACACCGCGCTATTCCTGTTGTTGAGTAAAGCGTCTGATGATCCTGTGACCTCACAGAACAGAAAGGAAAAAGGCAATGGCTAGACACGAGAGGGAAGCTAAAGTATACTTCGCTGTAGATGGTGAAGAAGGATATTATATTGGTTCAACAGAACGGCCAAAGGAACGTCGGCGTGACCATGAGCGTTATGGTAAACGCATCGTAGAAGAGTTTCCTTCAACACATGAGACTCGTTACGATGATGAATATGAGTTGATAGAATTTGCTGAGGGGATGGGTATTCCTCTCACAAATACATATCGGAAACATCATGGTAACTTTAAAGGAACAAGACATAAACCTGACAGGTAGGAGAAGCGATTTCCACACTTTTTCTGAAATCCATATTATAATCTGTAGTCTCTATATAAGATTATAATATGGATTTTTGTAGTATATAATAACTAGAAAAGTCTGAAAGTGCCTGGCTTCCCGTTTGTTAGATCGGAAACAACAAAGGTAGAGGGCGCTGTTCTGATCTTCGCTACCGATGATTTTCTAGTAGCCGGTGTGCAAGACGCTGATGCCAGCTACTGCTAGCCATGAAATAGAGAGGGCACAGCCAGTCAAACAGAAAGCATTTCTTATAGTCATAATTCGAGAAAGGTGGAATACTATGTCTGAGCTAACCGCCACGATCCGTGTGCGTATGAGCGCATTATGGAGGGCAATTGGTCAATGGAGCACATATGCTCTCGCTTTTTGGGGACCTGGCGACTGAACTGGCTATTCAATGTGACGGAGATGAAGGATTGCTGGTAGGCTACGAGAACGTCGAGTTCCTGGCGCCACTATACGCTGGTGATTTCGTCGAGGCCATTGGTCGCATCACGCAGATCGGCAGCACCTCAAGGCGCATGGAGTTCGAGGCGCGCAAAGTGATAACCGCACGGCCCGATATCAGCGACTCAGCCGCCGATGTGCTCGAAGAGCCAGTTATCATTGGACGCGCTGTTGGGACAACGGTCGTAAAGGCTGAGCGGCAGCGCAAAAAGCGTACGGAGTAGAAATCGATCCTATGTACAGGATCTGAGGCGGGTATGCGAGTGACCTTTTTTCTGTTAGAATACCGACCATAAAACTATTTACAGAGAAAAGAGGAAAAGTAGATGCAGCCTGATAATCGCCCGGTGCGAGAGAAAATTCTGGCCGCCGCGGTACACCTGTTTGCAGAATATGGCTACAACGCCGCCACCATGCGTGATATTGCACGCATGGCGGGGATTCAAGCTGCGAGCATCTACTACCATTATGCTAGCAAGCAGGCGCTGTTGGTAGAGATCATGGATACCCATATGCAGCGCCTGGACGCTAAGCTGGAGCATATTGTTGGTAAGCAAGGTACCGTACAACAACGACTCTACGAGGCCATCGCAAACCACATACACCTCCATACCACCTACAAGTCCGAATTTTTTATCATTGACACTGAGATCCGCGCACTTGAAGGTGAGAAT
>WNFJ01042972.1_pt1 | contig 10232 bp, 9 predicted proteins | sample 5400461 | NCBI WGS metagenome assembly WNFJ01 (sample SAMN13153349, study PRJNA577476) | soil metagenome | isolation source: 115 cm saprolite on Douglas fir-dominated hillslope | place: USA:California | collected 2013-09-17
GCAGTATATCCCAAAGGCCAAGCAGGTTTCCGTACAGTCGCGCCGCGGTGGAAGGATCCTGGAAATGCGGTTCTCCCTCGAAAAGCTGAGGGACTACCGTCCCCGGTTGCTGTCCCTGCTGCTGGGCTTGCACCATTCTTTCGGCTACCTGCTTGGGGCTCAGCAGGCAGCTTGAGGCCTGAAGCAGCTGCTCAAGCGTCGATCTCCCCTCAAAGTGGCGGATAAACCGCAAACTCGCCTCCACTCCTAGCGGTAACCCGTGGGCCCACAATCGCAAGGCTTTGCCGACAAAGAAGTCCTTAGAGCGCTTTGAGCCAGCCCCGCTTGTAGGCCTTGATGATTGCAAAGCAGGTCAACACCACTGCCTCGATCGAGATCAGTACAGCCAACCGCGCCCCGGTCAGCGAGCCGGCGCTGTAGAAGTTCCATCCCAGCAAAAGCAGAAGCCCGCTGGTCCAGGCCGCGAACGGATTGTGCTCCTTCTTGAGCGCTCGGCCCAAGTCGAAACCTTCGCGCAGCCGCCCTGGGTACGCAGGCGTGAGGCGCGGAACCCATCGCGGTACGAGCGAGGCGTACCGATCGAACTGTCGGCCATACTTTTCGCGCAGAAAACTCTCTTCGGCGCGAACGATGAAAAAGTACTGGAGGACGAAGAAGGCAAGGCCGATCAGGTAGGCCCAACTTCGGTTGGCAACCAGCAGAAGCCCAAGACAGATTGCCAGGTTGCCCAAATAGAGCGGGTTGCGCACGTAGGCGTACGGCCCGCGAGTGTTTAGCGCGGAAGCCTCCAAACTGGAGCCTTGACCACTGGTTCCCTCGGGGACTTGCCCCAACGTAAAAAAGCGCAGTGCTTCTCCGGCCAGCGCCAGCGCGACCCCGAGCCCGACCAACAGTTGAGTGCCCTCGCCTCGGGCGAAAACGGTTGGGTGGGATTTGAGGATCACCGCCAACAAAACGGCGATGATCGGGATCGGCGTGTAACTGCGCCACCGAAATAACCACCTTCCGAAATCGAGTCTGCCCAATTCGCTCACCGGGTCGCCGACTTTTCAAAGAACACTTGGCCCTGTCGAAGCAAGTGAACGTATTGCCCCTGCCGAGCAACCAGGTCGTGATGCGTGCCCTGCTCCAGCACCGAGCCGGCGTGAAGGACATAGATCCAGTCTGCATCGCGGACCGTGGACAAGCGGTGCGCGATCACGATCGTGGTGCGGCCCTCCATCAGCTCCGATAAACCAGCCTGCACTTCATGCTCGGAGGCCGCGTCCAACGAGCTGGTGGGTTCATCCATCAACAGAACCGAGGGTTGGCGCAAAAAGGCGCGCGCAATCGCCAGTCGCTGGCGTTGTCCCCCGGAAAGCATCGAGCCGCGTTCCCCGACCGGCTCATCCAGGCCCCGCGGCAGGTCCCGAACAAAGTCGAAGGCGTGGGCGCGTCGCAAGGCCTCCCACAGCTCCTCCTCGCTGGCTTTCGGCCGCCCGAGGAGAAGGTTGAAGCGGATGCTTTTCGAGAAGAGCACCGGCTCCTGGGGCACCCAGGCAATCTGCGATCGCAACGACGAAACACGATAGACGCTCAGCTCCTCGCCATCCCAGGTAATGCTCCCCTCGTCCGGGGAGGCGAAACCTAGCAACAGCGAAAAGAGCGTGCTCTTTCCGGCGCCTGATTCCCCGACCAGTGCGACGCGCTTGCCCGCTGGAATGGAAAGAGAAGTGTCACGAAGCGCCTGGCGATTGCCGGGATAGGAAAACCTCACCTCTCGAAAACGGATCTCCTGCGTCAGCGGCTTGGCCTCGCGGGTGCCGGTCGACGGCACGGGTTCGTCCAGAATCTCGAACAGTCTCTGGGCCGATCCGACGCCCTGCACCACGAGCGACAAGGTTCCCGAAAGTCCCTTCAATGGCTGGTACATCAAAAGAGCGGCGGCGAGAAAAGAGAGCAGCTTGCCTGCCAGAGCGGGCTCGGCCGAAACGGCGCGCGCTCCGACTCCGACGGCGAGCGCGATTCCCAGAATGCCGAGAAACTCCAAAGTCGGCGTAAATGCCCCACGCAGTAGCAAGGAACGGTCGATCACGCGCAGATACTGGGACTGGAGCGTGTGGAATCGAGCCAGGCTTCGTGGGACGGCGCGGTAAGCCTGGATGATCGGAAGATTCGCCAGCTGTTCAGCCGTCAGCTCCGTGAGCTGGCCCAGACTTGCTTGTGTGCTCGAAGACACTTTCTTGAGCGAACGGGCAAAACGGGAGACGGGGATGACCGCGGCGGGCAAGAGGATGAAGGCCAGCAGAAACAGCCGCGCGTCGAGCCATAAGCAGATCGCCAGCAGCGCCAAAATCTGCAGTGCGTCGCGGAGGTATGAAGTGAGGGACTGAGTGACTGAAAATTCAACTCGCGCCACATCTGCGGTAAAGCGGGACAACAGCTCTCCCGAATGCCGAGCCTCGAAATATCGCGGCGGAAGCTCCAGCAAGCGAGCGAAAAGATCGCGGCGGATGTCGGCGGTCACGGATTGTGCGGTGGCGTGAGTCCAACCCATCTGAAGAAACTGCGCCGCAGCTTTGAGCACCGCGAGCCCGGTGACGATCAGCGGCAGCTTCCATGCGAGGTCTCCTCGTTCGATCGACCAGGGCCCCCATTGCACCTTCGCTTCGGTCAAGACAGCGCGGAGCAGCGGTCCCACCAGATAGGCGTAGAGCGCAGTCGCGGTGGCGCCGACCAGAGCAGCAGCCAACCCAAGCAGCACTCGGCTTCGATACGGTGCCACGTAAGCCAGCAGGCGCCGAAAGGTTGCGGGAGCTGGGCTGGCGGCCAAGGCGTAGGGCAATCTCGCACGCGGAATTGGGTGCTGCAATCGATTGCCGTTCTGGGCGGCGGGGTGTTGCCTCGGATTGCCGCCCTACAGTTGTGCGTTATAGTCCGACGCACAACGATTGATTCTCTAATAACTTTGAAAGCTTAGACGGCACATGGCGGCAGTACAGAAGCGCGACTACTACGAGGTGCTCGGGGTTTCCCGCGAGGTCAATGCTCAGGATCTCAAGAGCGCGTATCGACGGGTAGCGCTGCAGTACCATCCCGATCGCAACCCCGGCAACCGAGAAGCCGAGGAGAAGTTCAAGGAAGCCTCCGAGGCCTACGAAGTTCTCTCGGATCCCGAGAAGAGGGCGCGCTACGACCAGTTCGGGCATTCCCAAAGTCCGTTCGAGGGCTTTGGGTTTTCGGGCTCGGTCAACGACATCTTCGGAGACATCTTTGGAGAGATTTTTGGCGGTGCCAGGCGGAGCCGGACTGCGCGGGCTCGCGGCGCCGACCTTCGGTACAACCTCGAAATCTCATTTGAAGAGGCCGCCTTCGGCAGCGAGGTGAAGGTTCGGATTCCAAAGCCCAAGCGCTGCGAGGTTTGCAATGGGTCCGGTTCCAAGAGTGGCTCGGCTCGAAGCTGCCCAACCTGTGGTGGAACGGGCGAGCTGCGGTTCACGCAAGGATTTTTCTCGGTTTCTCGTCCGTGCAATCAGTGCGGCGGCACCGGGCAGATCATCTCCGACCCCTGCACCAAATGCCGCGGGGCGGGCAGCTACGAGAGCGAATCGGAACTGACGGTCACCATGCCTCCGGGTGTCGACACGGGTACTCGAGTCCGGGTGGCGGGCGAGGGAGAGCCTGGTGAGCGCGGTGGCCCACCAGGCGATCTCTACGTCGTGGTGCATGTGCGGCCGCATCCGATCTTCATTCGCGAGGGGACTGAGGTGCTCTGCGAAGTGCCCGTGTCCTTTACCCAGGCGGCCCTGGGAACCCAGATTGAAGTGCCGACGCTCGACGGCAAAGTGAAGATGAAGATTCCGGCGGGGACTCAGACGGGCAAGACGTTTCGACTGCGAGGGCGTGGCATTCCGCACCTGCGCGGCGCGGGAAGAGGGGACCAACACGTTCGGGTGGTGGTTGAAACGCCGACGGATTTGACTCGACAGCAAAAGGAGCTTCTGGAGAAATTCGCCCAGATTTCTGGCGAGGATACAAATCCGCAGTCCAAGAGCTTCTTTGACAAGGTAAGAGAGCTTTTCGGTTGAGCTTGCTACGCCTGTTCCCATTCCGCCGACTTGGGCCGCAACTCGTTGCCGCCAGTCTGGGCTTTGCCTGGTGGGTGACCGGTTGCGCGCGCGCACCGAGCGGGGTGTTCGCCGAACGGCCCGAGGCTCGGCCGCAGTATGAGCCGAAGAAAAACGTGGCGGCGGATGAGGCCCTGGAAAGGGCGGCACGCATTGCGCAGAGCAGCTCTCCGCAAAAAGGGATTGACGCCTACCTCGCGGTCTACAAGGCCCATGCGGAGACCACTGCGGCGCAGGAGGCTCTCTACCGCGCGGCCGTGCTCGCGTTCGATTCGGGCGATTACGCCAACGCACGCAAGAGCTTCAACCAGCTTCTCTTCGAAAATCCGCTCTTCGACAAGGCGCAGGATGCGAAGTTGAAGCTTGGATTGTCCGCGATGCAGCTGCGCGACTATCGGGACGCGTACCAAACCCTGCGCCCTCTCGCTGAGCGAGCCAGTGGAGCAGAACGCACCCAAATCCTCGAGGCGGCGGAGCGATCCGCCGAAGGCGCGCAGCTGTATGCCGAGGCACTACGCATTACGTTGGGGCAACTTCAAGAAGCCAAGACTCCCGAAGAGACCAAAGAGCGACTCGACAAGTTTGAGGAGCTGATCGAAAGCAAGGCCGAATTCGTAGACATCGCCAAGGCCGCAGAGGACTTGTCTCCATCGAGCCCCGCCTGGCCGCTGATCACCTTCAAGCTGGCGCGGATCTACTACCATCTGCGGGACTGGACGCGGCTCGAGGAAACCCTGCAGAGGTTCCTCAAGGAAGCGCCTCAGCATCCGTTCGCCGCCCAGGCCCAGGAGTTGCTCAACCGTTCGCGAAAGCGCGGAGAGATCCGACCCAAGGTGGTCGGAGCGATCTTGCCAATGAGCGGTCGCTACAAGCCGATCGGAGACGCGGTGCTGCGAGGAATCTCGCTCGCCCTCAAAGGCAGCGACATCGAAGTGGTGGTGAAGGACTCCCAGGGCGAGCCCAACCTTGCCGCAAAGGCGGTGGAGGAGCTGGCCTTCGACGAGGGCGCGATCGCGATCCTCGGGCCCATTTGGGAGGACACCCGCCGAGGCGCGTTGGTGGCCGAAGAGCTCGGGGTACCGATCCTCACCTTCTCTCGCACCGACGGAATTACGGACATCGGCCCGCACGTGTTTCGCAACATGTTGACCAACTCGGCGCAGGCGAAAGCGCTCGCGGACTACGCGATGAAGACCTTGGGCTTCAAGAGCTTCGCGCTGATGTACCCCAACATTCCTTACGGTGTGGACCTGGCGAACAAGTTCTGGGACGAAGTGACCGCTCGCGGCGGAGCGATCCGGGGCGCGGAGACCTACGCCTTTGATCAGACGACTTTCACCGCGGAAGTGAAAAAGCTGGTGGGGCGTTACTACCTCGAGGACCGCTTGGATTACATGGAGAAGTCCCGGGAGATCGCCGTGTCCAAGCTCGATCCATTCCGAAAGCGCAAAGCGCTGGAGAAAGTGCGCTCTCTGCTCAAGCCGGTGATTGACTTCGATGCCATCTTCATTCCGGATGCCTGGGAACGGGTCGGCCTGGTAGCACCGGCCTTGGCGGTGGAGGACATCGTCACCAATGCGTGCGATCCAGGCGACATTGAGCGAATTCGCAAGACCACTGGCCGACACGATCTGAAGACGGTGACGTTGCTGGGCTCCGACCAATGGGGCTCGCGCAAGGGGCAGAGCGGAGCTCCCGAGCTGATCGAGCGGGGCGGCAAGTTCGTGAGTTGCTCGGTCTACGTCGACGGGTTCTACTCCGAGTCCGCTCGTTCCACGACCGCGCAATTCGTCGAAGCGTACCGGGACGCCTACAAAGACCAGATTCGCCCACCCGGATTGCTGGAGGCGACCGGATACGACTCGGGAAGGATATTCCGCAAGATTCTCCAGGACGCGAGAGGATCCCTCGACCGCGAAGGATTTCGTACCCGGTTGGCCGCAATCAAGGATTTTCCGGGCGCAACCGGAATGACTTCCTTCAACGACCACCGCGAAGCGGAAAAGCCGCTCTTTCTGCTGGGAATCGACAAGAAAGAGATCAAAGAGCTATCGCCGGACGAAAAGCTCAGCGGCTCCTAGCCGGTCGCGGTGGACTATGCCGCTGCAACCGCTCGGCGCCACTTTGCCAGATAACGCTCGCGTTCCGGCGCGGACATCTTGGGAGCAAAGCTGCGGCCGGCCTTCCAGACTCGCCGAATCTCCTCCACGCTCTGCCACAGCATCGTTCCCATCCCCGCCAGTAGCGCCGCGCCGAGACTGGTGGTTTGCAAATTTTGAGGCCGAACCACCGTGGTTTCGAGAAAGTCGGCTTGAAGCTGCATCAGCAGATTGTTGGCGGCCGCTCCGCCATCGACTTTGAAAGAAGAGACATCGAATCCCGCATCGGCGCGCATCGCCGTAGCCAGGTCGGTGACCTGCAACGCGATTCCTTCGAGGACGGCGCGCGCCAGATGCCCAGCCGTGGAGGAACGGTCGAGCCCGACGATCAGACCGCGGGCGTCCGGCCTCCAGTGCGGTGCGCCCAATCCACTCAACGCTGGAACGAAGACCACATCGCCAGTTTCTTTGACGGTTCGCGCCAACGCTTCGACATCCGAGGAGCGCTTGATCAGCTTCAAGCCATCTCGCAGCCACTGAACCGCGGCTCCCGCGACGAAACAACTGCCCTCGAGCGCGTAGGTCGTTTTGCCGTTGAGGGTCCAGGCCACCGTGGTCAAAAGACCGTTGCGCGATTCGACGATGGATTCCCCGGTGTTCATCAGAAGAAAAGCCCCGGTGCCGTAGGTGCACTTTGCATCGCCCGGCGCAAAGCAAGCCTGCCCGAAGAGCGCTGATTGTTGATCGCCGGCCATCCCCGCGATCGGGATTCCATCCGGCAACGAGCGAAGCCCCAAGGTGTGCCCATAGATCTCCGCCGAGCTACGGATTTGCGGCAACGCGGCGATCGGTACCGCGAGCAGACTGCACATCTCAGGGTCCCAGGCGAGCGTGCGCAGGTTCATCAACAGGGTTCGGCTGGCGTTAGAGGTGTCGGTGACATGAACCCTTGAGCCGGTCAACTTGTAGACGAGCCAAGTATCGATCGTGCCAAAACACAGCTCGCCCGACTCCGCCTGGCGCCGCGCGTCCTTGAGATGTTCGAGCAGCCAGTGGAGCTTGGTGCCGGAGAAATACGGATCGAGCACCAATCCAGTGGAGGAGCGCACCTGGGCTTCGACCCCGCGCTGCTTGAGATCGGTGCAATGGGGCGCGGTTCTTCGGTCCTGCCAGACGATCGCTCGGTGGAGCGGCTTTCCGCTGCGCCTCCACCACAGCCCGGTGGTTTCGCGTTGGTTGGTAATCCCAATCCCCGAAATCTGTTGCGGGCGAATGTGGGCATCGCGGATCGCCTTGCTGATGCAGCTTTCGACCGAGCTCCAAATTTCGCCGAGGTCATGCTCCACCCAACCTGGCTTGGGGAAGTGTTGGCGCAGCTCGCAGTAGGAGCTTCCCGCCAGGCGAAGCTTGGAATCGACAAGCGAGACGTGCGTTCCGGTCGTTCCCTGGTCAATTGCCAGGAGGTACTTGAGGGGCATGCTCTGCTCCGGTCCCGCGGAAGAACGAAAGCACCTGATCGGCAAGCGCCTGACAGCCAAAGTCGCGCGGGATGATGTGAAAGCCTTGTTGGATCCGAACCCAGTGGACCCGACGCGAATGGGTCAGCGCTCGCGCGAGGCAAACCCCTCCCTTGAGGGAGACCACGTGGTCATGGTCCGCCATCACGATCAGGACTGGGGTGCGGATCCGCGGAGCCACCTGCGCCGCCTCATCTTGAAGCATCCACAGGTCCACCAGTCGTGCCGATGGAAAAGCAGGCAGAAGGGGTGCGGCTTGTCGCTGAATCGGATCCTGGATATCGGTGCTGGGCTTGCTGACATAGGGCCACCAACGCAGTAGCCCCAAAGGCGCACCCCAGCGCGCGAGCTTGGGTCCCAAACCGCGCAAGCGCATCGCCGGCGCGATCAATGCCAGTCCTGCGACGCGATCTGGATGCGCGGCCGCGGCAATCAGTGCCAACAGCGCCCCCATCGACAGCCCAACGATGAAGACTTGTCGAAATCCGTCGATCTGCAAAAGCGCGCGCTCAGCGGCCGCTTTCCAGTCAGCGTAACTGACGCTGGCCATCGCCTCGGGCGTGGTGCCGTGCCCAGGCAGTTGGATCGCAGACACGAAGTACCCATTGCGGGCCAAAACCTCGCCCAATGGACGCAAGTCCCATGGGCTGCCGGTGAAGCCGTGCAGCATCAGACACGCTTGATGCCCCTCGCCCAGTTGAAACGGCGCCGTCTTCTCGGGGTCCATCGGAACGGTGCTGGCCATGTCGAAGACCCTAGCAACCCGAGAGATCAAGCGATATGGACTTTGACATGGCTGACCTACCCAAGACGCCCGAAATCCAGCTGCAAATTCAGCTCGACGACAACATTGCTGACGGCCAATACATCAACATGGCGCTGGTAAACCATACAGAAACTGAGTTCACGATCGACTTCATCTACGTTCAGCCACAGCAGCCCAAGGCGCGGGTGCGCTCTCGGATCATCACCAACCCCAAGCACATGAAGCGCCTTCTGATTGCGATGCAAGACAACGTTGCCAAGTTCGAAGCCAAGTTCGGGCCGATTGTCTTGGTCGAAACCGAGAGCCCCATCCACTGATCCGGATCCTGTGAGTGCCACCGTCGAGTTGCTGAAGGGAAACATGGTTGCCTTCACCGGCTCGTTGCAAGCCGAGATCTGCCGCGCTCTCGAGCGCATCGATGCGGAAGGCCGGTTTCGAGAGGATCTTTGGGTCCGGGAGGGCGGGGGCGGCGGCTCGACTCGAATTTTGGAAGGCGGAGCGGTCTTCGAAAAGGCGGGGGTGAACACTTCGGCGGTATTCGGCGAGCTCTCCCAGTCGTTCGCGGAGCGGCTGGCGGGCGAAGGGCGAGAGTTCTTCGCGGCGGGCATCTCGCTGGTGCTTCATCCCGCGCACCCGCTGGTGCCTACCCTGCATGCCAACCTGCGGTTTATCGTCCAAGGATCGAAAGCCTGGTTTGGAGGCGGCACCGACCTGACGCCGTACTATTTATTCGAGGAAGACGCGGTGCACTTCCACCGCACGCTGAAGCAAGTCTGCGATCGGCACGACCTCGCCTACTATCCGCGGTTCAAACGGACCTGCGACGAATATTTCTATTTGAAGCACCGCGGGGAATGCCGTGGCGTTGGCGGGCTATTCTTCGAGAACATCGGCGGCAACCTGGAGCGAGAATTTGACTTCGTCCAGGATTGCGGCCGAGCGTTCCTTCCCGCGTACCTTCCGATTGCTGAGCGCCGCAAGTCGTTGCGCTTCACCCCGGCCCAGCGCGACTGGCAAGAAATCCGTCGCGGACGCTACGCGGGCTCGAGACCGGTGGCCGCACCGAATCGATCCTGATGTCTCTGCCCCCGCGGGTCCGATGGGTCTACGACTTTCAGCCGGAACTGGGAAGCGAAGAGGCCCGGCTGGTCGAGGTATTGAGGCACCCCCGATCCTGGGCGTGAGACCCACACGCAGTCGGAATCGCTGCTAAGGTCCAGCGCGCGTTGGCTACCGACGACCTCACCCTGGTCAAGCGCGTCCGCAGCGGCGATCAGCGAGCCTTTCGGATTCTGGTGGAGCGCTACCAGAAGAAACTCTACGCGTTCGCGCTCGGAATGGTCCGGGACAAGCAAGAATCGATGGAGATTGCCCAGGAGGCATTTGCCAAGGTCTACAAGCATTTGGATTACTTCAAGGGTGAGGCCAGCTTCGAGACCTGGCTGTTCCGGATCGCGCGAAACCTCTGCATCGATCTGTTGCGACGGCGTGCAGCCGGGGGTCGGAGGGAGCAGGTGGAATTTGACGAGACCGCCGAGACTGAGCTGGAGCACGGCTACCTTGGATTTCTCGGATCTCGGCTGGGAACCAACCCACAACACGGCGTGCTGCGGAAGGAATTGGCCCGCAAGATTGAGGAAGCGATCCAGCAACTCCCTGAAAAGCATCGCGAAGTTTTGCTGATGCGCGAGCTGGAGGGCATGGCTTATGAGGACTTGTCACGCATTCTGAAGGTTCCCAAGGG
>WNFJ01115245.1_pt1 | contig 10232 bp, 7 predicted proteins | sample 5400461 | NCBI WGS metagenome assembly WNFJ01 (sample SAMN13153349, study PRJNA577476) | soil metagenome | isolation source: 115 cm saprolite on Douglas fir-dominated hillslope | place: USA:California | collected 2013-09-17
GGAGATCGCTCACTATCTGACGAACTTTGATACGTACGCTGATAAGGTCGAAAACGGTATCCATACCGGCCAGGTTGTGAAAGCTCCCGCAGTGATCTCATGGGTGGGTTGGCGCTCGGCGGCGGCCGGAATGGTCAGCTTCCTGGTGGTGGGCTGCATGAGCTCCTCCACTCCGGCGGAGCCTACCTGTCCCCCAACGTATTGCCAGACGCTGAAAGACACTTCTCCAGGCCAGCTCTCGCTCTTCGTTTCTCTGAACGAAGAGACCTCGTCTCCCTCAATGACTTCCATCCGTATCGAATTCAACGTTCCGCAAGGAGGAAAGCCGGTTGCTCTCGTGGCAGGCGAGCAAGTCTCTTGTGATGGAGTCGCCTTCACGCACTTCGAAGCTGCATTCGGGCGCGACGTCCGCACCTCATCGATTGCAGGCAGAACCCTGAACTGCTTGTACACGTCGGGCAAGCGTTCCACGACATTCGCTTTCGGCGTGCCAAATCAGCTCGAGATCCTAACGCCGCGCAGTCACGAGCGAGTGCGCCGCGGTCCGCGCACGATCGTCACCTACAAGGAGAGACGAACCACGCTCTCGGTGCTCGCGGTTAGCGCGAATGCCCGGTCCAGTGCCCCACTCGATGCCATCACGATGACCGGCGCCGTCGTCGACACGAGATCGTTGCAGACCGGCGATGGATTCATCTTGATCGTTGAGCCCGCTTTTGGTATCGACGTCTATGGTGATCAGTTTCAGTCCGTTAGCGGTTATGAATCGGCGAACGCGATTGTCTTCGTAGTATGGGTATGACCTAACCCGCGGGCTACTCAAGGGCGATGAACGCGCTCGAAACAACTCCACAACTTGCCCGTTGCGCTCGGAGCCCACTTCGGAGCGCGTCGTTCGCCGGACGCGCAATCGCTCGCGAAGCCGAGGTGATTTCTCTGATCACGGCCGCCGGGCGCCTCGACTTGGAAGGCGCGGGAAGGGCGAGATTCGAACTCGCGAGGGAGCTTTACACCCCCTACCCGCTTAGCAGGCGGGTGCTTTCGGCCACTCAGCCACCTCCCCGGGGTTCCGGGCCGTCGCTCGATTCTATCCGCCAGGGGGCCCTTTCATACTTAGCACCCGATGGAGGCACCAGGAGGTCCAGGCGCGCCCCCGATGTGGGGTCCAGGCCGCAAGATGGCCTTCGGAGCGGCGCCCGGTCCGAGAAGCAAGCTCTGGTACACGCTCGCCGACGGCACCCTCAGCGAGGTCTTCTTTCCAACCCTCGACCGCGTCGCGCTGCACGAGCTGCGCTTCTTCGCGTCCGCCGGCGGGGCGCCGCCCGTCGATGACGCGAGCGACGGCCAGCATCGGATCTCATGGCTCGCGCCCGGAATCCCCGCCTTCACGGTCGACAGCACGCACCACGAATACCGCCTGACCAAGGAGTTCTTCTCCGATCCGGACGAGAACGCCCTGCTGATCGCGGCCACGTTCACGCCCGAGCTGCCGGACGTGCGGCTCTACATGCAGGCCTCCGCCCACTGGCAGCCCGGCAGCGAGGGCAACTTCGGACAGGTCCTCGAAACGCACCCGCCCGCGCTCCTTCTGCGCCAGCAGGACATCTGGATATGCATCGTCGGCCCGTTCAGCAAAGCCACCGTCGGCTACTACCGGAGCTCCGATCTGCAGATCGACCTGCACGACGGCGACGGTTACCTCACCTACACCTACGAGCGCGCGGGACCCGGCAACGTCGCCGTCGGTGCTGAGATCGGCATCCGCGCCGGGTCGTTCCAGATCGCCGTCGGGTTCGCGCACACGCGGGCCGATGCCGAAGAGGTCGCTCGCTCAGCGCTCCAGAAGGGCTCGAGCAATGTGCGGTATGCCTTTGAACGCGCGTGGCGAGCGCTTCCCGACCTGCCGCCTGCACTGAGCAAGGTGAGCGGCGATGAGGGCATGCTCGCGCAGGCCTCGCTGGCCGTGCTTCGCTGCCTCGAGGACAAGTCGCACGCAGGCGCGTTCGTCGCCTCGCCCGCGGCGCCATGGGGCGAGTCCAACCACAACGGCAACCAGATCTATCACCTGGTCTGGCCGCGCGACCTCTGCCGGATTGCGACCGCATTGCTCGACGCCGGAGACCAGGCGGCCGCTCTGCGCGCCTTCCGCCACCTCCAGTCGCGCCAGCGCGCCGACGGCGCGTGGTTTCAGAACTGGTTCATGGACGGGACGCCGCACTGGACCTCGACCGAGCTCGACCAGGTCGCGCTCCCCATCCTGCTGGCATGGCGGCTTGGCGTCGCCGGCTGCCTCGATCACGATCCGTATCCCGTCATGGTGCGTCCCGCCGCCCAGTTCCTCATCCGTGAGGGGCCGCTAACACAGCTCGACCGCTGGGAGGATCTCGGCGGCCTGTCGCCGTCGACACTTGCAACCTGCATCGCCGCGCTGATCGTGTCGGCCGAGTTTGCCCACGAAGCGGGCGAGCACGTCGCCGCCAGCCACCTGCGAACCGTCGCCGACTACTGGAACGACCGCGTCGAAACCTGGTGCTCGACTCCGGCCGGCCAGTACGTAAGACTCGCCGGCGATCCCGACCACCGGCCGACCACCGGCGCGATCGCCCCCGAGTTCCTCGAGCTGGTCAGGTATGGCTTGAGGCGGCCGAAAGACGAGCGCATCCTCCGTAGCCTGCAGAGCGTCGACTCGGCGCTCAAGGTCAGCCTTCCGCCCGGACCGTCATGGCGCCGCTACGTGGGCGACCTCTACGGCGAGCACGACGACGGCGCGCCGTGGGACGGCCGCGGCCGCGGACGGTCGTGGCCTGTCCTCACCGCCGAACGGGCGCGCCACTTCTTTTCGATGGGGCTGCCCGCGGCAGAGCTTGTAAGAACTCTCGAAGGCTTCGCCGGGCCGGGCTTTATGCTGCCAGAGCAGGTTTGGGATGGGCCGGACGTACCCGGCAAAGGCCTCTTTCTCGGCAAGGCGACCGGCTCGGTGGCGCCTCTGGGGTGGGCCCACGCCGAGTACCTCGAGCTGCTGGTGACGATCGCCCTCGCCGGCTTCCCCGACCTCGTCTCGCCCGCGCGGCGTCGCTACACCGAAGGGCCGCAGCAGGCGCCGCCGTTTGTGTGGTCCCACAAGCACCAGATCACAAGAGTCGCCGCCGGCCGCCGGCTGCGTGTACAGCTGCCGAGGCCGGGGGCGGTGCACTACACCTTCGACGACTGGAAAACTTTCAATGAGGCCGACGCGGTCGACACAACGCTTGGCGTTTGGGTTGCCGAGATGCCGACCAACAAGCTCGCCTCAGGGGCCCAACTGGCATGGACCGCGCACTACGTCACCGGCTGGGAGGGAAAGAACTACTCGATGACAGTCGAGTAGCTAGAGCAATCAGCCTTCGTCCGGTGGCTCCAGGTCGTCCAGGCGGAGCTCCTTGCCGGCGTCCTCATCGAATTGGCTGTGCAGCTCGCCGCAGTCCGCGCAGCGGTAGTACTCGCCGACGAAACCCTTGTGCCATACGGCGTAGCTCACCACCCCCGGCTCCTCGACCAGGACCTCCTGCTCGAGCCGGTAGATGACCTGCTCCCAGCCGCCTACCTCGATCGCGTCGTCGAGGACGACCACGCAGTAGGGGTGCGGCTCGCCCCAGATCACCGTCACCTCACCGCGCCGCTCGTCGTCGACGTTGACGATCGACCACGCCTCGGCGCCCGGCCCCCGCGTGCTGCGGACGAGGCGCAGGGGCGCCCAGAAGCGCTCCGCCGACTCCCGCTCCGCCTTGTCGTGCTCGGCCTGGGCCTCCTGGAAAGCGCTCCACATGCGCAGCAGGTGGTTGCGGAAACGGTGGTAGGTCGGCAGGAGCTTGGGCTGCTGCTTGGACGAGCCGATGAGCTGCTCGAAGGCGTGCTCGAAAGCCGACTCCACCCGCTCCTGGCGGTCGGCGACGTCGGGCGCCCACGCCTCGTCCTCGGACAGCCGCATGCTCTCGTTCAGGACGATCTCGAAATCGAGCCAGTCGTCGCCGAATTCCGGCACGAAAACGCTCTCCACCAGGTCCGCCAGGCGGTGCTCCTCGAGCAGGGCGGGGGTGACCTTGCCGCGGGCCTCCGGCCAGCCCTTCCAGCCCATGACGTTATGGATCCAGTAGTCGAAGATGGTGACCGCGTACTGGAGCGCCGCCGGCGAGGTCCAGATCCCCGTCGGCCACGTCCGCTTGCCCGTGCGGACCTTGTTGTAGAGGGCGATCACCTGCTCTTCGTCGAGGTACTCGGTTTCCACGGGCTATCCACTATAGGAATAAGGGCGAACCGACCCTGGGTATAGTGATTTGCATATGGCCCCCGCCAAAGGTTTCACGCCCGATCAGGTCGCCCGCTACGCCCGTCACCTCATCCTCCCGGAGGTCGGTGGCGCCGGCCAGCGCAAGCTGCTGTCCTCCAGCGTCCTGCTCCTGGGCGCCGGCGGCCTCGGCTCGCCCGCGGGCATGTACCTGGCGGCGGCCGGAGTGGGCAAGATCGGGGTCGTCGACTTCGACCGGGTCGATGCCTCCAACTTGCAGCGGCAGCTGCTCCACGGGACGGACGACATCGGCCGCCTGAAGGTCGAGTCGGCTGCGGAAACGCTTCGCAACCTCAACCCGGACGTCGAGGTCGTGCCCATCAACGAGCACCTCAATTCCGAGACTGCCATGCGCATCTTCAAGCCCTATGACGTGATCGTCGACGGCACGGACAACTTCCCCACGCGCTACCTGGCCAACGACGCCGCGTACTTCCTGGCCAAGCCGCTTGTGCACGGCAGCATCCTGCGCTTCGAGGGCCGGCTGGCCCTGTTCGACGCGGCCAAGGGCACCGGCTGCTACCGCTGCCTGTTCCCCGAGCCGCCGCCGCCGGGCGAGGTACAGAGCTGCGCCGAGGCCGGGGTGTTCGGCGTGCTGCCCGGCATCATCGGCAGCATGATGGCCTTCGAGACGATCAAGTACATCCTGAACATCGGCCGGCCGATGGTCGGGCGCTACCTCCTTTTCGAGGGCGAGGACATGACGTTCCGCGAGCTCAAGCTCCCCCACAGCAAGAGCTGCCCGCTCTGCGGCGACAACCCCACCGTGCACGAGCTCATCGACTACGAGGCGTGGTGCGGCACGGCGGCGATGGAGCCTTCGGAAGCCCGGGCGAGCTAACCTTCGAAGCTGGACATGATCCAGCTCGACCGCCACGACGCCACCAAGCTCGAAAGCGCGCGCGCCATCGTGCGCGACATGTCGTCCGTGCTGGTCGCCTACTCCGGAGGCGTCGATTCCTCGCTCCTGCTGAAGGTCGCCCTGGATGAGCTGGGCGAGCGCGCGGTGGCCGTACTGGCCAGCTCGCCCGCGTACCCCGAGTCCGAGCAGCAAGAAGCTCGCGTGCTGGCCAAGCAGCTGGGCGCGCGGCTCGTCGAGGTAGATACCGCCGAGGTGGAGCTCGAGGCGTACAAGCGCAACAACCCTGATCGCTGCTACCACTGCAAAGAAGAGCTCTTCGAAACGCTGGAACCGGTCCGGCGCGACCTTGACCTCGCACATATCGCCTACGGCGCCACCGCGGACGACGCCGACGATCACCGACCAGGGCACGGCTCGGCTGTGCGCCGCGGCATCCGCTTTCCGCTGCTCGAGGCGGGGCTGGGAAAGGCCGAGATCCGCGCCGCAGCCCGTCGCCTCGTTCGCCTGCCTCTCGTCCCGCATCCCGCACGGAACGGAGGTGACGGTGGAAGCGCTGCGCCAGATCGAGTCGGCGGAAGCCGCGATCAAGGCCCTCGGCTTCAAGCAGGTGCGCGTCCGCCATCACGGAGACGTCGCTCGGATCGAGGTCGAGCCCGCCGAGATCGAGCGCCTGGTGTCGGATCGCGAGCGCGTCGTCAGCGCCTTGCGGTCGGCCGGCTACAAGTTCGTCTCGCTCGACCTCGAGGGCTACGCGACCGGCAGCTTGAACCGCAGCTGGAGACCCAGCACTTAGAAATTGTCAGGAGCCCGGGCCGAGATCGGGGTCTTCGGCGGCTCCGGGCTGTACCGGCTGCTCGATGACGTCACCTTCCGCGCGATCGCGACGCCGTATGGAGAGCCGAGCGACGAGATCGCGATCGGAAAGGTGGGTGATCGCGAGGTCGCGTTCATGCCCCGCCACGGCCGGAAGCACACGCTCCAGCCCGCTGCCATCAACTACCGCGCAAACCTGTGGGCGATGCGCGAGATCGGCGTCACGCGCATCATCGCGCCCACCGCGGTCGGCAGCCTGCAGCCCCACATCATGCCGGGCGACCTGGTGATCACCGACCAGTTCGTCGATCGGACCAATGGGCGCGCGGACACCTATTTCGATATGGGCCCAAAGGTCGTGCACATCAGCCCGGCGCACCCATACTGCCCGGTACTCCGCGAGGTCGCAATCGAAGCAGCGAGAGGCGATGGCGTCACCGTGCACGAGCGCGGCACGGTCGTCGTCGTCCAGGGCCCTCGTTTCTCGACCAGTGCCGAGAGCAAATGGTTCTCATCGATGGGCTGGGACATCGTCAACATGACCCAGTACCCGGAGGTCGTCCTGGCTCGCGAGCTGGAGATCTGCTACCTCAACATCTCTCTCGTCACCGACTACGACTCGGGGCTCGAGGGCCATCCCGATGTGAAGCCCGTCTCCGTCGAGGACGTCGAACGATTTTTTGCGGCCAACATCGGGCGCCTGCGCGAGCTCATCGTGCGCATCACCGCTGCGATTCCAGCCGAGCGCAACTGTTCGTGCGGAACAGCGATGAGAGGCGCAACGATCGGTGGCTGATCGGCGGGTGGTTCTCAGCCTCGACGAGGGGACTACCGGCACGACCTCGGTCGCCGTCGGCATGGACGGCAGCGTCCGCGGCAAAGGCTACGCCGAGATCAAACAGCACTTCCCGCACTCCGGCTGGGTGGAGCACGACGCCGACGAGATCTGGGGAGCCGTTCAGGAAAGCGCTCGCCAGGCGCTCGCGGCCGCCGGCGCGGACGCCGGCGACGTGGTCGCGATCGGGATCACCAACCAGCGAGAGACGCTGGTCGTGTGGGATCGCCGCACGCTGAAGCCGCTCGCCCGCGCCATCGTCTGGCAGGACCGTAGAACGTCCGCCGAGTGCTTGCGGCTGCGCGAAGCCGGGCATGAGGATCGCGTGCGCGAGGTGACCGGCCTCGTCATCGACCCCTTCTTCCTGGATGATCAAGCACGTGCCAGGCGCGAAGGATGCGGCGATGGGCACCGTCGACAGCTGGCTGGTCGCGCGGCTGTCAGGCGGCCGCGACCACGTGACCGACGCTTCGAACGCTTCCCGCACGCTGCTCTTCGACATCGGTCGCGGAACCTGGAGCCAGGAGATGGCCGGCATCTTCGGCGTTCCCCTGGCCAATCTGCCCGAGGTGCGCGACTCCAGCGGGCCCATATCGAGAAGCGATCCGGAAGCATTTCTGGGCATCGCCGCTCCCATCACCGGCATCGCCGGCGACCAGCAGGCGGCGCTCTTCGGCCAGGCGTGCATCGAGGTCGGCATGGCCAAGAACACGTACGGGACCGGCTCTTTCGTTCTCGTGCAAACGGGCTCGGAGCGGGTGCCCTCGCGCTCTGGGATGCTCACGACGGTCGCGTGGCGGCGCAACGGCCGCCTCAGCTACGCGCTCGAAGGCGCCATCTTCATCACGGGCGCGGCGCTGCAGTGGCTGCGTGACGGCCTGGGGATCATCAAAACTGCGGCCGAGGCCGGACCGATCGCAGCGTCGGTCCCAGACGCGGGCGGCGTGTTCATGGTCCCCGCCTTCGTCGGCCTGGGAGCGCCCTACTGGGACCCGTTCGCGCGTGGCATCGTGGTCGGGCTGACGAGGGGCAGCGGGCGACCGCAGCTCGTGCGCGCGGCCGTCGAAGCGATGGCCTACCAGACCAAGGACGTGGTGGAGGCGATGCAGGCCGACGCCGGCCGCCGGCTCACCGAGCTCCGTGTCGACGGCGGGGCCGCGGTGATGGACGTGCTCTGCCAGTTCCAGGCCGACCTGCTGGGCATCCCGGTGCGGCGGCCGCTCCAGACCGAGACCACGGCCCTGGGGGCGGCTTTCCTGGCCGGGCTCGGGGCCGGCCTATGGAACGACGCGGACCTCGCCGGCCTGTGGAAGCTGGACCGCGAGTTCGAGCCCGCCATCACGAGGGACCGGGCCGCCGCCCTTCAGTTCGAATGGGGGAGGGCTGTGGAAAGGAGCCGGGGCTGGGCTGATGCAGGCGATAATCAATAGCTTGAGCTCGAACGGGAGCCGCACCGTCAAGGGGCGGCAGCGGATCCTCTACGCCGAGGAGCTGTGGCGCTGGCAGCGGTTTTACGCCGGCCTGCTGGTCGTGGTGGGCGTCCTCGCGGCAGGCGTCGTCATCTACACGCACCAGCCCCTCACCCAGGGGAACATCATCTGGCTCTTCTACGCCCCGGTCGGGCTGCTGCTGGGCGGCGCGTTCATGGTCTATCGGTGGCGCAGCTTCGTCGAGCCGCTCGACAGCGGGCTCAAGGTCTCCACGCTTCGCTCCAGCGTCCTGATCGACTACGAAGACATCCGCATGGTGAAGGTGCAGCCGCTCAAAGTCGCATTCCAGGACTCGCGGCGCAACAAGGTGGCGCGGATCATGAAACCCCTGCTCGAGAAGCCCGCACTCTTCGTCCGCGTTCGCGGCGACGAGGAGCGGCTCGCCGAGTTCAAGAGGAAGCTGGGCTCGCGCCTCTTCTACGAGGACACGATCGCGATGCCCATCCCCGACGCTGACGCGGCATCGTGGGAGATCACATCGCGGCTGCCATACCGGCTCGGACAGAACCTCGGCGGAGGAAAGCGTCGAAAGCGGCGGCGGTAGCTCAAGAGCGGCCTCGGGTCCAGGGTCCGTCACGATCTGAGCCGGCGGCGACCGCTGTTCGGCCACGGCTCAACTATTTCGATCACTGGGACGCGCTCGCCGTCCTCGCGTTCACCGTGGTGGCGTTCGTCCTCCGCTTCTACAGCCCGATCATGCCCGACTTCTTCCTCCACCCCTTCACGGGCCCGGCGATCTCCGACTGCGTGTCGAGCACGCCCATCAACCCGACGGGCGACCCAGGGACGCTGTGCGGGCTGTCCTATCCATTCAACCGCGGCTACCCGGACAGCAACGGCGTGCTGTCACCCCCCAATGGGCAGGTTTTCGACGAGATCTACTTTCCGGTCGACGCGTACGACGACGTCAAGGGGATGGAGACGTGCCGGCCCTCGACCGTCGACTGCAAGTACAACTACTTCGACCCTGAGCCGCCGCTGGCGAAGCTGATGATCGCGGCGGGCGAGTGGGGTTACGGGTGGTACCGCGCCTCGCACGAGCACATCAAGGGCGACTACATCGACCTCGGCTTCAACACGTTCGGGTGGCGGATCGCCGTCTGCATCATCGGCTCCCTGTGCGTGCCTTTGATGTACCTCCTGGCGCGGCGCCTCTGGCCGTATCGCCTGTTCGCCATCGCGGCCGCGACGCTGGTTTGCTTCGACGGCATGTTCTTCCTCCAATCACGCATCGGGATGATCGACATCTTTCCGATCTTCTTCATCCTCCTCGCGTACACGCTGTACCTGGCCCACATCCAGAGCCGCACGCCCACTGGGTCGTTGGTCACCTTGTTCCTGCTCGGCATCATCCTCGGCGTCGGGATCGCGTCGAAATGGATCGTTCTCGCCGCGTGGGCCTCGATCGTCTTCCTGCTGGTGATGCGGGTGATCAGGCGCCGCTTCGACTTCAACATCGGGCCGCCTGGCAAACCCATCTGGTCATGGGGAAGGGGCGAAGGCCCGACGATCCCCGGTGACGCACGTTGGGACATGTACGTGCCCCTGGCGCTTGCGGCGCTGGTGGCGATTCCAATCGTGATCTACATCGCCTCCTGGTATCCGTTCTTTGCGCGCGGACAGTTCCATAACCTCGCGGACCTCATCGACTACCAGGTGTCGTCGTACCGCTACCACGCGACGCTCACCGCCACGCACCCATACGGCTCGCCCTGGTGGTCCTGGCCGTTCCTGTCGAGGCCGGTGCTCTACTACGTGGAGTACACGAACCTGGGCTTCGACAACTGGACCGGACAGCCGATCATCTCGACCATCGAGAACCCCGGCCACCCGTTTATCTGGTGGACGAGCATTCCGTGCGTGCTGTCCCTGCCGTACTTCATCATCCGGCACCGCAGCTTCCCCGCC
>WNFJ01318471.1_pt2 | contig 10232 bp, 10 predicted proteins | sample 5400461 | NCBI WGS metagenome assembly WNFJ01 (sample SAMN13153349, study PRJNA577476) | soil metagenome | isolation source: 115 cm saprolite on Douglas fir-dominated hillslope | place: USA:California | collected 2013-09-17
AATTCAATGCGCCGGTCGGCGAGTCGTGCCACTACCGGATCGTGCGTCACCATCACAATGGTCCGCCCTTGCTGATGACATTCGCGGAGCAGGCGCAGCACCAGTTCTTCGTTTACCGCGTCGAGATTACCCGTGGGCTCATCCGCCAGAATGATTTTCGGATCATTGATGAGCGCCCTGGCAATGCAGACGCGCTGCTGCTCGCCGCCCGAGAGCTGCGAAGGCAAGTGATTGGCCCGGTCACCCAGACCCACGCGGGTAAGCGCGTCAATCGCTTCTTCCTCGTCGGTCATGCTGTGGAAGTATTGCGCCAGCATCACGTTCTCAACCGCCGTCAAAAACGGAATAAGGTGAAATTGCTGAAAGATGAATCCAACCTTTTCTGCTCGCACGCGGTTCAACTCGCTGGAGGAAATGCCCGCGACACTCTGCCCGTCAAGCCAGATTTCACCGGACGTGGGCCGGTCGAGGCAGCCAATCAAATTCACCAGCGTCGATTTGCCCGACCCAGACGGCCCCATAATCGAGAGCCATTCGCCCTGTGTGACGTGCAGCGAGATGTGATCCAGCGCATGAATCGCGCTCCTCTGACTCTCTTTGCCATTCTCATTGCCCGCAGCCTTGGCGGGGTAGAGTTTGGTGATGTCTTTGATCTGAATCATTTCACTCTCCCCTCAAGATGGCCGCCGGCTGCACCCGCCGCAACAATGAAATCGGCAGAATGGACGAAAGCAGCGTCACTACCATGCTACCAGCCAGCACAAACGGCAGGACAGCGAAACGTGGCACCACGGGAGCGTGGAAGTTAACCCGGCCAATCCAGGCGGCGATGCCGATGCCAAGAACAAATCCGATCAGGGCGCCGGTCGCGCCCAGAGCCGCAGCTTCCGCGGCGAAGAATCCGTTCAGCAACCGGTCGGAAGCGCCCAGCGCCTTCATGATCGCGAAGTCCCGGCGGCGGTCAAATACCCATCCCATCAGCGTAGAGAGCACACACAACGCAGCGGTCAAAATAATGAGCGAGGCCGCCGCCAGCAAAGTCGCGCGAGTCTTGCCCAGCACTCGCGCCTCGCCTTCTATGATCTGCCGCACCGGTCGAACTTCAGCCGCAGGAATTGCCTGCTCCAGCTGCCGCATAGTAGCGGCGATCTCTTCTGGCGAACCCGTAGCTGCAACTTCCACGGTAGAGGGTTGAACGCCTGTCCACGAAACAAAATCCGCCAGCGAAAGATAGACTCGACTGTCTTCCGCGGATCCCGTCTGCACGGTTCCAGCCGGCGTCAGATGAATACTGTGTCCCTGAAAGCTAAGATCGAAAGGCTGGTTTTTAGGCGAGACGACCGAAACCGCGCGGACGCCGACCAGCGCCTCTTTCGGCGCCGCCGGCCAGTTGCTCACCGACCACCACCGATCAAGCTGTCGCACTCGCTCGAAATCCGAGCCCGCAACCACAATGGCCTGACCATCGCTCGTCCGCGCGACCACCAGCGCGAAGGGTGCAACCACGCCGCGCCCTGCGACCACCGACTCCGCCTGCGAAACTGCGTCAGGGTGAAGGGAAGTGCCGTCCCTGCCGACCAGAATGATGTTCGCTCCATAATTGCGAAACTCGCGCCGCAGCTTGGCCTGCACATCGACGTAGAGATTCAGCATTGCCGTAGCGACAGCTGCGGCCACGACCATGGCAAACAGTGCAGCGGCCGCGCGTCCGCGGCGCAGCACTGCGGCGCGCAGCAGCATCCGCATAAACATCGAAGTATGCGGAGCGTTCTCCCGGTTGGCGGCCACATCCGCCCCGGAATTAAAAGGATTGCCTTTCATAGGTCCCCCCGCAAGGCGAACACCGGGTCCAGACGAACCGCTTTGCGAATCGCGGCAGCACTCCCTGCAAAGGTGACGATCACAGCAATCACCAGGATCACGGGAAAAAGCACTGGCGCAATCGTGATCTGCGAATTGAAAATCGATCGCCCGATCTGATGCGCCAACATCCCGCCGGCAGCGAAGCCCACGAAGCCGCCGAATAAAGCCAGCAGCGTCGCTTCCGCAAAAAACACCGACGCGACCGCAAACCTCCCCGCTCCCAGAGCCTTCATCAACCCTATTTCAGCGCGGCGCTCGAAAATCGCCGTCGCCATTGCCGCAGACACTGCCAGCGCCGACGCAAACAACGCGGCCAGCGTGACTAGAAAAATCAGGCCCTCAATGCGAGTAAGCACCGCGCCTTCATTCTGCGCCACCTGCCGAATCTGTTCCGCGTGCGAGTGGGGGATCGCCTCCTGCAACTGAAAAGCAATCGACTGCGGATACGGCGAGCAGTACCAGCGGTCGTAGATCGGTCCCGACATACTCTTGGGATCCCGCCGCGCGAACGCGTCTTCCGGCTTGGTGAGCGCACTGACGTAAACCCGGCGCACCGCCCCAGGCTTGCCAAGAATTTCCTGCGCAAGTGCAAGCGGCGCCACTACCTCATCGTCCTCTGCGCCGCCAGTAGAAAGAATGCCGCTAACCCGCAACTGCCGGCCCGAAAGGCTAATGGAATCTCCGGCCTTCAAAGAAAGCCGCGCCGCCAATCGCTCGCCCATCAAAACGTCGTGAGAAGAATCATCCGGCCACGCACCCGAAACCTTCCACCACGGATGCGTCGTCCGGACGCCCGTATTGAATGTTTCTTTGCCAAATGAAATCGGTTTCGCAAAGTAAGTGCCGAGCAGAGTAATATCTTCGTTTTTGCCATCGCGCTGCAGCGTAACGTTCACCGGCAACATCGGAGCAAATCCGGTGATGTTGTTGTGCCAGAAAGTTCCCTTGATCTTCGGCAGGTCGGCTTCGTTCAGAAAAGCGCCATCGCTCGGCGGCTTCAAATTAACGCCGCTAATTTCCACATCGAGGGTATCTTCTTGCGGGGTTACTACCAGATTGGCACCGATAGTCCGGAGCTCACGATTAATCTTGTCGCCAATGTCAGTAGCGACCGCAATCATCGCGGTCGCGACAGTAACGCCAAGGGTGATGGCCGCGCCAGCCAGCAGCTTACGCCGCTTTTGCCGGCGGAAAGATTCGTAGACGAGCCGGACGAACATTTACTGCTTCTCGAACACGCGGGTGCCGGCCGCGATGTCCGCCTCTTGAATAATCACAGAGTCGGCCGTCTGAGTCGCTTTGAGCGGAATTGGATTGCAGCCTCCTGCCGTCCCCACCGACTGCGGATTGATCGGCGCCGCGCAATTCTTGCAGACAACTCCATTCGCCGACTTATAGAAGCCTACACCTCCGCAAATCTGGCAGGCATCGAAAACCGTGGCGATCTTCCCGTCCGGCTTTTGATACAGCCAAAAACGAATCGGAGTGCCATGCTCCTCCGCTTGGTAACGATGCAAGTCGCCATCAGAAACTTGGGCAAGCGGAATCGTCACCTGGCCGTTCACAAAACTCACTTGAGCGGCGGGCGACAGCGCGCTTTGGCTCTTGGCATAAACAAACTCCGCCGTCAGCATGGCAATAAACAGGAAAGAGAAAATATAAACCGATGCCATCCATAGTCGTTCTTTGCGAGCCGACCAGGCCGCCTTGCGGCGCTCAGCTGCCGAAGCCGCCGCCAGCACGGGCTCACGCCGCTTGGCGTCAAACAACACCATCAAAGCCGCCAGAGCCATAACCGTCACGAAAAAGAAGAGATCATTGCGAACGATCGGGCCAATCAGAGCCATCTCGCTCTTCGAGGAAGGGATCACTCCGCTCTCCGACAGTTCGTGCAGTCCTGCAATCACCAACTGCGCCGCCACCAGAAAGAGAATGGCCGTCGTGACCCGGAAGAACTTCTGCAAATTGATCCGCACGCTGCCCTTCACGAACATCACCCCGAAGGCCACCGCCGCCAGCACTCCCAGCAGCGTCCCCAGGAAGCTCATCAATTCCGTCGAGTTCAGCGAAACGGCTGAAAGCACCAGCACGGTCTCCGCCCCTTCGCGCAGCACCATCAGAAACACAAAGAAGAATAGGCCGATCCACGCGTCGTTGCCGGCGAGCAGCCCGATTTTTCCTTCAATCTGGCCTTTCAGCTTGCGCCCCGTCTTCATCATGAAAATCACCATGGTGACGACGAAGAACGCGGCGACCAGCATGATCCAGCCTTCAAACACGTCTTCATTGAGGTTCAACCGCGAAATGACGATCGCGACACCAATGCTGCCCACGAAGGCGGCACCCAAAGCGCCATACACGGCCTTGCGCAGATCATTCCGCCCAATTTTGGCCAGATATGCCAGCGTAATTCCCACGATCAGGGCGGCCTCGACCCCCTCGCGGAGCGTAATAATGAAAGCCTGAAGCATTTTATAAGCGTCCTGCCATTTTGAAAATGAATTTCAATTTCAATATCAAGGATATGCTGGAAGCGGCAGGGCCGTCAATCCGCGGAGCCACAAACGGGCGCGATCTACATCACACGGGGAAATATGAGGACTGAACGGAGTTCGCGGTGCGGGACAGCTGGAGTAATGGCGATTTTTCGCGTCATCCAGTTATGTAGAGGGTGTATTAGAAGCATCACATTGAGGGCTCTCGATGCGCCTAAAGAAAACCTCCGGGCTACTGTCGCCAAAAATGCGAATGTCCAACCGCTTTGGAGTGATGCGCGGCTTCAATTCGAGCGGCGCCGTACCGTCTCGTTTCAATAGCAGCTTCTTTCCCGACAGTTCGTAGGAGCCCTTTGTGGAATTGATTGGTATGGAACGAAAGTACACATCCCCACCCTTTGTAAATTCTACGAATACGGGAAATCGAAGGGGTGTCTCAAGCCGAATGATGGGAAGCGCGCCGGGAAAGTTTTCCGAGAACCATTCACGAACGACTCCAATCCCTGTCGCCCCTTTACACACCGAAGTGAGCCGTATTTCCTCACCCTGCGCGTCTTTGAGAGTCAACTGCTGCTCGCTTTGTTGCGTTTCGAACGAACGTTTCGTCTGTCGCCGTTCCTTGTCGCTCCAGGTACTGATTGAAAGCTGACTACCTTTTAGGCGGTACGTGCCTTGGCGTTCGTAATCCCAGAGTTCGGCAAACAAGCCATCGCTTGAAAACTGCAATGTTTGCCCCTTGCCATCAGCTAGCCGTATCATCGAGTCCCACCTGCCAACTAGCTGTGTCGACGTTTCATTTCCTGAATCTCGTGTTTGGGCGGCCGTGCCGACAATCATGGCAACCAGAACCATAAAGACGGTCCTTGCTGGATTGTTCATGCGAAGTATCTTACGCGCTCCAGAGCAGAGGTAACTAGCAAACTGGTGAAGACAGGCCGTATCACTCATAACCTCTTCAGAAACGCATTAGCCCGCTCCAACTGCGGAAACAACTTCTCCTCCGCCTGAAACTCCGCCGAATGCACGCACCGCCGGCTCCCGCGCAACTTCACAGGATGCTTCAAATGCAGCATCTCGTGGTACACGATGTATTCGACCGCATAGCGGGGGACCGAGAACTGGTCAAAGATGCGGCTGATCACAATCGCATTATGCGCGGGATCATAATGCCCCAGAATGCGCCGCGTCTTGCTCGGACTCCAACTCATGCGCGGACGCCCCAGCAATCCATGAAAAAATCGCCGGTTCAGATCCTCAAACACCGTATCCAGATCGTAGACGCGGCCTTGAGGAGAATGCAGCCGCTTGCGTCCACGCATCTGCCGTACCAGATGTGCCTTGCTGACAACTTCACGGCTGCCCACATATCTTCGATAGCGTGCCGCGTGTCCGCGATCAATCGGCTTGCGGTACATCTTGGCCAGCAGTATGTGGGCAATGGCCCGTACTACCTTGTCCGGCGCGCCTTCCAGCAGATCGGAAAGCCTCACCAGAAGTCTGCCCTCGCGCAAACGAATCGTATTGTTAACGTTCGCGAAAGCAAAAAATTCGATCTTCAGCTCGGGCGCAGTCGTGCCCGGGCGCAATTGCCGGTGTTCGTCATGAAAAATGTCGAGCAGTCCCTCACGCACAATGAGCCCAGATTAGCACGCCAGTAAACAATTCACGTTGCAAAAGCCATCGAGCTTCGCTCGACTGGACAGCCGAGGGCGGTTGTCCCCACATGGGCATATTTTACAACGTCAGATTGAACTCACTCCGACTTGCCGCCAGAGGCCTTCGAATATTTCTTCCCATGCTTTCCCGCCTCTTCCTGTTCCGCCAGCAGCTTGCGATGATCCTCCGCCGATGTATCGATCGTTTCCAGGGCATTGGTCAAAACGAATTCATATTTCTGAGCTTCTTCTAGCGGCACGTCCGCCGCGTCCTTCAGGGCGAGCAGCTTCGCCTGAAATTCAGTATCGGCATCGATGACCAGCTTCAAGGGCTTGCGAATGTCATTCTTGCGATCGACATAGGTGTCGATATTGTCGTTCAGTTCGTCATAGATCAGCAGGAAGTCATCCAGCGCGTCATGCGTTTGTTGCGGCCGGTTCTTCGTCTTCGGATCGCTGCGCATCTGCTGCAGCGCCACCAGGCGCGCCCGCGCAAATTTCAGGTAGAGCGTGAGCCGCTGCTGCGGCTCCCAACTGGCGTCGCGAATCTGATCGATCTCCGCCGGGGTAAACGGATCCCGGTGGCGCTGTGCCGAAGCCGCCGTCATTCCCAACAAGAACAGCCCCAGACACACACGAAATCCCAACCAGCGAGCGTTCATTTCTTCCCTCCCTTCGGAAACATGGCAGCCAGCAGATCGTCACGAATCCGCTGCAGCCGGTCAATAGCCTTTTGAATTTGTTCCTGATCTTCGCGGGAGACTGTGTGCTTCAGGTCGCCCAGTCTTCGGGCCATTTTGCGGATCGCAATCTCGCTCTGCTTTTCGTGCTTGTGCGACTGGATCGCGTAATCGCGATCCAACTCCGCAAATGCGGTTACATCGGTCAATGCCGCTTGCGCCTTCTCGCTCTCCCCGGCAACATAGAACTTCTCGGCAGCATCCAGTTGCCGCTCCGCGATATGAAGACATAACTGCGGCCGGTCGGGGATGCGGGTATTAGCCAGGCGCGCCTTCAGTTCTTCGACGCTAGGTTGATCGCTCCCTCTCAGCGCACAAGGCGCAAGCACCATGCCTATTGTCATACTGGCGATTGCGATCCGCCCGATTCGTGAATGCACCATCTTCATACCGCTTCCGCCCACGGCTATTTCTTCGGCTCAATGGCAATCAGCCGATGCTTCGCCTGCCACTCCTGATCAGGATACTTCCCATTAGCGCTATTGAGGAAGAGGTGATAGTTGGCTGAAGCCTTCTTGAAGTCGCGTAGGTGGTCGTACGCCGACGCTCGCATGAAATATGTGATCGCCACCTCCGGCAAAAGCTTGGCTCGGGCATCCAGCGCGCGAATCACAAGCGGATAATTCTTGTTCTCCCCAGCGGCGAAAGCCAGGCCTCCATATGCCTCTCCCAGGCCGGGCTTGAGCTTCACCGCGCTCAGGAATTCCTTCTGCGCTTCCGGAAATTTCTTCTGCGGCAGCAGAGTCTCCCCCAGTCTGCGGTGAAGTTCAGCATCATTGGGGCGGGCCGCAAGCATCTCGCGGTAAGCAGCCTCCGCCAGATCGTTCTTTCCAATGGCTGCATACAGTTCTGCTGACTCGCGTTGTGCGCCTTCGTCGCCCGGAGCCAGCTTGAGTCCCGCCTGCAGTTCCGCAATCGCAGCATCGTTCTTCTCCTCCGCGGCCAGCACTCGTCCCAACTGAATGTGAACCGCCGCCGAGTCTGCATGCTCCGCCAATAGTTTTCGCAGATAGGCTTCCGCCTCGGGAAAACGCCGCCCCCGCATGTAGAGATTCGCCAGTGCAATTACGCCGTCGGTGGACCGGGCATCGAGCGCCAGCGCCTGCTTGTATTCCAGTTCAGCGTCGGCAAACTTATTTTCTTCTTCGAGCAGCCGGCCCGCGGAAAGATGGGGCTCAGCTTCTTTGGGTTGAAGCGCCGCCGCCCGCCGGTAGGCGACGAGAGCCTCCTCTGGCTTGGTCTTCTCCATCGTCTGCGCCAGCGAGAGCCAGGCTCTAAAGTGGCCCTCAGCCTCACGACTCGTGGGTTTCAGCCTCGTAGCGGCTCGCAGAAACGCTTCCGCCTCAGGTTGTCCCGTCTTAGCCAGTTGCAGTCCAAGATTCAGGTTCGACTCGAAGACATCCGGTTTTGCCACAACCGATTTCCGGTAAGCCGCGATCGACTCATCCACCTTGCCCAAAGCATTTTCCACAAATCCAAGATCGAACCACGCCACATAGTTCGTCGAATCTTTTTCAACAAGCTTTCGGAGAAGCGGTTCGGCGGCAGCGTAGTCCCGTTTTTCGATTTCGGCTTCTGCACGCGTAAGCTCTGGCGGCGCAGTATCCTCCACTGCAACCTTAATGTGATGAGCTGGTCGGTGAGTACTGGATTCTTTCTTAGCTTCACCAGCCACCGTCGAGGCTGGTTCCTTCTCGGTGGGCTTCGAGGTTCCGGCCTGCGACTCCGCAGGAGTGGATGTCGGAGGCGCACTGGCCTCCTGGGAGAAGGCACACCCGGCCATCGCCAACAGCAGCAGGTAACGCGCGCGCCTCTTACCTGCGTCCATTGGAACGCGCTCCACTGCTTTTGCCCGTGCCTTCCCCATTCAGCAGACGAGCCAGATACTTCCCAGTATAAGAATAGACCAGCTTGGCGATTGCTTCCGGCGGACCCACACCCACAATCTTTCCCCCACGCGTTCCGCCCTCCGGTCCCAGATCGATAACCCAGTCAGCCGTTTTGATCACTTCCAGATTGTGTTCGATCACAAGAATGGATCCGCCTGCCTCGATAAGACGGCGAAACGCCGCCAATAATTTGCTGACGTCATCGAAATGCAAGCCGGTCGTGGGCTCGTCAAAAATATAGAGCATACGTCGCCGTCGCCGGAATTCGTCTGGCCTCGCGGTACTCGGCCGCCCTATCTCACGCGCCGCCGGCTGCAGATGCGCCGCCAGCTTCATGCGCTGCGCTTCGCCCCCCGATAACGTCGTCGCCGACTGCCCCAGCCGCAAGTATCCGAGTCCCACCTCTTCCAGCACGCGCAGCTTCTCTGTGATCTTGGGCGCTTCCGCAAAAAACTTCAGCGCCTCCTTCACCGTCAGGTTCAGCACCTCATGAATATTCTTGCCCCGGTAGCGAACCTCAAGCACCTGCGCTTTGTAACGAGTCCCCTTGCACTCTTCACAAATCAGTTCAACATCGGCGAGGAACTGCATCTCAACGGTTACGGTGCCATCGCCCTGGCACGTCTCGCATCGCCCCCCCGGAATATTGAAAGAAAAATGTCCCGACGCAAAGCCGCGCTTCTTCGCTTCCGGCAACGACGCAAAAAGATCGCGGATGGAGTCAAACGCCTTGATGTAGGTCACCGGATTCGACCGCGGCGTCCGTCCGATGGGAGACTGATCCACCAGCACCACTTCGTCAATAAACTGATCGCCCTCCAGACTCTCCCACGTGGCCGCGCCTCGCGCCGATCCATTAGTCTGTTGACCCTTGGCCTCACCCAAAGCTTGATACAGAACTTGATGCAGCAGCGTGGATTTTCCGGACCCCGAAACTCCCGTGATCGCCACCAGCATATTCAACGGAATGCAGACATCGATTCCTTTCAGATTGTTGGCCCGGACACCCTTAATCCGTATCTGCTGTGCCCCTGCTTGCCGCCGAGCGGCCGGTATCTGAATCCGCAGCTCGTCAGCCAGATAGCGCCCTGTAAGGGAACTCGGATTCCGCAAAATCTCGTCGTAAGTTCCCGCCGCCACCAGTTTCCCGCCGTTTTCTCCCGCTCCCGGACCAAGGTCAAGAATGCGATCCGCCGTTCGCATAATATCCGGATCGTGCTCGACCACCAGAATCGTATTCCCCAAATCGCGCAGGTCCTGCAAGATTTTGATCAGCCGGTGCGTGTCGCGGCTGTGCAATCCGATCGAGGGTTCGTCAAGGACGTAAAGCGTTCCCACCAGCCGCGATCCCAGCGAAGTTGCAAGCTGAATGCGCTGTGCTTCACCCCCAGATAGCGTGGACGACAACCGGTCGAGCGTCAGATATTCCAGCCCTACGTCGTTCAAAAACCGCAAGCGCTCGCGGATTTCCTCGAGCAGCCGCTCCGCAATCTCGGCCTCCTCCGGACTCAACTCAACTCCGGCAAAGAATTTCGCCGCATCCTCTACCGTCATCGCGCACACTTCACAAATATTGCGCCCGTTGATCTT
>WNFJ01566903.1_pt4 | contig 10232 bp, 10 predicted proteins | sample 5400461 | NCBI WGS metagenome assembly WNFJ01 (sample SAMN13153349, study PRJNA577476) | soil metagenome | isolation source: 115 cm saprolite on Douglas fir-dominated hillslope | place: USA:California | collected 2013-09-17
CCGCCGTGGCGATGAGATCTTTCGCTCGGCCAAAGTTGTCGTCAACGACCTGAGCACGCCCGAATCCAGTCGCGCGCTGGTTGAATGAAAAGACTATACCAGACCGTGAACACCATTGAGCCCGAGGACCGCGGCTTGGTGCCGGCGTGTCCCCAATGCGGTTAACGCAATCATATTGGCAAATTGAGAAAAGCGTTTGGCAAGATCGGCAGAGCGACCCGGGTCTCTTTGCCTATGCTGTTCTTTTATGGCTAAGATTTTAGGAATTGACCTCGGCACCACTAATTCTTGTATGGCCGTAATGGAAGGGGGCGAACCACTTGTCCTCGAAAACTCGGAAGGTGCACGCACTACACCCTCGATCGTCGCGTTCACCAAAAGCGGCGAGCGGCTCGTTGGGCAGGCCGCAAAACGCCAGGCGGTAACAAATGCGCAAAACACCGTTTTCTCAATCAAGCGTTTCATGGGCCGGAAGTTCGATGAGATACAGGATGAGGCGAAACGCGTTCCATACAAGGTTGTCAAGACTGCCAACGGAGATGCCCACGTGGAGGTTGCGGTAGGTGGGGAACGAAAAACGTTTTCGCCGCCCGAGATCTCGGCCATGATTCTCGGCAAGCTAAAATCGGACGCTGAATCCAAGTTGGGCGAAAAGATCACCCAGGCCGTGATCACGGTTCCCGCTTATTTTAACGACTCGCAACGTAACGCGACGAAGGACGCCGGGAAGATTGCTGGCCTTGAGGTGCTTCGGATTATCAATGAGCCGACCGCTGCGTCTCTGTCCTACGGACTCGACAAAAAGAAAGACGAGAAAATTGCGGTTTATGATCTTGGTGGCGGTACCTTTGATATCTCGGTTCTTGAGATTGGAGAAGGCGTTTTCGAGGTGAAAGCGACAAACGGTGATACTCACCTCGGAGGTGACGACTGGGATAGGCGGATTATGGATTGGATTATTGCGGAGTTTCGCTCTGATACAGGCGTTGATCTAGGTAAGCAGGCCGATGCTCTTCAACGAATTAAAGAAGAGGCCGAGAAAGCTAAGATTGCGCTCTCTTCGTCCCAAGAATACGAGATCAATCTTCCGTTCATTACAGCTGATGCAACCGGGCCAAAGCACATCCAGAAGAAGCTTACTCGGGCAAAGCTGGAGCAATTAACAGACGACCTGTTTCAGCGGACGGTCCCGCCAGTAAAGGCTTGTCTGGCCGACGCGAAGTTATCGGAAAGAGACATCGATGAACTGGTCTTAGTGGGTGGTATGACGCGGATGCCAAAGGTAATCGAGACGGCTCGACAATTGATTGGTAAAGAACCACACAAGGGCGTTAATCCTGACGAAGTCGTCGCAATTGGGGCGGCCATTCAAGCTGGCGTGCTTCGGGGAGACGTCAAAGATGTGCTTTTGCTGGATGTGACCCCGCTAACATTGGCCATCGAGACAGCGGGCGGGGTTGCGACGCCGATGATCCCGCGCAACACGACTATACCGACACGGAAGTCGCAAATTTTTTCCACGTTCAGCGACAATCAACCAGGGGTTGAGATTAAGGTGCTCCAAGGCGAACGCCCAATGTCTCGCGACAACAAGAATCTGGGCACATTCCATTTGGACGGCATTCCTCCAGCTCCGCGGGGAGTTCCTCAAATCGAAGTTACGTTCGATATTGATGCGAATGGCATCCTCAACGTGTCAGCCAAGGATCTCGGCACGGGTAAGGAACAGAAGATTTCGATCACTGGCTCGAGTGGCTTGACGAAGGAGGAAGTTGAAAAGCTGCGTCGGGATGCAGAAGCCAATGCGGAAGAGGACAAAAAAGCGCGCGAGTTGGCCGAGGTGCGGAACAACGCCGACAACCTTGCCTATCAATGCGAAAAACAGCTTCGGGAGCTGGAAGATAAGCTGCCGGCAGACCAGAAGAGCAGCGTGGAGGCCGCGATCAAGCGAGTAAAGGAAAGTCTGACCGGAGACGATGCGGATCCGATCGAGGAGTTGCAGTCCAGGTTCCAGACCATCAGCGCGGAGCTCTACAAGCAGGCTGCCTCCGCGCAGGCTGGTGCCCATCCGAGCGGAGAGCGGAGCGAGACCGGCGAACGCGCCACGCGCCCGGGAGGCGCCAAACCGGGTGAGGATGTCGTCGACGCAGATTTCGAAGTCGTCGATAAGGACCAGAAAAAGAGTTGATTCAGATTTTAGGAATTCCCGACGCGGCGGAACAATCTTTCGCCGCTGGTGGGATGGAAAGGTACAACCCTGCATTAAATCCAAAAGGAGGAGATAGAACATATGGCGGTAAATGTGAAACCTCTCGGTGATCGCGTACTGGTTCAGCCGCTCGAAGAAAAGGAAGTGAAGAAGGGAGGCATCATCATTCCTGACACGGCGAAAGAGAAGCCTCAAGAAGGGACGGTTGTCGCCCTCGGCACTGGTAGGTTCGATGATAAAGGCAAGAAAATCGAGTTCAATGTAAAGGTCCGCGACAAGGTCCTGATCTCCAAATACGGTGCCATCGAGGTTAAAATCGACGACGAAAATTACTTGATCATGCGCGAGGACGACATCCTCGGGATCATTGGATAACTCTGAGCGTGAGAAACGTTAATTAATTAACTTTATGGCAGCAAAACAATTACAGTTTGATGAGGCAGCACGACACGCGCTCCTGCGCGGCGTGGAGAAACTCTCCAAAGCGGTGAAGGCTACCCTCGGACCTGCCGGACGCAACGTCATCCTGGACAAGAAATTCGGCAGCCCGACCATTACGAAAGACGGCGTTACTGTGGCGAAGGAAATCGAGCTAGAAGACCCGTACGAAATATGGGGGCCCAGCTAGTACGCGAGGTCGCCTCTAAAACGTCAGATGTCGCGGTGATGGCACGACGACTGCGACCGTGCTAGCCGAGGCTATCTTCCGCGAAGGGCTCAAAAACGTTACCGCCGGAGCGAATCCGACCTCGCTTCAGCACGGGATTTCGAAGGCGGTAGAAGTAATTTTCGTGGAACTCAAGAAGATCTCTAAGAAGGTGTCGGATCGGAAGGAGATCGCGCAGGTCGCAACCGTCTCCGCCAACTGGGATACGACCATCGGCGAAATTATCGCTGACGCGATGGACAAGGTTGGCAAGGACGGCACCATCACAGTTGAAGAGGCAAAAGGGATCGAAACCACACTTGAAGTGGTGGAGGGTATGCAGTTCGATAAGGGTTACCTTTCTCCCTATTTCGTAACCAATACGGAGAGCATGGAAGCGGTTCTCGAGAACGCTTACATCCTGATTCATGAAAAGAAGATCAGCAGCTTGAAGGATCTGCTTCCGCTGCTGGAGAAGGTCGCCAAGGCTAGCCGGCCGTTGCTTATTATCGCTGAGGATGTCGAAAGCGAGGCGCTCGCAACGCTCGTAGTCAACAAGCTGCGTGGTACACTCCATGTCGCAGCAGTGAAGGCTCCTGGCTTTGGAGACCGCCGCAAAGCGATGCTGGAGGACATTGCAGTCCTGACCGGTGGCCGTTGCCTGACAGAGGATCTTGGCATCAAGCTTGAAAACGTTACCCTGGAAGATCTAGGTAAGGCGAAGTGCGTCACGATCGACAAGGAAAGCACCACCTCCGATTACGATCGCGAAAAGCTGCAGGAGCGCTTGGCGAAGCTGGCCAGGGGCGTTGCTGTCATCAACGTGGGCGCCGCGACCGAAACCGAGATGAAGGAGAAGAAGGCCCGGGTGGAAGATGCCCTGCACGCGACGCGCGCTGCTGTGGAAGAAGGTATTGTTGCGGGTGGAGGGGTCGCTTTTCTCCGCACCCAAATGGCGCTCGATAATCTTAATCTGGAAGGCGATGAGGCGGTTGGTGCGGGAATCGTCGGCCGCGCAATGGAGTTCCCGACGCGTCAACTGGCTGACAACGCCGGCAAGGAAGGAGCACTGATCGTCCAAGAGGTCAAGAAGCGCAGCGCGAATGAAGGGTTCAACGTGGCTACCGGTGAATACGGCGACTTGCTAAAAGCGGGCGTAGTTGACCCGACCAAGGTGACTCGCACCGCGCTGCAGAATGCCGCATCGATCTCAGGTCTCCTGCTAACCACTGAAGCGTTGGTGGCTGAGGTTCCTGCGAAAGAGAAACCGGCTCCGGCTGGTCCGGGCGGCGGCATGGATGGTATGGGCGGCATGGACTAACAGTCCCAGATTCGTTAGGAATGATTTCAATCGGCGTTATCGCCGTCTTTTTGAAAAATTGAGATTAAATCAATCCAGGCCATTGCCATCTCCGCTGAGATGGCAATTTGTCTGACCCCAGGGTCGCTGCTAATCTTCTCTAATTCTCGCAGCTCTTCCAGAGTTGCCTTTAATCGGGTTACGATGTTCCGCAGCTTTTCGCGATCTTCGCCCTTCATATCATCTATGCTGTCTCGGGTTAACTCGCAAAAGTTCACAACAGTTGAGTTGCTAGAGAACGCACTCCGTATTAGCTCCTGGCCCAAAGCTTTAGACCGCTGTTTTTCCTGCTTACGTGCTCATTTTTAGACGCGTGCCCACGTCCGGTGATTACGGAATTTTTTGAAGCCCGATGCAAGGGCCAAGACTCTCCCAAGACTCTCGGGAGACTGACGCGAAGGTAACGTCAACCGGACAAGCTCAAAGCTTGTCTACTCTTTAGCACCTCTGGCATGGGCTTTTGAGGCCTTATCCGAGAAGGCGGCAAGAAAGGCCCATCCTAAGGCAAGAACCGCCAAGCAGAGATACCGAGAACGCTTGAAAGTGGCTAATAGCGACCTAACTCGCTGCCGTCACTATTATGGCTAACAAAACACGAACCTCGGCCTCCCAAGCAAGGCCGCTCCACCGCGTAACTGCAGCAAACGATCATCACCGCTTCGATAGGTTATGGACTTCAGCAAATTTACCGAAAAATCCCAAGCTGCGCTGACGGAGGCGCAGGCCATTGCCACGCGCAACCACCATCAGGCGGTGGACGTGGAACATGTCGCCCTGGCTCTGCTCGAACAAGAAGGCGGCATCACGCCACGCCTTTTTGAAAAAGCCGGCGTCTCGCCTGACCTCCTGCGAGCGAGAGTCCAAGAGGCGCTGGAACATATCCCGCGTGTTTCTGGCGACCCCAACCGACCAGGGCCTCTACGTCACTCAACGCCTCAACAAGCTCCTCGTCGCTGCTCAAGACGAAGCTAAAAAACTCAAGGATGAATATGTTAGTGTCGAACACCTTGTCCTGGGCATGTTCGCGGAGCCGGCCACGACCGGCATCGGAAAGATTTTCAAGACCCTCAACGTCCGGCGCGAGAATTTTTTGAAGGCGCTTACCGAGGTTCGCGGCAACCAACGGGTTACCAGCGCCAATCCGGAAGCTACTTATGAAGCGCTTGAAAAATACGGACGAGATCTAACCCGTCTCGCTGCGCAGAACAAACTTGACCCAGTTATCGGGCGGGATGCAGAGATCCGGCGTTGCATCCAGGTACTGTCCCGTCGCACGAAGAACAACCCCGCTTTGATCGGCGAGCCGGGCGTGGGCAAAACCGCGATTGTCGAAGGCCTGGCTCGCCGAATTGTGTCCGGCGACGTGCCTGACAGCCTCAAGGATAAACGTATCGTGGCGCTGGATCTCGGGGCGCTCATCGCAGGGGCGAAATTCCGAGGCGAGTTTGAGGAACGCCTCAAGGCGGTACTCGAGGAGGTCACTAAGGCCCAGGGTCAAATTATCCTATTCATTGACGAGCTGCACACGATGGTCGGTGCCGGCAAAGCCGAGGGTGCAATGGACGCCGGCAACATGCTCAAACCGATGCTGGCTCGCGGAGAACTTCATTGCATTGGCGCCACTACGCTGGACGAATATCGCAAGCATATCGAGAAGGACGCCGCACTGGAGCGCCGTTTTCAGCCGGTGATGGTCAACGAGCCGAGTGTCGAAGACACGGTCTCAATTCTGCGCGGTCTGCGTGAACGCTACGAACTGCATCATGGTGTTCGCATTCAGGATAGCGCGTTGGTGGCCGCGGCCCAGCTTTCGCACCGCTACATTTCCGATCGGTTTCTGCCGGACAAGGCCATAGAGCTCATTGATGAAGCCGCCGCCAAGTTGCGAACCGAAATGGAGTCTATGCCGGAGGAGCTCGAATCCCTCGAACGGCGCATACTCCAACTAGAGATTGAACGTGAAGCTTTGCGCAAGGAAAAGGACCAGGCTTCCAAGGAACGCCTCGCTGGGCTGGAAAAAGAGCTAGCGAATCTTAAGAGCGATCGGGACGCGCTCAAGGCGCAGTGGGAAAGCGAAAAAAAGGTCATTGACGATATCCAAAAGCTCCGCACCTCCCTTGAATTGGCTCGGACCGAAATGGAGCAGGCCCAACGCAAAGGTGATCTCACTCGCGTTGCCGAATATAAGTACGGCAAAATTCCCCAGCTCGAGCAGCAGCTGAAGGAAATGGAGGCCAAGGTGGCCGGTGATCACAGTCAGCGGCGTCTCCTGCAGGAAGAGGTTACGGCCGATGAGATCGCCGAGGTGGTCTCCCGCTGGACCGGAATTCCCGTTGCGCGCCTTTTAGAAAGCGAGAAGGAGAAGCTGCTCCGGTTGGATCAGATCCTGCACGAACGCGTTGTGGGACAGGATGAAGCAGTGCAAGCAGTAGCGGACGCCGTTATCCGTGCTCGGTCCGGCCTCAAAGACCCCAAGCGACCGATTGGTTCGTTCATCTTCCTTGGTCCGACTGGCGTCGGCAAGACGGAACTGGGGCGAGCGTTGGCCGAGAGTTTGTTTGATAGCGAGGACAATATGGTGCGCATCGATATGAGCGAATACATGGAGAAGCATGCCGTAGCTCGTCTCATCGGTGCGCCGCCGGGTTACGTCGGTTATGAAGAAGGGGGGCAACTCACCGAAGCGGTCCGCCGCAAGCCCTATTGTGTCTTGCTCTTCGATGAAATCGAAAAGGCGCATCACGACGTATTCAATGTCCTTCTGCAAATCCTCGATGACGGTCGGCTCACCGACAGCCAAGGCCGCACCGTGGATTTCAAGAACACCCTCATTATCATGACATCCAACATCGGCAGCCCACATCTCATCGAAAACGCGAGCGAGACGGGGGAACTCGCTGACTCGGTACGCAAAAAGGTAATGGGCGAGCTACGGTTACACTTCCGGCCTGAGTTTCTGAATCGGGTGGATGAAATCGTTTTGTTCAAGCCGCTCACGCTATCGGAGATCAAGCGAATCATCGACCTGCAGCTCAAACTGCTGCGCGACCGGCTAAGCGAGAGGCACCTCGAACTGGAACTGACAGAAGCAGCGAAGGAGTATATCGCCCGTGAAGGTTATGATCCCGTCTACGGCGCTCGGCCGCTGAAGCGATTTCTACAGCGCCATCTGGAGACCGCATTGTCACGACAGATCTTGGCTGCCACGATCCAGGAAAACAGCCGAGTTACAGTGGATTTCAAGAAAGGCCAACTGTCGTTCGAGTCGGTGCCACTTAACAAAGAAGAATCAACCGTCGTTTCGAGGAACCCATGAATATGTTCGGCAATTCGGTTGAAAGGTCTACGACAGCGCTGCAACTCTTCGAACCGGATGCGCGCGCCTTGTACACGCTCGAAGCAGCAGCGACCCTAAGCCAATTACCCCGCCGGGTCATCGCCGTCTATTGCAAATACGGACTTGTGTCGCCGGTAATGGATCCGGCGTGCAGCGGCTGGGATTTTAATGATGAGGCCATACGGATTCTGCGCCGTATCGAATATATGCGAAACGGTTGTGGCCTCAACCTGGTCGGCATCAGACTCATAGTGGATCTGGCCAGGGAGGTGGAACAACTCCGCGGAGAGCTCGACTTTTCCCGCCGCCTGTAGACTCAGTGGCCTCGAACATCGTGGCATAGTCTCCCAGACTGTCGTAGTTGTCGCCCCCGGCAAGGAGGATGTCTTGCCTGGATATACCTGACTGGAAGCCACTGAAAACTTTGCGTGAGCGTCCCCAGAAGGGTAAGGTAAACCCAAGTGAAGCCGCAGGCTGACATGATGGCCCCGCACCAAACTGTCATTCGGAAGAACCCGCCGATCATTTTACTTTCGACCAAAACACGTCCAACTGACCAGGCGTTAAACCACGAGATGGCAAAGTTTAGAATTAGGAGAAGAAAGATCATGCTGATTTTACCCGACACGTGTGTGTTCGGAGGAGATCTGTTTTAACCGGCGGTTGACATTTTTGCTAACAAGGGGCCTTTTCATTGCGTTCCTCTGAGATTTGTTAGTGTAGTTTACTACCCTCAGTCCGCTTTGATTTGGCGCACTTCCTAAAAAGTGAGGAAAATAGGTGGGAAGGAAAATACCACGTCCCGGCGTGAGTAGAAACACGACTTAAGTTAGATCGACACGTGGTTAGGTCGGCGGCGGAGGTCAACTGCTGGATCACGCGAGCGATCGCGCGTCACTTCCTCCCGTGATCCGAAAGTTGAGCGCTGCCTAAACGATTGAACATGGGCGAGACGCGAAACTTTCGACTATCCTGGCAATTGGCAGTTAGAAGCCCTGCGACATCGAAGTATGCGAGCGTGTAATTTCCAAAAGCCGTGAAGCAGCCACGTCATAATTATGCGGACCCAATCGAACCAGCTGGGCGAGGATGGGAAAACGCCGAACCTAGGGTATGACAGCGCTCGATCTCGCCAGCAGCCACAAAAGTCGACGATTCTGAGAATCGTCATTTTGGCATGCGTTGTGTTGGTTATCGCTGTCGGCTCGATAATATGGTTCATCAATGCTCGAAAGTTTGAGGGAACTGACGACGCCTACGTCACAGGTCACATTCATGCGATGAGTTTTCGCGTCAGCGGTACCGTTTCAGAAGTGTTAATTGACGACAATGAACAAGTCAGAGCTGGGCAGACGCTCGCCAGATTAGATCCGCGGGATTTTGAGGTGCAACTTAAACAAAGCGAAGCGAGCCTTGAAGCCGCCCGTGCCGAGCTTGTGCAGGCTGAGGCGCAGATAGCTCAGGCGGATGCTCAACTTCAGCAAGCGCAGGCGCAAACAGATGCGGCCGGAGCGAAGCTTAACGACTCCCGCCGGCTCTACGAAAGGAACAAAATGCTTTTTGAGTCAGGGGGAGCAATCTCCAGGCAGGACTACGATAACGTTCAGTTTCAGTTCCAACAGGACCAGGCGGCGTTTAACTCAGCCAACGCAGCGGTCCGAGTTGCACAGGCTAGTGTTCAGGCTGCAAATGCGCGACGCGCCGCGGCGCTCGCGCAAGTCGATGCGGGGACGGAGGGGGTCGAGAATGCAAAGCTGCAGCTTTCCTACACGATTCTCAGCGCTCCTACGTTGGGGCGTGTCGCGAACAAGGCTTTGGAGACCGGCCAGCGAGTGCAGTTTGGCCAAAGCGTTATGGCCATCGTCGAACAGGTCGTTTGGATTGTTGCCAATTTTAAAGAGACGCAGCTTGGTCGCATTCGGGCCGGTCAATTCGTTGAGATTTCTGTCGATGCAATCCGGGGCAGGAAGTTCAGGGGGAAGGTGGACAGCTTTCAAAGCGGGACTGGAGCGGTCTTTGCCTTATTGCCGCCGGACAATGCCACCGGCAACTTTACCAAGATCGTTCAGAGGGTTCCTGTAAAGATACTTTTCGATCGACAGAGCATTGAAGACTATGAGGGCCGAATTGTGCCTGGACTGTCAGTCGTTGCATCGGTCAGCGTTGAATAAATCTAAATGCGCCCTAGCGAGGCAGACACGAGCAGTACGGGCAAGGGGGGGAAGGATCCGGCCAACCTCCGCATGTGGATCGGTGTTCTGGGCACGATGCTGGGCGGGTTCATGGCGGTTGTTGACATCCAAATTACAAACGCCTCGCTTCGGGATATCACTGGGGGCATCGGGGCTACCCAGGACGAGGGATCTTGGATCTCGACCAGCTATCTCATCGGGGAAATCGTGACCATTCCGCTAACCGCCTGGCTCACCCGTGTGTTCACTGTCAGATGGTACCTGCTGGCCAGCGTGGGACTGTTTCTGCTCTTTTCTTGTCTCTGCGGAATTGCTCGTAGTCTCAGCGAAATGATCTGTTTCCGAGCCGGCCAGGGTTTCACCGGCGGAGTGATGATCCCGATGGCCCTGACGGTCGCGTTGTCGACGCTACCGAAAAGCAAACAGCCGTTCGGTCTCGCTCTTTTCGGAATGACCGCTACCGTGGGCCCGGTGGTCGGGCCGACGGT